>ENA-UOXG01001960-UOXG01001960.1-mixed-culture-metagenome-genome-assembly--contig:-NODE-1960-length-11889-cov-41.343164_pt1 | contig 11889 bp, 5 predicted proteins | sample MGYA00238159_ERZ761634 | MGnify/ENA primary metagenome ERZ761634 (study PRJEB28908, sample SAMN08776845) | mixed culture metagenome | isolation source: Freshwater growth medium | place: USA... | reverse complement strand
CACCTCCGTCGCCACCTCCCTCGCCACCGCCGTCACCGCCGCCGCCATCACCACCGCCGCCTTCGCCACCTCCACCCTCGCCGCCGCCTCCCTCGCCTGAGCCATCTCCACCACCGCCGCCAAGCCCAACGCCACCACCTCCGTGGCCTCCACCGCCCTCCCCTCCGCCACCTTCACCACCACCGCCTTCGCCGCCGCCTCCATCACCACCGCCTCCTTCGCCACCGCCACCCTCGCCTCCTCCTCCATCACCGCCGCCTCCATCACCACCACCACCGCCGAGCCCCTCAACTCCCGAGCCCTCGCCTCCGCCCTCGCCTCCCCCTTCCCCTCCCCCGCCATCCCCGCCTCCGCCCTCACCTCCACCCTCGCCTCCGCCCCCATCCCCGCCTCCTCCATCACCACCACCCTCACCGCCCCCGCCATCTCCGCCTCCACCCTCGCCTCCACCCTCGCCCCCCCCACCGTCACCTCCTCCACCGTCTCCACCGCCATCTCCGCCTCCACCCTCGCCTCCTCCGCCGTCACCGCCGCCATCTCCGCCTCCATCTCCACCGCCGTCACCACCACCAAACCCACCTCCATCTCCGCCTCCGTCACCGCCTCCAGTTCCACCGCCATCACCTCCGCCGTCACCGCCGCCTCTGCCGCCGCCTTCCCCGCCGCCCTCGCCGCCACCATTCCCACCGCCATCGCCACCACCGTCGCCGCCGCCATCGCCTCCACCCTCACCACCGCCCTCGCCACCGCCCTCGCCCCCACCCTCGCCACCTCCGTCGCCACCTCCCTCGCCACCGCCGTCACCGCCGCCGCCATCACCACCACCACCCTCGCCTCCCCCTTCCCCTCCCCCGCCATCTCCGCCTCCGCCCTCACCTCCACCATCGCCTCCGCCCCCTTCCCCACCTCCACCTTCACCACCACCCTCACCGCCGCCGCCATCTCCACCACCACCCTCGCCTCCACCCTCGCCACCTCCACCTTCACCGCCACCGCCGTCTCCGCCACCGTCTCCTCCTCCACCGTCGCCACCCCCGCCCTCGCCACCGCCGTCACCGCCGCCGCCATCTCCGCCTCCACCCTCGCCTCCACCCTCGCCCCCTCCGCCGTCACCGCCTCCACCCTCGCCGCCGCCATCACCGCCACCACCCTCGCCGCCCCCGCCCTCACCGCCGCCGTCACCGCCACCACCGTCACCTCCTCCACCCTCGCCTCCACCCTCGCCCCCTCCACCCTCACCGCCTCCGCCCTCACCGCCGCCCTCACCGCCACCGTCTCCGCCTCCATCTCCACCGCCGTCACCACCACCATCACCACCTCCATCTCCGCCTCCGTCACCGCCTCCAGTTCCACCGCCATCACCTCCGCCGTCACCGCCGCCTCTGCCGCCGCCTTCCCCGCCGCCCTCGCCGCCACCATTCCCACCGCCATCGCCACCACCGTCGCCGCCGCCATCGCCTCCACCCTCACCACCGCCCTCGCCACCGCCCTCGCCCCCACCCTCGCCACCTCCGTCGCCACCTCCCTCGCCACCGCCGTCACCGCCGCCGCCATCACCACCACCACCCTCGCCTCCCCCTTCCCCTCCCCCGCCATCTCCGCCTCCGCCCTCACCTCCACCATCGCCTCCGCCCCCTTCCCCACCTCCACCTTCACCACCACCCTCACCGCCGCCGCCATCTCCACCACCACCCTCGCCTCCACCTCCGTCGCCTCCACCTCCTTCGCCACCGCCGTTGCCACCGCCACCATCTCCACCGCCACCCTCGCCTCCCCCTTCACCGCCTCCGCCTTCACCACCTCCACCCTCACCACCTCCGCCGTCACCGCCTCCACCCTCGCCTCCACCCTCGCCCCCTCCACCGTCACCGCCTCCACCCTCACCGCCTCCGTCTCCACCACCTCCCTCGCCTCCACCACCCTCGCCACCGCCTTCACCGCCACCACCGTCACCGCCTCCACCCTCGCCTCCACCGTCGCCACCTCCACCATCACCTCCTCCGCCGTCACCGCCACCGTCGCCTCCACCTTCGCCCCCTCCACCGTCACCGCCGCCACCCTCACCGCCCCCACCATCTCCGCCTCCACCAACACCTCCACCGTCACCGCCTCCACCGTCACCGCCTCCGCCTTCACCACCACCGTCTCCTCCACCACCCTCCCCGCCCCCGCCCTCGCCGCCGCCGTCTCCGCCTCCACCGTCTCCGCCGCCACCGTCTCCGCCGCCTTCTCCACCGCCTTCTCCACCGCCAAGGCCTCCGCCATCGCCGCCGCCATTGCCGCCTCCTTTACCTCCTCCCTTGCCCCCGCCATCACCACCTCCGTCGCCACCTCCATCACCGCCACCTTCACCGCCGCCATCGCCTCCGCCTTCGCCACCGCCAGTTCCACCACCGTCGCCTCCACCGTCGCCTCCGCCATCGCCACCTCCGTCTCCACCGCCCTCACCGCCACCATCGCCGCCGCCCTCACCACCGCCGTCACCGCCACCCTTGCCGCCGCCTTCGCCGCCGCCTTCGCCGCCGCCGTCACCTCCGCCGTCGCCGCCGCCGTCGCCGCCCCCTTCACCCCCTCCATCGCCACCTCCCACGCCGCCCCCGCCATCTCCGCCGCCACCGTCGCCGCCACCATCGCCTCCGCCTCCTTCGCCCCCACCGCCGTCACCGCCGCCGCCATCTCCACCGCCACCCTCGCCTCCACCCTCGCCACCACCGCCCTCACCGCCTCCACCCTCACCGCCGCCACCGTCTCCGCCTCCACCCTCGCCTCCACCGTCACCACCTCCGTCTCCGCCGCCACCCTCACCGCCACCACCCTCACCACCACCGTCTCCCCCTCCTCCTTCGCCTCCTCCTCCCTCGCCCCCTCCACCATCACCGCCTCCGCCGTCACCGCCACCGTCTCCTCCACCTCCTTCGCCACCACCACCCTCACCACCTCCATCGCCACCTCCCACGCCGCCCCCGCCATCTCCGCCGCCACCGTCGCCGCCACCATCGCCTCCGCCTCCTTCGCCCCCACCGCCGTCACCGCCGCCGCCATCTCCACCGCCACCCTCGCCTCCACCCTCGCCACCACCGCCCTCACCGCCTCCACCCTCACCGCCGCCACCGTCTCCGCCTCCACCCTCGCCTCCACCGTCACCACCTCCGTCTCCGCCGCCACCCTCACCGCCACCACCCTCACCGCCACCGTCTCCCCCTCCACCCTCGCCGCCTCCTCCCTCACCTCCGCCTTGTCCTCCTCCTCCTTCGCCGCCGCCGCCCTCGCCACCTCCACCCTCACCACCTCCACCTTCACCGCCACCACCATCTCCGCCGCCACCGTCGCCGCCACCGTCACCCCCGCCGTCTCCGCCGCCACCCTCGCCGCCACCACCCTCACCGCCGCCGCCTTCTCCTCCTCCCGCGCCTCCTCCCCCGCCCCCTCCGTCTCCACCGCCCTCGCCGCCACCCTCCCCACCGCCCTCGCCGCCGCCCTCGCCGCCACCATCACCACCGCCATCGCCTCCGCCTTCGCCGCCACCCTCACCGCCACCATTGTCCCCTCCCTCGCCTCCTCCACCAAGCCCACCGCCATCACCACCACCGCCCTCGCCTCCGCCATCACCGCCGCCACCTTCTCCTCCGCCGTCGCCGCCGCCACCCTCGCCGCCACCATCACCACCGCCGCCGTCCCCCCCGCCTTCGCCGCCACCGCCGTCGCCTCCGCCTTTGCCGCCTCCGCCCTCGCCCCCACCTTCACCGCCCCCGCCCTCTCCTCCACCTTCGCCTCCGCCCTCACCGCCTCCGCCTTCTCCACCGCCGCCGTCTCCACCTCCACCCTCGCCCCCACCATACCCCCCTCCTTCACCACCGCCCCCCTCACCACCACCATCCTCGCCGCCCCCATCACCGCCACCGTCACCCCCGCCACCGTCCATGCCCCAGACCAAGGTTCTTGAATTTCAGCTCATCGCTGCGCCTTTCATAAACCTGGTCAATCTCGGCCAAGGCATCGCCGCCGCACTGAATTGTAGTGTTGCACCGGGATGCACCGTCTTCGTCACTACGACGACGCGGAGGAGCCTTCAGGCCCTTGGCTCACCTTCACCCAGCTTGTCGCCGTTACTCGCGGCGCTGCGGGCTTCCACACTGCCTCCCGTCCAAAGTGCTACTCCGCCCAGACGTCTGCTTCAGATCATGCCTCCGTCGCCTCCGTTGCCTCCGCCCTCGCCGCCCCCGCCTTTGCCGCCTCCGCCGTTAACGCAGGTGTATGCAGTCAGAGTGATTCTAAATTGGGCTGGCATTTACGAGAAAGTGATCAACTTGGTCCAGGGCCTGCCGACATCTCCCATCGAAATCAGCTTTGGCTCTGACGGCTCCCTAGCGCTGAGTAGCCTCGTGCTGAGTGTGACGCCAGCACAGCTGATCGGCGTGACGATCTCCGTGACGTCGCCTTCGTTGCCGCCGGCTCTGCCGCCGCGTTCGCCGCCGCCGCCGCCGACATTCTGGAATGATGACCACGGAGGCGGTCCCACAGTTTTGGCCCTTGGGCTCTTCATCGTCAGCGCTTGCACATATCTGTATGTACGATGGCAGCAGCAGCGTGAAGCCGCAGCCCTTAAAGCTAAAATACTTGGCGCGGGTGCGACTGCAGATGCAATCGTGGCTGCATGGGAGGCATCAGAGCAGCGACGACGTGTTGCTGCCGAGGCGGAGGCGAGGCGCCAGCGTGACCTCGAGGAGCGTGAGAAAAGTGCAAGGGAGGCAGCAGAGCAACAACGCCGCGCTGCTGCTGAGGCTGAGGCGAGGCGCCAGCGTGACTTCGAGGAGCGCGAGAGGCGTGCAAGGGAGGCGCGGGAGGCAGCCCATGCAGCGCTGGTGGCCAAGGTAGTGGTTGAATGGTCGAACCTCAAGTTCCACAACCAAGTAGCTTCGGGCGGCTGCGACGGCAATGGCGGCATCGGCGCGGTCTGGGAGGCTTCCATCGACTACATGGCTGTCGACGGTAACGCCAGCGCCCGCAAGGTGGTTAGCGGCAAGGCGTTGGACGTTGCTAGCAGTGGCGACCCCACTTCGCCAGTTCCGGCAGCAGTTGCACGCGGTGGAGCTGCGCTGCTGAGGATGGTACAGTCCTGGCTCCCGTCTCCAGTCCCGCTACCGTCGCCATACTCCAGTCTCCAGATCCAGTCCGCCACGCCGCGCCCAAGCCGCGGCTCACGCCCGGTCGACGCGTACACCGACATGCTTGCGGCTCGCGTCCTATGCGAGGATGTGGTGTCACGCCAGTCGCATGAGGCCCTCGTCGAGATGGGTCTCGCGCTTTATGTCCTCTCGCCCTCTGAGCGAACGCACCCTCATGTACTGCCAACACTTGGGCTTGGCACCAACGGAGTACGCTCGTATGCGCTCCTCACACCACGTTGCCCAACCAGCCTGCAGCAGCTCCTCCTCCAGGCAGAGCAGACGCTCTCGCTCCGGCTCAAACTGATCTCGGAGTGGAACAATATGGCGTGCTCCATTGCGGACGGCCTCACGTTCCTGCACGGGCAGCAGATAGCCCACGCGGCCCTCCACCCTGGCAATGTCCTTCTGGACGCGCAGATGCGACCTTTGCTTGCTGACTACGGTCCCAGTATGTGCGAGCTGCGAGCGGCGCATGCCCGCGCCACCGCCGCCGCTGAAGCAGAGTACCCCTGGATTGTGGCATTCGTCGTGAGAATTGTTACCCAACGAGGCAAGGCCACTGCAGCCCCCGAGCCCCTTCACAGCAGCGAGCCAAATCTCTACCTCTCCCCAGAGATCCTGCCGAGCGTGGGCACTGTACATCTCTGGTCAGCATGGCGCGCGACCGACATCCCAAGTGACCTGTGGGCTCTTGGCTGCCTCTTGGCTCGCCTGGCCACGCTCAAGCCACTCTATTACAAGGAACGGCAATCGATGCTTGCGCACGTGCCAGCCGATATGCGCGCAGCCGCCGCGCGAGACAGCATCTCTTCCGGAGCCTGGCGGCCTGCGGCGCAGCTCGAGGGCGAGAAATTCCTCCCTCTGGCCCTGTGGGAGCTTGTAGAGCAGTGCACAGCACTCGAGCCGACGAAACGACCGAGTAGCGCTCAAGCACTCGCAGCGCTCGAGCATATGCGTGAGGAGGAAGGCGAAGGCGACAGCGATAGACTCGAGCCGCCTGTGCCTGTCGACCCCCACGCGGACGCTACGGACGGGCTCGCTGCGGCGGCAACCGACGAGTTGCAGCACGTGCGGCCAGAGGTGACCGTAGGTGGCCAAGATAGAGAGCCTCAAGTGGCCGTTCACTCGTGCTGCAACTCGTCAGATGCCACTGCAACGAGCCCATCATCAGTATTGAATGATCCTGGACGAGGAGTCTTCTCCACCGGTCGCCTCTCACTCAGGCTTTTCGAAGGGGAGGCACCGACCCTCGATCAGATCGAGCGCGGGGTCGGCGAGGAATCGGCGGTACCAGCACCAGCAGCACTAACGTCTGGAGTAAGAGCGGAAGTCTCGACGGAGCGGCTCTCGATGTTAGACTCGCTAACCAGAGCCTTCCCTCTCTGGACCGCCTTACTGGGAGACTCCCCGCAGAGTCGTACCGTTGTCGCACCTGCTCCGACTGATACTACAGGTAGCGCAGCATCTGTTGGCAATACACTGCCCTTTAGCCCATCCACCTCTGAGCACCACGCCCGTCGCAAGCTCTCGCTGTCGTCACCCTCTCTGTTGTGGCCCTCACTGGTGGCATCGCCCTCGGAGGCATCGCCGGAGAAGGAATTGGCGGTGTGGCCCTCTCTGGTGGCATCGCCCTCGATGCCATCGCCGGAGAAGACATCGGCAGCTGCACCGCTTCGATCCGGCGCTTCGACCGAAAGGAAGTTTACCGAGCGCTCCAAGAGCTGGGGTGGGAACTGGGCTGCGCGCGCGCGCGCCGCGGCAGAGAATGAGCAGGCTTCAAAGGAGGCGGCTGAGGCTGCCGAAGCGCGTATGAGAGAGCTAAGCGCAGAGCTGAAAGCGGCCGCCGCCACTGTGGCCGAGCTGCGAGCTGCGGCGGCGGAGGCGGAGCCCTCGTCTGATCGGCTTCGGCGGACCTCGGCTTGGGCCAAACGCGAAAGCGAGATGGCTCAACAGCTCGCGGCTGCCGAGGCGCGCGCTAGCGATGCCGAGGCCGCAGCCTCGGCGGCACGCGCGGCCGCTGAGGCAGCAGAGCGGCAGCAGGCGCTTGCGGCCGAGGCGTCCGAGAAGGCGGCAGGGGCTGCGGCGGCTGATGAGGAGAAGCCAGTGATGCTTGTTGCGCCGCCTGCCACAGGTGTCGACATCGCTGGCGCTCTAGTGCGTGCTTTCGACGCAGATGGCGACGGAAAGCTGACTTTCGGAGACGTGCGAACGATACTCGACAAAACGCTGGGCGGGCTGTTTGCGCCTGTGCTCGCGCCCAGGCCCGAACCGGTGCCCATATCCAAGGCACTAACATCCCTTACATCCCTTTCACCCATTGCAAGCGTATCGGACGAGTCTGCATTGCCTACGGTATTCGCAGCGGCTCGCATCTCGTTCGCGCTGTTCGAGTGGGAGAAAACGGACTTCGATCAGCTCGAGCGCCGAGTCATTGAGGGTCAGAACCTTCAAAATCCGACATCATTAAAAGCTGTAATCGCCGCCGCACGAGTACGAAAGGTATTTGCTGCCGCACGTTCTTCTTCCGCACGCTTCGTGTGGGACGATTCTGACTTCAATCAGCTCGAGCGCAGCGTCTATCAAGCCTTGGGGATGCCAGCACCAGCGCCACCGGTAGCAGGCTGGTTTGCACGCGAGGTCAAGCCATCGCCTAAGACGGTGCGTGGCCAGCTCTCACAGCGCCTCTTTGGCGGCTACCCCGAGAAGGCAACGGTGCGAGCGGACATGCTTGATTCGGTGGCGGAGGAGGAGGCGCCGGCTGCTGTGGAGGAGGAGCACGCGCCAGAAGAGTCTGCGGAATCGGCAGACGCCGTACAGCTTGTAGCCGCTTCTATTACTGATGTGTCGTCTTGTACTGGTGGCGTCGACTCCATGAGCGCCACAGCTCTCGTCGAGGCCGCTCCGGCGACTACCGCCTTCGCCCCCGCCACGGAGCCCCCTGCCGTCGGCACTGCTATCCGTCCCTCAACCGCTCTCGCTGCCGCTTCCTATGCCTCCGCCGCCTTGACCGCCGCCACCGCCGGGTCGTTCCGAGGTCTTCGCCAGACGCCGCGGGTGCTAATTCTGCCGCGGGCGTTGTCGGATGCGGCGGGATCAGCTCCCGCTCCAGCCTCAGCACCTCCGCAGCAAGACGCCTCGCCGAGGACACAGCAGCTGCAGCAGCAAACCGAGGAGGGCGAGCGGGGCCGACAGGTCCAAGCCACCTGGCTCAGGCGGGCGCCAGCGCTCGAGCGGATGAGTGAGGACGAGGGCGAGGGCGAGGTCGAGGAGCTCGAGCCGCATTTGCCGGTCAAAGTCCACACAGACACTTATTTTGCCACTTCAGCATCCGCCACTTCAGCATCCGCCCGGAACTTGGCGCCATCTGTCGAGCTCGCGCTGCAGGGCAGCTTGGATCCGAAGACGGAACAGTGGGCTCATGCGTCGACTCAGCAGCTGGAGCGGCAGCAAAACGTCTCGCCGAGGATGAAGCGGATGCAGCAGCTCGCCGAGATGCGCGAGCGGGGCCGTGAGCTCCAAGCTACCCGGCTCCGCAGTATGGCATCTGCTGACGTAGCAATGCGGCAAAGAGATCTTCTATCATCACAACACAAGTTGGCGTCGAGGCAGCTTACGCGCGCAGCCGCCTCTCCCGCACCAGCGACCCCTCAGGGTCCGTTGTTCCGGGGTCATCGTAAAAAGCCATGGGCGCTGTCGGACGGAGCAGGCGCTGCTGATACCCCAGCTACCAGCTGCAGCGCGCCTGGATCCTCGTCGTTCCAAGACGAATTGCAGCCAACGCTGGAGTGGGTGCCAGAGCTCGAGAGGCTGCAAGAAGAGAAGGGCGAGGGCGAGAGAGATGCGCTCAAGCTGCCTGCGCCCGACCTTTTCGACGCATTTGGTCAGCTCTCACAGCGCCTCTTTGGCGGCAGCCCCGAGAAGGCAACGGTGCGAGCGGCCATGCTTGATTCGGTGGCGGAGGAGGAGGCGCCGGCTGCTGTGGAGGAGGAACACGCACCAGAAGAGTCTGCGGAATCGGCAGACGCCGTACAGCTTGTAGCCGCTTCTATTACTGATGTGTCGTCTTGTACTGGTGGCGTCGACTCCATGAGCGCCACAGCTCTCGTCGAGGCCGCTCCGGCGACTACCGCCTTCGCCCCCGCCACGGAGCCCCCTGCCGTCGGCACTGCTACCCGTCCCTCAACCGCTCTCGTTGTCGCTTCCTATGCCTCCGCCGCCTTGACCGCCGCCACCGCGTCGTTCCGGGGTCTTCGCCAGACGCCGCGGGCGCTGGAGGGCAAGAGCGCGCGGGGTTCGTCGTTCCAAGTCCAAGTCAGATTGAAGCCGACGCTCGAGCGGATGAGTGTGGATGAGGATGAGGGCGAGAGCGATGTGCTCGAGCCACCTGTGCCCGTCGACCCCAACGCGGACGCTACGGACGGGCTCGTCGCGGAGGCGACTGACTCGTCGCAGCAGGAGCGACCTGACGTCCTGCTCGCTCTCTCAGAGCGCATGCTCACACCTGTGGCCGCACTAGACGTATTTGGTCAGCTCTCACAGCGCCTCTTTGGAGGAGTCAATTTTGGTAGCCCCGAGAATGCAACTGCACCGCTGGAGCGGGGGTCAGTAACTCCGCGCCGCGGGGCAGGGATGGCCAAGCTGGTCTCACAGACAAAGGCTTTCCAGGTCGCTGCTGCCATCAAGCTGCAGTCCATGGCCCGCGGCAGGGCTGCCCGTCGGCTTGCCTTCCTAAAGAGGCAGAGTTCCAGCCGCACTGAGCTACTCGCAACGCAGAATCGGCCAGACCTTATCGAGGGCCCGGGCCGACAGATCGGCCGCGGATCGACGCGACCGAGTGTGCCGTCGGCAACGCGAGGGCCCCCAAGCGCGACAGGGCCTACAAGGGCGAAGCGGATCGAGCTCGCGGATAGCACCTGGAATCCGGAGTCACCAATCGCGACGATAAGGGGTCTAGACCCCGTAGCGATGATCAGGCAGCTCAAGCAGCTGCTCGACGATGGCTTGATCACGCAAGAGCAATTCGAAGAAAAGAGGCTAGAAGCCAAAGAGCAGCTTCGCCGCGCCTACAAAGATGGTAAGATTCGCGTATAGGCCTTGCCAGTACTGGAGAGTATCCAGTAACTGAAAAGCGTTAGATTAATCAGCGTAAAAAATCGATAGATACGTTTCTATCATCTTACAATTTCATGAGCCGCGACAGAAGAGAGGACGTCAGAGACGAGTGTCCGAGTGGGACGGACCGGAGACGTGCTCGAGAGTACAGATCGGATTCGATGATCGGCGACGGCCGACGCCTCGACATACGGCACCTCGACTGGCGTCTGCAGCACCGTTGCGGGCATCTCTCCAGCGCGCGTACGCAGGCGTGCACACTCTGTTCAGTTCTCCCCCCTGGCCTGCTTCTGCATCGCCGCGATCTTAGCCGCGTGCGCCACCTTCTCCTCTTCGGACTTGAAGTCCCACACGAGTGCGAGCTCCCCAGGCGTGTTCGTGTAGAACTCGCGCTCAAACACGCCCATCATCCCAAAGTTAGCCGTGCGCGCCTTGCCCGCCATTGACCAGCAGTTGTACCCAATCTCGCAGTAGCAGTCGTGCGGCCCCTTCTTGACGACGCGTTGCCCTGTTTGGTGGCTGTAGTCGATGGGCTTGTCCTTGTTAAGCACGTCCCACCGCCCTCCGAAGCGCGTCGGCGCGCCGCCAGCCAGGCCATCCTCGCCAACCGTGTCCCTGTACAGGTATGGGTTACGGAGCGCGGCGCTGGGCATGCCGCTTGGCAGCTCCGCCTTGCAGTTGCCTGCGAAAGAGAAATAGGGAGGCGTGCTCAGTGAGCGCACGGGACGCGGGTTGGCGTGCCATCACACTGTGCAGCATCAGGGATGGTGCCTGCTGCTGCGCACTCGCGCCAGTCCGCTCAAAGGGCTCGACGGGCCTCCAGCCCTCTTTGTTCATGCCATACTTGCCCCTCCACTGGCGCTTGGCCGTTTCCTCCTTGTCGATGAGCTCTTTGAAGCAGATGACGCTGTCGGTGAACATCAGGCTGTTGCCCGACATTGTGACTTGGGGGGATGGGAGCTATCCGGCTTGGCCAAGGATGTTGCGACGCGGGTCGCCGCACGCCGGGCTTTCAGTTGAAACGACACACAAGGTACCGACCAGCCACTACACACGAAACACAGGACAGACGGGCGCTGTCACCGCGGTCGCGTCGCTCGGTGGACTAACACACCGGCGAGGATTTTCAAGGATCCGGCCCCCACCCCCCGTCCCAGCCACACTACATCTATCGGCCCCCGTGCCGGTAGTTCGTATAACTGGCCTCCCCGTGCCCCCGAGCAAGTACGACCTGTCCCCCATGCCCGGCCCTTGGAGGACATGAAGAGTTTCTTGTTCATTCACAACACACCAACACGCACTGACCAAACTCAAACCAAGCGTGAAGGTCGAACACCTCGCACACGTCACAGTCGCTTCATTCTCATGCTCGCGACATGCAACGTGTACCGCGCTCACAGACACGGTTCAGAGTCGCCATACCCCGGGTTTCTTGTTCACGTACTTGGCATGACACAAACAAAGAATAGGGTTGAAACTGCTCCTTCATATGAGGCTCGTCCGTCCACTACTAGTGGACAGGGTTATTAGCTTCTCCATGTTTTCATTACGTTACGGACGTGTTGCACGCCGGTGTGAAACGAGATCCGACAAAATTTTCGAACTCCCG
>ENA-UOXG01001951-UOXG01001951.1-mixed-culture-metagenome-genome-assembly--contig:-NODE-1951-length-11952-cov-39.835673_pt1 | contig 11952 bp, 9 predicted proteins | sample MGYA00238159_ERZ761634 | MGnify/ENA primary metagenome ERZ761634 (study PRJEB28908, sample SAMN08776845) | mixed culture metagenome | isolation source: Freshwater growth medium | place: USA... | reverse complement strand
ACCCGAGTGTGTGTTGTGTGAACGCCTGGTACGGCGCGCGGAGCGCGGCGTGACTCGCGATTCCTCGCGAAGGTTTCTTTTTGGAGCCACATTTTTGACGAAGCTCGAAATTTTTTCGTCATTCGCATGCATTATAGTTTGCATCGCTAATCGTGAGCACAGTGTTCAAAGCCTATGGCTTTGAGGTAATTTCCAGTGTAGTGAGAAGGTCCCCCTAGGTAAAAAAAGTACGAGCCTGCTCGGTTTGCTTGCGACTTGTATCGATGTACGGACAGCCGAGCAGTGTAAATCCTGTTGACATGAAACTGTAAAGTCTAAAGAGCACCGGGTGCTGGAGTCGGCACACGACCCTGCACACTCCACGCACAGGGGGCGATGTAGCAGCTAGTTTGTAGCAGAGTCTCGCAGTCGATCACGAGTCGGTCGGGGGGCTCTCGTCACTCGTCTCAGTCCTCTTCCGATGCGCGCCCAGGCGGCCCAGTGACCTGTAGAAGGGTGCCCTGTAGAAGGGGCCTCAATCTCCTCGTCACTTGGGACACAAACGACCATCCGGACCGAGGCGGGATCTCATTGTTCCTATCCGGTGAACTCCGCCGCGTCCACGTCGGGCCTCACCCGCCGGAAGCTTGGGAAGCGCGGGATGCCTCCGTCCGTGAGCTCAAAGTATTGGAAGGTGACGACCGTACCAATGGGCGGAGGGCTCTCCCTCTCCGCGTCCGTGAAGCCCGTGCCACATTGGAACGTATTGCCATTCCTCAGCTTGAGCTTCAGAGCGCCCAGTCGGCCCGTGTGCTTGCCTTTGCCCGCCTCATGACCAATGACGAGGGCTTCGTCATCGACGGTCCGTTTGATCTTGAGCAGATCTGGTGTGCGACCCGGCCGGTGGGCCGCGTGCGGGTGCCGCGCCATCAGCCCTTCGCCGCCGCCGGCTGCCACCTCCTCATGCCGGCGGAGGATGTGGGACGTACATTGGACAGCTTCGTGTTCAAGTACCCTGACGCTCACGCGAGGGATGGCTGTGGAGGCAGCGGCCGAGGAGGTGGCGGCCGAGGCGGCATCGGACGGTGCGATGGGCGTGGCGGCCGGGACCGCGGCGAGCGCGGCGCGCGCGGCGGCAAGCCGGTCGAAGATGCCGCCAGGCGCCTCGGGCGCATCGTAGACCACGTACTCGATCGGTGCCCACGCACTCTCACTGCGATCGGTGCGGCGCACGATACTCATAGCCCGCTGGAACTGGCCGCGGCCGAGCCAGAGCTCGCCGTCGAGCGCCGTGCCGAGCGGTAGCTGCAGGCAGAGCGAGGCCGGCACATACACCTCCTTGCCTGCGCGTGAGAAGCAGCCACCCTTGCCATCCCACAGGCAGCGCATGCCATCGAGCTTCTCTGAAAGGGCCCAGCCAGTCAAATCTCGCACGCCGTCCCACGAGTCCGCGAGTGCCACCGTCTTGACGACTGCCTCGTTCGTCGGGGCGACGCCCGCGCCGGCAGCGGCCGCCTGCCCTGCGACGCGGTTGCCGCTCGCGAAGAAGGCCTTCGGGTCACCACCGAGCCGCTCGAGCTCCGCTTGCTCGCCGCGCAGCGCCTTGAGGTGCTTGCATGTGCGCATCGAGCCCGCACCCTTCTGGTTGCGCCAGCTCGGGCACGAGCACGAGTAGGTCTCGCCGACGCGCTTGAGCTCGTACACGTTGGCGCCGCTGCCTTGCACAGACCGGCTCTCCATGTCAGCGAGCGGGCCAAGCGGGTCCGCACCGGAGGGTGCGGCAGAAGATGGCGCAGGCAGCGCAGCTGCTATGACCACCGCAGGTACCACAGGGAGGGACGCCGGCAAGGCTGCGGCAGGTTGCGGCGGAGGTGGTGCAGGCACGGCCAGAGGCGTGGGCGTGGGCTCATCTTCTTCCGTGTCGCCACCAAGGTCGTGGTCCAGCTTCTGCTTCTTGTTCGCTGTAGTTTCAAGGCGAGGGTGCGTGTCCGGGTGGTCGAAATCACGCCAGTGTGCCGCGCTCAGCTGGTAGCATGTGGCGCCGTAGCGACACGGAGGCCGCGTCGGAGCAGGGACAAAGTGGCTTCGCATCCCTTGTGAAGAGGACCTTGAGTGTGGAGGACCTGTGCCCTGGAAACAGGAAAGACGAGCACTTGAAATTCTTTCCTGAAAGGCATGTTAAAGGGTCGACGCAGTACAGCAGCGCTCATGCGAGCGCGCCTGGTGTGGCGCGCTTACATGACTGCGGAATGTGAATGTGTGTCTGATGTGTGATTTCTAACCTTGTTTGTAACACCAAACACGTGAGGAGAGAGCTGCAATATTCTGCCTCGGCTCGGGCCGGGCTAAACTCAAACGTGTCCAGGGACCTCTTTTCGCGCTCGCTGCGCTACTCGAGCGGCGCTACTAGTGCTGTATGTGTCCCCCTGGCCTCGAGGGCACAACTCGCGGCTGTCGCGTGGGATGACGCCCGATTTGGGTCGCCGATCTGGCGCGAGATGCTGCGCGTACTGTTGCCCGTCCCGCTCGAAGCAGCGCGCGAGCGCGACGTAGTTGACGATGAGCTCGCGCTGCGTCTGCACGATGCGCTTGCGGTAATCGTCGCGCAGCAGGCAGCTCGAGGTCGCTGGCAGCCCGAGCAGCTTCAAGGCTGCTGTCCACAGCGATGGCGTGCCAATGAGGGTCTCGTACTCCATGACGAGTACGCGGCCGGCACGAGCTCGCCCCCCAGCGCGTTCGTTGGCCAGCTCCGCGGAGCCGAAGAGCATCTCGCTCGCACGCTTTCGCAGCCGCAGCGTGTTGATGGTGCTGATCGTCTTCTGGCAGTTGAGGCGCAGGCTCGTGTTGAGCCTGGCTGGGTCGCAGCCCGAGCTGCCAGCGGTGGCACTGCCCTTGCAGTGTAGCACGCCCGTGCGCCGTCGGCTCAGCCGACCGATGACGTTGTCGAGGTGGTTGTTGCGCTGGAGCACGATGACCATGTAACCGAGTCTCTTGAGCGCTTCGGCCACTTCCAAGGCGTTGCCACCATTTGGACTGAATTCGATGTCGCGCTCGCCGAGCTTGAGCTTCACGCCACCGGCGACGGTATCGCATTGCGATGCGTTTGGTCGCTGCTGCAGCTGCTGGCGGTTTTGGTTTGCGACGTCCTCGAGCACTGTGGACACGCCGTCCACTCCAGCGTGAAAGAGCTTGGCCGCAGTTTGATTGCGCATGAGAATTTCGCCGACCGATGCGACGCACGGATGGCTCGAGAGCACATGATTAACCCACGTGCTTCCCGTAGACGAGCCTGCGAGAAGAGCCCACGGCACGAAGTCGGAGGCCGTCATCATCGATGATTGTCGCCGTAATCGAATCCTGAATGCAAACGCATGGAAGAACTTACGCGCGCGCGCCGCGCGTGCACGCACTCGAGCAGTTACATGTAGTGTGGTGCTGATTCGTCAACGTTCACTCCGCAAACGCGTTTTGTCACATAAAAGGCAGTTGAGAAAACTTCAATATCGAATTTCGGTCGCAGACGTCCAGAATCGAGAGTTCCTCACAATGCCGGCCACCCCGGTCAGGGCGATCAAGATCACCCCGGGCAAGCCGCAGGCCCCCGGCACGCGAATCGCCTTCCCAAGCAACCCGGCACCGACTCACTCTGATCCTGCGCCTCCGCCTACGCCGCCTCCCAAGCCTTCGCCTGCCCCTCCGCCTGCACCTCCGCCGCCGCCTCCTAAGCCTCCGGCTGTCGAGGTCTCTCCGGCCGCCCACACGTACCCAGCACCCACAACTCCGCGCTCGCAGCCGCTGGCTTCGCCGCGGCCGCACTCGGCGAAAGCCAGCCTCGAGGATACTCGCTCGCGCTGGGGAGCGGGCCCGTTCAAGCCGTCGCACTGCCATCTGCGTGCGCTCTTCGGACTCCAACAAACCGAGGCCGATGTTACGAGTGTGCTGCGCAAGCTCGACCCTGAGTTTCCGGACGCCAACGCGCTTTCGGGCTCGCGGGAACGTGCGATCCTCGCTGGCATGAAGGTGCTCATCGATGCGGCGGAAGCTGCGTACAACAACGCGCACAAGAATAAGCGGCAGCTCTACAGCACCACGTGGCGCTCGGTCGGTTCGGAGCGCCCGAAGCGCGGCAACGAGATCAACCAGAAGGAGTTTGCCGAGGCGCTCGCGAAACGCGCAACCGGCAACGGCCGTGAGCTGCAGCCGCGCGAGACGGTAGAGCTTGGCCATGACAAGCTGACCGAGCTCGGCGTGAAGGAGGTCGACTTGCAGCCCGGTAACTTTGTGCACCTCGCCGTCGGCAGCGGCGAGTACTACACCCTCTTGGAAGAAGTTGGAGCTCCCGAAAAGTATTCGGGTGCGACGATGCAGCATAACGACCCCAGGCTGTTGCTCGCCAATCAGCTTGAAGCGACCGCACAGGTGGCCAAGCAGTGCCTGGGCGGTCTGCGCATGCATGAGGGGATTCTTCTACGCCACGGAGACGAGCTCTACGCCCGGCTGGCGGCTCTGCAGGCCATGCATTTAATCATCGAGAGCGCATCTGACCCAGGCAAGACGCTCACCAAGGGCGCGCCGCCGCCCGTGTACGGTCTGTCATGGATCGAGGTGCCCGCGCCGCCATCCGAGGGACGCGAAATCTTCTCATCGGTCCTCTCGGCTGCCCTGCAGCGTCAGACCACCTTCACGCCTGAGGAGCTTGCTGGCTTCAGGCTGCTGGAGGCACCATCCACGGACAGCTTCATAAAGGTGGCCGCAGCGGGCAATAACGGCCGCCCTCGGTACATGAAGACGGTCGCTGTCGAAGCTCGTGCCGCCGGCGTCGCACCAGGGACTCCGAGAGACCATGCCAGAGACCGTGCCAACAAGCCTTGGCTTACGCCACGCGCCAAGTTCTCGGGCCCCGCCGTCAATCCTGACGCTGATGTGACGCCGGCTTCGACCCACTTGTCGTCGGCCGGGCTGAAGGGCACCGTGGCTGCAGTCAGCGCCGCTCAGCGCTGGGCAAATGTCCGCAACGTAGTGACTGCGGTCTCCGCGTTCTCGGGGCCCGCCTCGCCATCGAAGAGCTTCAAGCCGCAGTTTTCGGCCAAAATGGCGGTGGCAGCCTCTGCGCCGTCGCCATGGTCACCGCATGATGACGACGCGCTCCTTGAGCTGATACAAATGCACGGCCTGTATCGATGGGCGGTGGTGGCCGAGGCTCTCACGGCGCGGAACGGGCATTCGCACTCGATGCCACGTACATCCCACACGTGCCAGCAACGCTGGGAGACCTTACTCAACGTCTGTCTCTCCGTTGGGGCGGCGCCAGCACTGCGCAAGACCTCGGATATACTCCTTTCCTGCCGCAAGGGCATGCGCAATGCCGAGCAGATCATGAACGAGGCGGCGGGCGTGCTCATGCGTGCCCGATCGGAGCTGCAGCTCGCAAATGCACGCTCGATCCGTCTGAGAACAGAAGCCGCCGAGTTACGCGCAGAGGCGCAGGGACAAGCGGGGGATCTCAATTCTCCGGCCTGGGCGATGGTCAGCGGTGCCGAGACGAAAGCGGCGGGGATTGCGGGGGAGCGGGCGAGGCTCGCGCTCATGCTCCAGACTGTCGGGCCTGGAATGGTGATGGAGAGGTTGGTGAACCAGGAAGATCGACTGCTGAAGCAGATCGACTTCCAGCCTCTCTCTGAGGAGCTGAGACTCAACATACTGAGCATCGAGACGGGGACGCTGTCTGGAAGCGAGGGCGGGAAGCCGCGGCACTTCCTGCGCGTGCGCGACTCGAGCACGGGTGAGATTGCGCTCGAGTGGAATGAGCCGAGCAACCGGCGCAATTGCGAATCGGGAGGCGACACGCGCATGGGAGGCGGACTCGATTCGTTCACAAAGAAGCTGCACGGGCCGCAGCGCGGTGCGCCACGCAGCGGAGCCAGCACGCCTCGCTGAGTCTCGATGGCATTGTATGCGGCATTCCGTGACCCTCGCACCTAGAGCCGTTTATGAAAAGTACGGCGCGGGTATTTCCTGATTACACCAGGCGTGTTTCTCTGGGAACGCTATTATTGCTGCGTTGCTAGTATTCTATGACAGGACTTATTAGGTCGTAGGACTTATGTCAAGCTGTTCGTGTCGTCGTCCACGAATCGGCGGACGGCGGAAAGCCAAAGAAATTGGAAATTCCGTCGCCAGCGAGCGGCGTCCCAGTTCGGTCGGCGCGAGCCCAAGCGAAGCGGGAGCGCCGCCGTCACGAGGGCGAGCTCTCGAGCAGCGTGCCCAGCCCGAGAGCCCGGCCGTCGAGGAGCGCCCATGCCTGCTTGGATGGGCCTCCTTCTAGTTGTGGGAACGGCGCGGCAGTGCGCACCCACCCATCACGCACCGCATCCACCTCGATGATGGAGCCTGCCTGCACAACGTTGTGCACAGCTGCGTCGGTCGCCGGTGCGGCGCGCAGGAAGACAAAGGGCTTGTGCACCACCTGATGAGGGAGGCAATCAGCGTGCAATCAGTGAAGCTGCGTCTGGCGCCGTCATGGGCACCATGGAAGACAAAGGGCTTGTGCACCACCCTGTAGATCGCCCTGCTTGCGAGCACATGCATGGCGCCGTCATGGGCACCATCGTCGGCTGCGGGGTCGTGTCCGTGCGCCCGGCCGATAGCGCCGTGTTGGGCACCGCCGGCCGCCTCGTCGTCCGTTACGGTCAACTCGTCAGTGATCGCGCCCTTCGCATGCATCGGCTGCTGAATGTCTGCGAACCCAATCGATCGCACCCGGACGCCCCGCCGGGCCGCTTCCTCGGTCGCCGAGCACCAGCGCAGCGCACCGTGGCCGTCTTCTTGGCCGTCTTCGTGGCCGTCGTCGTGGCAGTCGGAGGGTCGCGCCGGCATCGGCGGTCGCCTGCCCGCGACGGCGCTCAGCTCGCGCTCCAGCCCTCCCTCCCGCCCGCCCGCGAAGGCGAGGAAGGCGTCGCGGCTGGCGAGCGACTCCCGCCGTAAGGTCGCCTCGTCCTCGAGTAACGGTCGTAGCAACGCCTCAAAAGGAAGGACCTCCTCCACTGTCGCCTCTTCAAGGGTGGCGACGGCGACCGCCGCCGCGCGCTCCGCATTCGACGGGAGAGATGGGTGGGCGCCTAAACGCTGCTCGAGCTGCGCGTTGCTCACGCCATGGTGCAGCGTGCCGCGCGCGTGGTCATAGGAGAGTGCCGCATGCGCGAGGAGGCGGGGGTTCGTGTTTGCCTCGGCGAGTCCGAAGACATTTGACGAAACACACGGGATGGCGCGACTGCATGCCTCCATCACGATCAGAGGGCAGCACTCCTGCCAGAGGGACGGCGCGAGGCAGCACCTGATGAGTGAGGCCATCAGTGGTGCCATCAGAGGCCATCAGTGGCCATCAGTGGTACTCACCTGCCAGAGGGACGGCGCGAGGAGCACCCGGGTCTGCCGGAAGATGACGTCCACGTCGGGATGCGCCGGCAGGATGGTGATGTTGGGCAGTCGCTTGAGCTGTGCGAGGGTCTGTGCGCCCGTCCATTGCGTCGTCACCGCCGCAAACGGCACGTGCGGCAGGCGCCGAGCGAGCGTCATCAAGACAGCGAGACCCTTTTCCGGCGCTGGGCTCACCAGCGTCACATACCGATGGGACGGCTCCCATGGCCTCATCGCAGGCGGGAGCGAGCGAGAGACGCCCGTCGCCGCGCCCGACACGGCGCCGGTGGTCTGCGAGCCCGCCGTCGTGGGCACATGGAAATAGCGGTAGTCCGCAGCGTATAAGGTGCGTACCTGGAGCCCCGTTGTAGTGAGCACTTGCATGCAAGGCTTTCATCCACGGCAATCAACGGCAATCAACGTACTTGGAGCCCCGAGAGCGTTGTGGTGAGCACTTGCATGCAAGGCAGGTCATCAACGGCAATCAACGTACCTGGAGCCCTGGCGGTCCCCAGCGCTGCAGGTACTCACAGTGATGCATGCACGGGCTGAGAAGCCCGTCGAGACGCTGCAGCAGGGCCACGTGGCCGTCGCGCACCTGCATGTAAGGCAACCAGTCGCAATCCGTCGCAATCAGTCGCAATCCGTCGCAATCAATGGCAATCCGTCGCAATCCGGCGTGGCCACAGAGCCAGTGGCCGCTGCGCACCGGGAAGCGCCGAAAGGGCCCGAATGGTGGCAGGTAGTAGTTGTGCGGCGTGGCATAGTGCGCCGTTGCACGCAGCTCGAGCGCAAACGCCAGGATCGCTTGCTCAATGGAGAGCGCCATCACGACGTCGTAGTGCCGGTTCTTGAGCGCAGTGAGGAGAGCGGGTGCACGCCCAACGAGCACGCACTGATCGTGCTCCCAGGGCAGCTCACCGAGCTGCCCGTGCTCAAGCTTGTACACGAGAGCCTCGGGCACAGGCGTCTGCACGAGCGCGATCACGTCGAGGCCGCCGCCGCCGTCAGGCGTGCCGCAGATGCGCCCTGCCTCACGAAGCATGGCGAGGCTGGCCAGAGTGGCGCCGCCAAAGGACCCGCCCGTAAAGTAGCCTGTGTGGCACACAAATGCGCATCTAGGTGCGGAGCTGCGTGCTGGTGCGGTCGCGGGCGACCCAGAGCCAGATGACTCGCACTCTTCCGCCGCAGCCTTCTGCAGTGCATTAATCGCCTTCATGCGCTGGCCCAGCTTGCTGAAACCGAGATCGCGAAGCTTCGCGTCGAGCGCCGGCCGACCTTGCTCAGCCAGGATGCGGCAAAGCACGGTGCGTCGTGCCAGCAGATCAGCGTCTGATGGCGGAGGCGGAGGCGGCAGAGCAGCGTCCATCTGTGCCGACTGCGCATCGTGTGAAGTCCAGATCGAGCGAAGGCGGCGCGGCGCCGGCGCCGCCCGCCGCCGCGCGCGATTCTCCAATTGAAAACCTCCTCAAGAACGTGTTGTTGAGCACTGACCTTAGTGAGAATATACTGGTCCATTTTTGCGCTATGAACAGAGTGTGAACAGTGAACGACTTCGCGCCATGTCAAAGAAGCAAATGACGTCGCCGTCGCCGCTCTGGACGGGCAAGCACGTGCTCTCATGCGACCAGTTTGATGAGGCCATGCTGCACGTGCTCTTCGAGACGGCCTCCGCCATGAAGGCGATGGTCGCGACCAAGAGGAAGAGCGCCATCCTCACAGGCCGCGTGCTCGCCAACATCTTCTATGAGCCGTCGACGCGCACGATGTGCTCCTTCGACGCGGCGATGAAGCGGCTTGGAGGTGACGTGATCAGCGTGAGCGAGAGCTCATCCTCCGCCAAGAAGGGCGAGACGATCGAAGACACGGTGCGATGCCTCGAGTGCTACTGCGACATCCTCGTCCTGCGTCACCCGGTAAAGGGCACTGCCGCGCAGGCGGCTTCCGCGATGAAGAAGCCTTTGATCAACGCCGGCGATGGCGTCGGCGAGCACCCGACGCAGGCGCTCCTCGACCTCTTCACGGTCGTCTCGGCGCACCCTCGCGCCAAATCAACCGCGGAAGGGCTACAGCTCGACTCCCTGACGCTGACGCTGCTCGGCGACCTGAAGCACGGTCGCACGGTGCACTCGATCGCGCGGCTGGTGACCAAGCTCTCGCGCCCGCCCACCCTCCACCTCGTCTCGCCCGCGCTCCTCTCGATGCCCGCCGAGATCTGCGACGAGCTGTCCAAGGCCAACGTGCCGATGCAGGCGAGCGACGACTTTGCCGCCGCGCTGCCCGCGGCCGACGTGCTGTACGTGACGCGTGTCCAAAAGGAGCGCTTCGCCACGGAGGCCGAATACGCTGCCGTCGCGGGCAGCTACGTCGTCAACGCTGCCGCGCTCGCAGCCGGACCCGCCAAGCCGGATATGTTGATCATGCACCCGCTGCCCCGCGTGGACGAAATCTCCACTGACGTGGATGCGGACCCGCGCGCGACCTACTTTATTGAGATGGAGAATGGCATGTACGTCCGCATGGCGCTGCTCGCGCTCGTACTCGGAGCCGATCTCTCGGCGCTGTAGGCAGACGGCGCGCCGTAGCGAGCGCTGTAGGCAGGCGCCGCGCCGTAGCGAGCGCCGTCGGGAGGATGGCGCGCGCGTTGTGCGCTGGCAAGGGGTACCCTGGTGTGGGAAAGAGCTGTGCGCTGGCAAGGGGTACCCTGGTGTGGGAAAGAGCTGTGCGCTGGCAAGGGGTACCCTGGTGTGGGAAAGAGCTCTCGCCCCCTCCCCTGTCTGAGAGCGGACGAGAGGCTGCGCTGCGCTGGCAATGGTTCTACTAGCCTGGTGTTCCCGCAGGCGGGAAGTCTATTCCTCCTCCTCCACCACCTCCCTCGTCCTGATTCTCGACTTTCAGACGAGGAGAGCGGAGCAGCTGCTGTGGTACATTGTATGGCCTGCATGGGCCTGTGCGCTGTGGTTGGCTGGTGCGACTGACCACGGGGCCGGGCTGAACGCTGAAGGGTGAAAGGGGGCCTGCATGTCGGTTGGGATGTTATAATTTGGCAACATGGTTGTGTATTGCGTCTTCTCCCTCATCGTATAGGTATTCGCCCCTTGGACTTAATTCGCCCCGTGGAATTCGAAGTCTATTTCTGGGAGCTCGTGAGCTCATCTGATGCACGAAAGCGGTCACTTTGCTACCGAACAATGTCCATGCCCAATGCCAGGCAACTTAACGCCCTCGCCGCGGCTCTTTGTGCCATTCGGAATGGTGAGACCTCATCAGAAACTCTACGAGACCTCGCACAAGCCTTTGGTGCAATGCACCCGAAGGCGGGAACATTGCGTGCCATACAAGCAGTGCTGGATCAGATCGAAAACCCTTCCGACTTCACCCGCGACCAAGATGCATATGAGAAGCATGGCGCAACAAAAGCTACCTTCTGTCGCTGGAAGCAGAAGCTGACTCAACAATCACGCTCCATTGCAGTAGATGAGCTCGCGCAATCACTGGATGATGGTGATGAGGATGAGGATCATGATGAGCTTTCTGTCGCCTTACAGAGACGCGACGCTAGGCTTGAACGCCACGAGTGGCGCAGGGAAGCTGCCGAGCCAGACCTGGCCCAGGCTCCGCTAACATTCCTCGTCGGGGCGCCCCCTGATCTTGCCGGTCGAGCCCCGAGTACAGTGGTGGATGCAGCGGAGGCAGCCGGAATATCGGTTGCTGAGGCCTACGAGAAGCTCATCATCTCTGCGGCCGACCGGCATGCAGCTGCCGTCTTAGAAGCGGATCTCGCTGATTCTACGGTGGCCTTGAAAGAGAGAGAGGCGCGCGAGGCGGCTCTAGCGGCGGAGGCAGCCGAGGCTATTGCCATCCTTAGACGACATGACTCACGGAAGGCTGACGAGCTCTTGAACGAGGCGCGGGCGGCTGCAGTCTTGGCAACTGAGAAAGCAGAGGCGGCAGCGCGCGAGGCGGCGGCAGAGGCGGCAGAGGCGACGGCCCGCCGCTCGGCGGGATCCTCGAGTGATGCGAGCCAATCCTCGAGTGATGCGAGCCTTCGTGCGCAAGAAGCCGCCTTAACCCCTATGTTGCCGTGTGCGGACGATGGATCTAAGGTCTGTCGAATCTGCCTCTCTGGTGATGAGGATGAGCCGCTCGTGCAGCCATGCGGCTGCCGAGGCAGCGCGGCCTTGGTTCACGAGAGCTGCCTCAGCGAATGGCGGCGCACAAGCTCGAACGGCACAGCCGCCTACCGATGCGGTCAATGTCACGACGACTACCGTGATGCGCTGTCGATTGAGCTGCTTGAGGAGAGGCTACTTCGGCAGCGCACAACGCTTGGCAATAGACATGCAAGCACGATTTTTACCATCGTCGAGTTGGGGACCGTGTTGCAAGTCCTGGGCAAATTCCACGCGGCCGAGCCCCTGCATTGCGAGGCGGTGTCGGCGATGCGCGCGACGCTGGGGGATCGACACCCTAACACACTCCGCTGCATCCACAATCTCGCTTCGCTGCTCAGAGCGCAGGGTAACCTGGCGGCGGCCGAGCCGCTGTGTCGCGAGG
>ENA-UOXG01001948-UOXG01001948.1-mixed-culture-metagenome-genome-assembly--contig:-NODE-1948-length-11960-cov-37.377236_pt1 | contig 11960 bp, 9 predicted proteins | sample MGYA00238159_ERZ761634 | MGnify/ENA primary metagenome ERZ761634 (study PRJEB28908, sample SAMN08776845) | mixed culture metagenome | isolation source: Freshwater growth medium | place: USA... | reverse complement strand
TGTCGCGACATATGCCTAAGATATTATGATTTAAGACATAGACATTTGCCTAAAAAATTTTGACATCTACGCAAAGGGCAAATCTCCGGCCGGCGCACCTGCTCTTGCCCACCTGCTCTTGCCGCTTGTTCGTAGAAAAATAGGTAACGCGAAACGCCAAACGCGCTTCGACGAATTCGCGAAGGCAAACTTACTTATGTCGGCACAGATAATAAAGTTTCTTCAGGTGTTCGTCTCCTACTGGACGAGGCACACGGTGCTCGGCTCTCCCGGGGTCGGCCGCTTCCTGCTGCGCCCGACCGAGGCGGGCAGAGAGAAGCTGGAGGGACTGCCGGTGCTGCCCGACTGTCGGGATGCCCGACTTGCCTCCTCGTCGTAGTTGAGGTCGTACATGGGGGTGTAGGGCCTTTTCTCTTCGCAGCACTGGCACGTGACGATGCCCACCACCGCGCGAGTGGCGCGTGGTGCGTCGAGGAAGAAGAAAAAGGAGATGAGGGTGGCGAAGAGCAACGGGGCCAGGAGCAGCACGCGCTGAAATAATTCGTCCTGTAGGTAGGATTCGATCTGCGACAGAATCGACGGCGGCGCGGGAGGAGGAGGCGCCGAGGGCGGCGGCAAGAGCGGGGGTATTGTGGGTGGCTGCATGGGCGGCGGGGGCGGCGGCATGGGCGGGGGCAGTGGGGGAGGCTCGCTAGGCTTCGGTGAGGGTGGCGGATGAGAGGGCGGTGGCGGAGGCGGCGGTGAGGGCGGTGGTCGAGAGGGTGGCGGCGGACTGGGCGGCAAAGGCGGCGACGGCACCGGTGGCGGTGGCGACGGTGCAGAGAAGGCCATCTTCTCGGCGGACGCTTCGACGGACACAACTGCCACTCTAAGTGTCTGCGAGAGAGTACTGGTGCTGATGCTCAGAGAGTGGCTCGCCGCGTCTGCCGCAGCGATCGTAGGCATGATCACCCGCGCCGAGACCACGATGACTGCGGTATCCAGCTCGCGACGTGAGTGGTCGAGCTCGCGACGTACCGCAGGTCGATCCTGATCCCGATCCAGATCGAGCTCGCGACGGACCGCAGGCACACTGGTCGAGTGGCTCTGGATCGCGAGGTCCCGATACGCCTGCGAGGCGTCGTATTCTCGTTCTCGAGCTGCGAGATCATCAAAGAGCGAAGTGCGCTCGCGCGCGAGCGCATCTCGCCTGAGCTGCGCGAGCTCGCCTTCTGAGATGCGCGAGCTGGAGATCTCGAGCCGAGATACGTCGGCTGGCACGGCGCCGAGCTGCTTGGCGAGGGCTTTTCGGAAGGCGAGCTCGTCAAAGGAATCCCCGGCACCCTCGATGACGAATTTGGTAACCACCACGGGCCGGTACTCGCCACCCGGCTGCAGCGGCGCAGGTGGCACCGCCGGATGTGGTGGCGAGGGAGGGGGCGACGGCGGCGAAGAGGGCGGTGGCGAGGGCGGCACTGTCGGCGAAGGGGAGGGTGGCGGCAGCGAGGGCGTCGGCGAGGGCGGAGGGGCGGGTGGCGGCAGCGCGGGCGACGGGGATGGCGGCGGCGGTAGAGGGGAGGGTGGCGGCAGCGATGGTGACGGGGAGGGCGGTGGCAGTAACGGTGGCACCATCGGTGGCGGGGGAGGCGGCGGGTCAGGCGTGGGCGGCAGCGGCGACGGCGGAGGCGGCGGAGGCAGAGAAGGCGGCGGAGGGGATGGCGATGGGGGCACGGCCGGTGGCAACGGCGATGACGGCGGTGCCGGCGGGAGTGGCGGCATCGCGGGCGGCGGTGGTGGCTTATTGAGCGGCTCGAGCGCCCACCGAGTGGTATAGAACGAGGCGACCGAAAGCCATAAGAAGACGAGGCCGCACATGCGTTTCTGGGTCATCGAGATCTCCTGCGAGTAGACCACGCGTGCGTGCTTCTTGATTTGGTGCGCCACCAACTTCTTCTTGTCCAGCGAGAGCTTGGTGGAGAGAAGAGAGCCGTGGGGCGAGTGGGCCGAGACGGCGGGTGAGCTGTAATGAGGGACGTACTCAGAGTCAGCCGAGACGCCGGGTGAGCTGTAATGAGGGACGTACTCAGAGTCAGCCGAGACGGCGGGCAAGCTGTAGAGCGCGGAGCTCGAGGATGGAAAGTCTCGATCGTGGAACATCGGAGTGTCTCGATGGATCATGTGTGGGAGCATCAGATCTGGGTGTGTTGCAGCTGCTGCGCCATTGTTCAGCGCCGCCAGGCTCGCCACCAGAGCTTCGAGCGCCTCTCGGTCCGCTCCCTCCGGCGCTTCGACACCGTGCTCGTACAGTAGCGTGCGAAGCTGCACAGTCGTCATATGACGCGCGTGCTGCTTCGGCGACGAGGTGACGGCTAGAAGCGCGGACAGTGCCGGGGCCGTTTGCGTTGTGTCAGTATTGATCGCAGCACGAGCAGCCGCTAGTGCGGCAGCCTTCGCCGCGGCCTCCGCCTTCGCAGCTGCCTCCGCCTTCGCCGCATCGAGTGCGATCGCAGCCTTCGCCTTCGCCGCGGCCTCCGCCTTCGCCGCTGCCTCCGCCTTCGCCGCATCGAGTGCGATCGCAGCCTTCGCCACCGCATCCGCCTTCGCCGCATCGAAATCGGCGACCATATTGGCTACCAGTTCGGCTGCCGCCGCCTTAGCCGAAGGAGAAAGGGCCGCTACTTTCTCCGGAGAAATGGCCGCTTCTCTCTTCTTCTTGGCCACCGCATCATACTTGGCCACCTTGACTTCCGCGGCGGCCAGCTCCGCCTTCGCTGCCAGCTCTGCCTTCGCCGCCGCCTCCGCCTTCGCCGCCTCGAGTTCGGTTCCCGCGGCTGCCATGGCTGCTGCCATCTCAGCCATGTTCTCAGTCGAACTGTCTTCCACAGGCGGACCACCAAATGCGTCGTCGAAGCCGCCCATGCCACCGAACCCCGCTGGCGGTGTTGCCGGAGCTGAATCCGGGGTGCTCATCGTGATTGTGCTGAAGAGGTCATCAAGGCCACCCGTGCCTCCAAACCCTGGTTGCGGCGCGCTCATCTGGTTTCCGCCGAGGAGGTCTTCGGTACTGACCATCCCGGCCGGCGGCGGTTCAGGCGCCGCCTGCGTGTCCGCCGCATCGCCGAACAAGTCTTTGTTAGATGTCTTCTTCGTCGCGGCGGCGGCGGAGGCGGCGTCGCCCTTGGGAGAGGCCGCATCCCCATGCGACGAAGACGATGCGTCGTCCTCGTCTTCAGGCTTGGGCACGTGATCCTCGATTATTGGAGCACCGAGCATGATGAGAGCAGTGCGTCAATCGCGGATTCAGGGCTGCCCGAGCCGACGGGCGCCACAGCCGCCGAGCCGCCCACTCCGGCCTGTGAACACGCCCCGAGTCTTGTGAATTTGGTTCATCGGAAAATCTTTGAGGGACAAGTTGATCTAGGGTAACCCCGGAGCGAGCGAGCGATCTCTACTACTATCCCGCTGCGCTTTTGTTTCTACTACGTAGTACATACACTGTACTTTGTATACGCTATACGGGCTGCTGTAATTAGAGAACCAAGACTAGATCGTACGTGAAGCAACGAACTATAGCGGCGGCGGTGCCGGGAAAGTGGGCGGCAGCTCGAAAGCCGCCATCTCATGGCTCTGCGCGCTGCCCGCAGCCGGGCCGAGCAGCGTCGAGGGCGGTAGCGAGTCCAGAGATGGCAGCCGGTGCACATGCGGCTCGCCCGGTCGAAGGGCGGGAGAGCTGGTAGGCGTTGACTGCATAAGCATGTTGCTGATACGTTGCAGCTCATCCGTTTCGGCGGAAGAATCGCGATGAGGGGCAGGAGGCGGCATCGACGAGGCAACAGACGAGGCAGAGGCGGCAGCAGTGGCAGCACATCGGCGTGGCTGCGGCCGTGGCGACGGCCGCTGCTTCAAGGCAGCACGGTACAGCGCGACGCGCTCATCGGTTGCAGCTACGCAGAGCACCTCCACGTCGGCCTCGTCGAGTGGCCAAGGGCACTGCGGGGGAAAGCAGCAACGACCAAACATGAAAGTGAAGGCACAAGTAACGCATATTGGCAAGGGCGCACACGCATGCGAGACGCCGCACCTCCAGCTCGCTGCACAGCAGAATGAGCTCCTCCAGCGTCGTGTGCAAGATGCGAGTCGGCGCGCCGCACAGCGCGCAGACCAGTGGAAGCGGACCGTCCATGTTCAGAGGCGCGTCGAGCCGAGCGAAAAAATTAATGCGCGATTTGCAAACCCGGTTCCAATACACCGGTTCCTCCTACGCGGGACTGCAGTCGTTTCGCGTTGTATTGAGCGTTAAACAGGAAAACGGACCAGGCTGTCCGCCACTCACTGTCTCTGCGGAAGCACCATGCCGCTGCGCAAGAGCTCGCGCAAGCGGCCGCTCGACGCGGCGGGCTCTTCGGAGGAATGGGCGACGAGCGCCGGTCCACCGCCGCTCGCAGCTGACAGTCTCGTGCTGGAAATACACGAGGGCGAAGGTGAGGGCGATGCATCCCTGTCCTTGGTTCGGGTGGCGGAGCATGCTGGTGGCCAGAGCTATTCTGTGGTGGGAGGCAGCGCCTCGGCGCTGCGCCGCGTCGATCGCACGGTCCTGCTCACGCTTGAGGAGGCCGCGCGTTGGGTCCCCGAGAAGGTTGGCTACGGGCTGAAGGTCGGCGTTGTTAGGCAGCAGCGCTCGGAGGCAGCCAAGGAACTGGACGAGCTCTTATGCGGCGTCTGCCTTGGGCTTCTGTGCCGCCCGCACGTGCTTCCGTGTGGGCACACCTTCTGCGGCCAGTGGTGCGTGCTCGCCCGCCACCTATCCTGAGCGCCCCATGCAATGCCTGCCCCTCTCCCACGCTGCTGACTCCGTCCCACGCCCTTGACGCGTTGCGCGCAGCATCTTCCATCACGACCAGGTGTCGTCAGCCGAGCAACTCACATGCCCCACGTGCCGGCAGCCGCTGCCGCCCCAGCGGCCCGCCCTGCAGCCCCAACTCAACGACTACCTCGACCGCATACGTGAGGCGCTCTCACTTGAGGAGGTATGCTCCGAGTCGCTCGATGACTACAGGGTGCGGCGGCGCGCGTGGGACGCGCGCAAAGAAGATTGGTATAAACATTGGAAGGGCAAGCATCCTGAGCGGCCGACGATGCCGCCCGACGCGCAGCTGAGCACCCTCCACATCAAAGTCGTCAACCTGCTTGGCGAAGGCAGAGGCCACCACCCGGAGGTACGAGAGCTGGCGCTCCCCGCTCGTCCAGGCTCGTGCACCACCAGGGCGCACGCTCGCCGCGCAGCCGTTCTCAGCCCTCCCCCTCCCCCGCCCGCGCCCCGACAGGTGGTCTTTCGGCTGCTCGCGACGACTCCTTTTAGCCGCCTCACCTCCGCTTACTGCGAGCGACAGGAAATCGAGCGACGCCTAGTCAGCTTCAAATACCGTGGCGTCGAGGTCCGAGATGTACAGACACCCGAGTCGCTGCACATGGTCGATAACGACCGTCTCGATGCCTTCTGGGTGCCCACACTCCGGGCGAACCAGCGCGCCAGTCGCCTCTCCACCCTTCGCCACCGGACGGGTGGCAGCGGAGCCCTCGGAGCGCCGCCATCCACCGCTACCGGTGCGTCGCCGGCCGCCGCTGCCGCCATACCGTCCGGATGAGCACATTGCGAGTGTAGGGACAGAACTCGTGAATGAAAGGCGAGGACAGACGAGGGAAAGACGTGGCTATCCCGCCCGAGAAGAGCAGACTGGAGTGTGGAGACGCGCAACATTCTGTGAACGATGATCTGCACGAAGGCCCGACGTGTGTGATGCGCGCGCCGGGCGCTGGAGGTACAATTGTAAGGGGCCGGCAGTACGGCTGTAGATGCAGCAACGAGCAAGGGTGAAATAATCATTTTACATTTACGTAATCGTTTTTTAAATCGATGATTTTTCGGCACCACCACGAGCCGTCTCCAGCGTCCAGGCCTCCGGGCCGCCACCGCCGACAGGACGCCACAGCGCCGAGCGCCTCAAGTCCGGCACTTACCGGTACAGTAAATTGAGTTTCAACTTTCATGTTTCCTTACAACAGTTACAGTATACCGGGTAGTGCCCCCGACGACCTCGCACGCACGTGCGCGCGCTGCGCGCACGTTCGAGGCGAACGGCCTGCAAATGTCGGCCGTGATCCAACAACGGGCAGACAAGTTAATCACCGGCTGGGCACTCACTCAAACATTGCCGGCCGTGGTACTTGAGCAGGGAGGACGTGCCTTGAAGCCGCGGCCTCCGCCGCCCTTGCAGGACACCATTGAGCACGACTCACGCAGTAATGCACCTTCACAACAAACGGCACGAATGATACGCGCACGCATTCGGGAAAGAACGACGCCGCGGGAAGACGAGCTCTCTAGTCCAAGATCTGTGCCTCATTACAGGCCAGCACCAACTTGGGCGAAAACGCATGCAGCTCACGGACTGGCAGCGCAAACAGATGCCGAGCGGTACCCTCACGCCTGGTTTCGTCAATCGCCTGCTCCGACATTCACAGACGATCTTGGGACCGTGTGCACCGTGCCGATGAGAGGTAAAGACGCTGAGCACTGGACAAAAGCTGCATTGCGGATCGTCGATGCCGAGAAGAAGAAGCTATCTGGCTTCCAAATGGTAGCAAGGCGGAGGTGGATCGTGAGACCGGAACGATCTGCTACTCCTCCCCCTCCCCCTCCCCCTCCCCCTGCACCTGCCCCGGCCCCGGCCCCGGCCCTCCCTGAATGGGTGCCCCCGGCAGAGAAGGAACGGAGCCCGGCCTGGCGCAGAGTGGAAAAATTCGTGCAACAGTCCTATCAACGCAATGTCTATCGACGCAGGACGGGCCGTTCAACGACATTGTCAGCGCTGCTTGTGCGTAAAGGTATAATCTCGAGACCAGCGCTACGGTCGAAGGCGCCCCGCTGGTGGAAGATGCCGGAACACGCAATCGTTGCAGCTCAAGTGTTCGACGAAGCGCACTACAAGCACCAAGAGCGCGCGGAGAGACAGTTGAAAGTCGCAGGACGACGACCGACGACGGACGAGCAGCACAGAGTGTTCAACCGGGCGCTGCGCGACGTTGCGAACGATCGATACTTCGTTCCCGAACTTGCCGGGGAAATTCCCGACATCGTCGTCCGTCAGTTTAAGAGTGTCGAGAAGGTGGAGGCGGTGGTGCAGCCGTGGTCCCTCGACAAGTCGATTTGGAAGCCTCGTAAGGCCTGGGCGGAGTCGAGAGACTACCACGAGACCGAGGCGTTTCTTCGATCGTGCTTAGAACTAGATTGGGAGCTGTGCTTGGTCAGTCACAATACGAGGGGATTCTTGATGAAACAGGACGAGTCGGCGCACTGCATAAGCGCATGCTTTGACGTCCTGTGGGATAATGCTGAGCTCATTTATAGCATCTATGACTTCTATTCTACGCTCGGTTCGACGGACGACATTTTCCACATGAACCTAAACGCGTTCAAGGCACTCATCGACGACTGCGACATCTACGTCCCAGGGTCGAAGACGTGCAACCTGACGGCGTTCGATCAACTCTTCATCCTGGTGAATGCTGGCACAGATGAAGCCGGCATGCAGAAAAAGGGGCGCATGCTCGACCGGCGAGAGTGGATAGAGATGCTAGTGCGCATGGCCGTCTTGCGCTTCGTGTCCACTGGCGAGTTTACCAGCGTCCCAGCGGCTCTCCGCCAGCTCATCAACTTCAAGTTTTTGCCCCATGTAAACCGCCACGCCCTCTACGATAGGCGAATGTATCGCAACGAGCACTGCTATATTCAAGACGTGGATGACATCCTTCAGAGCTACAAAGAGAGCTTGATGGCCATCTTTACGATTTACGCACGCGGCGAAGGACATGTTGGCGATCAGATGGACGACCTCAAGATTCTCAGTTATGTAGAATGGAAGGACATGGTCAAAGATTTCAAGCTGATCGGCAACGACTTCACTACGACAGAGCAGGACCTCGCATTTACGTGGAGCCGCATGCGAGTCCTCGATGATCGTAAACTGGCCTCTCGCAGAAAGGTGCACCAGATCTGCTTCGAGGACTTTCTGGAGGTTATTGTGCACTGCGCGTGCTTTATGTGCCTGCCGACTGACATGCAAATCTACGAGCACGGCTTCGAGGACGCCGGCGCGATGATCCTCACTCTGCGGAACGATCGGCCAGCTGAATATGCTGCATTTCTCTCGCAGAATATGCGCCGTTCGGACGAGCCCTTGAATCAGCCCGTCTTCCGGCTCGTCGATCACATGTGCACGTTGATGATACGCACCGTTATGCAAGAAGCCAAGGTTGCAACAGATCTTGAGGGCTTGACTTTGGAGCAAATGGAGCTCTTCCGGAAAAAATGCGCGTGACAGATTCCTATTTGGGAACGGCTAACGAAGCCCCCCCCTAAAACCAACACCATGCGCCAGCCGCCAGTCACCCCCAGTCTGTGTTTCGTGTGGAAGTGGCTGGTCGGGGCGCGCTCGCGTGTGTCAATTCAACTGAACTTTTTCGAAAACATGTCGCGTGTGTCGGTTCAACTGACCTTTTCGCAAACATAGGTTCACAGTTCATCGTCGCTTCACACCCACAACGCGCGACAGTTTGGCCGGCTGGCCGCTTTGCGCCGTCGCCGACATGGCGTGGCTCGCGCAGAATGCAAAGAAGCTTTGCGCAATCCTATTGCTGTTCCGCGTGCTCAACGCGATGCTCGTGCAGACGCAGGTGTGAGCCGCACCCACAAACGGGTTGTGCACAAAACAAACGGGCCGTGAACAAAATAGATATGGCCCAAGCTTACTCATGGTGCGCCCATCCCTGTGCAGCATGACCCCGACGAGAACTGGCAAGCAGGTGAGGTAGCGCATCAACTTGTCTTTGGCTATGGAATCCTGACATGGGAATGGATCTACGCCGTGCGCAGCTACATGCATGTGCTGCCGTTTGCTGCACTCTTTCGCATGCTGAAGGCGGTCGGCCTGGACACGCCCGACGTCATCGCCCACACGCCGAGACTCTTTCAGGCGGCTGTTCTCGCCGGCAGTGACATTGCTCTCGGCGTGCTCACTGAGCGGCACATATGTCCCGGCGCTGGACTGGACGCAATTTTATGCTCATCAACCTCCTGGTTCATCTGGTATTGCGGCGTGCGCACGTACTCATCGTGTGCGGAGGCGGCTCTGGTCGGCGCTGCGCTCACGCTGGCGCCACCGCCTTCCAACACTGCCCGTGTCCGCCTCGTAAGCGGCCGACTGCTCGCTGCGTCGAGCGTGGGCGCCCTCGCGCTTGCTGTGCGCCCGACCGCCGCGATCATCTTACTCCCACTCCTCGCAACCTACGCGGCCACGTGTACCTCGCGACTTGCTGCTGCCTCAGCACTCGCAATGGCCCTCGTGGCCTGCACGGTGGTCGCGGCCTTGACGCTGGTGGTGGATCGCCTGTGCTACGGTCGATGGCTCTTCGCGGCAGCGCGATTCGTCAAGTTTAATCTGCTCACCGGAGGCAGCGCCTACTACGGCACGCACCCGTGGCATTGGTACCTGAGCGCAGCCCTGCCCGCGGCGCTCGGAGCACATGCACCTCTGGTTTTGCTTGGCCTCTGGCGCGCACGAGGACGATGGGCACGAGCGCCTGCATGGGCCGCAGCCACGGCATTGGGCGCCCTCTCGCTGGCACCACACAAAGAGCTCCGGTTCGTCTTGCCCCTGTTGCACCCGTTGCTGCTCGCGTACGCTGGGAGCGCCCTGCACGCAGCGCCTCCCTCGCAGCGACGATGGTGGATCCTAGGGCTAACCATTTTCAATGCGCTGCCGATCATCTACCTGTCGGCATGGCACCAGAGTGCGCCGATCGCGCTGATGGCCGAAGCGCGTGCCGAGCTAGGCGCTGGCCGTCTCGGACACCTCGACCTTCTTACGCGCTGCCACCAAACGCCAGCCTACGTGCAGCTGCATGCACCGATCCCGCTGAGCATGCTACCTTGCCCACCTCCTGGGCTTGAAGTGCTGCCGACTCCACCCTCGAGCGCCATGTTGAACGCCGGCTTCGAACACGCCGTCCCAAGCTCCGTGCTGCGCCGACGCTACCCATCAAGCGCGCCAGGCTGCGCCAACGAGTGCGATTGCTTCCTGAGCGCGCCCGGACCCGCAGTGGCCGCCAGGTACCGTCAGCGCTGGTGGCACCGGCCGGCCCGGCCGCTGCCCACGCACGTGGCCCTCTTCGACGAGATGTACGCTGTGCCCGAGGTGCGGGCGACGCTTGAGCGGCTCGGCTTTGCAGTGCACCGCGCCTTTTTCCACGAGCTTATCTGGCGAGAGGGCGGCCACGTAGGCGTGAGGCGCCTTTTGCTGCTCCGAAGGGTTTTCTTGGTGTGAAACCAAGAATTGGTTTTCACAGCAAATTCACAACAAGATTCACACCAGGCCGAGGAGCACCCAATTCAGGTTTGGTTGCAGTTCTTCTCTGTGTCTCTTTTCACTGTTAACAAGTACCGGTAAGCCCAATTCACACCGAGGCCGCGCGCGACGCGGGCCAGCGCGACGGCCGACGCGGGCCACCTCCATGTCGACAAAAAGGAAGCGAGGAGCCGTTTGTCCGACGCAGTCAAGCCCCGTGGCTGGTTTATGGCGATGGCTCGAAACAAATAAGGCTGTGCTCGATGGTATCGAGTGTCGAGAATCATCGCATGGCGATGGAGGCCTTGGCCTCTTTGCCACTCGGCCATTCAAGGAAAATGAACCCATCGGCTTTCTGCCTCGGCACTGCATCCTCGACCCGATCGCCGTGCTCCGCGACGACCCGATCGCTGTTGCTGCCACACGCGTGGGCGCCACGCCCAACTTTGCATTCTGGTTCAGCCTCGCGGCGGCGGCCAAGGACGAAGCCCACTTCCATCATCCATACCTTGCTGCATTGCCATGTGAGGCGCCCGACCCTTGCTCGTGGAGCGACGAGAACCGCGCGCTCCTGGATGGCACGCCGATGGGCAAGCAAGTCCATCGGCAGCGTCAGCTGCTCAAGTCTGAGTACGATCGCGTCGCGCCGCGGCTACAACCCGGGGTCGAACGGCAGAGCAAGTACGTGTCCTTCGACGATGTGCTCTGGGCGCGTGGCGTTCACCTGTCGCGCTGCTTCCCGCGCCCGCTCGTCGATGCCGCGCAGCAGGATCTGATGCACGAGGTGCTCGCATCCACGGAGGTGGACGCGCCGCTGCGGGTGGTGCATGGAGGGAGCGGGCCTCCAAAAGTGATATGGGCGGCACCAGGGGCGCTCGGATCGGCGCACGTCTCGGCGGCGACGAGCGCGAGTGCGCCGAAAGCTGTGACCGATTCGTTGGAGACCAAGGCCGAGGACAAACACGAGGACACGCTCGGATCAGCTGAGGCCACGCATCAAAATGTTGGTGAGGGTGCGAGCGGGGACGTGTCGGGCGCAGGCGCAGGCGCGGGCGGGGCGGACGAGGCGGACGAGGTGGACGCGCAGGTGTCGCGGGCTCTGCAGCTGGAGCACGAGGATGAGACAGCTGCGGGCAACCTGGGGTGCATGCTTCCACTCTTCGACATGTTCGAGCACAAGTGTGGCCACCCGATCGTTTGGGAGGCGGGACGCGGCGGTGTGCGCTTCCGCTGCCGCGCGCCAGTTCCGAAAGGCGCGCCGCTGCACAACAACTACGGAGCCAAAGGCAACGAGGAGCTGCTCTTCACCTACGGTTTCGCGGTGCGCGGCAACCCATTGGACGCCGTCGAGGGGGTGGTGGTCGGCTGCGCGCCCACGCCCGACACGGCGCTTGCGGCGGAGCGGCGGCGGTTACTCGAGGAGCATGGAGTGCCCTACACGACGCGTGAGGCCGACGGCGCTCTCCTCATAGGGCCGTTTGAACTTCATGTGACGGCCGACGGGAAGGGCGGGAAGGGCGGGAAGGGCGAGGAGGGCGAGGAGGGCGAGGAGGGCGAGGAGGGCGAGGAGGGCGAGGA
>ENA-UOXG01001940-UOXG01001940.1-mixed-culture-metagenome-genome-assembly--contig:-NODE-1940-length-12001-cov-42.664909_pt1 | contig 12001 bp, 9 predicted proteins | sample MGYA00238159_ERZ761634 | MGnify/ENA primary metagenome ERZ761634 (study PRJEB28908, sample SAMN08776845) | mixed culture metagenome | isolation source: Freshwater growth medium | place: USA... | reverse complement strand
GTATTCTTTCTGGATTCACACACTATCCCCACCACCTGATTTTGAACTCAGTGGAGTTAGGAACCAGAGCGCGCAGGGCGCGCTCCCACCACCAGCCGGAGGGTACGGTGGGGAGCGCCCACCCCAAGGGGGGGGGACGGGCACGACCAGAGTCTTGATAGAGTACATTTACCTAGTCCCGTCCTACTGTCGTTCACATTAGATTGACCACGATTCCTAACGGTTATTCAGAACTAACCGCGCGTACCGACTCGGAATGTGCACCGCCGCCGGCCTCACAGGCTCCAGCTGCTTGACGGGGTGCTTGCACTTGAACTGCTTGCCCACCATGTCGCAGAGCTCCAGGATGTTCGTCGTTGGGAAGTCGGGCGGTTCACAGCTTGGCGTGCGCTTGAGCCACTCAGAGCTCCAAGTGGGAAGGATCGCGTCCTCGCCAAGCGTCTCGGAGGGCTTGCTTGGCTTGCTCATCGAGGCCATTGTTGTCGAGTCTGCGCACACAGAGAGAGGGCAGAGGGGCATCGTCGTCAGATGGCAAGGAGCGGTGGTGAGTGTCCGATGGCAGGATATGCAAGGAAGGAGCAAAGAGCAGTGGTGAGCAACCGATGGCAGGATGCAAGGAAGGAGTGCTCAGGGATTTTGGTGCAGGGATTTTGGCCCAAAAGTCCCTCCAGTTTGAGGCGAAACGTACCTCATTTTGGTCAGCCCGCCTGTGACGGCCGCCATGGCGGCAACAGACTTTGCTCCCACAGGACCGATGCTGTTGGCGCCCATGTTGAGTGACGCAAGCTTGGTCTCCTTGTTGTTCTGGATGGCCTCGCAGACTGCGCTTACGCCATCATCATTGAGGTCGTTGAAGGACAAATCCAGGGCCGTCAGCGCGCCTGTGACAGCCACCATAGCCGCCACAGCGTTTGCTCCAACTGGATGGATGCCGTTGTTCCCGAAGTTGAGCGACGCGAGCTTGGTCTCCTTGTTGCTCTGGATGGCCTCGCAGACTGCGCTTACGCCCTCATCCTTGAGGTCGTTAGAGAACAAATTTAGGGCCGTCAGCGCGCCGTTGACGCCAAGCATCTTGGCCACATGCTTGGCACCTGCTGACCCTCCGATGTTGTCATGGTACTCGCCGCCGCTGATGTCAAGCTCCTTGAGCGTCCTGTTCTGTTCCAGTGCCTCGCAGATGGCTTTGGTGCCCTCCTCCATCAAGTTGTTGATGGCGAGCGACAGCTTCGTCAGCCCGCCATTGACGCGCAGGGCGTCGGCGATTGCAGTGATGCCCTCTGCGGTGTAGGTGCCATGTTGGTCGCCATCGTCGTCAGTCCAGATGCCACACAGCTGGTTTCCGGAGAGGTCGATGCTTGTCAGCCCGCCATTAACGCGCAGGGCGTCGGCGATTGCAGTGATGCCCTCTGCAGTGTAGGTGCCGCTGACGCCGCCGAAGGATTGGACCACTCCGCAGAGTGCGTTTTCGGAGAGGTTGATGCTCGTCAGCCCGCCATTGACGCCAAGCATCTTGGCCACATGCTTGGCACCTGCTGACCCTCCGATGTTGCCTTTGTACCCGCCGCTGATGTCAAGCTCCTTGAGCGTCGTGTTCTGTTCTAGTGCCTCGCAGATGGCTTTGGTGCCCACCTCCTCCAACTTGTTTTGGGCGAGCGACAGCTTCGTCAGCGCGCCATTGACGCGTACCATCTTGGCCACGTGCTTGGCTCCTGCTGAACCACCAGTGTTGCTGCCACAATGATCTCCGCTGATATCGAGCTCCTTGAGCGTCGTGTTCTGTTCTAGTGCCTTGCAGATGGATTTGGTGCCTGCCTCCTCCAACTTGTTTTGGGCGAGCGACAGCTTCGTCAGCGCGACGTTGACACAAAGCATATTGGCAACATGCTTGGCTCCTGCTGTCCCTTCACTGATATCAAGCTCCTTAAGCGTCTTGTTCTGTTCAAGTGCCTCGCAGATGGCCTTGGTGCCCTCCTCCCCCAAATTGTTGTCGGCGAGCGACATTTTGGTCAGCGCGCCCATGACAGGTATGAGTCCAGCCACGACCATGCCTCCCTCGTCTCCGACGTCTTTCCGCTTCAGGTCCAGCTTCGTGAGCGAGTTGGCGCGCATCTCCTTGATCGGGATCTCGTTGAACATCTCGATCTTGAGGTTGCAGAGGACAGCGGCTGCGAGCTGCACAGCGCCGTCGCCCGCGATGTTGTTGCGGCGGACGTCAACGCGTGTCAGCGCGCCATTAGCAGCGAGTGCTGGAGCTAGAGCTGCTGCCCCCTCTGCACCAAGCCAGTTGTGGCTAAGACTGCGCAACAAACGAGAGCAAACGAGAGCATTCAACTGGCAATTAGCAAGTTAGTGGCTGCTACGAATCAAGTTTGTCAGATTTTGAGCGTCAAACTTACTCGATGTTCGTCAGCGCGCCGCTAGCACCAATGCCAATCAACAATGTGCGTGCATTGTCGCCTGTGATGCCTTGGTCGGACAGGTCGGCGGCGCCCACAACACCAATCAGGAGTATCCCAAGGGCATCCAAGCTTTCTGGTGACGTCCCCAGCAAGCCCTTCTTCTCCTCCTCCATCCGCAACGCTTCGCCACGCTGAACGCTGGCAACCGCCCCATCGAGCACCTGATGAGATGGCCAGCTGCCAAAGCCAAAGGGTGGACGAGAGCGCGGCTTCTGCAGCTTCTTCTCCCGATCGCCAGTAAAGCCCGGGAAAGCGAACCCACGTGGTCCACCGCATCCGTCTTTAAGCTGCTTGGCAAGATGTGCAAGGCCCACGAGCATCTTTGCGGGGAGGATCGTCGAAGCCTTGAGCTCAAAACGCCGCAGCTTCGTCGTCCCCCTCCGGCTGAACACCTCCTTCTCGAGCATATGAAGCCCCAGCTCCGTCACCAGGTTGTCGCGCAGCGTGAGGTGCGTCACCATGCTGGAGACGTAGAGGGGGAAGCACAATTGGAAATCTTCATCTGTCTGCCGGCACCCATGGACCGCAAGGTGGACATCAGATTCTTTGACTTCAGGTCCTTTGGGGCTGACAATTAATTTGTCTAGCCCCGATTTCTTAACTCCGTCCTTTGCGTCGAAGACGTGCCGCGCCAGAATGCGCCCCATGTCTGTTGTGAGCTCCCTCGGAAGCTGCTGCAGGAGCAAGGCTATGCACGTGGTCTCGCTCAGAGCGAGAGCGACAACTGCGGCACACACATCGGCCATGGGGTCGCTTTGGTCGTGCTGACGGCGGACCAGGGAAGCGAGCATGGTGTCGACATTTGTCTCATGCAGCTTCAAGCACGGCACGAGAGCGTTGGTGATTGTGCGCGCCGTGCCTCGCGCGTGGTCCCACATCTGTCGCAACCGTGAGGGCGCTTCCACAAGCACCTGGCCCTCTACATCGCAGATTCCGATGGCAACGAGTCGCGCTGATGGTGCACGGCTGAGCACGAGCTTTGCTTGGCCAGAGAGCCGCTTCATCGCCTGGCTGCTCGCCTTCTCCACTGGCTCCTTCGATGCAAGTGTGATGAGGAACACTTGGACACTCGCCCTTGGGTCGCAAAGGGCCTTCAGCAGCGCAAGCGCCGGGCGGATTGCAGCACGCGCCGCCCCATCCTCAGAGTCTGCAACGAAGGAGATGCCATCTAAGAGCACCGTCTTGAGCTGCGGTCGGCGCAACCACGTCTCGATCCCGCGCGCTGCATCCTGCCCGAGCGTGTTGTGCGAGAGATCAAGCCGCACAATGGACCTGCTCTGCTGCAGCCCCGCGCGAAACAGCGCGTCGAGCACCGACTGCGGCACATGATGGAGCGTGAGGTGCTTCAGGGAGCGCAGGGTCACCAGCGCGTGTGTGGACGGCAACTCCTTCACCTGAAACTCCTTTGCCTTAATGTCAATCTCATTGCGCGGCCCGGCCAGATGAAGCTGCTCAATGGAGCGCCCGGTGCCAAGTGCACTGAGCATAACGCTCCACTGGCGCGGCTCTAGCTGAAAGCCTTCGAGGCGCAAGATGCGTAGGCTCGAGGTCACGCCGAGAACATCATGAATGAATACTTCAGGAATTGCGCGCTCGTTCTGGTCGCCGAGCAGCAGCCGCCTCTTGTCATCAACGCCAATCAACGCCAACGTGTCTCCTTCGAGCTTTTTGAGCCGCTCCTTTAGCTGCGCCCAGTCGTCGAGTATGGCCAACTCGCGCACATGGCTCTGCGCCAGAGCGCCCGACAGGAGCGCGAGTTCGTTGCCCGACACTTGGCGCTTTGCAAAGCGAAGGCACCGCAGCTTCTCGTTGCCCGCGAGCGCCTCGCCCACCTGCTTGAACATGTCGATGCCCAGATTGTCAGGGACGCTGCGATAATCGACCGAAGGCCACGAGCGCAGCACGAGCCGGAAGGGCACCTTATCGATCGAGGTGAGGCTTGCCAACTCGACCACGACGCTGACCATGGACTGATGGTACGCCTGCGCCGTGTCTCTGAGGTAGTAGAAGGTCTGATAGAGCTGGCCGACGGATGCGAGGAGCGACGCGAGGAGGGTGTAGTCATCAAAGGGTTTGCCGCGCCCCGCCGTGGTGTAGACGAGGTAACCCAGCTGGATGATGGCCTGGGGTGCTGACTCGAGCGCCGGCTCGAGCACGCGGCGCAGGTTCTCGTAGGCGCTGCTGAACGCCCCCGGCGTAGGTTGGTGGGGGAAGAAGATCAGGGTGAGGACCTCAACCAGAATCAGCAATGGCACGCCAATGGGAAGCGTGGCGATCGTGCAAAGCATGAACCAAGCTGTGTAGCCGAGGCGGAAGAGAGATTTCTCGAAGTTCTCGGAGTCCCTCATGCTTTTTGAGCAGCCGCACCTTGTGAGCAGACCAGACACACAGCGGATCGACCGCGTTGCCAGCATCCCGAGCAGAACTCCAGGAAGCTCGACGACCACTATCATCGGAAGCATGCAGAGCAGAAACGCGATAAAAGACGCTGTTTGGTGCGATTCAGACCAAGAAGAGGCGCCCAGCCAGTCGCTAAGCACAGCACGCACGAATAAGGTGAACAACAGAAAGCCCAAGTCCTCATAGATCTTAAAATCATATTGTTCGTATAAATACTCATAGATCTCAGTATAAATCGAGTTGTCAGCCGGCGTCTTGAGCACGTGCATGCCGAGGGCGAGCCAGAGCACGACCCAGCTGGCCAAGATGAAGATGATCGTGAGGCTGAAGAAGACGCGACGCACCTCGCCAGTGTCCCCGTTAAAGGTGCACTCGCCGCGCACGAAGCCGTCGATGCTCGCCACCAGCTGCGCGTCGTTCGTGCACAGCCCGGCTGCGACAACAATGTCCGAGATCAAGTCAAAGATCGGCAGGAAGCGGTGGCGCAGGAAGAAGCCCATGAACGCGAGAGCAGAGGCGGCCGAGACGCTCGCAATCTCCTCCTTCAGCTTCAGCACCACACCCTCGGTCGACACGGCCGCGCCCTCGCCGTTGCCCTCGGCAAGGTCCTTGAGACCGTCGGCGCCCGCCATCAAGTAGTCTTGCGCCTGCTCCGCCAAGAATTGAGCTTGTTCGTGGGGCATGCCAAGAGCTTCAAGTTTGCGCGCCGCTTCCTCCCGGGCACGTGTCAGCCCATCCTCCAGAAGCTCCTGCGCGAGCTCCTGCCCTCTATCCACGGCCTGCTTCAGCACCTTGTTCAGCAGCGCCTCTGGGCTGCGCACTAGCTCCGCCGCGATCTCTTCGTCAGGCATCATCGTCAGCACCTCGCGAACTATCCACACGACGCGCGCATCGAAACTGCGCTGCTGAAGGCGCTCGCTGATCCAGTGCAACGTCATGGACTTGGCACAGCGCAAGGCCGCATCACCACCGCCGCCGTGAAATTTAGCGGCAAAGAAGCTGCTGGCGAGCTTTGGCGGGTCGTATAGGGCCGCCAGCAGTTTATCGCCGTCAAGCAGAGCCTCGAGCTCTTCGATGGCCTGATCCACGTCTTCGTCTTTCGCGCCGTACTCGACTAACTTGTGTCTTATCATCCGAACCAGCACGTCCTTCATCTCCGTCGCTTTCTCGCGGCTGCCCTGCTTTGCGGCGCGCAGCACCAGATCAAACATGATCGCCGGCAGCGCGTGCGGCTTTGCGGTGGCGAGAGTGATGATTGCTGGCTCCGTCAGCATTGCGTCTCTCGGCGGCGTCACATGAGAGGATGCGCCACCGCAGAGCGATTCAAGCTCCCCGACGAGCAGGCCCACGCACGAGTTGACGAGAAACTCGGTGGTGCTGCCGCCCGCAAGTGCCTTGGGGATGTGTGGACGGATGGTCGTTGCTAGCACCTCTTTCACGGTCGATTGAGTGAATGCCTTCTTCAGCTCCTCAGTCGAGCAGTGGGACAGCAGCACCGTGGCAAATGCGAGGAACTGCGACGAGACGGAGCCGCGCGAGGCGGCAGCGGCTTCGAAGTGAGCGGCCGAGAGTTTCTCGAGGTGGAGCGCACTGACCAGGTTTTGCACATCGTCGATGGGCACTGCCATTGTTTCTTGGAGCCCGTATTCAAGCGTGGCCCTAAGCAGGGACTGAATTAGCGTCGTCGAGGTGGACGGCAACTTCTTCACCACTTCTTTGCCAACATCTTCTTGAATGAGCTGTGCACGGCTGAGCACGACGGTCCGAACAAGCACCCAGGCGAAAGAAAAGAGCGCTCCGGCGTGCTTGCCGTCGCTGTCGAGGCACGCGAGAATCATGTCGCCAACCCCTGTCTGAGCATCTAACTTCGTGATCGCCGCAGCAGCCTTCTCGATGGCCGACTTGAAAACGCCCTGCAACTTCTCTCGAAGGTGGGTGTCGTTAAACGGAAGGCGCTCTAGCAAGGCACGCAGTAGCTCTGGCACGGCTCTCGTCGCCAGCTCCTGCACCAGCTTTTCGTGGTCGCCCTCCTGCTGCAACGCTAAGCGCAGCACCTGCGACAAGGGTCGAGATATCCGAGGCACAGCTCAGGTGCCAGACATCCGACGGCATCAGAGCGCGAGCGCAGCCATTCGCGCGCTCGGACGCTCACCTTTTCGGCCATGCGCTCGGGGTGGAGGGCGAGCTCGCGCAGCGCACTGTCGGGCAGCTTCTCGACGAGCGTGTCGATCTTGTCGAGATGCTCTTTCTCGATCACTTTGCCGAGGAGGTCATGCGTGCAACGCGTGGCCAGAGCGCGCACCAATTCAGGGGCTTCGTCGTAGACATCGTAGGCGAGCGAGAGGGCATGCGCCGGAGTCTGCAGGACCTTTTGGAACTCATCCTCGTCAAGCATTTCTGCGAAGGCCGCCGCTAGGCGCTCAAGTTGCTTGGGCTCAAGCTTGAGAGTGAGCTTCTCGAGGGCCGACTGTATCAGCGTGTTCTTGAGCTTCAGCAGGATATCCTCCACCAGCCCCGAGGAGCGCAGAGAGTCGTGCATGGAGGCAAGGGCCTCGAAAAGGTCTGAACCCGCTATCTTGATAGATTTCGCCCAGTCCGCCAAGAATCGCGCTTGATCTGGGGGCACGCCAAGAGCTTCCAGTTCGGCCAGCACGTCCGGCTCGGCCGGCTGGTTAGGAGCCTGCCCTGCTACCTCTGGCGTCTCCTCGGTTTCGTTCCGCGTCGACGCAAGGCTGCGTGTGGAGCCAGCCCCGATGGTACAAGTATCACTGTCCGCCGCTGCCTCTACGTCAACGGGGGCCATTGGATTGTCCTTGCGAACGAACAGCACACATGTAGAGCATCAACATATGGACGTGCATCAGAGTGTGCACCATCAGTGTGACGGCGAGGGTGGCTGTGGCGACGGAGGTGGAGGAGGAGGCGGGTGCGGAGATGACGATGGTGAAGGACTTGAGGGCGGGAGCACATCCTTGGCGTGGAGGGCTTGGCGATGGAGGCGATAGTGGAGGCGATGCAGCAGCAGCAGCAGCAGCAGCAGCAGCAGCAGCAGCAGCAGCAGCAGCAGCAGAGACGGTAGGGTCGGGATGGGCGGGGTGGCGCGAGAGCGCGCTTCCCACCATGGTCCTGAAAGACCACATGTCTTTTGGAACTCGACGGCGCAGAAAGTAATCATTCTGTCGAGTTCCAAACCGTGGAGCTCCAAAAATCATGTGGAGTGCTGCTGCTCCTGTGAAACGTCTATGAATTCAATCGCTCTCAATGCAGTAAACCAATAGTACGGGCCGCTATTCGCAGCGACGGCTGCCACGGCGGCGCGCACGCGCGCGCCGCGGTGTCGTCTCCCCTTGGAGCAGTACAAGCATGACCCGACCTGTCTCACACATGCACCAGCGCGCCGCGCGGCACCCGCCCTTGCCGTGCGGAGCCCGCGCCGCGATCACGGCCGCGCGCGCGCCGCGCGCCCCACCGCCCCTGGCACGCGTGCGCGACTGGAGTAGGTGCACCCCCCGCGCAGACTCGCACACCTTCTTGCTCCAGGCCATGTTATCAAAACTTCTGCTGCGTTACTGAGGTAGATTTATTAGAACCACGCGATGCATGAAATTGAAAACGAGTACCCGACCGCCGCGCATGGAGTACCGGTGGTGAACGGCGCGCATTCAACGAAGAATCAAGGACTTACTGGCGAGCGCCCCCCCAGTCCAGTCCCCTGCCATCAGACCACCATGGATTGCAGTGCAGCCTCTCTACTCCGAGACCTATCTCCCATGCTATCTCCCATGCTATCTCCCATGCTATCTCCTCGGCAGCGAGAGCGTCGTAATGAGCGCCGCGTCTGGTCCCTCAGGGAGGTCATCAGGGAGAGCCGCGCGGCTTCGCCGTCAGTGCCAGCCGGGATGCGGGTAGCCCAAGTAGGCATGCTGCGCGGGGGGCGGGTAGCCGGGGTAGGCATGCGGCGGGTATCCGGGCGGCGGCAGGTAGCCCATCGGCGGGTAGCCGGGCGCGGGCGGCAGGTAATGCGGCGGGTAGCCTGTGTAAGCATGCGGCGGCGGGTAGTTCGGCGGCGGGTAGTTCGGCGGCGGGTATCCCTGGACTGGAGGGTATGTCGGCGGAGGGACGCCGCTACCTGGGTATGCGCTCACGACGGCGCCATCACCAGGGTACGCGGCAGTCACTGGCGCAGGCGTCGTCGTCGTGAGCGCGGCCACCGGCGGCGGCGGCAGCGGCGGCGGCGGGGGGGCGGCCGGCGGCGGCGGCATGGGCGGCGGCGGCGGCATGGGCGGCGGCGGGGCTGCCGGCGGCGGCGGCATGGGCAGCGCGTCGGGGCCGGCATGGCCGTTCGTCAGAGCAGCGGCGGCCAGAGCGCCGTCGTGGGCGGTCAGAGCGGCGGCGGGAAGAGCGCCGTCGTGGGCGGTTAGAGGGGCGGCGGGTGGCGGCGGCGCGAATTCTGAATAAGGTGCCGCGTGCAGCGCCGTCGCGGGCAGAAAGTCGGACGGCGCTGCCGGCAGCGCGGATGTCGCCACGGCAGCGGGCGCGCTGCCGGCACCCAAATATGGCAAGCTGCTGCCACCGAATGTGGAAGCGGCTGTGGAGGCGGCTGTGGAGGCGGCTGTGGAGGCGGTGGCGAACGCGGCGCGTCTCTCCTCGTTGATTTGTTGCACCGACTTGGTCTGCGAGGTGATGGCGGAGAACTCCGAGTCCATTGAGCCGGCCACTCCGTGCGCGTACCTGTGGGGAAGAGGGGGGAGGACGCGCCGTGGTGAGCACTTGCATGCCGGCCTGAGTCCATCGAGCCGGCGAGTCCATGCACGGTACCCCGCGGGGCCTGCGGGGGTTGGATGAGGGAGGCAATCAGAGGTCATTAGAGCTCATCATGCGCGTACCCCGCGGGGCCTGCAGGGGTCGGTAGGCCATGCGCCACGGCGGCATCTGAGAGCATCTCGTCCGTCATCTCGCGCATCGCCCAGCCGCCGCCCAGTGCCACGCCCTCCTCGCCTTCCACACGCAGCCCGCCCATGTCGGTCTTAATGGACGCCTCAATTGGGAGCGTGATGCCGCTGCCCGATCGACCAAGCCCATGCCCAGGCTTCCATCCCATCTATGAGGAGAGGGCGAGCACACTCAGTGGCCATCGTTGGCCATCAGTGGCCATCAGTGGCCATCAGTGGCCATCAGTGGCCATCAGCGGCAATCAGTGGCCATCAGTGGCCATCAGTGGCCATCAGAGGCCATCAGAGGCCATCAGCGGCCATCAGTGGTCATCAGCGGCAATCAGCTCACCTTTTCGAGTAGGGCGAGCCCACGCCCCGAGTCGACGGGTCGGAGCCTCTCATTGGACAGGGCGTCCTTGGTTGCCTTGGGCACAAGGGCGCCGGACTGCCGGATGCCGTCGCTGCCCACGATGACGCGTCGCCGCCCCGCCGCCGCCTTGGCGGCGTCGTAGGCGACGAGCGCGCCGCTGCCGCCGCCGCCGCCGCCGTACCCGCCGCCGCCGCCATACCCGAGGCCCTGACTGTCACCCGCCGGGACGATCGCACCGCTGGGTGGTGCGGGCAGGCTGCAGCTGCTGCTGCCGGCGGCGCCAACGGCTCCACTGTACGTCAGTTGGAGCGCGTCGGAAGGCATCGCGTCGTCTTGGGCGGTGAGGAGGAGCGCGCCGTCTTGGGCGGCGTCATTGAAGTCCGCATCGGGATCCCCCGCGCTCCAGTGCCACTGGGAGCTCGCATTCATGAGGGCGACGTCCACGTCCTGAGTGACGGGCAAGGGGGGCTCAGTGGGAAGGATAAGGGGGGATTTGGGGAGAGTGTGAGTGTGAATGTGTGTGAGTGTGAATGTGTGTGAGTGACACATGCACGCATCGGGCGCAGCAGCAGCAGCAGCAGCGGCGCCAGCAGCTGCTGCAGCAGGAGGGTGGGGGGGCGTCAGAAGTCTCGATTTCGGTCTCGTCAACGGGGGAGTTGCAGGCCCCCGTTCGGTATCGGATTTCGGATTTGGGGGATCATCAGCCGCCCCCCCCGGGGGCTATCGTGTAAGGCATCGTGTAAGGCATCGTGTAAGGCGGCGGCGGCGGCGGTGGTGGTCACAGCCGCCGCCGCCGCCGCCGCAGCAGCAGCAGCAGGGTCGTGGCGCGCACCTGCTCATGCAATCATATGCAATCATATGCAATCATATGCAATCATATGCAATCAGGTGCAATCAGGGTCGTGGCGTGCACCTGCTCATGCAGCTTCGCCTCGGCGGAGCCAGCGATGGCTTGGCGCATTCTCATAGCCGCGACCTTCCTTTTTAGGTACTGCTCGGCGCTCTCACCGGGACGGCGCTTCTCCATGCCCGAGACCGCCTTCTGTGCATAGAGCAACTGGTCAATCGCGGAGCCCGGCTCGAAGACGTCCCATGACGAATTCTCGCCGCCCTCCTCGCCCTCGCCTCCGCCTCCGCCTCCGCCTCCGCCTCCGCCGCCGCCTCCGCCGCCGCCTCCGCCGCCGCCGTGGTCGTCGTCGTCGGAGTCGTCGTCGGAGGAGGAGGAGCCGCCGAGCATCGACAGGTTCGGACCGATCTCCTGCTTATCCTCCGTCACCAGGAAGGAGAAGTCACGGCTCTTCACCTGATGAGGGTCGTCATCAGAGGTGCACTCAGCATGCAATCAGCATGCACTCCGACCCTCTTGGGCGGCTCCACCCGCAATCAGCATGCAATCAGCATGCAATCCGCATGCAATCAGCATGCTCTCAGAGCTGCACTCACCTTGCCACTCGCATCGACCCTCTTGGGCGGCTCCACCGGCTTGCCCGTGTCGACGCCCGCCACGGCGAGCGTCGTGTCCTCGGAAGCGGGCGCCGAGCAAGCAGGCACGGTCAAGCCTCTTCCGTGAGCCGCGGCCGCGGCGGCGGCGGCCATCATGCCGGCGCCCATCCCGGCGCCCATCATCATGGCGGGCGTCATCATGCCTGGAGCCATCATCATCTGCATGCCTGTCATAAGGGTAGGCACACGGGCGAGGTGAGAGAGGGGATGCATGCATGCTGGAGCATTCCTGTCAGGAATGCATGCTGGGCGACGTGCGAGAATGTGCGGGAGTGGGCGCGCACCCGGGATGCGAATAGCAATCAGTATGCACTCAGCATTCACACAGGATGCTA
>ENA-UOXG01001930-UOXG01001930.1-mixed-culture-metagenome-genome-assembly--contig:-NODE-1930-length-12032-cov-49.356099_pt1 | contig 12032 bp, 15 predicted proteins | sample MGYA00238159_ERZ761634 | MGnify/ENA primary metagenome ERZ761634 (study PRJEB28908, sample SAMN08776845) | mixed culture metagenome | isolation source: Freshwater growth medium | place: USA... | reverse complement strand
TGCTGGAAGTTGTGTTCTTCGAGGCGCACGTGGCGCAGGCGCGCGTGATCACCGAGGTGCAGCTCCTCCGCGCGGCGCTGGGCGCCTTTGCGCCGCCGGGGACGCTCGCCAACCTGGATGCGAAGGTGGCGAAGATGTCGAAGGTGTCGAACCTCTTCAAGACGTTCAAGGGCCGGCCGGAGAAGGGCCACTACGTGGAGCTGCTGGATGGCGCGTGGAAGGGCCAACACGGCGTGATCGTCGAGTACGACAAATCAAGCACTCAATATAAGGTCAAGCTGGCGGACGGCACAACGGGGTGGCTGTACCCCAAGAAGCTCGCATCGTCCGGGCTGGATGAAGCTGCTTGCCGGGCGCACATGGACGCGGAGCGCCTTCCTGCCCTGGACTGCGCGGTCCAGGCGCTGCGCGATGAGGAGCGGGCGGCGGTCGCGCAGGTTCGCGAGCGCGTGGGGCAGGATAGGCTCCCTCTTCTCAGCCTGCTGCAGGTCGAGCCGCTCCAGATGCAGTCGGCGCACCTGTCCTTCCAGGAGTTTTTTTCCGCGCAGGCCATCTGCTCGGGCAAGTACCGCCTCCCTGAGGGGTCGCCGCCACCGTGGCAATGGCCGGCGTTTTGGGCCAACGCGGTCACGCTCGGCAGCGAGATGGGCGACGCCTTTGGCAAGGGGCTGAAGCAGACGGCCGGGGTGGATGATGAGCTCGACCTGAGCAAGAAGCTATTTGGGGGAGATCGGCCGACGATGGTCGCTGCCGTGGCGCAGCTGATGCGTGGGCTGGTGTCGCTCAGCCTGCGAGGGAACGAGTTGACTGATGGCGAGGGTGTGAAGATGGTCGAGGCGCTCCAGGCGAACACGAGGCTGAGGCAGCTCGACTTGGGTGGCAACGAGCTCGGCGTGGGGAGCGGCAAGGCGATGGTCGAGGCGCTCAAGACGAACACGACCTTTCGCACGGTCATGTTGGACGGCGCCGTTCTCTCGATCGCAGAGCTCACTCTGCTCAAGAACAGCCTGGACGTTGAGTCGGCCACGATGCTCGCCAAGATCGGCGCGGAGAGGGGCATCATGCTCTCGGGCATGAAACGCGACCAGACGAAGGCCGACTTCTCGAGCAGGGGCCTGCAACCCGCCGACGCTATCCTGATCGGGTCAGACCTGCAGTTCATGGCGGTATTGACCTCGGTGGACCTCCAGTACAACTCCATCGGCTACGATGGTGCCAAGGCGATCGCGGAGGCGCTGAAGGTCAACGCGGTGGTTACCACCCTCAACCTCGGGAACAACTCCATCGGGGTTGAGAGTGCCATCGTGATCGTGGAGGCGCTGAAGGTCAACACGGTGATGACCACCCTCTTCCTCTCAAACAACAGCATCGGGGATGAGGGTGCCAGGGCGATCGCGGAGGCGCTGAAGGTCAATGCGGTCCTGACCAAGCTCTGGCTCGGGGGCAACGAGATCGGGGACGTGGGTGCCAAGGCTATCGCTGATGCCCTCAAGTCAGGCATGGCGGTCTTGACCACCCTGAGCCTGTACTCCAACAACATCGGCGACTACGGAGCCAAGGCGATCGCGGAGGCGCTGAAGATCAACGCGATGGTGACCACCCTCTACCTCGGGAACAACTCCATCGTCACAGCACGCGAGAGGGTCGGGAGCTTGTTCGGAGTCTCCCCCTTGGTCATGGAGCGCGAGGGTGCGACGACGGGGAACGCCGCTGCCTCCGATCAACAAAGCCAAGAGAACGACGCCCAGATTCAGGAGGCTGCGCAGGCCCTACAGGATGAGCGCAGTTTCGGACGCGTCGTTGCCATGGCTCCTGTCAGTCAGTACACAGCTGACGAAGGGAAGTCCGCCTGCACTACGATCGCCTGCTTTGGAGCGCTCGAAATGCTTCAGAGGCTTCGCACGTTTGGCGTGGGCCTAGTTGCGCAGCCTGGCGGCTTTGCTTTGAGCCCTCCACACCTCAACTCAGCTGAGCTTGCAGATGCGCTTGTTCGGGTGGTCAAACAGGGAGTGGACGCTCACGTTCGGGCGCTCAGCCATAATCCAGCATCTCAGCACCGCTCTTCAAGCGAAGTCATGGATGCGTTACCTGCGACTCACGAGCTGCGACAGAAACTATTCCGCGGCACTTGCAGCGAATACTTGCTGTCAGGCAGCGAAGATGAGCGGGCAGCGTGCTTCATGCAAGCGCTTCAGCCGCCGGCTGCACCGCACACGGCAGCCAGCTACGTGCTTACGAAGCCGCCGGAGACGGTGCTTTGCGTCATCGGAGCAGACGCCAGTACACCGTGCTTTCTGTTGGACTCGCACCCGAACTCATCGCGCAGGCTGGCTGGTGCCCACGCCTTGCGCTTTGACTGCGTGCAATCCTTGTGCACCGCGCTCTGTCGCCGCTTTCCGGTGGTGCACCTCCCTGATGTGGATCCGGGGGACTGGCAGCTGGCATACATGCGCCAATTCAGCGCGATGCCGCTGATGCTGACAATACCGCTGACCGACAACGAGCGCAACTTGATGCAGTGCCAATGCATGCAGGATGGAGAGCTGATGGTCGATCCAGTTCTTGCTGTGGATGGGCATACATACGAGCGTGAATACATCTTGCAGCACTTTGAAGCCGAGCGCGAGCGCATTGCTGCTACGCATCAGCCTGCTCACGTACAAGTTCGTCACAACATCAACTCACCGCAGGGAGGCCAAATACTTGTTGAGCTGCTCGTTCCCAACCGGTTCGCTCTGACCGCGATTCAACAGGCGGTAGAAGGCGGGCGCATTGGTGATGGCGAAGTGTGCGATTGGCGTGAGCGCCGTGAAGCGGTGGTGCGTCAACGGGCTCAAGGTGGTCTAGGTGGTCAAGGTGGTTTAGGTGGTCAAGGTGAGGCCGTCCTGGCGTTGCAAAAGGAGTTTGCTGTCCTGTTGCCACCCGAGCGGCCCCGGTCACGCCTCAAGGAGGGCTTCTTGATCATCTCTGCAACCGCCGCACGGATGCTCCGCGGTGGTACATGGTGCTGTTCAAGGACCGGCTCAGCTGGTACAGGAATGACTCGAAGAAATGACTCGACCCCGATCGTGGTGCCGGTCGCCGTCGCGCTTTCCGCGCCTACCGCGCCTACCGCGCCTCCCGCATCAGACGACGGCGTCGAGATGCTCGCCGCCATGTTCCCGACATATGACAAGGAGATCCTCTCGATCATCCTCGCCGACCACAGCAACAATGTGGAGGCGGCCATGGATCAGCTGGTGCTGCTGACTCGAGACCAGTTGACCCTGACGTCTCCCAGTTGACCCTGCGATTCGGGAGCAGTTGCGGCAATTTGCGGCCACGAGCTACGCACCCAGAGCTGAGCATGCTGCATTCTGGATGGTCTTCGTTGGCATGTATGGATGGTTGCTCGCCGTGTGCAGTGGTCGCCGGTTTTCTCAGCAGGATACCGGTCCGGTCACGGCTCGACATCAGAAGTCTATAGACGTATAGAGGTAGCTACGCACACGGCCGTACCGATAGATTCAAGATTCTACATTAAACTAATGATAGAAGATAGATACACGTTCTACATAAACGCAACACGCGCGAACCGGCGTTTTTCCGGCGACCGGGCCGACGCGGACAGCTCGGCCCCGTGCTCATAAAATTTTCATAACAACTTTCGCACTTCGGGAGTTTCGCATTTCCGTTCGGGAGTCCGGTCACTTGCCGCCGCCGATGGCGCATGGGCATCCTCCGCGCAGGCCGCAGCTCGAGAGCTCCAGAGCCGGGGCCCGCCCACAAAGTGCCACACGCGTTGCCCCCCCACGCTCTCGCCCATGGCTTTCGCCACAACCACACTTTCAGCGATCGCCACACTCCTCACGCCCTACTCACGCCCACCACAGAACATACAGCGCTGTCCACTCGCAGCAAGAGCCAAAAGTCCCTTAACATGCGCAGCCTAGTCGTCCCAATCTACATATCATCGTGCTCCTCCCAGCAAGATGTTCGCCAAAATACATATCAGATTCGCCACCGCATCATACCCGGCTCCAGGCCAGCAGCATGCACCTATAAGTGTGACTTGCCTAATTCCGCCACGTTGATGTGCTAACAGCGATCTGGTCCAATCTCGCCTTCCATTCTCGCCTTCAATTCACAGCGATCTGGTCCAATCTCGCCGATGGACGAGACTCGTCCTCGGTATCCGTGCAGCCGTGATGCCATTCACGCCTTCCATTAACGCCTTCCATTCACGCCTTCCATCCATCGAAGGTGTGAATGGACCACGTCGCCTCGGACCGCTCTGGCTGAGACCACTGCAGACGACTCCATACTGATGAAGGAGGCATTTATTGGTCATCAGTGGCCATCAGTGGGCACTGATGACCACGCGGACGACTCCATACTGGCCGTCTCCATCTCGTCGTCCGATGCATTCCGAGACGCCGCCTGCCGTTTGAGGGCATCGGCCATCCGAACACGGCGCACAATACCACCGGTCATCGCGCAACTGATCGTCTCCATCGCGCCATGGGCTGCCGAAGCGGCGGGCACCCCTGCCGAGGGAGCGGCAGACGAAGGGGATGTACCCGAGATAGTGGCCGAGATAGTGGCCGAGGGAGCGGCAGCCGACGGAGATGTACCCGAGATAGTGGCCGAGATAGTGGCCGAGGAGGCAGAGGCCGAGGGGGCGGTGGCCGAGGACAGAGACACACGAAGTTTGGCGGTGGCCGGTGCGCTGACCGTGAGGCTCTGCATGCATCGGGGGACAGCAGCGCGGGCCATCTCCTCCCGAAGCGCGAGATCGGCGGCGGCCTCGTTTGCATGCGTCTCTGCGATGGAGGCGAGCAGGTCGTTGATCATCCGTCGCTGCTCCGTGACGAAGGCGAAGATCTGGCCGTGGAAGTAGCCCTGATGAAGGAGACAATCAGTGGTCATCAGTAGCCATCAGTGGCCATCAGTGGCGATCAGTGGCGATCAGTGTTGATCAGTAGCCATCAGTGGCCATCAGTGGCCATCATGGCCATCAGTGTTCATCAGTGTTCATCAGTAGTGGCCATCAGAGGTCATCAGCACGCACCTCGTGGTACTCGACTTGCATGCGCGGCGCACGCTTCATAGGCGCTAAATGCTTCTCATCGGCTGCTAAAGCCTGCTGCCACTCCAGCAGCTGTCGACGCACCTGATGAGGGCGGCAATCAGAGGTCATCAGCATGCACTCGGAGATGCAATCACATCGGCTGCCACTCCAGCAGCTGTCGACGCACCTGATGAGGGCGGCAATCAGAGGTCATCAGCATGCACTCGGAGATGCAATCACATCGGCTGCCACTCCAGCAGCTGTCGACGCACCTGATGAGGAAAGCAATCAGACGCAGTCAGCGGCCGCCATCAGTAGTAGCTGTCGGCGCACCTCGTGCACGTCGGCGACGGTGTCCCGCCCTTCGAGGATCACGATCGACTTGCAAGGGACATCTGACGGCGCCAAGTAGTGATTGGCCCACCAGAAGCGTCGACGAAATGCGTCCTGCAGGGAGGCAATTAGCATGCAATGAGGGAGGCACTCAGCATGCAATGAGGGAGGCACTCAGCATGCAATGAGGGAGGGCCATCAGCATGCAATGAGGGAGGCACTCATCATGCAATGAGGGAGGCCCTCAGAGGGAGGTCCCCCGACGCACCTGCAGCGAGAGCTCGAGTGTGGCGCCCATCTTCTGCGCGTAGTGCACCCAGTTGTCGCCAAACGTCTTGTGGCTGAACACCGGCTCCGCGAGCAGAAAGTTGGACACGATCGCCGACGTGTGCAGCTGGAAGCAGATCGGGTCGACCATCGTGAATGCGACTGCCACCTCCGGTGCCTTTTTGAGGATCGCGGCGAGGACTGCCGTCCCAAACGAGTGGCTGACGAACCCCGCCCTCGAAGCGCCGCACTGGCTGAGCATCTCGCGCACCTGATGAGGGAGGCAATCAGAGGTCATCATCAGAGGTCAACATATGAAGTCATCATCGAGCATCTCGCGCAACTGACGAGGGAGGCAATCAGAGGTCATCAGCATGCACTCGGAGATGCAATCACGCACCTGGCCCGCGATCTCGCTTGGCGTGGGCGGCCATCAGAGGTCATCAGCATGCACTCGGAGATGCAATCACGCACCTGGCCCGCGATCTCGCTCGGCGTGGGCGGCCGGTGTGCAAACGTAACCGCCGGGATGGACGAGAGGGAGCACTGTGGAAAGAGAGGCACGATGATTGCGCCGCGGGTGCACCACGCCAAATGCAGGATGAAGACGCAATAGGGGAGCAGACCGCCGACGCCATGCAGGACGACGATGGGCGTCATCGTGGGCGCGCTCGGGTCCGAGCGAGAGAGCCGAGGGGGAAGGTACCTGATGAGGGAGGCAATCAGCGGTCATCAGAGGTCATCAGAGGTCATCAGAGAGCCGAGGATGGCAGTACTCGAGCCTATCAGTGGTCATCAGAGGTCATCAGAGGTCATCAGAGAGCCGAGGTGGGGGCAGGTACCAGTACTCGAGGCGGGGGGGGGGGCAGGGGGGCAGGTACCAGTACTCGAGGCGCTGCTCGTCGTTCTCGCCGCGGGAGCAACGGAGTTCCAAGCCCACACGCCGGTACACCCACCTGATGAGGGAGGTCATTAGCATGCGCTCAGAGATGCAATCAGCATGGAATCTGATGCAATCAGCATGGAATCAGATGCAATCAGATGCAATCAGCATGCAATCAGCATGCAATCAGATGCAATCACGGACGCCGGCACTCGCGCCAGATGATCGCCCCGATCGTCTGATGAGGAAGACACTCAGCAGGCACTCAGCAGGCACTCAGCATGGCACTCAGCATGGCACTCAGCATGGCACTCAGCATGGCACTCAGCATGCGCTCATACGCACCAGATGATCCCCTCGAGCGTCTGCATGTACAGATAGTACACGAGAGGCTTGTTGCATGCTTCCAGCCCGTCGAAGACGTAGCTCGCGATGCAGCGCAGCTGCGGGTTGCGCCCTTCTGGCAGCCGCTTGCCCAGCACCTGCGGGAGATTGGGCGAGGTCCAGTCAAGGGTGCCCGAATCAGTCGCAATCAGTGGCAATCAGCATGCAATGAGCGCACCGCCTCGACCATCTGGACCATCGACTCGATCAATGAGGGAGGCAATCAGCATGCAATGAGGGAGGCAATCAGCATGCAATGAGCGCACCGCCTCGACCATCTGGACCATCGACTCGATCAATGAGGGAGGCAATCAGCATGCAATGAGGGAGGCAATCAGCATGCAATGAGCGCACCGCCTCGACCATCTGGACCATCGACTCGATCACGGCGCACTTCGCCTCGCCCAGGTCCGCCAGATGCGAGTTGTAGATGAGGAGCGAGAGGACGCTGGCGACATCATCGGCGCCCATCTCGCCCTCACCCGCGAACCAGGAGCGGAGCCCGCGCTCGATCGCTTCGGCCGAGTCCTCCTTGAGCACGCGCTCCCAGCACCGGCGAGCCTCCCGCGAGTCCTTCCAGCCGGTGAACATACAGTTCGGCGCCAGGCTGCGCACGTGGCGGAAGCGACGCGTGTGGAGCCAGAAGGCGAGCTCGAGCGGCACCGCAAAGAAGACGTAGCAGGACAACGTGAGCGGCCAGCTCCGGGCGTAGAGCGAGAAGAAAACGTCCAGGAGCGCGTAGCACAGCGAGACGTACCACGGCTCGGCTTCCGCCCGGTCCGCACGTCTGCACGACTCGGTCGGCGACGAGCCCGGGGATTTCGACGGGTGCACGCCCATATCCCCGCGCGGACCTGTCGGCGGCGAACGGGCGTGTTCGGCGCGCATCGTGATGAGTCGCTAAATTCGTTTGCAAAACGACTTACCGGTAGGAAACGAAAACGCGAGCTCGACACGAGATCCATCTGCAGTCGCGGCGAGCGCGCGCGCGCCCGCGGTCCGTCAGCTCCAACACGAGCAAGGGAGCGTATTCACCAGCGTCCATAAAGTCGGGCCAACTAGAGTTATGGTTACGGGTTCGGTTACAATTTGTAGGGGTTTTCGGTTTAAGGATAAAGCCTGTGGCGCCACAATTGTGTTGAGGGTGACTGATGTCTGACCGTAATCGAGTAAATGAAGAACTGAAGATATGTGTGTGCCAGCCAATTGGTGTGCGCACGTCACACGCGAAAATTGCTTTTTCAGACCGCAACATGCATCAGACCGCAACATCTCACCTACCGACCGCCTTCACCGGAAGGTCGGCGAGCTTGTCCCCACACAGTTGCCACCACAGCTTTGCATGGGCGGACGAGGGTGCCGTCGCCAACGGCTGCCGGGTGAGCGCGTCGATGCGCAGGGCCGCCCGGCTCCATGGCTTGGGCTCGGAGAGAAAGTGGATCACCTGATGAGGGATGCAATCATAGGACATCAGATGCAATCAAGTCTCCACATGGCTTGGGCTCGGAGAGAAAGTGGATCACCGCCGGGTCGCTGGCCATCAGGCTCTCAGCGTTGATATTCACGCGATTCGACGCCGCCACAACCGTCGCGGTGGGCAATGACTTCCACCGGGGCCCAAAGTACAAGTTGAGTAGCGATTGGTCGCCAAAGATCTTCTCGCCGACATTGGCGGGCGTGCGCGCATCGCCGCGGCTATCGAGCACCGTGCCCGACCTTGCCATCATCGCCACCCTCGTCAGATTGTGAAGAAGCGCCGCGCCCGGCCGGATAATCATCAGACCCGAGTTGAAGAAGCTGAGGGCACCCTTGCGCACGGCGCCAGCAGCAGCCACCTCGTGCTCGTCAAGATCAAATGTGAGCAGCCAATCGAGCGCACCTCGCACCACCATATCGGAATCAAGAACCACCGAGCGCGACCGTGGCAACCCCCACAGCCACAGCTTGGCGTGCGTGGCCATGTGCTCCGGACCTCTCTCAAAGAGGCCGCGCCCACGTCGCACTCGAGCTGAAGGCGCTGAGTAGTGCATGTCCGCGATGCTCGTGGGGTGATCGGCCATGATGCGAGCGAGCGAGAAGACCCGCTCGGCACCAAAGGTATTTGCGAGGAGGGCGAACGAGTCCGCACTCAGATTGCGCTCGGGCAAACGGTCGTCGTAGACAACGTCCATCGGACAGCGGTTGCCAGCACCAGCTATTGAGCGACGGAGGCAAACGGCACCTGGGACGTATCTGTCCCCCGACACAAACGTGACGAAGGCTGCATTTGCACCACAGCCAGCGGCGTTCGAGGCGGCCGCGTGCTCGCGCCAGTGGCGCGCGGGCGGCATTGGGAAGCCCCGCGGCCCGCGCGGCGCCCGGAGCGGCGCTTTTCTTCGCGAAGATCGCGAAGGTCACATACAAGTAGTGATACAAAAACGGCGCGCAGTTTCTCTGATAGTTAGGGGTGTCCACTATACAGAGTGAAGACTGTCGGCTGGACTGTGGGAGTGAAATAAAGTTGAAAACCGTCAAAACCGACGCCGGTACCACTATAATACGGAGGCACTAATCCACTCTAGTACACTCATTGTTCAATTCGAATGTGCGCAATGGACCATGCTGATCATGCTCTCGGCCCACTCCTGCTGGTCAAGCGCAAGTCAAGTCCAGTCAAGTCAAGTCTTGCTGTGGATCCGCCCACTCCTGCTGCGCGACGAACACATAGCGCCAGAGCCGCTCAAAGACGTGCCCCGTGATTGGGTCCACTCGCGAGCACAGACCTGATACAGGGGGGACGGGAGGAGGCGCCGTGATGAGCACTTGCATGCGTGCCCCGTGATTGGGTCCACTCGCGAGCACAGACCGCCCATCAGAGGCAATCAGGGCTCATCAGTCGCAATCAGGGCTCATCACTCGCGAGCACAGACCGCCCTCGGGCCCCAGCGCCGTCTCGAGCACGCTGAGCGGTGTGCGCGACAGCGCGTCGCGGCTGATGGCAAACAGGGCGCCCGGTGTGAAGCCAAACCAGAGAGGTAGGGGCCGATCCGTTCCAAATAAGGAACGCCATGTTCGCTCGATTGGGAGAAGTTTGGGCTGATGCGGTGCGCCGCTCGCGTCGCAGTAGATGATCCGCTCGCCGCCGCTCCAGACACCGAGGGGTGTGAACCGCGGTAAGCGGCCAGGTGTGAGCCGCGCGGCGGCGGCGGCCAAGGTGGCCACGTCGTCGAGGAAGCTCGCGTTGTGCTCAAACGGGTTGGCTTGCGTGCAGACGAGCAGCGGTGGCGGTGGCCCTTCGGCGCCTGTGTCGGTGGTGGCGGATGCGGGAGTGGCGGCCGGGTCGTTGGTCGCAGACGCCGACGAGCCAGGGCTCGCGCTTCTCAAAGTCCCCGAAGGCTCGGAAGGCTCCAATGCCTCGGAAGTTTCCGAAGTCGAGCACATCGCGCGCCTCAAGTGGACGAGGTAGGTCAGGTACGAATGAGACTCTCGGCCCACGTTGGGAAGGAGCGTCTGGCGCGCTGGCTCGAGCTCGGGCTGCAGCGCATGCTTCTGAAGCACGTGGGCCTCCACCAACGGTGGGAGCGACTGTAGCCATGACGTGTCCTCCTGGTAGCGTGCCACGATGAGGCGCACGGTCGGTCCACCATCGCTGGCGCTCGTAGATGCGTCGGCCTGGCTTGCTCTGCTGCGCGATTCGAGCGTCAGCGTGCGCTCGCAGGGGACTTCGGCCGGCTTGAGAGCGAGCGCCGCCGGTTGCTTGGCAAGCGTCCGAGCTGCAACCATGCGGCCCAACAGCGGCAAGAGCTCAGCTGTCGGCGTCTCAAGAAGCTCTTCGCACAGGCCGCACTCGATGAGCTGCTGACGCGCTGCAGGACTGAAGCCCGCGACAAGAGCGATCGAGCACCAGCGCTGGGCCTCCGATTCGGCGAGCGCGAGGTCCTCGGCAGAATGCATGAACGCGCGCGTGATGAACAGAACTTCCGAAGTTGTGGAACGCGGGACATGTCGGCATTAGTATGTCGGCCAACCCCTTCGTCCATAGCGAAAGATGCTCTTGTGCTGGGGGTCCGGTTGTGACAGCCTGCGCGTCGTGAGTTCGGCAGCCGCGCGAGGCACGAGTTTCGTCGAAGAGGTCTTCCTTCGGCGGCTGTCGGCGACGCTAATGATGCTCCTGGTCGTCGGGCTAGTCAACGGCCTCGTTTCGCCCTGGATGGCTCGGCCGCGTGTGCCGATCACGATGATGACCGATACGCGCTACTTGATCGATCCCATCAACGTCGGGCCGGCCACAGCCTTCCTTGAACAGCATCCGCAGCTCGACACCCCGCGCATGCAGGTCATCGGCCACCGTGCGCGCGGCCGAGCTTGACCCTCTGTCCCTGATCTGTGCCAGCCCTGTTGCTGCTCACCCAGAAATCCGCGGATCGGCCAACGTCTACGCAGAGACACCGATGACCGACGAGGCCGTGGACCAATTTCTCGTCTTTATTCAAGACACTCTCGATCTGGGCGTCCCCTTTGCAGTGCTGTGGGATGTTCGTCGCGAGAGCTTTCCCACGATGAAGCACCTCCGCAAGGTCATCTCTTGGCTCGACGAGGGCGACCGCGCCGCCGTGTGGGACTCCCGCGTCACCTGCCACTATCTCGTGCTCAGGTACCCCGAGCTCGGATCTGCCCTCGACATGACCCTGCATGCAAGTGCTCACCACGGCGCCCTCCCCATCTCGTGCTCAGGAACCCGCTCGTGCGCGCCGGTATTGGCCTCATGGCGCGCGTCGCGAACGCACCGCAGCCCGTCAGATGCGCCTCGAGCGACGCCGAGGCTCTCGTCTTTGCACAAGCATGCGCTCGGCCGGCTCGTGTGCTCAGCGCTCGCGATGCGGAGATGCGATTGCATCGCCCGGAGCCCGCTGCAGAGGTCCACTTTACCTCGGTCCAGTCCGCAGAGGCTGCGGTGGTCCAGTCCGCAGAGGCTGCAGCCCAGGTGGCCACTGGAGCGCATGCCGTCATGGACCCACGTGCCACGTCATCACCTACCGGTGCTCCTCCCAGCCCGTGTGATGATGCCACGTCATCACCTGCCGGTGCTCCTCCCAGCCCGTGTGATGATGCCACGTCATCACCTGCCGGTGCTCC
>ENA-UOXG01001929-UOXG01001929.1-mixed-culture-metagenome-genome-assembly--contig:-NODE-1929-length-12033-cov-63.128486_pt1 | contig 12033 bp, 3 predicted proteins | sample MGYA00238159_ERZ761634 | MGnify/ENA primary metagenome ERZ761634 (study PRJEB28908, sample SAMN08776845) | mixed culture metagenome | isolation source: Freshwater growth medium | place: USA... | reverse complement strand
AGAGATTGGATGTGTAGTCCATCCCAAAGACCTTCACGACACAGCCGATGTCTTGAGTGTTAGTGGTGGTCGTAGGCACAGCGTCGTCTCGGGGATAGGATATGGCTCAAATACAGTGACCTCGAGAAGGCGCGTTACATCCGTAAGCATGGCAAGGGACTTGCATGGCGCCATGCCTTCACCGTCCTGGGCGTTAAACCTCATGCTGTACTACTCGACATTCCGCAGGATGGATCTGTTCCGGACGTATTACCCTGGCAATCCTTACGGAAATGCAGTTTCGCTGCCCCATTCTTCCATGATCCCGAACTCCCCTTACCCGACGTTGACGAGCATGCCTTGCCCTTGATGCCCGAAACGCTACTGCCCGCGAGACCCCCTACCGCTACTGGACCCATAAATCACGATGCTGCATTGCCGATCGATGATGATCCCGACGGCTGGCACACGTGGGACAGTAACGCACTCTACGACATTGAAAGTGTAGTCGGTGCCGAACCGTCCGGGCGAGGTTGGAAGGTGCACGTTAAGTGGGTCGGATACCCTACTATTACCACTGAACGCCTATCATCTATAATGGCACGAGTCTCGGATCCTCGATTACTGAAGGAAATCGAAGATCATAAGACGAAGTATAGGGAACAGTACCCTACGGCGCCGCCAGATGTTCAGCCATCGGATACGAGCCCCACAACACCCAGACCAGCACCTACCCGAGTACAGCCGGCGCGCTCAAGTAGGATACAGTCAGTTTTCATCCTTGCAGCCGACGAGTGTGGAGAGGCCCCTGACCTACTCGGCTACGCATGCTCAACAATCCGTACTCGATCTAGCAGGTGCGTCCAAGCCCTACGACAGCTGGAAGACGTACCTTGGCAGTGAGTCCTCATTCCATTGTGGACTCGAGGGGGTGATGATACGTCTCTGCCCTCATTCATATGACAAGTCCATACATGTCCAGCTGCCGTAAATACGCACCATGCTACCGTAAGCACCCTCTCCCCTTAATCGCCCTCCAATCAGTCGGGAAGGGGTCATCCGGTCATTAGCGTTAGCTATACATGCAAGCATGCATGAGCTCCCAAGATCTCGGGAGCTCTTCACGGACACAGGTCCCCACGTGGTTAGAGCGAGACAGTCACTGTCCCTTCGCTTCCTGAACCTCTGCGCGTTGCCTAGTGCCTGAACGATAATAAAGATGATTCACGACAAACGAGCGTTGGCCAAGCTCAACAGGCGGGACCGCGCGCGGTAGCCCGCCGCGCCGGGTAGGCGAAGGCGTACACCCGGCGTTCCTTTATCTTTATCGTTTCTTTTTATTACAATCGTTTAGCGACTACGTTTCCGTATAGCGTATTCCGACTAAAAAATCGATTCGCCTTCGAATCACCCGAATCGGACCGCCCGGTCCGCCAGTCGGTTTACACGCCACACAGCCCGGCACGCCGGCAGGCGGCAGCCCCAGCCACGAGCGCAGCATGCAGCAAACTAAGCAACGGAAGCAGGACTGCCCGTCGCGCGGCGACTGCGGAGTGTATTTAGTGACTAGTGACTACTGGCTAGAGAGTAGTCACTACTCACTAACTACACACTAACTACTCACTAACTACCCTTAGCGCTAACTACGCGTGTCCCAGGGTCGACCGACTCCGAGCGAACGCTAACGGTCACGCCGGGCAGACCCCAAATTAAGAGACTACAGAAGTACAGTGTATCTCCCCAAATGGCTCGTTGTTTGATCCAGCACGACCCTTGCCCCTCCGTCCGGATCGTGGCGCATCGTGGACAAATAATCATGTGGAATTTTGGGCGAAACGTCATTTCGAGCGCCGATTCCGAAAAAAGGCCCAGCGCCTGTCGGGTTGCGTTTTGCCGTCGCAGTGCTCAGAAGCGACCCATGAATAACGTTTGGCAGAAGCATTTGACGGGGTGGGGAAAGCGTCACCCAACCGATACCAACCCATTGAAGCCGCCGAGGCCAGTTCAGACGTCATCACCACTCGGGTCATCGTCGGCCAAGGCGGCGGGCAAAATTCCATTGTCTGTCACCGCACATAGCCCTGTCGTATACGATGCACAGACCGGCCGCCGGCACCTGCCGACGCCGCCGGGCTCGACAGGTGCGCGTACGATGACACCGTCTCGTGGTGAGTCGGGCTTGACCGCGCAAACGGGCATGGCTATGTCCGTCGTAGGCGATATCAGCACAGCGGGGGCAATTACGCCGCACCAGAAGCAGCGGCAGCAGCAGCTCGAGGCGCTGCTCTCGCTGCCCTCGCGCTTCGCGCGTGTTGGTGGTGGCTATGAGCGCGTGCCGTACGCTGCGGACGAGCTCCTTAATGCCGCCGTCGTCGCGGTGACGCGCGAGCGCGGCTACGGCGGCATGACGATCGACGACGACAAGGCCAAGCTGTGCGACGCTCTCGGTTTCGCGATCGCCGAGGCGGACGAGCTTCGCGCTGCACTGGGCGAGCAGCCAGTGCTCGAGCAGATGCGCCAGCGCGTCCAACAAGCGCAACTCGACGCGGCGAGGCACGAGGAAGGGATCGAGGTGGTGCGACTCGAGGCGACTGCGGCGCGTAAGGCTGCGAGCGAAGTGCAAAGCATCCAGGCCGACCTCGTGCAGGTGCAGCGGCAGCTCGCAAGCTGGGTGCTAACCGCGGTCGAGCACAGCCGCGCTCAGCGCAAGGCGGCCGACCCCAACTCGTCATCGAAGCCGACGCAGCTGTCCAACACCGCGCCGTCGGACTCGGAGCTGCTTGGCGAGACGAGCCCTGGCTCGACCCACGAGGGCCCATTGTCCGTGCAGGCGAGCCCGGGTCCAACGTCCGTGCAGCAGCAGCAGCAGCAGCAGGCGCAGTACACGGAGAGCCTTCTCGAGTCTCTCGCCTACTTTTATGCGTCGCGCGCGCAGCTGAAGCAGCTGGTGACGGGCATGCGTGCGTGGCAGGCGTGCGCGGCGCTCCATCGGCGAGATCAGGCGGCGGTGCGCTTTGCCGAGATGCTGATTGTCTCTGATGGCCCTACTGATGATCACCGATGATCAATGACTGCTCCCCTCATCAGGTGCGCTTCGCCGAGATGCGCGCGCTCTCGTCGGCGACCATGTCCCTCCAAGCGGCCGCCCAAAATCACGCGCTCGTCGATCGTGGCGTGCGTCGCTTTGCGCGCACCCAAGCTCAGCGTGCCTTCCACAATTGGGTTTCGTTTGTGACCAATCGTGCGCTCACGCAGCACACGCAAGTGCTCGCGGCACAGCACGCGTCCGTGCAGGCGGCGAAACGTGCGGTGGGCAGCTTGAGGGTGAAGCCCCCCCAGGACGACCAGCCCGAGTCGTCGTCTGCTCCCGAAGAGGAGTTGCCTGTGAATTCACAGTTGAACCACGGCGCGGCTGCAACCTCCTCCGCGCACGTGGCGGCGTGCGCTCCTGCGGCGCGCACACAGCCGCCCTTTTCGTTCACGGGCAGTGCTCTAGCCTCCTCCCCGAGGGGGGCGAGCTGCTCCACCGCGGGGACCACCGCGGGCATGTCGGAGGATGCCGTTCGATGGATGGCAGCGGCGGCGACCGCGGCAGCCGCCCTAGGCGACGTGGTCGCGCAGTTCGGACGTTACACGGGTGGTGACACCGCGCGGTCATCCTCAGATCCCGACGCGACCCCCGCTCCGCTGAGTGCAACGCAGCGGGCCCAGTTTGATCGCACTTGCGAGCGCGAGATGCCCGAGTGGCTTCGCGCCGCGGCCGATGCCGCCTCACTCATCAGCGACGCGGCCGAGCGCCTGCAGTACGGCTCTTCACACCCCGCTTCACACCCCGCCTCCCGCTCGGGCTCGCGCCCGAGCTCACGTTGCGCTGCCGAGCCGACGAGCACGCCAAAAGGCCGCATCGCCATCATCAACGACACGGTGGATCCGGCCGTGTCGCCATCCGAACGGCAGCGACTGCTCGAGGAGGCGATGGTCAGTGCGTACGAGGCTGAGGGCGCCGCCGACGCACAGGCGATCTCGCGCAATCTGCGGGGCTCCCTCTACAATGAGCTCGGCAAGGTCCCACAGGAGGAGGTCGAGGAGGACGAGCTGTCGCCCAATACCTTGAAGACTTTCGAGCGTGCCGCCGCGGCAACGCACATGGGCCCGATTGCTTACGAGGCGGGCTGCTCGGCGATGAGGGCGATGGAGGCGGTCTCAGCGGCCATGGAGGCGCTCGACTCGCTCGCGGCGCAGGAGGAGCACGAGATGGCCGCCATCAAGCAGGAGGCGACGAACCGCTCGAAGCTTGCCGCTACCGTGGCCGAGGATGTTCGTTCACACATCGCCCAGCTCGAGGAGCGCTCAGAGACGCGTGGGCTGTCGGACGACGGGAGCGCCGAGGACGCCGCACAAATGTCGCTCGCGGCCATCGCGGTGGCGGAGCTCGCTATGGAGGACGTTCCTGACTTCCATGATCACGAAGGCGCAGCCCAGAGCATCGCCGCCGAGTGCGAGGCGCTCGTGCTGGGCGTGGAGATGAACCTGCGCCTACTCTACTCGAGTGAGGAGCAGCGCGAGAACTGCAAGGACCTCGCGAATGATGTGATCTCGGCAGTGGCCGCGTGCCAGCTCGAGCTCGTCGATCTCGTCAAGGAGAATACGGAGCTCAACAAGGCCGTGGCCGACTCCGCCGCCGCCGTCGCTGTCATGGACTGCATCACCGACTCGTACAGCGCGCACATCATCGCCTCGACCTCGTACAAGGCAGCCGAGGTTGCATGCAATGCCTTCAAGGGACGGCAGGAGGCGGAACTGTACGCATACGAGGAGGATGAGAAGGCCCATCACAAGGAACTGGCCGGCGGGTTGGCTGAGTGCTACGACCAGCTCGTCGAGTACGCAACCGGCTCGCCGTGCCCTCTGGACCCCCGGGAGGCCTCGTCGAGACTTCGGACTCGTCAATCCGTGGGCGAGTTTGAGGAGGAGGCGGACAAGGCGATCGCTCTCGAGCATCGGATCTCGGTGGGCTACATCGAGGCATCATCGACCGCCATCGAGGCGATGCAGATGCACGAGCAGGCAGAGCGTGACGTGGCCGCGGAGCGCGCGGCGGCCGAAGGCACCGAGGCGAGGGCACGCGCACAGGCGATGGTCAAGGCGGCCACGCAGGCGCACCAGCGCGTGATCGACGTCGCGCTCGCAGAGCAGGCGGCGCTGCGTCAAACGCACGAAGAGATCGAGGCCGACGAGGAGGAGCTCGCGGCGCATCTCTACCCAGCCACCTCCGTCGACGAGAAGCGCCAGATGGAGCACAAGGCGCGCATGGCCCGGCTACCAGGCGGGCTGCCGCCCGCGCACCCGGCATTCGATGAGGCTGTTGACTACTTTGGCGGAGAGATGCCCGCGCTCGAGGCGATCTTCGAGGACGTCGACGCTCCGTTGCGCGCGTCGGCGGCGCCTCGTGGGATGCATGCGGCCGACACGGCGCCTCTCAAGTCCCGAAACTGGGCCATGGACTCTTCGAGCCTCGAGCTTCGTGTCGAGGGGAAACGTGGCTTCGTGACGACGGCGGATGAGGCAGCCGCCATCCAGCGGACGCAGCAGCTGCGAGAGAATGGCGCCGCCGGGAACATGTTGTCCAAGCTGGCGCACATGCCGCCCTGGGTGCCGACCACCATGGCGAGCCAGCCTGGCTTGCTACCCTGGAGGTCGGAGCCACAGCTTGTAGCTCCGTCGGTTTCGGCAAGGGAAGAGGCCGTCGGCAAGCCGCAACAGCAACCTGCGTCCCTTGCGACAGCCGCTGCCGTCCTCGGCGGCGGCAACCGCGGCGCCGGCGTCGGCTTCGGCGGCGCTAGTGTGCGGCGCCCACAGGCTACGGCTATGACGCCGCTGCCCTTCCCGTGCCTCGACACGCCTCGCTCGTCTGCGCACGAGGAGGACGAGCCGCAGCTTGGTACTTACGCCGACGAGGACGACGGCGCCGAGCTTCGGTCGCGTGCGCGCGAAGCAGCGGCACGAGCGATGGCCATGTTCACGATGCCCACGTTGCCGACCCCCACGTCGTTGCCAACCCCCCAGACTCGTCCGCGCCCTCTTTCGCCGCCCTCGTTCAGTCGGCAGCAGGTGATGGAGGAGGAGGAGGAGCACGAGCCACAGTGGAACAGTATCGAGGCTGCCAGGGAGGCGCGGCGGGCGCATATCTACGACCACGAGGCGCGTGCACACCAGGAGGCGCGTTCATATGTCGCCAACGCGGCGTCCACGGCGCTGGTCGGCAGTACCGCCGAGATGGACGCGCGCGTGCGCTCGGCGGATCAGCAGACGGAACTCTATGCTTCGGAGCGGCTGCAGGCACTTGGACGACGGGCAGGAGGGATGTATGACGAAGATCGGCTGACAAGCGGCGAGCTCGCGCGCGAGCAAGCTTTTGCACTCGCACAGAGCGCGAGCCGTACGGCAACGATGCGCTCACGCGTGCCGACGCGCGTGGCGCGCGCCTTTGATCTCTTCGACGAGCCGCGCCGTGGCATACTTGAGCTGCGAAGCCTGCCAGCGGCGCTCGAGGCGCTCGATATGAGCCGTTCGGAGCCGGCAGTGGCGCGTGAGCTTGCACGGTATGCCGGCCTCTCCCCTTTGCGTCCCCTCGACGTGGGCGAGTTTGCCGAGCTGGTGCAGAGCATCGAGGGCGCCGTGTTGCGCGGCTCGACGAGCCTCGAGGGTGAGTTGCCACCCGCTGTCGTACCTCGCGTCGCTGCGGCCCCAGCCGCGATGCCGGTGGTGGTCGCCCCGCGGGGCATCCTTTCGCCGACGACGCTGCTGCTCGCGCTGGCCTGCCTGCTCCTTGCCTGGGCGGGTGGGTACTCGTCAGCGCCTCCCACGCCACAGGTGGTTCCCGCGAGCCCTCGCCGAGGACTGTTCCCGCGCGAGGACTTTTTTCTTGCGACCAAGCGCAAGAAGCTGTGAACAAAAGCTGTGTTCCGGGGCCGGCGGGCGGGCCCCTGCATGATTGAGGGCGTCATGTGTGATGTGGAGGCAAAGCCAGTGCTGAGCATGATGATGATGATGAGAAGATGATGCGAAGAGCGGTGGGCTGTGAAGGGTATGCACAGTTGTATGGGATGGGCGACGGCTGCGTCGTGGGATGTGTGGAGATGGCCGATACTACGGAGCGAGCATGCCGGTACAACGGAGGGAAGGGCACATGCGGGGCTGGATCGTGAGCGGTGCTGCTTGCTGCGCGTTGGCCGTGCGACAAACAGCGGGGCCTGTCACGTTTGACTTGACGCTGTGACGAGACCGGGGAGCGTGACTGTCGGCCCTGCTGCCTCAGTCTGCTGGTTCGGTCTGTGGGCCGCGATGCGTGTATGTGTGGTAACAAGTCGAGTCACGAGGGGAGTGGGTGCGGCTGCCGTGTCGCGTGTGTGCACACTCAGTGCAGTGTGGCATCGCGTCCTCGGATCGGGCGCGATGTCGGGCGCTGTGTGCGGAGGTCCGAGGTCCTCACGTCGGCGCCCAGGCCCGGCCCGGTCAAGGACCGGACAAGCACCGGACGTGCACACGTGGTCGGGGTCGGCGCGTGCATCTCGTGCATGCGCATGAAACTTATTAGATCCATGACTCAATCGTATGATGATCGGTCGTGCGGACGAGATGTCGCGCATGTGGCCGCGCATAGAACACTTATTTTATACGCACGGTCCGGTCCGGTCTAGGCTCCAGGGAATGATCGTCCACTCATCCATCACTCTTCGTGGCACACGACGACGACCAGACGCACGGCGTTCAACCGCACCTTCGTCGGCCCACAAATTATGAAGTTGAAGATTCGTGATTCGTGATGACGTGCGTCTGACAGTGGTTACATGAGCTGTCGGAGTGCCTTCTCGAGGCGTGCCACCTTTGCCGAGAGCTGCGACGCCTCCTCAGCCTTCGCGCTCAGATCGTCCTGCGCCGCGAGCAGCGCCTGCTGTACCTCGGCGAGGGGCGTCTCGTCGGCGTGCCTGTACTCCTCGGTGAGCTTGCGGCGCTCGACACTCAGCTTGGCCTCGGCGAGCGAGGCGCGCAGATGGAGCGCCTCGTCGTCTTTGGATCGCAGCGCCTCCTCCGAGCGGCGCGCGAGCGCCTTCCAACGCTCCGATTCTCGCAGCGCCTTCTCGGCCTCGATTTTCCACGTGAGCGCCGCCGCCTCGGCCTCGCTCCCGCCGCCGCCGCTGCCCCGTTCGGCAGAGCGGCGCCACATAGCGGCGAGCTCTGACTTGAGCATCACCTCGTCTTGCAGCTTAGCCACACGCTCCTCGAGGGTGGAAGCCTGCGCCACGACGGCCGCGTTCGTAGAGCGCAGCTCCTCGCTGTCGTGCTGCGCCTGCTGCAGCAGCTGCCGCCGCTGCTTATTGTCCGTCGACCACGTCACGTTCTGCGCGCGCATCGTCGACATCTCCTTGGTGCGCTTGCTCATCTCCTCTCGCGCTCGCTTGAGCTGCACGCCCATCCGCTTCGTCTCCGCGCGCCAACGCTCGGCCTCGACCATCTGGCGCTGCAGCTCCGTGAGCAGCTCGGCCGTGGCCTCGCGGCCGCCTTCCTTGACCACGCGGAGCACCTCAGCGGTCGAGTGTGGCCCCTCGGACGCGCGCGCTTGCGGCAGCTTCGCGCGCACGAGTTGCTCCTCCTGCGCCCTCACCGCCCCCTTTTCGATGCCGAGCTTGGCGCGCACGCGCGTGAGCTTGAGCCGCCACATGCCGAGCAGCTCAGACTTCACAGTGAGGCCCTCGAGATCACGTTTGAGGGTCGCGTCCCAACTGCCCATGCGTTCGGCCCACCGGCGCGCCGTGCCCGAGAGCGCCCTGAGCTGCTCCGCCTCAGCGGCCGCCTCGGCCTGCTGCGTTTCGTCAAGCTCAGCGGCCGTGGGCAGCGGCTCGAGGAGCGAGGTCGACGGCAGCCCCACCGTCGCGCCCGCCGCGAGTGCGCCCGTCAGCTGCTGCTCCGTGGTCATTTCAATCTCGGTGCCGTCATCCGAAAAGTCGGAGGCGAGGGGCGAGCGCGGCAGCCCCGGCAGGCCGCCGCTTCTCGCGGTGAGATCGTCGTCGTCGTCGTCGTCGTCTTCATCCGACTCGAAGTCGCCGATGCCGCTTGCCAAGGGCGGCGCTTTGTGGGCCATCGCGGCGCGGTAGCCCTCCCAGTAGCTGCGCTTGCTCCCCTTGCCCCCTGCGGCAGAGAGCCCCGACACCTCCGACGCATCATCCGAGCCCTCGTCCTCCTCGTCCTCGTTGAGATTCTCCCCGAGATAGAACCTCTCGCGGCGTAGCGCCACGTCATACGAGCGCGTGCCGCCGTCGCGCGTCGGTCGTTCGAATTGGAGCGAAATGGGTACGCCCTCGGGCCCGGCGAGCATCGCAGACACTTCCGAAAAGCGCAGCGCCGATATCGACCGGCCATCGACGGACGTGAGCACATCGCCTTCGAGGATGAGCCCGCACTTGTCGCCGGGTGCGCCGCGAATGAGCTTCGTCACGACGAAGCCCGCAAGCGACGAGCCGCCGGTGGGCTCCTGGAGCTGAATGCCGAGCCCTACTAGCGTGCCGTCCTCCTCCTCGACCCGCGGCAGCGCGCGCGCCGCCGCCGCCGCCGCCGCCGCGCCCGACGCGCCGCCCGGGCCGGGGATAGACTTGCTCCGGGGCGCCGTCGAGCCGAGCACGTCGTCATCGTCGCCCGACTCACGCGACAGGTACGAACCGCCCGAGATGCCGCCCTCAGAGAGGACATCGTCGTCGTACTTGGCCTCGTACTTGTCGTCGTCGCCATAGTCATAGCCATATGCGTCGTCATCGTACTTGGAGTATGCGTCACTGTAACCGTCGTACCCCTCGCCGTCGTTTCTCGAGCCGCCTGCCCCGCCACTGTAATTCGAGTAGCCAGAGTACGCATCCGCGCTGTACTGGGAGTACCCGTCGTACCCGTCGCCACTGTACTCTGCTGCCTGGTCCCCACCTACCGGCACTGCCTTCTCGCCGCCCCCCCCCATGGATCGGGACTTGGCGCCGCCCGCGCTGCCGGAGCGTTGCTCGGGGGGCGGAGGAGCGTCGTAGCCGCTGTACGGGTCGTAACTGTAGCCGCTGTACGAGCGATCGGAGCCCTTGCCACCGCCGCCCTCGTAGTAGCTGTACTCGGAAGCCGAGAAGGAGGCGTCGTCACCCTCGCGTGCCTTGGCCTTCGCATCGCCGCGCTCAGCGGCCTTCGACGCGCCGCCTTTCGAGCCGCTGTACGAGCGATCGGAGCCCTTGCCACCGCCGCCCTCGTAGTAGCTGTACTCGGAAGCCGAGAAGGAGGCGTCGTCACCCTCGCGTGCCTTGGCCTTCGCATCGCCGCGCTCAGCGGCCTTCGACGCGCCGCCTTTCGAGCCGCTGTACGAGCGATCGGAGCCCTTGCCACCGCCGCCCTCGTAGTAGCTGTACTCGGAAGCCGAGAAGGAGGCGTCGTCACCCTCGCGTGCCTTGGCCTTCGCATCGCCGCGCTCAGCGGCCTTCGACGCGCCGCCTTTCGAGCCGCTGTACGAGCGATCGGAGCCCTTGCCACCGCCGCCCTCGTAGTAGCTGTACTCGGAAGCCGAGAAGGAGGCGTCGTCACCCTCGCGTGCCTTGGCCTTCGCATCGCCGCGCTCAGCGGCCTTCGACGCGCCGCCTTTCGAGCCGCTGTACGAGCGATCGGAGCCCTTGCCACCGCCGCCCTCGTAGTAGCTGTACTCGGAAGCCGAGAAGGAGGCGTCGTCACCCTCGCGTGCCTTGGCCTTCGCATCGCCGCGCTCAGCGGCCTTCGACGCGCCGCCTTTCGAGCCGGCGCCGGCGCCAGTCCCGCCGCCGCCGTCGCCGCCATTGTCCGAGTAGCCGTACTCTGAGTACGCATCAGCACCGGAGTAGTACGAAGCCGAGGTGCGCGCCGACCCCTGGCGCTGGCTGTCGGCGCTCACCGGCGCGGCGCTGGCGGCATGCGACTGCTCCTGGCTCGCGGTGCGCGAGCCCCCCAGACTCGCGGTGCTTTTCGCGCCTTTAGTGTCCGCGCGCTTGTCCGAGTTGGCCGCCGCCGAGTACGCCGAGTCCGCCGAGCTGTGCGCCGAGCCTGCCGAGCGCTGCGCATCGCCGCCGCCACCACCACTGCGCTCCTTCGCCGGACGCGCCGAGCGGGCCGAGCGAGCCGCGCGGGCAGATGGCGCATCGTCCTCGGTGTGCAGAGAGCGGTCGCTTGCCTGAGGTTGCAAAATCGGTGAAAAGCTCCTCGACATCGGCGTCGCACTCTGGCGCGCAGATGACATCGGCGTCGCACTCTGGCGCGCAGATGAGAGTGGCGTCGCACTCTGGCGCACCGAGGAGAGCGGCGGTGCGCTCTTCAGCTCATCTTCATCGGAATACGCCGAAGCATCATCGGAATACAGAGAACGGTCGCTCGGCGGCGGCTGGTTTGGCTTCGGCTTGCTCGGCTGCGGCTGGCTCGGCGCTCCACTCGCCTTCGGAGGAAGCTTCGGCTGTGCCGAACGCGCCGAGTACTCAGAGTACTCGTCTTCTGCAGCCGTCGCGCCCGACACCGTGGCCGCGCGTTGAAGGAGCCCTTGGTTCATGCCTCCACCGTCCTAAATAATCGGAGCGCGGAGGCGCCGAGTTGGGCTCCACTGCGTTGTGTGCGTCCACACGACTCGGCCATGCTCGGCTTTGTTGTTACGAAGGGTATTAAGAAACCAAATCCGTTACATCCCGCAGCTTCTGCACAACACCCCGACGGACATTGTCATTGACTTTCATTGACATGGCATAGTTGATACCTCATTTATGCAGGTCTAGGAGTCAAGTCAAGTCAAGTTCTGACCATGCACATGCAACGGCTGCAGCAGATGAGGCACCCAAATATGAGGCCCAAGATGTGGTTTGAGCCGGGCGAAGCCGACATGAACTCGTCCGAGGTGGCTCCACGACTGTCCACGGCCGGACACTCAGTGCCGATGCATCTTGCGCGTGACTCCCGCAGCTCCCGTGCGCACACACAACGTGTGTGTGCTCGGGTGCCGCCTTTTCGTGCCCTTGT
>ENA-UOXG01001927-UOXG01001927.1-mixed-culture-metagenome-genome-assembly--contig:-NODE-1927-length-12040-cov-41.840634_pt1 | contig 12040 bp, 10 predicted proteins | sample MGYA00238159_ERZ761634 | MGnify/ENA primary metagenome ERZ761634 (study PRJEB28908, sample SAMN08776845) | mixed culture metagenome | isolation source: Freshwater growth medium | place: USA... | reverse complement strand
CCCCCACGGTACGGCTCGCCATTTGCGGGTAACCCGCCATTAACGTTTTCGCGCGTCTCTGCTACTGACACTGTTTAGTGTTTTGCTTCGTCGAAGCGTCGTAATCTATCCGTCGCTTTTCCGACGACAATTCGATCTGAGGAACGAGATCAACCCCTGGCTGCTCCAACACCGTACACGCTCTGTATGCCTGGGTACCCCCCTCGCCACGTGCACGCTGCCTGTTGGCGTGAATTACACACGTACTTTACTTTTTTTTACGAGGAGCGTCTCCACCAAGAAGGTCGCCGAGCTCGTCTACGGCCGAGGAATCATCCTCGAGGCCGTCTTTGCCCTCCGCGTCGCTGCCATCGCTGCCGCCATCTGCGCCCTCCGGGCCGCTCGAGGCGCCGCTGCCGCTGCCGTCGCCGCCCTTCTTGGGCCCTTTGAAGGTGGGCTGCGGGGCGCTCCAGAAGCCATCATCGTCTGCGGCGGGCGCTCCGCCGAGGCCCAGGAAGCCGAGCACCTTGGCGAGCGTGCCCGTGGGAGCGGCCAACTCGGTGGCGGTGATGTTGGCTTTCGCGCGCGGCGCCTTGCTAATCGTGAGGTTCTTGCCGGTGGATGGGTCGAAGACTGTCTCAACGTCACCCGCGTCCACGGAGATGTAGTTGCCCGTGAGCTCGATCTCGTCCTGGATCTCCTTCTGCTCCTGCCGCTTGAAGTAGCGCTCGATGGCCGTGAGAGCTTTGGCGGAGGCATAGACGAGGCCGAGAGCGCCTCCCGTCTGCGTCAGCGTCGAGATCAGCGCCGCACCCTTTTTATCCTCCTTGACTGCATCGAGCTCAGCCAGCTCCTCCGCCAGCTCTCCCTTGTACGTAAGGCTGTCCGAGAAGATGAAGTCGCGTTCGGTGAATCGCCGGAGGTCCTTGGGGCTCACGAGCGCATCGAGGTCGAGCTCATTGCCACGCAGCGTCGAGCGGTCGAGCGGCATGTCGAGGCCCTTCCTCTTGCGTGCAAAGCCCAGAAAGGCTGGTTGCTCAGTGCGGCGGCGGCGGCCGCACTTTAGGTAGCCCGCGTCTCGCGAGATGGTCGCTGCACCGTCCGCGGTTGCTGCAAGCTCAGCGGCCTGTGCCGGTCCGCGTGGCAGCGCCAAGAGCGCTGCAGCAGCAACTGCGCTGGTGCCAGAACGCAGTTGGCTGCGCCAGCTGCGGCGACCACGCTCCGGCTCGCCCGTCGTCATTTGCAGTGAGTGAACCGTGGCGCGCGCTGCTACGTCGCGCTGCGGCATTGTAGCCGGCGGCAGCAGCGCCGAGGCCGCGAGGAGTGCCAACCCAGAGACCAACGCAGTTTGCACCATACACGCAAAATCTCGATGTGATGAGACGCAAACGAGGCCATCACGCTTTCAGTCTTTTCACACATGTTCACACTCGAGAAAACTCCTCTTCCGTACGTCGCGTACCAGGGCACTCTCATGCAAAGGAATTTAACCATTAAAAGCGATTTACCGCGAATATGATATTGCCCGTCACTTCGTGTAGGACTGTCGGTCTAGCTGTGGCTGTAGGTGATTTTTGTGGTTGAGAGTCGCAGCGCGGTCCACCGGCCGCGCCGTACACAATCTGCCTCGAGGTAAGGGCTAACCATACCTCGAGACGTCGAGACTCACATAGTTTAATACGCGTGTACGCGCTCGCTCAAGAGGGCGCGCTCACTCACACTCTACACATCTTTCACTCACTTATGCTCGAAATGTGGCCCGCTGCTCATCGGCAGCGGCGCGCATGTTGCGCACGTGCGCGAGCTCATCGGCAAAGGTGGGCGTCGGGCTGTGTGCGCCCGGGCCTGGCTTCGTCTTCGCGTCGTTCATGACCGAGGCGATGAACGAATTGTCGGCCATGCCAGGGGAGAAGCGCGGAGATCCTTTGGAACGCATAGTTGAGGGTACGTCGTAACGGCCAGGTCCGGGCACCGTCTTCCCGTGAACGATGGCCATCTCGAGTTGGCTCATCGCAGGGATCAGCCCACACAGCGTGGCCGAGGGCCCTGACGCCTGGTCGGATAAGACACCGATCGGACTCTCGTAAGTCCCCGGCCCAGGCGGCCCGCCGTCAAGGGGCACGATCGTTCTTCTCGAGGGCGGGCCCATCCAGAATCCGAGACTGCGCCTTGGCTCGCGCGGCGTGTGAGCGCCCGGCCCGGGCATGTCGCGCAGGTGCGCCACCATGCGCCCCATGTCGTGCGCTGATGGCACTTCCGCGTGCGGGTACTTTTCCATGAGACGGGGCGGCAGGCCGAAGGACGTCTCCACCGGGATGGCACGAATCTTGCCAAGGCCCGTGTTCTTGCTTCGCGGCGAGTAGGAGCCGGGCCCGGGTTGGAACGGCGCCATCTTCTCCATGTACGAGTCTTGTGTACCTTTCATCTTGTCGTACTTGATGGCCGGGTCGTACTTGGCCGCGCCGAAAGTCTTGCCGGAAAAAATGGCATGCCCATCGTTAAGGTTGGTCAGCCGAGGCGTATAGGTTCCCGGCCCTGGAATGGTCGCCTTTTCGGCAAGCTCCTTATCATCGTACATTTTGCGGCGCGGAGGCTCGCGTTGTGCCATCTGGAAGACCTTGACCATCCGCTTAATCTCCTTTGCCTCGGCAGCCATCTTCTGCAGCTTTAGCCGCTCGTCCACAGAGGCAAGATGCTGCTCGAGTTCATCGCGCTCAGCCTCGATCTTTGCGGCCTTCTCACGGCGCAGCCGCTCAGCCCGCTCGCTCGACGTTTCGGGCTGCTTGCGAAGCTCAGCAGCAACCGCGTCGTCCGCCAAACGCGGTGCCATTTTCATTTCCTGAAAAAGCTGTTTTTTGTCAACGTAACAGTAACTGCTTCTCGCATTGCATGCGCGAGCGACGAAGTCCTATCATCCTCATCCATGCACGCTGCTCTTCTTGGCGGCCGTCTCAGCCTGTGTAAGGATCTTCAACGAGACCCGTTCGCCGTTGTCCCGTTGTCACTGCCGAGACGTGCACGCGTTGCCGGGCTGCACGAGCGCTTCGACGCGGTCGTACCATGGCTTGATGGCGGTCTCGGCCATGATCTCCTTGTATGCGTCTGTGCGGTCGATGGCTTTGAGGCAGCCGAACACGCACACGTCCGCAAAGTTGGGCTGCTTCCCACCCGCGAAGGGTTTGCTGCCCACGCCTTCATTCAGCCAGTGGTTAATCCCGGCGACAACGGCCGCGCGCTCGTCATCGATTCCGTACTTCTTCTTGATCTTGCCCTGAGCCATCCACATGAAAAAGGAGCCGATGATCTGGTTGGACACCTTGTCGAGCATCGAAAAGTGCGGCACGCTCATCACGTAGCCAAAGGCCTGGTATGACTCGCTGAACGAGCGCGTGATGTTCGGGAAGAGCAGCACTGCGAACTTCTCGTCCGACCACTTGGCCCACTCAAGCGCCTTCGGCGAACGGAACTCGGCCAGTTGCTTCGCGTCGAGCACGCCCGCAGTGCCCATGCGGTCGAGCAGCGCCTGGCTGATCACCCCACTGTCGTTCACTTGCTCGTCGCCGAGCTTTGCAATCGGCACCTTTCGGTAGCCGCCCGACCACGCCTTAATCTCGCCCTTGGTGAGCGGATTGACCTCGGTAGTTTCGTATGGCACGCGGTACAGATCGAGCAGTGCCTTCACCTTGTTGCAGAACGGACAGATCTCGTACTGATAGATGTGCACCGAACCGACAGTGCCGGCTGCGGCAGCAGTGGTGAGCGGTGCCCTTAGCTTTGGAGCGAGTGCGCGGTCGAGCGCGCCGGCGGCGAGGAGACCGCCACTCGCGAGAAGTGGCGTGCGCAGGCGGCGGAACATGGAGTCGCGACGTTTCGAGGAAGACCGATGATCGACGTTAAGGCACCGGACGCGACCGGCCTTGGCCAGGAAGCTGAACGCTCTTTCACACGGGCGGATGCATTTTCCGGTCTTCACAGAGCGGACTCTGGACGGAAAATCCCATGCCCAGGCGGCAGAAGACGGTCGCGCCGCCGCCGCGTTCCCAAGCACACAACAGCGCTGAGCGGGCACCTACGGATGCAGACTTGATCGTGGCTGCCTCATCGGGCCGTCTCGACGTTGTAGTTGCCCTGCTCGAGGCTGGTGTGTCTGCACTAGCCGTTGATGAGACCGGCAAGACGTCCTTGCACAAAGCTGCATACCTCAACCTGACGCAAATGGCTCGCGAGCTCATCGCACGCGAGCCAGCCATTGTTGCCGCCTGCGATGTTGCGCACAACACAGCGCTCCACGTCGCGGCCTGGGCTGGCAACTTGAGCATGTGCGCTGCGCTGCTCGAGGCCATGGCCGCAGTGTCGGCAACGGATCTGGCTGGAAACACGCCGCTGCACCACGCAGCCCTGGAAGGTCACACTGCGATCGGGGAGATCCTTCTGGTACATGGCGCCAGCGCCAACGCTCCCGGCCTCGAGGGCAGCACCCCCCTACACTTCGTCGCGCTGTCCATGACGGATGCCAAGCTGTCCTTTGCGCGGCTGCTGCTGCGACACGAGGCGGACCCACAGATACCTAATCGGCACGGAATGACAGCCTCCCGCCTCGCCTTGGACCAGGGCAACGACGAGCTCGCGCAGTTGCTGCTGGTGCTCGCGCAGCCAGATCAGCACGCGCAGCCAGCGCCATCGCCCGCAGAGGCGCCCAAAAAGGCGCTTGATGTCTTTGGGTGCTTGCTCCGCTCCCTCGCTGCCAAGGAGCTGAACGAGGAGCTCAGCGTCTTCCACCGCTCGCATCGGCACAAGTTCCTGCGCCACCACGGCGGCGACTACCCGCACGAGCTGGCGTGCGTGCATGCGCAGTACGTGGGGCTCGTCTCGCGCCATGTTGAGCTCGCGCTCCGGAGCGCTGGAACTTCCTGGGAGGCCGCGTGCGAGGCGTGTAGGCGGGCGCCCGCTGATGGACGCTGCTCAGCGCTCCGGCTCCGGCTGCTCCAGCATCTGGTGGCACTCGAGGACTTCCCCGCCTTTTTCGAGTTGATGCTGAGCACGCAGCTTCCAGGGGCAGAGGCTCCTGTGGCTGTTGTGAATACCGACCGTGAGGGTATGAATACCGACCATGAGGGCAGCGCCGAGGGCACCCGCGGCTCTGAGGCTGTCCCTGACTGCATGGGCAGCGAAGTTGGCGACGAACTTGCAAGTACCGTGCAGCCGTACACGGCAGATGTGCAAAGCGGACCCAGGAGCTCGTGCGCCTCGACGATGCGCGCGACGGCGGCCGCGGCCGATGCAGCTTGGGTCGACTCGCCGATCGCCTCCTTCGCGCCCTCGCTTGCCAGTACCTTGCCAAGCGGCGGGGCGGCCGTCGTCGACAGCGGCGGCGTGAGTTTTCTTTCCTCATACGCGGGCTCAGCCGTGGTGGGCGGTACCTACGGGTACGTGGACGGCGCACATACGTCACATACGTACGAGAGCGATAGCGGCGTCTCCTGTGCCTCATCGGCGATGCGCGCGCCCATGAGCCCCGTGTGGATCGAGGGGACAGTGCGGCTGGCCGACGACACGACGCTGCACAGCCGCTGGGTACGAGGCCGACGGATCGGGGTGGGCTCCTCCGGAGAGGTCTACCGCGTGAGCGACGAGGGGAACGGCCTCGAGTTCGCCGCCAAGCTCGTGGTGCCACGCGACCAGGAGGCTGCTGAGCGCCTCGCCGCCGAGATGACGCTCATGCGGCACCTGCGCCACCCGAACATCGTCGAGTACATTGGTGCCGCTATGTGCAGCGAAGGTGAGCAGTGTATCTTGCTCGAGCTGTGCGAGGGCGGCTCTGTGCGTCAGCTGCTCGACCGCGAGCACCGCGCTGGCTTGCCTCACGCCACGCTGCACTCGTACGGCGTGCAGCTGCTGCACGCGCTGCACTACCTGCATGCGCATATGATCATCCATCGAGATTTGAAGGGCGACAACGTGCTGCTCGACGCGGCGCGCACTACCGTCAAGCTTGGCGACTTCGGCTCGTCCAACGAGCTGCTGCTTCACGAGACGTGCTCGCAGGACGTGCACACCATCCGCGGCTCGCCGTACTGGATGAGCCCCGAGCACATCCAGGGCGCGCGCTGCGGCCGCAAGGCAGACGTGTGGTCCTATGCTTGCGTACTCCTTGAGATGCTCACCGGGGGCATGCCCTGGCTCACCGGCGGCGCCATGCAGCCCGCCGCCGGCCAGTTCGCTGTCTTCCGGCTCATGACGCTAATTGTCGAGGCCAAACACCCGCCGCCCATGCCTGCGCCAGAGGAGATTCCCGATGGGCTGCATGAGCTGATGCTTGCTTGCTTCGAGCGCGACCTCGCCCGACGCCCGACCACAGTCGAGCTACTCGAATACGGCTGGGTCATCGATACATGATAGCGCAGTGAAATCGCAATGTGAAATCGTCGTTGACGAGGGTAAATAATGTGGCGTATACGAGAGGTACGACCGCTTTATTGTTTACAAAACAGCCAGTCAGCCACGACTCTCGACTCGACAACGACTGACGACTCTCGGCTGCGAAGGCTTCCGCAACTCCGAACTCGTATGAGACGTCACCGCGCTTTCCGGGGAACGCAAACGATGGCGTAACTACTTATTGATACGGTAGCTTGTGTCTTTTTACCGGTGTGTCCCGGCTCCCCCCGGTGTCTTTTTACCGGTAGCGAAACGGTAGAGCTCTGATAGAACAACGACGCGGAACCCGTCCCTTATTAGTTCCTTTCTCGATGGGGAGCTTTCGGCTTTGCACGTCCATCAGGCAGTTGCTGCGCCAGAAAGCAGCGGCTAACTGTACAAACAGGATCAATACGAGCAGATGATGCATCAACAGCAGCTCATACCAATCGGCACTCAGGACAACGCCCGGCAGGACGCTCATGACGACGACACTGCCAACGAGGCGGAGCACCCGAAGGCCGCCGCGGACACGGAGCAGGCGCCAAGGACGCGATTCGCTCAACGGACGCCTGCGCACCGGCCGCCTGGCGTCTTGTTGAAAATGATCTCCTCACACAACGACCTTGTCGCGCAAAGGGATGATGAGGTCAAGCGGCTAAGAGCAGAGATGGAGCAGATGCGCGGGAGGCACAAGCAGGAGATCAAGGCGTTCGAGACCCAGCTTTTCATACAGCGGGCGAATCTCGAGAGCGCACTTGCCGCAAAATATCAGCGCAACAACGCCCCTTCGCGCCAGTCCGAGTCGCAGAATATTGCTGAGCTGCATCGAGTCCGTAGTGAGCTGGGGCGGCTGAAGAAGGAATTCGCCGCCGTAATGCGCAAGAATCAACTGATGGCACTAGAAATCGAGAGACTGCACGGGAGAGAGGACAAACAGCAGGGCCTTCTCATTCAGGCAGTGCTCAGCTCGGATGAACAAGCCCGTAGTGAGCTAGGACTGCTGAAGAAGGAATTCGCCGACGTGACCGGCAGGAATCATTCGTTGGCCCAGGAGATCGAAAGACTCCGGAGGAAGGAGGGCATACAGCAGGATCGTCTCATTCAGGCAGTGCTCGGCTCGGTCACATCACTGCCCGAACAAGATGCTCCTCGTGCTGCTCGTCCTCCCCCATGTTCCCCAACTTTTCTGCGCATCTCATCGCGCACCTCATCGCCCTTCACGCCTGCGCCTTCTTCGCCGAATTCGCCAGTCGGCAAAGGATCTGGAAGCGGGGAGCCCGTGTTCTTCGAACCGAGCCCGTGGGCGGAGTCGCAGCCCCAGTCTCACCGATCTGCCCCACACTCGCCACAACCTCGCCGGGTGACCCGGCTGCACCGATCGGTAACTTCGCGCAGCGTAACGCGCAGCGCACCCACACTCTCGCCCTCTCGGAGTTTGGTCGCAATCGCGTACGCCGCACCCGGCGGTGGCGACGGGCTTGGCTTAAACTCTCCTTCTCACAGACCCGACTTCCAGTGCAGGGTATCACAAACCCACGTCGCCGCGCACTTGGAAGCCGAGTTGTTGAACCGATTCGAGACGCACTACGACGTTGTACTGAACGAGCCCAAATGAACGAGCTATCACGTATTTAGGTTACTGTACACGGACGCAACACCGTCTCCTTTTTAATCTCGCTTATATCGTTGTATGGTCAGCCCCGCGGGGCTATTTTATGGAGACGAGCGGCCAGTCGATTCACAGAACACAGTCGAGAGCCGCTGGGCATCCACCTTGTATGGGAATCGTCTATCGTGAAGGATCCGATCTGTAAGTATCGAGATGAAGCGATCCCTGACTTTGTCTTGACTCGTTTTGGGAAGGTACCGGTACATGTAGGCACTCCTCCCCGTTCGGCAAGTGAGCCCCCATTCACAATGAGAAAGGAGGGGCTGATGGGTGGATGGCACTCGGTGCCGAGGCTTTCGCTGACGTGCTGCGGCGCAAATGGCTCGGCAACGAGCACTTCAAGGATGGTGACCTCGATAGTGCCCTTTCACACTGGGATGAGGCGATTAAGCTTTTCGGCCCAGCGGCTGGCGATGCCACACAGGCCGCCGTGCAGGCGACTCTCCATGCAAACCGTGCGGAAGTTTTTCTGCGGCTTGAGCGTCACGCCGAGGCCAAGACGGCATGCGACCGCGCCCTGCAGCTCGATGATACCAACTTCAAGGCCCGCTTCCGACGAGCGCGCGCCTGCCTCGCCCTTGGCGGCTTCGAGGAGCTAGCTCTGGCTGCCGATGATGTGAAACGCATACAGGCCGATGGAGGTACTCTGCAGAAGGCGGAGGCGACGCTGCTTCGCACGGCACAAGGTATGCCGCTGCTCGCTAGCCTGGCCGGTAAGGGTAATGCAAGTGCGTTCGCCAAGGCTAGCATCCCGGCGACCGCCTTCAGCGCAGAAGAGGCGGCGGCGGTCGATGCCGAAGCACGCGAGCGTGCGGCTCAGACTGTGGCTGCGCTCGCGCCCGAGATGGCGGCGGCCATGGCGAATGCCAGCGCGACGGGGCATCGGCCGCCACCGATGGCCGCTCCCGACGGCGCCCCTCCTCGCCCACCCGAGCCACGTCTCGGTGACCTGCAGCCCGTGGACCGTACCGATTGGATGGAAATGCTCGACGACCGGCCGGAGCTGCGCCCCGCGTGGCTCGTAGATGTGTACCGCACCTCGTTCAACGCTGAGGCGACGTGCGCGCGGCCGCCCGAGCGGCCTCGCCACTGCGCGGGAGGTGCCCGCGCGTCGCGGCTGAGCATCATCTCCGACTTTCTTCTCTTCTGTAAGCTGAGCGTCGCGAAAGGGGTGGTGCCCGCAGCCGACGCGCAGGCCGCCATCCGTCCCTTGCGTGCGCGTCGTTGGGAGTGGACGGCGCTGCTGCAGGCGGCGGCAGGCATGCTCGATAAGGGTTTCCATCCGGAAAAGTGTGGCGCCGTCCATCGCTACGGCGAGGACGCGGGCGACGGCGCTGAGATCCGTAGGCTAGCGACGGTCATCTACGAGGCAGGCGTGCCTGGTGGCGACTCCCTTGCTGACCGGATGCGCGACGGCATCAAATTGGCTTGCTGGGGCGACGACGAGTACGACGACGAGGGCAACGTGCGTCATCGCTTCTCGTTTGATCGAGAGCCCGAGCTCTTTGACGACGTTGGCGGCGTCGACTTGTGGAAGCAGCTCAACGAGGAGCTCAAGAAGGGTCGGCTCGGAGGCGGCTCCACCGCTCGATGAGTTGTCAGTTTGGGGCCTGATGCGTGCGACTGGTGCGCTGCGGGCTACCGGTACACGTATTCGTCAAGTCTCTTCTCGCGAATCAGACGAAGTAAGTGGTTGCCCCGCGGGGCAGTTTTGTATTGCGGCCAAGGCGACCGCTTCGATCCATCTTGTGGGATGCTTGGACCTTTGATGATTTTCGCGAGTGTGAATCAAATCAGAGTGTGAATGGGACACCCGACTTCCTTTCACGGGTGCGAGGAGGCGAAGGCTCATCACACGATCGGCTCACTTTCTTCAGAGATGAGTAATGAGCGCCTGATAGCCAACCTCGTCCGTGATCAGCGGTGCAGCGAATTTACGGCTGCCGCGATGCGCAGCATTGATCGTGCAATGTTTGTGCCCACGGCCGCACGCGCACATGCCTACGAGGATAGACCGCTTCCGATCGGCCACTCGGTCACGATCTCAGCGCCGCACATGCACGCCGCGTGCCTCGAGCTCTTACCTCAGCTCAAAGAAGGTGCGGCAGCTCTTGACGTTGGCGTAGGAAGCGGCTATCTTGCAGCGGCTTTTGCTCAGCTCGTCGGGCCAACAGGTCGCGTGGTCGGAATCGATCGTCTGCCGGAACTCGTGCAGCTGGCCGAGAAGAACCTCCGAAGACACAACGCCTCGCTGCTTGAGAGCAAGCGCATTACTCTCGCGGTCGCCGACGGTTGGCATGGCCTTCAAGACGACAAAGGGCCATGGGACGCCATACACGTGGGCGCGGCCGCTGCAAGAATCCCGACCGTGTTGGTGGAGCAGCTCAAGCCGGGCGGGCGTTTGATCTGTCCGGTGGGCCCCGATGGCGGCAATCAGCAGCTGATGCAGATCGACAAGGCAAGCGATGGCACGGTTACGTCAACTGCACTAATGGGGGTGCGGTATGTGCCTCTCATTCAAGGCTTGGGTGGCGGCAAGGCTGAGCTGCAAGGCTGAGATCTCAGCGCAATCCTTGCGCATTTTTGTGCAGTGGCTGGGGAGCGCAGACAGGTGGATAGCCTTTGGTCTTTACGCGACGCAAATCGCGCAGCGGCTTACGTCAGCCGAGATGTTGCGATGGATTTGCATAGCCAACGCGTTTCGTCGCGTTTGCGGATAGTTTGCGGACGGGAGGAGCGATCGGATATTCCCCGCGGGTACACGCCGACCGAGCGCGTCGTTTACGAATTCGTTACCAATCGAATTACGCGAACAACGGCCGGTCAGGGGCGTGTAAGTGCGGTGTGTGAAATCGAACGCAACAGAGCACAGCCTCTCACCAGGCGTTAAAATAAGACAGCAGCATGTTGCTGGCAGAAAACGCCGATATGTGCGTCGTGCAGCGCTCCGGCCTCCGCCCAGCGTCCACACCTTTCTCAAGCGGCACACCTACTCCGCCCATCGGCTAGCCTTCGTCCCCTTGAGCAGAGTATCGAGCGGCGGCAGCTCCTCGTCGTCCTCGTCGTCCTCGTGGGCACTTCGAAGGGTTGGGAAAGCTGGGAGCGTCGAGGCACGCTCCGAGGACTGCGCGGGTGCAGAGGGGCCACCTAGGCCACGTCCGCCGCGGTGGGAGTCGCTGCCGAAGCGCTCAGAACGGCCATGGCTGTCACCTCCGCTAAAGCGCTCAGAACGGTCATGACCGCCACTACTGTGGCCGCTTCGACTGCCAGCACCCACGCTGCCGCTACCACCACCGCCGCCGCTGCTGTGCGCACTGCCTCCACCGCTTCGGCCTCCTCCTCCTCCGCCACCATTCCCTCCGCCGCCTTTGCCGCCCCTGCCCCCTTGCTCTCGCTCCCACCGCTCCCGCGCACTCGACATACTCGTGTCCTCCATCTCGCGGTAGCGCCCGCCTCCGCCTCCGCCTCCGCCTCCGCCTCCGCCGCTGCCCTTGGGCTTCGCGGCGAACCGTCCAAAGGGATCCTCCGAGCTCGCCCCCGAAACAATAGGGGTTTGCGAAGCTGCAGCTGGGAGCAGCGGACCGTCGGCGCTCGTCACGGCGCTCGAACCGCGACAGGCAGCGGCCTCGCGCGCTTCACGTTCCATCCGCGCCCGGATGGCTTCCTCTGGCGTCTGGCGCCCGTACCCGCCCTTACTCCTGCCGCCACGCGAAGAAGCCGCGGCGCCGGGGGCGGAGGCACACCCGTCGTAGTCGTCCGCGGCCGCCGCCGCAGCAGCACGGCCCGCGAAGCCACCATCGCGCTGCTCGCGCTCCTGCTCGGCGATCGCCTGCTGTTGGCGCTGCCTCATGCGCTCGAGCGCTTGCCGCCGCCTCTCCTCCTCAAACTTGGCCTTCTCTGCTTGCTGCTGCTGATGATGCGGCTGCGGCTGCGGCTGCGGCTGCGGCTGCGGCTGCGGCTGCGGCTGCGGCT
>ENA-UOXG01001882-UOXG01001882.1-mixed-culture-metagenome-genome-assembly--contig:-NODE-1882-length-12295-cov-47.042402_pt1 | contig 12295 bp, 8 predicted proteins | sample MGYA00238159_ERZ761634 | MGnify/ENA primary metagenome ERZ761634 (study PRJEB28908, sample SAMN08776845) | mixed culture metagenome | isolation source: Freshwater growth medium | place: USA... | reverse complement strand
CTGATGGCCTCTGATGGCCTCTGATGGCCTCTGATGACCTCTGATGGCCTCTGATCGCAGGTGCGCCCTCTCGCGAACGTGCTGCTCGACGACGAGGCGACGTTAGGCTCGACCCTCGCGGAGAGGGCTCTGGCCATCTTCATCAACTACCCGCTGCCTCCCTGGGTAGGCCACGTGCTCTCCTCGGTCGTGCTCCATCAGGACGCTGGGCTGCTCTATGGGCAAAGCCGCACGATGCGTGCCAAAGGGTACAACTTTGCACGCCGCAGCGCCCTTGGCGACGGCTTGATCGGCAGCAGCAGCAGCGGCGGCGGCGGCGGCGGCAACGGAGGCAGCAGCGGTGGCAGCAGCGGCAGCGTTGGTGAGAGCAGCAGCGGCGGCAGCAGCGGCAGCAGCGGCGGCAGCATCGGCCTCTCGGACTCTTCCAAATTAGGGAGCCATTCGGGCGTGCGCATGCAATACGACCAGCTCGCCTTTTGCCCCACCTCCTCCGACAAGGGCGTCGTCTCGTTCCGCCAGTGGCTGCGCCGGCACGGCGGAGGAGGTATCCCATGGGCCTGCGACGACGTGCTGGCGCCACAGGGCTCCGAGGACATTTATGACATGTGGCACGCGCACACGAAGCACTGCAGCCAGTGCCAGGCCGCGCTGCGCCAGCTCGAGACAGCCAAGTACGCCGCCGGCGCCGTCGTGGCGGCGAGCATCGTATGGGTGCCGCAGGGCGCGCCGGAGAGAACCACGATGATCCTCGGCGCGGCGGCCGTGGCCGCCGCCGCGCACGCCATCAGTCGCCTGTTCTACAGGTATGAGTACTCGCATGCAGACGAGTACGGCCCGCTCGACTGGTGGCTGGACGCCACGGGCAAGGGGCGAAGGTAGCGGGAGATAACAGAATTAAGCAGCTCCGTGCATGCCACTAATGAGCGCCGCCACAGCGCTCACCAGCCAAAAAATCTCTCTGTTTCCCACCGCGATTTGTAGGTGGGGGATGTGAGTGCACGCCCCACAAGCGGAGGGCCGCTGCCGCGAGCGGCGATTGAAAGGAAACGACGCCGCTCGGCCTCTCCTTGATGAGGGAAGTCATTGGCGTCGCCACGAAAAATTTGGCATAGAGGTACGCGAAGGTAGGCACCAGACAGGAGTGGAGAGAAAGCGTGCGACTCCTCGCACCATGTCGGAGTTGACGATGATGCTCAAGCTGGTGGACTGCATGTGCAACGCCAGAGCCCGTACCCAGATCGGGACGCTGCCGCATCTGTTCGAGCTCGCGGGCCCCTTGAAGCCGATCAGCACAGCCGACCGCCAAGAAGTGCTCAAGGCCGCTGCGAGCAGCGGCAGCGCCGCGCTGAGCGAGCTTGACATCGGCAAATGCTGCTGCGCGCTCAAAGTCACATGCGCGGAGCTGAAGCCGTCGCTCGTGAACAAGCGCAACGCCGCCGCCGTCAAGAAGGGGGTGGAAGCCCTGCGCAAGAGCGGGAAGAAGAACCCGTCGGCAGTCAAGGACCTGCTAGGGCTGCACCTGGAAGGGCAGGCCGTCGCGCTGCTCGTCCGGCTGCTGCAGCTACTCCACTCGATTGGTGACCGTCCAGCGAGCGTGAGCAAGGTCTGGGCGCCACTCCTCGGCTTTGGCAACGACACCGCCACCCTGCAGTACCTGATCGAGGTGAGCGAACCGATCACCGTCACCGCCGAGCCCACCCCGCGGCTCGAGCGCAAGATGTCGTGCACATGGGGGTTGCCGCCGTCGGGCGGCTCCGAGCCGAGCCCAGGCGTGGGCTCCTCGAAAAGAAGCGTAGGCGCGAGCAGTGCAGGAATCAGTGCAGGCGCGAGCGCGCCCGAACCCAAGCGCTCGCCGCTGCTCGTGGTGCTCTACCGCCATCCAGGCGAGAGCCTCGGGCTAGGAGTGTCCGTGGACGGGGAGGGTGGGCCTCTGATCATCAGCGAGGTGCGCTCAACGCGCGAGAGCGCGCCCCTCCGCCTCTCTTCCTTGCTCTCCTCTCACCCTCTCAAGACGCACCCCTTGTCCCCGCATCTCTCCGTCACCCTCCCCCGCCTTTTCTGGCTCCTCCGTCGCCCCCCTCACGCGCCCTGAGATGCTCGCCTTTTGCATACCCAGAGAGCATCTCTCGCTCTCGCTCGCTCCCTAATTTGGAAGCATCCTACCTCAAGACTTCTCTCTCTCTCTCTCTCTCTCTCTCTCTGAGCGCAGGTGACGAGCGGCTCACCCGCGGAGGCGAGCGGTCAGATTCATCTCTTCGATCGGCTCCTCGCCATCAACGGGCACGAGCCCGGCACTCTCGGCGCACAGGTGCCTGAGCACGCGAAGAGCGTGGAACTGACGATCCTACCGGCGGAGCTGCCTCCATCGCCCGATTCGGTCGTCGAGGTGCTGCGCGTGACGCTCGAGCGTGCCTCACGCGAAGGCTTCGGATTGGGCATCGGATTCAACGGCGAGGCGGCGGTGCTCTCGTCCATAAGCAAAGGCTCTCCAGCTGAGCGCTGCCGTCAGTTGTTCGAAGGCGATCGCGTCGTGGCGATCAATGGGCAGCCGGTGACCCCCCAGTCCGATTTTAGCGTGCTGCTGCCTAGGGACGTGACTAGGGTGACGCTCGAGGTGACGCGTGAGGTGGCGAGCACGCCCATGTCTCCCCACTCGAGCGACGCCGCCGGCTCACCCCAAGCGATCCTCGATTGGCTGCGCGACAAGGGGCCCGCGCCGGTGAGCGTGGATTACGACGGCGCTGAGGTGGGCGAAGAGCCCGCGGCCGAGGCGGAGGAGGAGCCGCCGGAGGCAGAGGGGGCGGCGAAGGCGGGGAGGCTTCTCTTTGGTTCGCCACAGCGCAGGCAGCTGGAAGCCCTGCGTCGTGAGCTCGACACCTCGTTAGAGGCGGAGGACGAGGGACCTGCCGACGAGGAGGACGACGAGGACGACGAGGACGAGGAGGACGACTCGTTGCATGAGATGGTCTTTGATGTGACGCTCTCGCGCCGCTCGAAGCACGAGTCTCTTGGGCTCGGGCTGGGCTTCGATGAGAACGGCGCGGCCCTGCTGCTCTCGATCTCGCCGGGATCTCCCGCCGACCGGTGCGGCGAGCTCATGATCAACGACCAGGTCGTGGCCGTGGGACCTCCGGATCGTCGCCGTGTCGCCTCGGCCCACACCAACTTTGCCGAGCTCCTCGCGGACGAGGGGCTGGAGGTGACACTCACCATCTCGCGCCTGATCGAGGAGGAGGGCGGTGCGAGCGGCGGGAGCGGCGCTCAGGGCGGCGCTCAGCCACCGAGGGAGCCATCGGCTCCGCTACCAGTCGCCTCCGCCGTCGTCAAGGTCCCGATGGGGCCCCTTGCCTCCCCCCTTGCCTCCCCGATCGCGCAGCCGGTCGCGGTGGTCTTGCACCGTGAGCATGGGGAAGACCTCGGCCTCGCGATCGGGTACGATGCAGATCATCATGTGGTCGTCTCGAGCGTCAAGCCGGGCTCCATCGCCGAAGCGCACAACGTGCAGGAGCTCGACCGGATCCTAGCCATCAATGGCATCGCCGTGGATTCGAAGACTGATTTTGGGAGCTTGCTTAGCCCTGATGTGCGGACGGTGCGGCTGCATCTGCTGCGATCTCCTCATGAGGACATCTCCGGAGATCAGGATGAGCTCGAGGCCGAGGAGAAGGAGGCGGACGAGGAGGCGGAGGGCGACAGAGGGGACGAGGATTCCTGGGACGATGCCTGGGAAGCGCTCGAGATCAGGCTGGAAAGATCGTCCCCAGATGAGGGCTTTGGTCTCACAATCCAGCTCGATCTCCAGGGCTTCGTCATCGTGTCGAAGATCGACGCGGGCCTCGCCGCCCACCGCGCCGGGCTTCTGTTAGGGGACCGTGTCGAGGCGATCAACCGGCAGCCGGTCACGATCGATTCGGACTTTGTCGCGATGATTCCGCCCGGCCAGCTCGTCGCGCACATGCGCATCGCTCGGCACGGCGCTTATACGAGCATACCCGAAGGGCTTGAAGAGGACTCGCACGGCTTCCCTACGTACACGGCCACGCTCGTGCGCAAGGACGGCGAGCCATTCGGACTGGACCTCGAGCAGGATCAGACTGGCTCCATCCGCCTCCTCGCGGTGCACCCCGGCACGCCCGCCGGCGAGCACCCGATGAGGCTCGCCAAGGGCGACGTCGTCCTCGCCATCAACGGGCGGCGCGTCGCTGACGAGACCGACTTTCGCGACAGCCTGCGGCGGCAGCTCGTCGCGACCTTCATCCTCGCCCGCGGGGACGCGTCACACGGTCCCCAGCCCGAGGGGTCGCCCGCACTCGAGGACGATGGCTTACGCCTTGTGGAAGCGACCCGAGCCCTCGGTCCCCGCGTACTGGCCGAGGCGAAGCTCGATGCGGCCGGCGGGTACGGGGACGCTACGTATGATGTCGCTCTCCTCCGGCGTGCCATCGGTGAGAGCCTCGGCCTATTCATCGAGAAGCGCCAAGACGACGATGAGGAGCGCCATCACGACGACGAAGAGCTGGCGAGCGCCATCGTGGTGGATCGCGTCGAAACCAATGGGCCAGCGGACCTCGGTGGCATCCTTCCCGAGGACCGCCTCGTCGCAGCGAATGGCGTGCTGCTCGACGGGCCTGAGCACCTGGTCGAACTGCTCGCGTCGCCCGACACGACGCGCATCGCCCTTGGGCTGTTGCGCCAGCAGCCGGCGCCGGCCAAGCTGGCCGTCAGCACTCACGAAGGTGCCGCCCCCTCGCTCGCTCACAACGGTGCCCCCTCGCTCCCGTCTGTGGGCGCCTCTCCGCCCACGCCCGCCTCGGCCGACACAGGCGCACCTGCCGCTGCCGCACCTGCCGCACCTGCCACTGCCACCGCCGATGCTGGCGCGGGTGCCATCGCTGGACTGCATGCCAGTGCTCACCACGGCGCGGGCCCCATCTTTGAACGCATCGCCGAGCCGCCGAAAGCTGCCGGCGGCGCCGTGAGCGCCGCCACTGCCGGCAAGCAGTACCCGTACGTACCCTTGGCCGCCGCCCCTCCCTCACTGCCCCCGCCACCCCCGCGCCGCTCGATGGCGATGGAAGTCGACCCGTTGCCAGGGTGGGGTCAACGGGGCCTCTTCTTCGTGCGTCTCGAACGGTCAGTTGAGGAGGGGTTTGGTCTTCAGCTGTGTGTCGATGAGTCGACAAACTCGTGCTCGATCTCCGCAGTGGACCCCGACACGCCCGCCGCCCTCGCGCTCAAACGAGGGCTGCTGTGCCTGTACGACGTCATCGTCGTCATCAACGACAAGCCTGGAGAGGCCTTTGACTGGTCAGCAGAGCTCGTCCCCGAGCTGACCGTGCTCACGCTCGGCCTGCGCCGCGCGCCCGAGCCGCAGCCTGCCGTGACAACCGCCGCTGAGCCGCCCGCTGACCCACTGCCCCAAGAGCGCCCCGCCCGCCCGCCCTCACCGCGCCCCGCCAGAGCCCCTTCGGAGGAGCCGCGAGGAGGGAGCCCGCGCTTGACAAGCCCTCGATCCGCCAGCCCGCCTCGGCTCACGACGGCGCCTCCCGATGACGAGGCACTCCTGTGGAAGGAGCGGGAGCTGCAGGCAATCCGAGCGTCGCTCGCGCGCACGCAGTCCGAGCTCGACTCGAAATCTCGCGAGCTCCAGGCGCTCAAGCAGCCGAGCGCCACCCCGGTGCGCACGACGGCGCCCACGGCGGCGTCCACGACGGCGCCGAGTAGCAGCACCAGCACCAGCACCAGCAGCAACAGCAGCAACAGCGTTGTTGACGCACAGGGCACGGCGCTGGCCGTACAGCGTCGCCAGGCCGCCGCCACCATCAAAATACAGTCGCGCCAACGCCAGGCGAGCGCTCAGCGGCAGGTCGCGTTGCGCCGCCAGAATTCGATCAGTCTGCCGGTAGATGCCGCCTTCCGCGAGCTCCGGGCGCTCTTCATAGCGCTTGACAAGGACGGCAGCGGCACCGTCGACAAGAAGGAGTGGGGCAAAGGCGTGGCAAGGAACCAGCTCGCGCTCGCAAAGTACTTTGGCGGCGCGGGCGTGGAGGCGCTCGGGCGTGCCTTCAAGAGCCTGGACGTCGACGGCAGCGGCGACCTGAGCTGGCAGGAGATTGAGGTTGGCGCGCGGGCCGCTGTGGCCAAAAGCGCGCCGCCGCGGCCGTCGAAGCCGCCGCCGGAGCGCTTCTCGCGCCAGCAGGCAGCTGCGTACGTGGCGGCCGCCCACGTGGACTCCATCTGCCACCCGAGCGCCGGCAGCAGTGCGAGTGGTACCGGTAAGGCTTGGGAGCTACCCGGAGGTGTGAACGTTCACACCGAGGCGGCCGTTGTACCGGCAGGTATCGCGGCGCTTGAGGTCAAGCTCGTCGCGGCTGTGGGGAAGCTCGAGTCGGTGCTCAAGCAGCGCGCGGGCGTCACACTCTTGCGCGCCCTCGCAACGTGGCGTACCAACACGGTGGCGCTGCCGACGAGCGTCGCGAGCACCCAGCGCGTGGCAGCCACCAAAGTGCAGGCGGGTGTGCGCCGGCGCAAGGCGGTCCACCGGGTGGTCGAGGTCAAGAGGCAGCATGCCCTCGCACCGGAGACGACGCAGCTCGGCTCTTCCAAATTAGGGATGGCTGAGGATGCGCCGCTCCAGGAGGGCGCGGCGCTCCGCGAGCTCCGGGCGCTCTTCATAGCGCTTGACAAGGACGGCAGCGGCACCGTCGACAAGAAGGAGTGGGGCAAAGGCGTGGCAAGGAACCAGCTCGCGCTCGCAAAGTACTTTGGCGGCGCGGGCGTGGAGGCGCTCGGGCGTGCCTTCAAGAGCTTGGACGTCGACGGCAGCGGCGACCTGAGCTGGCAGGAGATTGAGGTTGCCGCCAACAATTGTGCACGAGTGGAGACGAGCAGCGTCGCCGCGCCCGCCGCGCCCGCCGCGCCCGCCGCGCCCGCCGCGCCACCGCCGCCTCCGGTGGCCGTGGCTGCGTCGCCCATTGCCGCGTCGGCGCCTTCGCCTCCGCCTCCGCCGCCTCCGCCGGGCGACGCAGCCACGGAGGCGGATCTAGAGCTCCTACTCTCCTTGTACCGACGGCTGCGCGCACGCGTGGGGAGCGATGGCGCTGTCGTGAGCGCCCAATGGGCGGGGGTGATGGCCGTGCATGCAGACCTCTTCGAGCGCTACTTTGGTGTGTCGACGAGCACAGAGCACGTGTGGCTCGTCCTCCAGCAGCTCGACGAAACGCCCACGTCCGCCCAATACGGCGCGTCCGCGGGGCTCTCTTGGAAGGCTCTGTGCTCGGCCTCCCTCGCGGCGAGTAGCCCGAAGTCGCCGCCGCTCTCGCCGCAGCTCTCGCCGCCACCGCCCAAGAACAGAGTCCCTGTTGCTCCCAGTGTACCGCCGCCGCGCCTGACGACGTCCGAAGCGGAGCCTTCACACCCTCACGAGCCTTCACACCCTCACGAGCCGCAGCCAATGGACCAGCTGCATCAGCCCTTGTCCGCGCGGGGCGTGGCAAAGCCGCCGCGCCCCGAGCGCCCACTCGGCGGGGCTTCGGCGGACGAGGTCCCGCCACGAGTGCCGCCGCGAGTGCCCGTTCCAGTCGCACCACTCCAGCTGGGCACCATCGCCCCGGGAGTGGAGGCAGGCATGGACCGGCTCGCGAACGGCGTCGGAGGGCAACCGTCGGAACGAGCCTACGGCGCGCCCTTCTCGGCGCGTGGGGACCATTACCGAAACGAGCCCACTCAATTACCGGAACGAGCCTACGGCGCGCCCTTCTCGGCGCGTGGGGACCATTACCAGCCACCTGCGTCGCGCCGCCCGCCGAGCGTCATCACACCGCACACGCCCTTGCCCGCTGCCGCCGTCTCGGCGCCCCCCGGTTTCGTCATTCACAGTGCCGCCGCCTTGGCGCCCCCCGCCCGCTCCTCGGTACCTCTCAACGGAGGCGGCCTGCCCGCATGCAATGGCGCCGGTGCGCCCGCGACGGCGCTCTACGACAAGGTACGTAGCTCGCCGGGCGCCGTGACGGGCGCCGAGCCGCCGCCTGCCGCCGCCGCCGTCTGCCGCGTCGTGCTGGACACCTCCATAGCGACTTCCACAGCGCCGTCCACGCCGTACCGAGCGCCGACCCCGCCCGTGCCCAACACGACGCCCTCGGTACGGCCCACCGCAGGCAACGGCGCGCCGCAACGCACCCCGCACACCCATGGACACGCCCAGGACGGCGCCCATGGAGGCTCCCAGGCGCCCAGGACGGCGCCAGTGGTCCCTCGTGCCTCTTCCCCCACCCCCACCTCTCGGCGAACCTCCATCGGGCTGTACGCTTCGTTCAGCGGGCCGGGCGCGATGGCCGTGCCGCCCTCACCTGTGGCGTGTGGCCAGGCAGTCCACGCACTCGTCGCGATGCCCACCGACGCGCTCAGTGCTGGCGCCGCGCCCTCCAACGGCCAAAGCCTCGTCCTCGCTGCCGGGCGCGACAAGACGATCCGCGCCTACTCCGAGGCTGGAGTCCTCTGCATGCAACACTCGGCACACATCGACCGCATTTGGAGCCTCGCGGTCCTGGGTGAGCGCCGTCGCGAGCGGCGCGTCGATTGGACTGATTGCCACCGTCATCATCAGGATCGGACTGATTGCCTCTCTCTCTGAGGGCCTCTGATTGAATCTCATCATCTCTGAGTGCCACCGTCATCATCAGGTGAGCGCACCATTGCGTCCGGTTCGTCGGATCGGACCGTGCGACTGTGGAATGTGGAGACGACGCAGCGTGCCTCTGGCCCGAATGAGCGGATGTATCTCCCGCTCGAGCTCACCAAGCTGGGCACGCTCGCCGGCCACACGGATGCCGTTCAGGCCTTGCTGCTCCATCAAGGGCGACTCGTCTCGGGCTCAGCCGACTGCACGATCCGCATGTGGGATTACCAAAATAGGAAGCTGCTCGCCACTTGCGCGATGCCCGTCTCAGCGGGCCACGCGGAGCACACGGCCGTGCATGCACTCGGCCACTGCGCCGTCAACGGCCGCAAGCCCGAGACACTCTGGAGTGGCCACTGGGGTGGCTCGATCAACCTGTGGAATGCTCCGGAGAGCGTGCGGCTGAGGGCTCTGGAGGGCGTGCACGATGGCCCTGTCTGGGCGCTGCAGCCGCTGCCGTATGCCGCAGAGCTCATGGCCAGCGGTGGCGCGGACGGCGCGATCCGCTTATGGGACGCGCGCTCGTCGGCGCGCGCGGGCGAGATGCACGCGGGCGCGCCCGTGTACGCGCTCGCCGCCACCAGCGACACGGGCGCGGACGCGATGCTCGTGAGCGCGGGATACGATGGCTCTCTGAAGGTGTGCGACGGATCGGACTGATGGCATCTGATTGCGACGGATGGGACTGATGGCATCTGATTGCGACGGATCGGACTGATGGCATCTGATTGCGACGGATCGGACTGATGGCATCTGATTGCGACGGATCGGACTGATGGCATCTGATTGCGACGTGACCGTCATCAGGTGTGGGACATACGCGCGATGCGAGCGGCGCCGCTGGCTAACCTGCAGGCGCACCGTGCGCCCGTGCGCTCACTGCTCGTGCGCGACGGCGCTGTGTGGTCGGGCTCGACCGATGGCACCGTGCGCTGCTGGGACCTGAGCCACATCGCGCCGATCAACTCGCCCAGCTATGAGCAGCAGCAGCTCCTTGAGCACTTCATCGCCACGGGCACCAACCCGGGTGGCGTGCAGCCTTCATTCATCTCGCCCTGATATGAAGCTCTCATCTGGCGCTGATGAAGGATCTTGGAGTCATCTCGTCTGCATGCATGCGGGTATAGGGTGGCCGCGGATTCCAAATAAACGCCGCGTCGCGTGACACATGGGGAGCATCTGGGCGTGCGAACGAGGGGGTGGTGCGCGAGACTGTGTGTAGCTGTAGAGCGCGCCGGCCTACGGGGACGTTCATGCAGTTATATAACCGAAATTCCAGGCACCGGGGCCTGCTCGGCGGACCAGAGCGGAGCACCATCAGACATGATCAGTCTCTCCGCACAGTTACTGCTACAGGTATGGATATTCATGCACATGCACATGTGGTTCCAGTTCGCTCCTCGAATTAGTGCGCCCGCGGTCGAATATGGGGAGCGGCGCATTGGTCGAAACGAATATGCGCTCCTGTCGCGCACTCCTGTCGCGGTCTGAGACGGGGAGCGGCGCAGAACGTATATTCAGGACTCATCAACGTGGCCGTGGCATTTTGTGGATCCCAGACCGAGGTGTGGACAAAGCCACCGACGGTCGGAAGCGAATGCTCGAGCGGCTGCGGCTGGTGGTGCTCCTCGATCTTCTCGAAGGGAGGTTGCAGGAGCACCTCCGGCTCGACCGCGCGCACGGTGCTTTGCCTTGCGATGGGGCGAAGGAGCCTTGCGGACGGCATGGTCGTGTCGCAGTGGACGGGATAGGCCTCACCGAGCTGATCGGGAAGGATCATGCTGATCGGGACGTCCACGTACCGTTTAGCAAAGAGATCGGCGAGTGGAGTCGGCTATCCGGATAATGAAGTCGGCTACACAGAAGACGAAACCAAATTTTGCAACACGAACCGTTTTGGTCTTTTGGAAGGACCTTACTTGCGTTCCAAGACGAATCTGTACGTGGGCCTCCGCTCAAGCGCGCTCGCCAGTTCAGTCTCACTCCGTGCTTCTAGGAGCGTTGCCGCTCCGTGCTGCCAAACAGGACCCTCGGCCCATTCCCCTCCGGAGTCTCGCCAGAGAGCCTGGCGGCGTGGCAGCTCTGTGGCCGTCGTTCGTCGCGCTGCAAGAGGAGAAGGAGTGAAAGGAAAGGCCTTCACGACTTCGGCTGACTCCGGCGCAGCACTCACCTCCTCGAACAGCTTCGTTTGAAGTGCCGAAGCCAGCAAGCGCACAGCGACATCTTCCACGTTGGCCGCGACATGCAAGGTACCGCTGGGCGGGAGAGTGGCTGCGATGTCCATAAATAGAGTGTCGTCGGCGAAAAAGTCAAGCGTCTGCGGCGACGCCCGCGTCGTGGTGGCAGCAAAGGGCGTCGGGCACGATAGTACAATGCGTCGCAATCGGCCATCGTACTCGCCGTCGCGAAGACGCCGTAGCACTGACGAGGCGTCGCACACCACAAAGGCGCAACGGCGCTCCAGCTGCCATCGTCTCGCAACCCCTCGCGCGAAGCCGACTGCCGCATGGTTGCGATCACAGCCCAAGACGTTGAGCGAGCTGTCAGAGGAGGCGACGCCGAGCGCTCCCAGACCAAATCCGCAGCCCAAATCGACGGAGAGGTCGGCGATGGGGTCGTCAAAGTGCGATCGGAGGGGCACGGCATCTACAGAGCTCCTCGCACTCGACTGGCCGACGCGGCGCTGAGTGGAGCTGAGTGAATGGTGGTAGTGGCGTCTGTGGAGCCAGCGGGCAGCGCGTGGATGCAGGAGTGAAAAGTCGCCTGCCGCGAGTGCCGCCGCCGTGGATCCAGCCTCCGAGCTCCACCCGAGGTCCACTAGCTGTCCTTGTGCTGCCTCAAAGAGACCCGGATGCATGCATCCTGCCGCTGCGGCCAGCTCAGCCATTTGTGCGATGGCGAGCCCAGATGCGCGCCGTCTCCCCTTTCTTGAGCGCGACACTTCGGCCTCGGCACGCTCGCACAATCTAGAGAAGATCGTCTCGTCGCCACAGCCCGCCAAGGCCAGGTTGAAGGCGCAGTCCATTGATTGGCGGCCGCTCAGTCCATCTTCACGTGCCCAAGGGCTCGAAAGAATGGCCGACATCGCCGCATAGCCCGCTTCAGTCGCTAGGGGCTGGTTTCCTGCTAGTGCAGCAGCCAAGGCTGCGCGTGAGATGTCAATGGGTCGCCTTGTTGCTTTGTGGGGAGTCGAGGGAGTCGACCTTCGTCCAGCGTGAAGAGGGCTGTGGGGAAAACCTTGGGTATGCGCGCCTCGCGTCTCGCCACCACTGTAAAGCTGCCTTTGGCTTTGCTTTCGTGGTCTGGCGCACAAGAGCGCGCAGAGCCATGGCAAGCGAAGGTGGCTCCGACCCGTCCGAGGACGTGGCGAAGCTTTTCGCGGTGACTGAGTGCCTCGTCAGTGCAGGCATTGCCCCGTCGATTCACCAGGGCCGCGGAATCATCGTCTCTGCGTTGTCCAAGAGCACTGTGAGAGCCACGATCGAATTCAGTGATGATGAGGAGGACTTCAGCTTCGAGATCGTCAAGGAGGAGCTGTGGCGCGCGGTCAGGCTTCTCGAGGAGCAGGAGTTGGCGTCCTCGACGGGCGAGGGAGGCGCTCCGGCCTTGGTTTGGGAC
>ENA-UOXG01001877-UOXG01001877.1-mixed-culture-metagenome-genome-assembly--contig:-NODE-1877-length-12330-cov-38.152912_pt1 | contig 12330 bp, 8 predicted proteins | sample MGYA00238159_ERZ761634 | MGnify/ENA primary metagenome ERZ761634 (study PRJEB28908, sample SAMN08776845) | mixed culture metagenome | isolation source: Freshwater growth medium | place: USA... | reverse complement strand
TCGCCGCCTCCACCGTCGCCACCGCCTCCGTCGCCGCCGCCTCCCTCACCACCGCCCCCGTCGCCGCCTCCATCGCCGCCTCCACCGTCGCCACCGCCTCCGTCGCCGCCGCCTCCCTCACCACCGCCTCCGTCGCCGCCTCCATCGCCGCCTCCACCGTCACCACCGCCACCGTCTCCGCCTCCACCGTCACCACCGCCACCGTCGCCGCCGCCTCCCTCACCACCGCCTCCGTCTCCACCACCACCATCGCCGCCGCCCTCGCCGCCACCCTCGCCACCACCCTCTCCGCCTCCCTCACCTCCTCCCTCTCCACCACCGTCTCCGCCACCTCCGTCTCCGCCACCTCCGTCTCCTCCTCCGTCCCCACCGCCTTCCCCACCACCCTCGCCACCTCCTTCACCTCCGCCTCCGTCTCCTCCGCCTCCATCTCCACCCCCGTCCCCACCGCCTTCCCCACCACCCTCACCGCCTCCGTCACCCCCGCCTCCGTCTCCGCCACCTCCGTCTCCACCTCCGTTCCCACCGCCTTCCCCACCACCCTCGCCACCTCCTTCACCTCCGCCACCGTCGCCGCCGCCACCATCGCCGCCGCCCTCGCCGCCACCCTCGCCGCCACCCTCTCCACCTCCCTCACCACCTCCCTCTCCACCACCCTCGCCGCCTCCCTCGCCGCCTCCCTCGCCACCTCCCTCTCCGCCACCGTCTCCGCCACCTCCGTCTCCGCCACCTCCGTCTCCTCCTCCGTCCCCACCGCCTTCCCCACCGCCTTCGCCACCTCCCTCACCGCCTCCCTCGCCGCCGCCCTCGCCGCCACCCTCTCCACCACCGTCCCCGCCACCACCCTCACCGCCTCCCTCACCGCCTCCGTCACCGCCGCCTCCGTCTCCGCCACCCTCGCCGCCACCGCCTCCGAGTCCACACCCACCCGAGCCATCTCCGCCACCGAAGATCCCACCGAGCCCGCCTCCACATCCCCCACCGGAGCCTTCGCCACCTCCACCTCCAACGCCGTGCCCGCCTCCCTCACCGCCTCCCTCACCACCTCCCTTCCCACCTCCACCACCGAGCCGACCTCCTTCATATCCACCTCCGAGCTCGCCTCCTTTTTCTCCAGAGCCTTCTCCCCCGCCCCCTCCATCCCCTGCTAAACCTGAACCTTCACCACCTCCACCTTCGCCGCCTCCGTCTCCACCGCCACCCAAACCATCGCCACCACCATCGCCACCACCATCGCCGCCACCCTCTCCACCACCTACACCACCTCCATCGCCACCTCCATCGCCACCACCTCCGTTGCCTCCACCGCTGCCACCGCCGCCATCGCCGCCCCCACCTTCTCCGCCCCCAAGACCACCCCCGTCGCCGCCTCCACCCTCACCACCTCCACCCTCTCCTCCGCCTGAACCGCCACCGCCCTCACCGCCCCCACCGTCACCGCCACCACCCTCACCTCCTCCACCGTCACCCCCCCCATCACCTCCTCCCTGTCCACCACCGTCTCCGCAACCATCCCCACCTCCTCGGCCACCACCTTCGCCTCCACCTTCGCCTCCGCCCAGTCCGCCGCCCCGTCCGCCACCGCTGCCTCCTCCGCCGTCGCCTCCTCCGCCCTCACCACCACCTCCTTCACCACCACCGTCACCGCCTCCGTCGCCGCCACCTTCGCCAACACCATCGTCGCCTCCATCTCCACCACCGTCTCCGCCACCTCCCTCACCGCCTCCCTCACCACCTCCGTTCCCACCACCCTCGCCGCCACCGCCATCATCACCAGGACCGTCGCGCCCACCACCATCACCACCAGGACCGTCGGCCCCTCCACCCTCACCGCTGCCCTCACCACCACCGCCCTCACCACCTGCGCCGTCGTCGCCGCCGCCGCCGCCGCCGTCGCCGTCGCCGCCCCCCTCACGACCACCGCCGTCGCCGCCGCCGCCGCCGCCGCCGCCGTCACTTCCGCCCTCCCCGCCGCCAATTTCCCCCGGGGGCACGCTGCAGCCGATTGCAAGACTCCTGTTCACGCTTGAGGGGAGCGCGACTGACTTTAACGCGGCGGCGCGTCAGCTCTTCGCAAATCGGCTCGCAATCTACGTCCAGAACATCACGGGCGCGTACCCTGAATGCATGTCCGTGCAAGTGCTCGCAGCGAGTATCAACCTTGACACGACGATGATCCTGCCCGAAGACACTCCCCACGCTGCTGCCATCGTGCAAGCATGTGGTCCTGCGGATTCGTGCGCGCTCTCGACTACAGCGCTTTCCGCAGCACTTGGGGTGGAGGTATTGCAAGTGGTTCCATTCTTGCAGACGATGGCCGTCAGTGCGCCGTCGCCACCACCACCCTCGCCCAACCCTCCGTTGCCACCATCTACGCCACCGCCACCTCCAGATCTAATGCCCACCATCGCTGGCTCGATAGCCGGCTCCGGCGCCTTCCTGGTCCTTGTGTGCTTTTCCTGCTATCGCTGTAAGGTGCTCACACGACGTCGTCGACGCACGGCTAAAAGGTACACTCCACAGCATCGCGGCCAGGTTGAAAGCGACTGGGACAACGACCCTGAACCATTTCGGGTGCCACCTGGACGTGTTGCACCCGTCCGCCACGAGCTCAAGCAAAGACGTGAGACCCTGCCGACCTCGCCTGCTCCGCATAAAGCCTCCAGTCCTCTACAGAAGGCACCCACTCTCCCACAGCTGCAGTTCGTGACGCCCGAAGGCAACGGGTGCAGCAGCAGGGCTGGCACGTCTTTCCCCACGGCTTCGCATGCCGAACCACCGAGCCACAAGACGTTGCGTCCTCGATCTCTTCGTGTGGCACCTGACTTATCCGACAGCCAACGAAACCTCGCCTCAGTGGCAATGAGGTTGAACACTTCCCAAACGATGGCTGTAAGTCCTGGGCGCAAAGCCCCGCTTCTCCTTGCGCCCACCTCCGTGCCCGTTCGTTCTCGGATGGCACCCATCCGTTCAGCCGTTCAGCGTGGCGCTCAGCTGAACAATGCACCTATCCGGTCAGCCGTTCAGCTTGACGCTCAGCTGAAGATGGCTATGTCTGTGCACGAAAAGGATGGGGAACCTGATGCCAGCGCAGCCGGCGGCGCGATCAATGGCAAGGGCCAACCCGCCGCCACGCCCGCCGCCGCCGTCATCACTTCCGCACTCCACGCCGCCCTCGCCGTCGCAATTGCTCCACTTCGGGGGTGCAACGAACCAATGACGTGGACACCCAGTGAACCCAGGAATTCTGATCTTCGATCCATCCCAGGCACGCCCGAGGCCACCACCGCAGCCGCCGCCGGTGCACAGTCCGCGCCGGTCCCCGTGGTGACGCCCATAGTGGCTGCACCTCCCCTGGAGGCTGCACACCCGGCAGCAGAGCTGCCCTCGGCCGCGCCGCCAGCGGCCACACCACCCGCGCCCGCCGCATCGCCCACTGCCTCGCCGCCTGCGGTCACACCAACCGAGGCCGCACCGCCTGAGAGCTTAGTGGGGCACTCGGCCTGCCATCGCGTCCTTGGCGACTCGACGGGGCTCTCTCTCACTCGCTCGCTCACCGCTCGCCTCACGGCGGCGGCAGAGCAAAGCTCGCTGAGCTCTCCAAGCTCATTGACAACGCGTTTTCTCTCGCCCTCCCCAATGGTTCAGCCTCAGGCTCAGCAAGATGAGTCGATCGCGCTTAAATCGAGCGTTGTTTCATCGAAGACCGCCGAAGCGACTGCCGCTGATGAGAAGGCCGAGGACGAGGCTAAAGAGCCAACTACCAAGGATCAGCGAGAAGAGCTTCAACTGAGCCCTGAAGCAGCGCTGCACGAATGGCGAAAGCTGCACAAAGCCGTAGAGATTGCGGTGCAAATGACCTCCGAACTCCGTACCCATTCGGACTTCAGCACACCACATCGTGGACGCGGACGCGGACGCGGACGCGGACATGGACGTGGACGTGGATCCCATTCGCCTGCGAAACAGGAGGGTGATTTCGAATCGGGGATGGCGATTGCAATGGCTCCTGATGCTGATGATGTAGAGCAGACGATGGCTCTGCCTGAGGACGAGAACTGGCAATCCCTATCGCCAGTCGACCTGTCGGCAGATGAGCCAAAACCCGCCGTGGCTGTAGAAACGGTCCCGGCCATGCAACCGGTCGGCAGACTGTCTCCAAATCTTCGGGAGCTCTGGAATGTGATCATGCACTAGGAATCCCTTGTCTTAGAGAGTAGCGTGAACAGGGTATAACCGCGCGCAGCGCACTCGACGCGCTCCCCGCTGGGGGGGGGATTTCCTGGTTTTTAATTGGCCTTTAGAAATGCATGATACGACGCGCGACTATAGTTTCCCACAAAAGCACTTTCAAGCGAGTTCAATGTTCATTCATAATTGAACACTGACATGGTAGGCCAAATAGCATTTAGTAGTACTACAGTAATACATGCGATGCAAACGAGAGCATCGTCTGGCGTCTATGCGATCCACACCGACATGCCCCTTCACGCATGTTCACGGTTCAGTGCTGTGAGAGAAAAAGAGACACGTAGTAATGGCGTGTTCTCGCGCCAACATCATCTCGCGCGCGAGCGTCAAGGTGATCGCCGAGTCGGTGGGCATCAGCCAGCTCAAGGACGAGGTCGCCGACGCGCTCGCGCCCGATGTCGAGTACCGCCTTCGCGACATCATCTTCGAGGCGATCAAGTTCCAAAAGCATGGGCGCCGCGACACGCTGACGACAGAGGACATCAACTACGCGCTGCGGCTGCGCAACAGCGAGCCGCTCTACGGCTTCACATCCTCCGATCCGCCGCGCTTCTGCCGCGCGCTCACGCCGGGCGTCTTCTACCTCGAGGACCCGGAGCTCAACCTGTCCCACATGCTCGAGGAGCCACTGCCGAGGGCTCCGCTTGAGCCGACATTCACGACGCACTGGCTCGCGGTGCACGGTGTTCAGCCCAGCATGCCGCAAAATCCTACCCCCGAGGAGGTGGCCGCGGCTTCCGCCTCGCGTAAACGGCCGCGCGAGGCTGACGGCGCCGAAGGTGGTGTGGCAGCCGAGAGTACGGTGGGTGGCGTGACGTCGCTCGCACGGCACGCGCTCACCGCCGAGGAGCAGACGTGGCTCGACCGCGTCGCCGGCGCCGTGCACTCGCACGCCCCCTCGGGTGATGAAGGGCTGATCGATCCCGAGGCATCGAGGACGCTGACCGCCGTGCTACGCTGCGTCGCCAACGATCTCTCGACGCAGCCGCTGTCGGCGCACCTGTGCGCCTTGGTGGCGGGCGAGGTGAACGCGTCGCTCCGTTGTCTGCCGCGCCTCATCGCCACTATGCGGCTGCTCTCCGCCATGCTCCGATCAGCATCGATCGACCTCGAGCCCTATCTCCATCAGGTGTGAATGTGAAGAGAGCGTATCCTGGCCCTCGGCTCGAGCCCTTGCCCTCCTAAACCTTGCCTCCCCGATCTTGGGTGCGTGCGTCTCACCTCCCTTCACCCTCCCCCCACCCTCTCGACCTCCCCACCTCGTACCTCGTTGCCCGTGCCCTCGACCAGATCATGCCGGCTGTGCTCACGTGCATCGTGGGCAAGCGTCTCTGTGCCTCGCCTCTCGAGGATCACTGGAGCCTGCGCCGCCAGGCAAGTCAGCTGCTCGCTACGCTGCTTCATCGCTTCGGCGTCAAGTACCAGGACCTGCAGCCGCGCGTCACGCAGACCCTTCTCGAGGCCCTCCATGACAAACGAAAGCCCCTCTCCACCCATTATGGCGCCCTGCTTGGTCTCACCGTACTAGGGCACCAAATCGTGCACGCTCTCCTAATGCCGAGCCTGCCCGAGTACCTCGACGCGCTCCGGCCGCTGCTCGAGACGGCGCCGATGCCGCCCTCCGCGCCGGCCTCCGCGCCACCCGCCGCCTCCGCGCGCGGCAGCGTGGCGGCGCGCGCCGCCAAGCAACTCGAGGCGCTGCGTCTGCATGGGGCCGCGCTACACACGAGTGGAGCCTACTTTCATCAGCATGGGATGCTCGCCGCACCGCCGCCGCCGCCGCCGCCGCCGCCCGCGCCGCACACCGCCGCCACCGCTGCCGCCATCGCCATCGCAGCCGCCAACCTGACTGGAGGCATTATCGCACCACCGCCCCGCAGTCGCAAGGGCGGCGGCGGCGCGACGGCCGGCGGCACGGGCGCGGCGAGCGGCGCGGGGGCCGAGGCCGAGACTGGTCCGCGCGGCGCAGCGGCGGTGGGCCCGCAGGGGCGCGGCGCGGCTTCGCTGCTGCCCCAGGTGGCCACGAGCTATGGGAAGCTGCACGACGAGTTTGGGCAGGCGCTTGCCTCGTACACGTGGCCCAATGACTGGCTGCGTGCGGACGCGCCCGGGCTGCTGCAGGCGCTGCTGTGAAGCGCAAGGGTGTCTTTGTTGTGTTGTCCTCCATCCGGGCCATCTGGTGCAGGAACGGCACTCGTGTTGTTCCAAACTTCCTAGCGCGCCGCCGCAGGGGAGCAAGTTTGCCCAACTGACAGAGGGGGTGTGCCGTACATCACGTGGCGTGGTCGCATTCGGTATATAATCTCTGCTCGAGGAGCTGGAGGCGCGCCCGCGGCTCCCGTCCCGCCGTGTCACGTTCCACTCCGGACTCACGTCTGCGCCAGTCGAGTTTCACTGTCGAGTCTGTGCAAGTCTCGACTTCTATCATCCACTGCACTCATGCATCCACTCCGCACTCGTCCCACTGTCTAGCATGACCAGTCTCGAGCCCCGTCTCGAGCTGAGTCTCCGCTCCCCGCCCGTCTGCTGGGGCCTTGGCCGGTTTCGCGCGCACGCGCGCTGCACGCCACACCCGCCACAATCCGTCGTGTCCGACCATAACTCTCGAACGTGGAAATCCCATCCCCAAGCTCACTAACCAGCCCCCTAATCTGATTGTAAAGTGTGTTTTCACACTCGTCTTGTTTCACAGCGGCAACAGCGGCTTCTCGCGCCACGCTGCTCGCGCCTTCCCGTCGTCACCGCGACGGAACGAGATGCCGCCCTCCAAGGGGATCAAGAAGAAGGAAGCGCCGATTGTTAAGAAAGAGTCTCACGTCTGTGCAACCTTCCTCATCGGCCAGAGCGTCACCAAGACCTTCAAGGGCATCGGCACCTTCAAAGGGCGTGTCACCGACTTTCACCGTGACACAGGCTTCCGAGTGGAGTATGAGGACGGCGACACGGAGGACCTGACGGAGGCTGAGCTGGTGCGTGCCTGCACGCGGCGAACCACGCGCTGATGTTGCCGCAGCCACCGCCGTCGCCGCTCGCGCCCTGCGTGCCTTGAGCGGTGTTCATCCTCTCACGCCTCACTGTGCTCCCCAGCTCAAGATCCTCGTCGACGGAGAGAACTTCCAGGAGAAGCAGATCGAGTTACCGTCGACGCTGGCCAAGCGGGTGGGTCCACCCGCCGTGACCCTGGAGGAGTACATCGTCTCTGCGCGCCGTGCCGCCAGGCGCAAGCGCAAGCACACTGACCTGAAGCGGAGCGGCGTGCTCGAGGCGCGGAGGCAGGCCGCCGAGGCGGCGGCCCGCCATGCTGCCGAGGCGGAGAAGGCGAAGACCCCACTGCACCCGCCCCCCCCATGGGCCGTCGGCATGGAGCGCGAAGGCCGCGCCGTGCGCGCCGATGGCATCCTCGACGTGGGCGGCGCACTCGCGAGCGATCACGACGCATCGCTCTTCCGCCTCGCGCTGACGGTGCACTCGGCACAGAGCGCGACGCTGCGCTGGTGGTTCCCGCCGGCAAACCCGGGCTCTTCAAACGCGTGGGTGGGCCTCTTCCGCGCGGACACTGTCCAGTGGGGAGAGAATGGCTCGCCGTGTGGCATGGTGGGATCGGGCTCCGACAAGCGACTGTACAAGATGATCACGCGCAACGAGGTCAGCGGCTCACTCTCCTTCGGTTCGCTTGCCAAGGGGCTCGATGACGACTTGTACGTGTTCACGCTGCAGGCGGACTATGGGCGCATCTGCCGCGCCACCTCGGAGCGCTTCCGTGTGAGCGGCGGACGCATCGTCGATGTGCTCGAAGGCGGTCTCTCATCGGACTGGCCGCCCGTCGGCGGACGCAAGGCGCGGCAGGCTGGCGCGGCAATCAAAGGGATCCGGCGTTCTGCTGACAAGGAAAGCGAGGTGCTTGACGAGCGGTGCTACTTCCCGCTCACCGCCGTCGACGTCGTGCTCCCCGAAAAGTACCAGGACGGGACGCACCTCCTCAAGCGGGTGTACCATGTGGTGGATAAGTTGTCTTATCTCGACTGGGGGCTCACCTCCGACTACGACGTCGGTGGCGCCAGGGCGGACGATCAGATGGAGGACGAGCCTGGCGCCGCGAACGCCGGTGGCGACGGCGGCGACGGGCGCAGGCACAGCAATCGGATGGTGGACAAGCCTTCAGCGGCGGCGCCACCGTCGATGATCATGAACAACACGCAGTACTCGTCGACGCTGGCCTCGTTCGCGCAGTACGCCGCGCGCCGCTCCATCGACGACCGCAAGTCGAAGGGCATGAGCAGCGGCACCGCCGGTTCGGAGGGCTACGGCGAGGCGACCACCGGCTCCGCGCATAGGATTGGTCTGCTGCTCTCGCACCTGCGTTCGCTCGTCCTAGAGGAGCTGCACGACACGCACTGGGGCCTCATGTGGGACCTCGGGCCCCACTCGACTTTCCTTGACATCGGCTCGGGCTACGGCAAGGTGGTGCTGCACCTCAAGCTCGTGTTTCGCATGCGCACCGCCGTTGGCATGGAGTGTGTCGCCTCTCGTGACGCGATCGCCAAGCAAGCTCTCTTTGCTCTCGAGGCGGAGGCGGGCGCCGCCGAGGCCGACGCCGGGGCGGCCGAGCCCGCCCATGGCGCGGCGCCCAGCAGCGCACCGGTACTACCGGAGGCGGTGGGCGCCGGCGCCGACGGCGAGTGCGAGGGCAGCAGCAGCGGTGAGTCGACGGTGTCTGCCGCGCCGGCGGCGGCCGAGGAGCCTTCGTCTGGTCCGCCGCCACCACTTACGCGCCTCGGCCCCTTCGATGGCGTCCAGTTTGAGCTTGCGGATGCGACTTCGTACGACAAGCTCGCGTACACGCATATCTACATCTTCGATTGGGTCTTCTCGCAGAATACGCTGCGAGACCTCGCCCAGGTGCTGCAGCGCTCGCCATTTTATATCCTGTGCTCCTTCCGCAAGGTGACGGAGTGGTGGGGCCACGGCCTTGTCAAGATCCAGCCCGTCGCCAAGCTGCAGGGCTTCAGGACCACGGGTGGCGAAGGTATGACCTGCTACGTCTACATCAACCTCGAAAAGGTGCCTGAGCTCTGAGTAGTGCGAGATGCAGGTGAGGCGGCAGGCACGGCAGCATTGACGGCGGCGGCGGAGGAGGAGAGGAGGCGGAGACGGCGGCAGCATTGACGGCGGCGGCGGAGGAGGAGAGGAGGCGGAGACGGCGGCAGTGGAGGCGGACGCCGGGACATGGAAGAAGGCTCCAAAGTGAAGGCAAGGCGGCGACGGGCGGGGATGATGGCATGGTTTGCGCGGACCGAACGGCGGCGGCAAGCGCGTCACCAGGAGACTGGAGAGTAGGCGGTCGCGCGCAGGAAGGCCTTGTGCATGATGCGGAGCACGTGACTTTCGTGTTTCGACCCGCGCCTGAGGAGCCCCAAGGCGACCCGGCAGAGTCCAGTCTGCCGTGCTTCAATTGTGCTCGATACGCGTTGTATGTCTGTTCGCGATCTATGTTATTTAACACTCGATATGTGTGATGTGTGGCATGCCCAATAGCGATACGTGTGTGAAAGTTTATAAAACGAACGGGTCCGGTCGACACAGTCACAGATGGACAAGATCACAGTCGAGTACCGGCGCGCCCCGCCCGGGCCGAGCCGGCCTTAGTTTTCACCCGGACCCGCGCGCGCGGCCCCCGGGCACTTTTTCCCGAGACCCGACCCAAGGGGGTAGGGGAGGGAATCGCATCGCACGCACACACATCTCAAAGACGCAGCTTAAACCAAGCCTTTCCTTGTACTGCGTTACGAATTGAGGCCTGCGCTTCCTCGCCCATGCTGCTGTTGCTCCTGAGGTTGCACTCGGTCAATGTGCATATGACGGCCACCATGGCCGCCACAGACTTTGCTCCCACTGGACCAATGCCGTTGTCCTTGAAGTTGAGCGACGAGAGCTTGGTCTCCTTGTTGCTCTGGATGGCCTCGCAGACTGCGCTTACGCCCTCATCCAAGAGGCGGTTAGTGGACAAATTCAGGGCCGTCAGCCCGCCGTTGACGCCAAGCATCTTGGCCACATGTTTGGCGCCTGTTGACCCTCCGATGTTGCTGCCATAGTTGCTGCCATAGTGGCCGCTAATGTCAAGCTCCTTAAGCGTCTTGTTCTGTTCTAGTGCCTCGCAGATGGCTTTGGTGCCCTCCTCCCCCAACCTGTTTTTGGCTAGGGACAGCATCGTCAGCGCGCCATTAACGCGCAGGGCGTTGGCGATTGCAGTGATGCCCTCTGCAGTGTAGGTGCCCCTGACGCCGCCGCCGAAGGATTGGACCACTCCGCAGAGTGCGTTTTTGGAGAGGTCCAGGCTCGTCAGCCCGCCATTAACGCGGATGGCATCAGCGATCAAATTGATGCCTTCGGGACGAAAGGTTCCATGACCAGAACGGTTTACTCCAGCTAGAGAATTGTTGGATAAGTCCACTGACCGAAGCGTCATGCTCTTTGAGAGAGCATCTGCGAGGGCCGCAATGCCTTCGATGCTGAAGGCACCTCTTAGGTCTCCACTTCCATCTGAGTACTGTCCTCCAATGCCAGAGATCATGTTGTTTGCGAGGGAGATGCTCGTCAGTGCGCCCATGACGGGTATGAGTCCCGCAACAACCATGACTCCCTCGACTCCGACGCCCTTCCCATTCAGGTCCAGCTCCATGAGCGAGTTGGCGCGCATCTCCTTGATTGGGATCTCGTTGAACATCTCGATCTTGAGGTTGCCGAGGACAGCTGCTGAGAGCTGCTCAGCGCCGTCGCCCGCGAAGTTTTTGCTAATGTCGACGCGTGTCAGCGCGCCATTAACGCCGATCAAGAAGGCGATCACAACCGCAGAGGAAACTCCAAGATTCTTGCCCGAGAGGTCGAGCGTCTCGATGGGGTCGGTGCCCTTGAGCTTCTTGACAGGAAGAGCAAACCCATCCAAGTTCACCTATGCATGAGGGACCTCCAGATGTCAGTGCAAGAGGGAGCAAGAGGGAGCAGATCTGGGCTGAGGGAGCACATCTGGGCTAGAGCTCATCTGGGCTAGAGCACATCTGGGCTGAGAGAGCACAGCTGGGCTAGAGCTCAGCGTACCTCCGTCAGCCCGCCGTTGACGCCAAGAGCGGCGGCGAGCTCCTTGATGCCCGTCATGTCCCTGCCGTGGTCAGTGAGATGATTTCCGGACAGGTCGACGCTCGTCAGCGCGCCTGTGACGCACGTGCGGAGCGCCTCGGCGATCAGCTTGACACCAGCAGGGCCGATGTTCTCGGAGGACACGTCCATAGACATGATCTTACTGTCCTTGTTGCCGCAGATGCCGGCAAAGATGGCACCCCAGCCTTCGTCTCCTAGCTGGTTGCCCTTGAGATTCAGGCCGTGCTGCCCCACCGACTGAATCATCCCGTGAGCGAGCAGCTCGAGCACCCGAGGTACACAGGCGCTGCCCAGCGAGTTCCCGCTGAGGTCGAGCTCGGTCAGTCGCTGGTTGAGGGAGAGCGCTCCGAGTAGTGCCGCAAGGTCGGTCGCACTCAGCACGCTGCCCTCAGACCCAAGTGTGCCTGCACGCAGGGAGATACTTGCGATCTCCCGCAGCGGCTTGAGGTCCTTGCAAGCGATTCCGTTCGCAAGCCGCACCGTGCAGTTGCAGTCTGCAACGACCGCGCCAAAGTACAGCGCGGCAGTCGTGCCCATGGCGCCGACCTTGAGTCGGGCGAGGCTCCGGTAACGGGCACACTCTAGCACCGGCAAGTGTTGGTCGCCTTCGATCCGCAGCGTTGCCCGGCCGAGCCCGGCAGCAAACATTGCGAGCTCGAGCGACGCGTCAGCGTCTCCCACGCAGAAGTGAGGGGACGAGTAATGCGCTCTCACGATGGCCGCCAGGGTATGGCAGCAGCACGCCATCGAGCGCAAGCCGTGGAGGCGAATCGGAGGCAGCAATAGGGCATTCGTGGCGTCCTCGCCGAGCGTTCCCACGAGGCAAAGGAACTCCAGCATGAATCGCGTCTTCACGGTCTTTTTTGAGAATGCCGCTTGACCCCAACGGTTAAGCGGCCGTGAACCACCGCGTGAAGAGACAGA
>ENA-UOXG01001875-UOXG01001875.1-mixed-culture-metagenome-genome-assembly--contig:-NODE-1875-length-12334-cov-22.340337_pt1 | contig 12334 bp, 8 predicted proteins | sample MGYA00238159_ERZ761634 | MGnify/ENA primary metagenome ERZ761634 (study PRJEB28908, sample SAMN08776845) | mixed culture metagenome | isolation source: Freshwater growth medium | place: USA... | reverse complement strand
AAACGACAAACGACAAACGGGGGTGGGGAAGCCGGCGGTAGCACTCTAAACATTAACAACGTGTTCAGCTTACATGTTACAAACCGCCGGTATCCCCCACGCAAATTTACAAATTGGGGCTCGTCTTTTTCTCAGAATACAATAGTAGGGGTAACTGCGGGGAAACCGTTTGCTACGGTTTCATAACCGCTCCTCACTCTCTCCTCACTCTCATATGCGCACACAGCGCACACCGCTTCCCCACCGACCGCTCGCAGGAGACGACACACAGTACGTAGGGCGCAGCAGGACGCACGCCGTGTTACAGGGCATCGACTCCAGAGCCTCTTGGGCATGGCGGCACCCGTGCTTACTTTACCGACGCCCAACTTGGGCGTAATAGCTGCCACCTCCGCTGCGCTGCTGCTCAGCGGAGGCAGCTGCTTCCTGCTCGCACAGTTGCAGCACCAAAAGCGACGCAGGGCTGCATGCACTCTCACAATAATGATGGCCGCTCTGTTCGTGGGAATCGTGGCGATAGCCGCGATGCCCACTTACGCGTACGAGATCATGCTGAACCTGCAGGCATTTGCGGCAGCTCCATCCCCGCGGATGCTCCCATCTGCACAACCACCGCCAGCAGCGCAGCTGGCAGGTGCACAAATCAGCCGAGACTCACGTCGAGCTGACTGGAGCTCGCATACCCCTCCTCGCCGTGAGCTCCTTCACAGTGGCCCACAGTGCTCAGCCACTCCCATGAATTGTAGCACCACGTGCCTGCCGTTCTATTACTGCGCAGTGCCAGCGCAATACGACGCCCAGTGCGACGTCGCCCCGTACGAGTGCCCACTTTGTCTTCCATGGCTGCAGTGTGTTTCAGATTTGCTGATCCCCTCGCCGCCTGGCGCACCTCCGCCTCCTTCTCCGCCGCCGCGCCAGCCATGCAGTCTGCCCCAGCAAACTTGCCCGGCGATCTGCCGTGCGTGCCTGCCTGCCCTGCCTCCTGGCCAGCCCCCTCCGCCTAGCCTGCCAGCTGAAGCGCCTAGCCTGCCACCGCCACCAAGCCAGCTCGTCCAAATCCCTCGTCTCGGAGCAACGATGAGCTCCACTCTCATGCCTCACGCTGGAACCAACTGCATCGACAACAACGAGGCCACCATGTGCCACTCGCTCACGCAGGCCAATCCGTGGATCTCCATCGAGCTGCCCGCCGATTCATCTTGGTCGCCAGCACGGGTGAGCCAAGTCGTGATCTACAATCGGTTCGACTGCTGCTGGGATCGGCTAATGCCCTTCCAGCTGTGGGTGGGTAAGCACCCCGGCGACTACAACTCGAACACGTCGACTGCGTGTGGCGTGAATCTGACGGTGCTCCCGACGCGTGGCCCGTTCACCTTTGAGTGCGGCGTGAATCGGACGGCTGGCACCGGGAGTCCACTGCTGGGCGACCACGTGACGCTGGTGCTGCCAGGGTTGAATCGCACGATCAACCTTGCTGGTATCCACGTCTACTCTACTGCATACTTCATGGCTCCGTCACCACCGCCCCTGCCCTTCTGCCCGGAGGTGTGCACCTGCTGCAATCCGTCACCGCCATCTCGACCTCCTTTGCCGCCACCGCCACCCTCGCCCCCCCCTTCACCACCGCCATCGCCACCGCCACCTTCACCACCGCCATCGCCACCACCATCACCACCGCCTCCATCTCCACCACCGCCTCCGAGGTCACCGCCATGCCCATCACCGCCTGCGCCCCCGAAGCCACCATGCCCACCGCGACGGCCACCAAGACCTCCCCCAAGCCTACCGCCGCCCTTGAGGCCGCCGCCTCTGCCCCCACCGCCATCTCCGCCAACTGAGGATGTCCTCGTGATCGGCGGCACGATCGACGCCTCTCAGTGCGATGGCAGCCCTGAACATCTAGTCGGAGCGCGTGGACTGATCCCCTCGCTCCAGTTGGAGGTCAACATGCACAGCCAGGTGCGCGCGGCAGAGCCAATCAGGTCTTTGTCCCCCTCGAGATTCAGCACCAACTTCACTACACCCGTCGCGGCCAGGCCACTTGATTCTGGCCAGATTGTCGCAACCCTGTCAGTCAGAGGTGGCCAGAATCGCCAACAACTGGAAACGGCCACGCTGCTTGTCAAAGATTTCTCAGTCGCCAAGCGCCCAGCCGTCCACGTCAACGCTTTTCTGCGCACGTCTCGTCTCTACATTGATGAGCGCAATTTACGCGTCGCGTATCAGCTACGTGACGCTGCCGGTAACGTGCGGGTTGAGGTCGCGCAGCTCGATGTGCGTCTTACCGTGGGCGTACCCTCCACATCGTGCAACGGCGCAACGCCCCAAAGCGGTTGCACCATGCTACAGCCCGTCGTACTTTCGTGCGAACTTCCAAGCAATACCACAGGCATTGGTGTGTGCGCCACGACTCTCGACGCTTCGTGGTTCGATCTCAGCGGAATGTCCTCTGTCACAGTCTCCGTTTTCTATGCAAACGTGCTGCATGTAGCGAGAATGCTCTCGACTGAGCTCAGACTTCAAGGCAAACCTCTTTGGTGGTCAAACAAAGCGCACGTGCTCGGAGCAAACGGAATGTTTGCAACGCTGCCTGCGTCGCCCAGGTATGCGAATGAAACGATCACTGTCCAAGTTTACGCTCGCGCCGCAGCGCTGACGAACGGGACGAGCGGCCTCTTTTCGTGGGGCTTCCGGCTCCGCATCAACACTAGCGTATTGACGTACGTGAGTGGAAGCGGGTCGTCCCTTTTCAACACGGCTGTCGTCGATGTCGGCTCGAATGGCTCGATCATCGGAGCTGTCGCTGTCGGCACCAAGCCGAGCACGAGCATTGCGCAGGTGACGGGCGGCGGAATTGAAATCTTCACGGCCGTCTTCAAGATCTCCTCAACCGCGGGTGCGGGAGTGATCGAGAATGTCCTCGCACTCCATGTCGACGATATGATCAACCGAGCTTCGCGTGTCATTGTCACCAATCAGCCTGGGTACGTCTTTGGGCGAATCAATCACGGACTTCTCTACAATGTTCTCTATAACGTCACAGGATGCCCGGACTTTGACTTCAACCACGCAACGGCCAATTTGTGTCCAAAAGGCTGGTCATGCACGGCTGGTGCTGCAGTGAAGGCCTGTCAGCAACTTTGGACCTGCCACGCAACCGGCAGCTATTTCCAAGTCTCTGCAAGTGACGCAAGTTCTGCAACGAGCTCTGTCTTCACGCTGCCAAACAAAACCTCGGCCATGCGCTACCGTCACGCTGGCGGTGCTGATCGTGCCACGCTATCCCTCATCCACACCCTGGATCATCTGACGTCCGCTGAGCCGCTGTGCACGATGTCTCGAAGCTACGACGATAACGTGCTTTCACGCTCACGATCGTCTGTCGGATGCTACCTCGGCGAAAACGCGGGCGGTATGGTTGTCTTCCTCGCGGCAAAACAGCCCATGCCAGGGCAATACTGGTCGCGGCTCCTAATCGACGAGATCGAGTTCCTCGATACGCTTGGTAACGTGCTGCCCATGATCGATGCTATGTGCGATGGCAGCGGCAATCCACCGTACGGCGGTGAGCTGACCATACTAGCACCGACCATGGTGGGCTTCTTTACTTACACGGACGGCGATATGGCACTTCGCAATCTTGCGCCTTTCGATGGCGCCTCTACTGCACAAGTCAGCTTGTCCCCCGTTTTCGTCTATGAGCGCTACTCCTCGGCTGACTACCACATCCCTGCGAACTCATCGCTGAACTCTTCTCTTTCGATTAATTGTTCGAGCACTAGCGCGGCCTTTTCTATCAGGCACAATCCCCTCGGCTGCGTGTTCTCCGTGGGCCCTTCGCAGACTGTCGGGGACCCTTCCGCGTTGATCACCATCCGTTCTGCTGGTCTTCCTGACACGCATATGCCGATGGCAGTGTGGTACCCCTCGGCTTTTACGATTAGCGTTGAGGACGCTGAGCTCAACCTGATCGAAGACATGCTGCCTCCAGTTGACGATTGCAACTTGGCTCCAACGTTTTGCACAGTCACCTGTGCGGCCTACCTCTACTGCGTCGACCCCGCCCTGCGAGACCTCAATTGCATGTACACACCCCCAGACTGCTTCACAGTTTGCCCACCGCATACGAGGTGCATGGTTCCCAACTGTCAGACGCCATTCCAGCTGACTGCTATCTATGCTACGGCCGACGGTCTCGACGTGACAAGCCTCGTGACCTTCTCCTCGAGCAACTCAGATATCGCAATCGTCACCGGATCGACGCTCGTCGGCATGGACTACGGCGTGGTGAATGTCTCGATTCGGGGACTGGCGAATTCGCCCTCGGTACAAGTAGTCGTGACGAATGTCACAGTCAGAGTAGACCATCTCGTTGCTCGTCTCATCACGGGAGCGACATGGTTACCGGAGCAGACACCGCCTGATATGTATCAACCACCCGGATTCTCCGCAGGCGTCCAGCTCAATCACAATTTGCGGTTTGAAGGTGACCAGGGCAGAATTGGGGTCGCTGCTCGTTTCAGCGATAAACGGTGGCAGAGCATTCATCACAGCGAGCTCGTCATCCAGCCGTTAAATGGCGGACCCATGAATGAAAGCTTCACCCTCATTCCGCCAAGCTACCCCGAGTACCCTTATTTCAGAGGCGAGGTTCCATTTGGAGCCGCCTCAGGATGTGGAGCCAGGGTAGACGTCATTTGGCGCGTCTGCGGAGGTATTACGATGTTCGAAACACGGCTTCCTGTGAAGATCGACCAGCCTACTGCGCTGAACATGACGCTCGGATTTACCTCGACTCGGCTCGCACCGCCCGATAATCCAGCCGTCAAGAATCCAATCAACGTGCCCTCGTCGACCGAGGTGACCCTCACGGTCACGTTTCAGGACAAGCCCGATCCTGTGGACTACCGCCTTGACCCACGCGCGACGCTGTACGTCGTCGAGAGCCAGTGCGGCTACCTGCACAATCGCAATCTTCTCGTGATTGCAGGGGCGCCATGCACACAGCTCACCGTGGTCGCGACGGTCGTCACCGGCGCATTCGAGTTCACGATCAACAACACCATCCCCGTCGTAGTTGTTGCGAACATGCACCTGTCCTTCAGTGCGTATCCGGTCACACCGCACAACCTGGAGGTTTCTAAGAGGTACCTTTCGCTCATCAAGTGTACTCTCAAGTACCACCACGCGTGGGCTCACGCTATGGCGACACTCTCCGACAATACCACCTATGACGTGAGCGACCACACGGAATATCGGTCAAACAAGCCCACGAACATTAAACCCGTTGGGCGCCGTATGAGGGGAGAGGTCGGCCTGCCTATCGTGGAACCATTCCACAACCAGCCCGTCATCACTGCCGAATTTCCTGCTGAACACCTTGTCCTCGGCAGCAATGGCGTGCGGCGGATGTGCGGTAGCGTTCAGGACGCACCGACAAGTTGGGCTGCTGCCTCAGGAGTTTCGAGAGCGTGCGTCACGTCAGCCAAGAGCGTCACGTTGCCCATTTACGAGGACACATACTATAAGGCGCTCATCGCGCCATTGGAGCTCTTTTATTCGCCGCCCCTCGTCGAGTTGTCCACTCTCAACCTTCCTCGCGGAGGCAAGGCAACTGCGATCGCTACGATTCTGTACGACGACGGGACGCGCTTTGACGATACTGTCAGCCTTGACTGGGTGCGCTCCGAAGAGCTAGTCAATTTCACAAGCTACAACCCTGACGTCATCTCCGTCGACCACAACGGCACGTTCACTTTGCTAGCCAACCATCTGGAACGAGTCGTGGTCTCGGTAGACTACGCATGCCAGAACCACAATGAGACGTCGCCACCGCCGTCCCCTCCACCGTCGCCGCCGCCACCCTCGCCACCACCCCCATCACCGCCGCCCAAGCCACCGCCACCGTCCCCTCCTCCACCCTTCCCGCCCCCCTCGCCACCTCCACCCTCGCCACCGCCATTACCTCCGCCGCCATCGCCGCCACCGCCATCCCCGCCGCCACCTTCGCCACCGCCACCGTCGCCGCCACCTCCTTCGCCGCCCCCGCCATCCCCGCCACCACCTTCGCCACCGCCGCCATCACCGCCACCATCGCCGCCGCCATCTCCTCCGCCATCCCCCCCGCCGTCACCACCGCCATCACCACCGCCCTCTCCACCGCCCTCACCTCCGCCGTCTCCGCCTCCGTCGCCACCTCCGTCACCACCGCCATCGCCGCCGCCGTCTCCGCCTCCTTCGCCACCTCCCTCGCCGCCACCATCCCCGCCGCCGTCACCACCGCCATCGCCACCGCCATCGCCACCCCCATCGCCACCGCCGTCGCCGCCGCCGTCTCCGCCCCCATCGCCACCGCCCTCGCCGCCACCCTCACCGCCGCCGCCCTCGCCACCACCTCCATCACCTCCACCTTCACCGCCGCCCTCGCCACCCCCAACCCCACCACCATCACCACCGCCGCCATCGCCACCGCCTCCGTCTCCTCCACCCTCTCCGCCGCCATCGCCACCACCTCCATCGCCGCCTCCACCGTCACCACCACCGTCACCACCACCGTCACCTCCGCCATCGCCACCGCCATCCCCTCCGCCATCGCCACCACCCTCGCCACCGCCCTCTCCGCCGCCTTCGCCGCCACCATCGCCGCCGCCCTCGCCGCCACCCCCGCCGCCCCCGCCCCCCCCGCCCCCGCCACCGCCTCCCCCCCCCCCCCCCCCCCCACCCTCGCCACCTCCATCTCCACCGCCCTCGCCCCCACCTTCGCCCCCGCCTTCGCCCCCACCATCTCCGCCACCGTCTCCGCCGCCCTCACCACCGCCCTCCCCGCCACCCTCGCCACCTCCGTCACCGCCTCCATCGCCACCGCCGTCTCCGCCGCCTTCTCCGCCGCCATCGCCGCCGCCCTCTCCTCCACCATCCCCACCACCAAGACCACCGCCTTCTCCGCCGCCGCCCTCGCCCCCACCGCCGTCACCGCCACCATCGCCCCCACCACCGCCACCGCCGCCGCCCTCGCCCCCACCGCCTTCGCCACCGCCGCCGTCACCACCACCATTCCCCCCGCCGCCCTCGCCCCCGCCGCCGTCACCTCCTCCTCCGTCGCCGCCCCCTCCGTCTCCTCCACCCCCGTCCCCGCCACCCCCCTCGCCGCCACCATCCCCACCACCTTCGCCACCGCCATCACCCCCACCATCTCCACCTCCTTCGCCTCCGCCGTCGCCGCCGCCGTCGCCCCCGCCCTCTCCGCCGCCATCGCCGCCCCCATCGCCGCCACCCTCTCCTCCGCCATCCCCTCCGCCCTCACCACCTCCGTCCCCACCGCCCTCACCACCACCGTCCCCACCGCCCTCGCCACCGCCTCGTCCACCTCCGTCACCGCCGCCATCGCCGCCGCCGTCTCCGCCGCCGTCTCCGCCGCCACCATCACCGCCGCCACCCTCACCGCCACCGTTTCCTCCCCCTCCGTCGCCGCCGCCACCGTCGCCGCCACCGCCCTCGCTACCTCCATCTTCTCCCTCGCTTCCACCACCATCCCCGCCGCCGCCATCCCCGCCGCCGCCATCACCGCCTCCCTTGTCGCCGCCGCCACCACAACGGTGCGAGTGCCCCTCGAGCTTCAACCTTCCGCCGGATAATTTGGATCTTTGGTCGGATAGATCTATCCGCTTGCATGCAGACGGGTCCAATGTCACCTCCTGGGCGACCATTGCACTACGTATGATGGACAGGTGTGGCACCTTGCCAAGGTGGCGCCCTGAGCCAGGTGGATCATGCGGTGATCAGAATTTTATTTGGATCCCACCGGCCCCACCCCCGTCGACGCCCCCACCGTCGCCACCTCCACCATCGCCACCGCCATTTCCACCGCCATCGCCACCGCCGCCATCGCCACCGCCATCGCCACCACCACCGTCGCCACCGCCACCATCGCCACCGCCATCTCCCCCGCCACCATCTCCACCGCCATCGCCACCGCCACCATCGCCGCCGCCACCATCGCCGCCGCCAACTCCTCCACCACCATCACCACCGCCACCATCGCCTCCCCCATCTCCACCACCATCGCCACCACCCCCGTCGCCCCCCCCATTTCCACCGCCTCCATCTCCACCGCCACCGTCGCCACCGCCACCATCGCCACCGCCATTACCACCGCCATCGCCACCGCCACCATTGCCGCCGCCACCTTTGCCGCCACCACCATCACCACCGCCACCGTCGCCGCCGCCGTCGCCACCGCCACCATCACCACCGCCATCGCCACCACCACCATCTCCTCCACCAATTCCACCGCCGCCTTCGCCGCCGCCACCACCGCCCCCCCCCTCGCCACCCCCCTCACCACCCCCCTCACCACCTCCAGCGCCACCGCCACCATCGCCACCGCCACCATCGCCACCTCCGTCGCCACCCCCCTCTCCACCCCCCTCACCACCTCCATCTCCACCGCCGCCATCGCCACCGCCGCCATCGCCACCACCTTCGCCACCACCCTCGCCACCGCCACCTTCGCCACCGCCATCGCCTCCGCCACCATCGCCACCGCCTTCGCCACCGCCGCCATCTCCACCGCCATCGCCACCCCCAGCGCCGCCGCCACCATCGCCACCACCCTACCCGCCCGGCAAAGCACCAGCGCCGCCACCCCCATCTCCTCCACCCTCGCCACCGCCACCATCGCCACCGCCATCTCCTCCACCCTCGCCACCGCCACCCTCGCCACCCCCAACTCCACCACCATCGCCACCGCCACCGTTGCCACCGCCACCATCGCCCCCACCACCATCGCCACCGCCACCTTCACCGCCTCCCAGTCCGCCACCGCCGTCTCCGCCACCTCCATCGCCACCACCACCATCGCCACCACCCTATCCTCCCGGCAAAGGACCACTGCCGCCACCTTTTCCCCCACCACCATCGCCACCGCCGCCATCGCCGCCACCCTCGCCGCCACCCTCGCCACCGCCACCATCGCCGCCGCCGTCGCCACCGCCACCATCACCTCCACCAAGACCACCGCCACCATCACCACCGCCACCATCGCCCCCCCCATCTCGACCGCCACCATCGCCACCTCCACCATCGCCACCGCCACCATCGCCACCCCCATCTCCGCCCCCATCGCCACCGCCACCATCGCCACCACCACTGCCACCGCCGTCACCACCGCCACCATCGCCACCGCCCCCATCGCCACCACCCCCATCGCCACCATATAGACCACCGCCACCCTCGCCGCCACCGCCATCGCCGCCGCCGTTCTCATCTGGACGACGACAACTTGGTGAGGATGCCCTTTCTCACTACCACTCGCCGCATCCGCACGTTTTTGAGGCCAACCCCCGTCGTGAGCTGTTCGGCTCGTTCCACACGCACCGACCCCCGCCGCCATCTCCTCCTCCGCCGTCGCCACCGCCACCGTCGCCGCCACCGTCTCCACCCCCGCCCTCGCCCCCTCCACCCTCACCTCCTCCGCCATCCCCGCCACCCTCGCCACCGCCACCCTCCCCACCACCACCCTCGCCGCCTCCCTCGCCACCTCCGTCCCCGCCACCCTCTCCGCCGCCATCACCGCCACCATCGCCACCGCCATCGCCACCGCCATCGCCACCACCTCCCTCCCCGCCTCCCTCGCCACCTCCGTCCCCGCCGCCCGTGCCGCCACCGCCTTCTCCGCCACCTCCCTCGCCACCGCCTCCTTCACCGCCACCATCGCCGCCGCCATCGCCACCACCTCCGAAACCCCCACCAAACCCACCTCCGCCATCACCTCCGCCGAGAACTCCGGTGCCCTCGCCACCTCCACCCACACCGCCGCCACCATTTCCTCCACCTTTCCCCCCGCCACCTTCGCCACCACCTCCTTCACCTCCACCTTTGCCACCGACACCATCGCCACCCCCATCTCCACCCCCACCATCGCCACCACCAAAGCCACCGCCACCATCGCCACCGCCACCATCGCCTCCACCATCCCCTCCGCCACCATCTCCACCGCCGCCATCGCCTCCTCCGACACCACCGCCACCACTGCCGCCACCCCCGTCTCCCCCACCCTCGCCACCACCACCCTCGCCACCACCACCTTCACCACCGCCGAGGCCACCCCCGCCTTCCCCCCCCCCGCCCTCGCCACCCCCATCGCCACCTCCAAGCCCACCACCTCCATCTCCACCGCCTCCTTCACCGCCACCCCGTCCGCCACCGCCGTCGCCGCCACCACCATCGCCGCCGCCGCCTTATCCACCGCCCTCGCCGCCTCCCTCCCCACCACCCTCGCCTCCCTCCCCACCGCCACCATCACCACCGCCAGATCCACCACCCCCATCACCACCTCCATCACCGCCACCTCCGTCTCCACCACCGTCACCGCCGCCGCCATCGCCTCCGCCACCGTCGCCCCCCGCCCCGGCGCCGCCACCCTCGCCGCCGCCGCCCTCGCCGCCGCCACCCTCGCCGCCGCCCTCGCCGCCCTCGCCCTCGCCACCGCCCTCGCCTCCACCTTCGCCACCGCCGACACCTCCCCCGCCGTCCCCTCCGCCAGCCCCTCCTCCGCCGTCTCCACCACCAAGGCCACCACCAAGACCACCACCGCCCTCGCCGCCTCCGCCCTCTCCCCCGCCGTTGCCACCGCCTTCGCCGCCGCCATCACCGCCTCCATCGCCACCGCCATCGCCACCGCCACCATCACCTCCGCCCTTCCCACCGCCACCATCTCCGCCACCGCCATCACCACCTCCGGCGCCACCACCATCTCCGCCGCCACCATCGCCCCCCCCCTCACCACCACCATCACCACCGCCACCCTCTCCACCACCATCGCCACCGCCATCGCCACCGCCACCATCGCCACCGCCGCCATCGCCACCGCCCTCTCCGCCGCCGCCCTCTCCACCACCCTCGCCCCCACCACCATCTCCACCGCCGCCTTCACCGCCGCCCAGTCCGCCGCCGCCCTCTCCGCCACCTCCATCGCCACCGCCACCTTCGCCACCGCCATCTCCGCCGCCGCCGTCTCCTCCGCCTCCATCACCACCACCACCCGGACTGCCGCCGCCGCACTACACTCGCTACTTCAACATTTCGAGCTTCGAACATTGCAACGACATGTGCCTGGCTGATGCCGATTGTTTCTCGCAGCCACCGCACCCTCGCATGTACTATGACCCCAATAACAGAACCTGCGAGCTATATCACACTCCAGTACATCCGCAAGGGGGTGATAGCTGCCTTCCAGCGATGGTGATGGGTTTCTATTCCGATGTCGACGCGTTTGGCGACGAGATCGGCGCATCGGGTCTCGGAGCATTCGGTGCCTGGCTCCGCGACAACCTGAACGACACGTACGGGACAGAGCCTCATGCGCCACCGTCAGAACAGGCCATCTCCACCCTCAGAGTCGCTGCTGAAAACTTCGCCAATTGGAACAACCTGACGTATGCTGGCGGACCAACGTTAAGAGCCAACCCCGATTGTATCAAGGCGACTCAACATCTGGGTGCGGGCGTGGAATGTGCAACTAATCGAGACGAACTTCATGACTATTACGACCAGGGCGCTTGGACCACGCAGAAACGTGGCGATGTATGGAATGCCCTAGTCGCGGCTCTCGAAGCGTTCACCGGCCGTATGGCGGAGCCGTGCGGAGTGTCGCCCCCACCGTTGCCGCCATATCCACCATCGCCACCTCCGCCGTCGCCCCCGCCCCTTCCTCCGAATCCTTCGCCCCCGCCCTCGCCGCCTCCTCCATCGCCGCCTCCACCTTCGCCACCACCATCACCTCCACCTTCACCGCCACCATCGCCTCCGCCCCCATCACCTCCGCCCTTTCCGCCGCCACCTTCCCCTCCTCCACCGTCTCCACCGCCCTCACCGCCTCCGCCCTCACCGCCGCCCTCACCGCCACCCTCACCGCCGCCACCGTCCCCTCCTCCGCCATCGCCCCCGCCCTCGCCCCCGCCCTCGCCGCCGCCACCATCCCCTCCTCCGCCATCTCCACCGCCCTCGCCGCCGCCACCCTCGCCGCCGCCCTCACCACCGCCCTCGCCGCCGCCACCCTCTCCTCCACCACCATCACCTCCGCCCTCGCCGCCACCCTCTCCACCGCCACCATCGCCACCGCCCTCGCCGCCGCCACCCTCGCCGCCGCCGCCCTCGCCGCCGCCACCATCACCTCCGCCGAGGCCACCGCCATCTCCACCACCATCGCCACCCCCACCATCACCACCGCCACCATCGCCACCGCCTTCGCCACCGCCACCGTCGCCACCGCCATCTCCACCCCCATCACCACCGCCACCATCGCCACCGCCACCATCACCACCGCCACCGTCGC
>ENA-UOXG01001869-UOXG01001869.1-mixed-culture-metagenome-genome-assembly--contig:-NODE-1869-length-12378-cov-43.510184_pt1 | contig 12378 bp, 6 predicted proteins | sample MGYA00238159_ERZ761634 | MGnify/ENA primary metagenome ERZ761634 (study PRJEB28908, sample SAMN08776845) | mixed culture metagenome | isolation source: Freshwater growth medium | place: USA... | reverse complement strand
TTGTGTAGCTCTGATGAACAGCAATTCAAGTCAAACACGCGACCAAGTTTACGCACGCGGAGTCGAATGGTGAAGCCCCCCTTGTCGATGAAGACAAAGCTCGACGTGGCCTCCAAGGCTCCCAAGCTCTTCATCCCGGGGAAAGCTTTCCCCGTGCCTTCAACAGCAGCGCCCGTGCCCGTGCCAACACCGGCATCAGCACCTTCCCGATCCGCTGGAGGGGCCGCCGTCACCGCACTCGGGCTCGCCGCCAACGCGGAGAAGGCGGCAGCGGAGAAGGCGGTAGTCATGGATGTGGCACCTGGCCGTGGATGGGACTACATCCAAGGTAAGGGTGCAGCTGTGCTTCGACACCTCGAGACAGGTCATGCTGTTGGTCTTTCGGATGGCTCAAATGGCTGGGTACATCTTAAGCAGGGTGCTACAGCGCCTGAACTGGTTGAGTTTTCTTCAGATAGCACTCAACCACAGGATTGGAGTGCCGAAGAGCGCAGATTGCTTGGCATTCTCATGACTTCGCCAGGCGCTCATCCGCTGAGCACATCGTTGTGCTGCACCACCACGTTTGGTCGTTGGAAGTTCACTATCGAGGACAGTGGCCTTGTCATGCTACAGAATTCGTCTCATGGTGAGTCACCGGAGAGAACGCGCTGTCTCGCAGCGCATGGATACGAACGAGCACGGAGCGCTCACCACCTAACGGAGATTGTGGCCAAACATGCAGCTTTGCAGGGGAAGACCGCCGGCACCAACGCGCCGGCGCTCGCGCTCGCGATCGCGACTCCGAGCCTCTTCGGAGGCGCACCGGCGCCAGCTGCCGGCCTTTTCAGAAGCACACCGGCCGCCGGCCTTTTCAGAAGCACACCGGCGCCAGCTGCCGGCCTTTTCAGAAGCACAACGGCGCCAGCTGCCGGGTTTTTCGTAGCCCCGGCGCCAGCTGCCGGCCTTTTCGGAGGCGCACCGGCGCCGGCTGTCAACCCCTTCAACGCGCCAGCCGCCGGCCTCTTCGGAGGCGCACCGGCGCCAGCTGCCGGCCTTTTCGGAGGCGCACCGGCGCCAGCTGTCAACCCCTTCAACGCGCCAGCCGCCGGCCTCTTCGGTCGCGCACCGGCGCCAGCCGCCGGCCTTTTCGGAGGCGCACCGGCGCCAGCCGCCGGCCTTTTCGGAGGCGCACCGGCGCCAGCCGCCGGCCCTTTCGGAGGCGCGCAGGCGCCAGCTGCCGGCCTTTTCGTAGCCCCGGCGCCAGCCGCCGGCCTTTTCGGAGGCGCACCGGCGCCAGCTGCCGGCCTTTTCGGAGGCGCACCAGCGCCAGCTGCCGGCCTTTTCGGCGGCGCACCGGCGCCAGCTGCCGGCCTTTTCAGGAGCACACCGGTGCCAGCTGCCGGGTTTTTCGTAGCCCCGGCGCCAGCTGCCGGCCTTTTCGGAGGCGCACCGGCGCCGGCTGTCAACCCCTTCAACGCGCCAGCCGCCGGCCTCTTCGGAGGCGCACCGGCGCCAGCTGCCGGCCTTTTCGGAGGCGCACCGGCGCCAGCTGTCAACCCCTTCAACGCGCCAGCCGCCGGCCTCTTCGGTCGCGCACCGGCGCCAGCCGCCGGCCTTTTCGGAGGCGCACCGGCGCCAGCCGCCGGCCCTTTCGGAGGCGCGCAGGCGCCAGCTGCCGGCCTTTTCGTAGCCCCGGCGCCAGCCGCCGGCCTTTTCGGAGGCGCACCGGCGCCAGCTGCCGGCCTTTTCGGAGGCGCACCAGCGCCAGCTGCCGGCCTTTTCGGCGGCGCACCGGCGCCAGCTGCCGGCCTTTTCAGGAGCACACCGGTGCCAGCTGCCGGGTTTTTCGTAGCCCCGGCGCCAGCTGCCGGCCTTTTCGGAGGCGCACCGGCGCCAGCTGTCAACCCCTTCAATGCGCCAGCCGCCAGCCTCTTCGGAGGCGCACCGGCGCCAGCCGCCGGCCTTTTCGGAGGCGCACCGGCGCCAGCTGCCGGCCTCTTCGGAGGCGCACCGGCGCCAGCTGCCGGCCTTTTCGGAGGCGCACCGGCGCCAGGTGCCGGTTTTTTCGTAGCCCCGGCGCCAGCTGCCGGCCTTTTCGGAGGCGCACCAGCGCCAGCTGCCGGCCTTTTCGGAGGCGCACCGGCGCCAGCCGCCGGCCTTTTTGGAGGCGCACCGGCGCCAGCTGTCAACCCCTTCAACGCGCCAGCTGCCGGCCTCTTCGGAGGCGCACCGGAGCCAGCTGTCAACCCCTTCAACGCGCCAGGATCTCCGCCGACCTTCACCTTTGGAAGTGCCTCGATAACATTTGGCGCGCCCGCGCCCGCGCCCGCTGTCGGCTTCGGCGACTTTGGCGGTGGTGCCGCTGGCTTCGGCGATGGTGCCGCCGGCTTTGGCGGTGGTGCCGCCGGCGTTAGCGGGACGGCCGCGGCCGGCACGGGCGACCCACCGTATAAGCCGGTGCAGGAGAGGGAGCAAGTCGCGGGCGCGCCCGGCCAAGTGCAGGTATACCAGTACTGCTCGATCACCAAGATGCCTCAGTACGGAGCCAAATCGTTGGAGGAGCTCCGGTTCGAGGACTACGCCAAGGGTAATACGGGTGCAGTCGTACTTCGGGTGGAGGGCGCGGGTGCTTACGACCATGTCCAAGGTGAGTACAAGGTGGACGTCGCCGCTGGCCCTTGCGCTGCTGAGTGTGCAGATAAGGCGACTCGTGTTTGCGTCGAGTTTGATGGCGGGAAAGGAAGGAACAACTACATCGCTTCGACTGAGCTCAATCTGACAAGGCTCGCCGGCGGGTACCGGATGGGCGACCGCGTGACGACTCGCGTCGTTTGTGGTAAAGTCGCGGTTGGGGAGGCAGGCACGGTGATTGGCCCTTGCAGCTCTCAGGTGGACGATAAGGCGACTCGTGTTTGCGTCGAGTTTGATGGCGGGAAAGGACGGTTGAACTACATCGCTTCGACTGAACTCCGTCTGACAAGGCTCGCCGGCGGGTACCGGAGGGGCGACCGCGTGACAGCTGGCTTGAACATGTACCCAGTCGCGGTTGGGGACGCAGGCACGGTGATTGGCCCTTGCACTGCTGAGTGTGCAGATCAGGCGAATCGTGTCTGCGTCGAGTTTGATGGTGGAAAGGGACGGATCAACTGCCCTGCTTCGATTCTGATGGAGCCGTTGCCACCTCGATTAAGCCAAGCCTTGACAGACAATCATGTGATGTTGAATCAGCTCGACCTGGGCGTGATCGATTGGATGGTAGCCTCGTACAAGAAATGCGAATCCGATCAGGAGCGTGATTTTGTGCTCAAGATTATTCTGCAGACCCTCGTCCATGGGTGGCCCCAGTCTTCCAAGCAGGCGGACTGTGGACGTTACAAGTACTGGAACAGACTGGCACTCGTGCCGAGGAGTCGGCAAGCATTGCAAGCAGCGCTACGGGAGTACTCCGTTAACTACAAACGAGAGTTACAAACGAGAGTCTCCGATTACACAGAATTCCTTCATAGTGCGGATAACCAATTCTACCAACAGGTGGAAGCGTGGGCACGGGAGGATGCCATCCTACGCGAGGCCAAGGAGAAGCAACGGCAGGCGCTCGAGGAGAAGAAGCAGGCCGAAATCAAGGAGCGGGAGGAACGCAGGAAGGCGGTTGAAGCGAGGCAGGCGAAAGGGAATGTTTCGTCAAGGCTCGAGGACGCTAACCCGGGGAAGAAGAAACCCTGGAGTGTGGATGAATTGGGTTCGGAGCTCTTCCGCCTTGCATTCGAGGGCGGAGATACGCGACAGCTCGAGCCCCTTCTCAACAAGGTCAGCAACCTGAGCCTCAAGAAGCGGACCAAGGTGCGCGAGTGGGTCGACGATTCGGGTGCGACGCCGCTGTATGCGGCCGCGTACAACGGCAACGTCGACGCACTCAAGCTGCTCCTACGTGCGCAGTTTGCGCCCGACATGTTCCACACCAAAGATGGCGTGACGCCCCTCTACGCGGCGTGTGACCGTGGTCATCTGGCGACGGTGAAGGAGCTCGTCAAGGGGCGTGCGGACCCGATGCTCAGCATGCGGGACACCGCCTTCACCCCCTTGACCATTGCCGAGACCATCGCCGAGACCAAGGGGACGAAGAGTGTGCACCAGTCGATCGTGGAGCTGCTGCGTGCACACGTGAACTCGCCGCAGGTGCTTACGGCAGCGCCGACCAAAAGCTCCGCTGTGCCGACCATGAAGACCCTCACGAAGCTTTTCGAGGACGAGGGTGAGGAGGGGGTCAAGAACAAGAAGCAACTCGAGGAACTGAAGTTGCAACTCGAGCAAGTCGGGAAGAACAAGAAGCAACTCGAGCAACTCGGGAAGAACAAGTTTGAGAAACAAAGGGCTTGGGGAGGAGGAGGAGTGATCGAGGAGGAGGGGGAGGAGGGGGAGGAGGGGGAGGAAGCGGAGGGCAGGAAGGAGGGGGAGAACAGGGAGGACAGGGAGGACAGAGAGGAGGGGGAGGGCAGGGAGGAGGGTGGTTTCTTCACAAGCGTCGAAACACGTTCGAATGGAAAGGAGGGGGAGGAGCAGCAGCCAGAGGAGAGCCACTTTCATGTGGAGCAGCAGAGCATCGGGGAGGCAGAGCGTGAGGTGGAGCGAGTCGCTCATCGTCCGGCCTTGAGCTCGGGATTGAGCTCGGGATTGAGCTCAGCCACGCTCGACAGTGCGACCGTGCGTCCGGCCGAGTCCTTCGACTCCCTCATCACGGCCCTTCACTCTAGTGCCTCAAGCTCTGATGTGTTGCGTGCTGCTCTGAAGCAGCTCGACTGTGTCGACGAGGACAGCCTCGATGACGCTCGCAAGAGGCGCTGGCGTGAGGCTCTGAGTTGGGGCCAAGAGCACCTCGACCACCTGACGATGAAGGAGGCCACCTCGCTCTACGCCCTGGAATGCGAGCTGCCTGTCGACCTTGGACCGAAAAGCTGCTTCTCGGCCCACACCATTCTCGTGGTGGACAATAGCGCCTCGATGCGGCAGGTCGATGTGCACACGGGCACCGCTGAGGGCGACATCTCACGGACAGAGGCGGCTAAGCGGCTACTCACGACACACTTCCTCAAGACGCAGATCGATGCGGGCGCGCAGGCGCACGAGCGCGTGTCGCTGATCAAGATCCAGAGGGGTTCGACGAGGCCCCCGTTTGCCCTCTTCCCGCTCGATCATAGCCTCGCTGACCGCATCCTGCGCGCCATCGACGAGCCTCGAGGGCATGGCGACTACCTGCCCGCACTCGAGCTGCTCGCCAAGCTGGTGGAGCTCACAGCCCCTTTCATGAAGGAGAGCGCCAAGACGTCAATCCTCTTCTTCTCCGACGGCAAGCCCTCCGATCACATCGATGAGCGCGTGCTGCCCGCGCACCTACGGCAGGCGCTGTCGGAGCTGCACAAGGCAGTGCAGCGGAGCGGCAGTTACATCGAGCAGTTCTCGCTCCTTGGCTTTGGCGAGGCCGATGAGGCGATGCTGCGCATGATGGCAGAGGCGTACCCCGCGCGCGTGGCTGAGTACCGCGCCGTGAGCGGGCCAGAGGGGTACAAGGCGCTTGAGACGGCCGTGACCACCTTTGCCTCGTCTGTGGCGGTCTCTCGCCTCTCGTCGGTCTCAGTGACCTTGGACAAGAAGCAGCGTGCGTTGCGTCGCGTCGACCGCTCCCTGGGCGAGCGCTTCTACCGTTACGAGGACTGCAAGGTGCTGCTCCCGCCAGAGAGGCTAATTCACCTCCATGATTGCCTCTGATATACCCGAACGACTCTGATAGCCTCTGATGACCTCTGGTGGCCTATTGATCGCATCCCTCATCAGGTGCTGCTCCCGCCAGAGAGGCTCGGGGACTTTAACTCGGATCTGCTCAGGCTGCCTGAAGGGCACACCCTTCTGATCTCGTCCAAGCTACTTGGCCACGGCGGCGAGCGCAACGCGTTCGTAGCCTTCTTCCTGTCCAAGAACAGCTTCACCACTGAAGATGAGGAGTGGGTGGTCAAGGAGAGTCGACACGAGCGCGCGGAGCACGAAGATGACGACTTTCATCGCAAGGCGCTCGTCACGCAGCATGCGGCGCACATGCTCGCGAAGCGCTTCAACGACGATGCCGAGGCTCTCGAGATAGACGGCCTTCCGAGCGTCTCGTACATGAACCACTGCTTCATCAAGACGGGGCGCGTAACGCGCCGTGCCGGCGAGAAGGCAGATCCAGATGAGATCCCGCGTCGTTCGCTCTTTGCGGAGCGCAAGATTGAAGGTACCTTCCGCAAGTGGAACACGAATTTCGGCGCCGTGGTCAAGACGATCGAACTCGATGATGAGGGCGGCGACGCCGCCGCGGGCGATGGGCGTGTGCGCCTCTCGTCCGATTGTGTGCCGCAAGCGTTCTCGCATTGGACGATTGACTTCTCCGGCCGGCCAGAATCCACCTTCAAGGGGCCCGACGGGACGGCGGGCCGGTGCCTCGTGTGCGACTTGCAGGGATGCTTCGACAAGGACGGCTCGCTCAACGGCTCGCCCAACACCTTCCTCTTCTCGGATCCGGTGATCCATTCCGATCTTGGCACGCCGCACCTGTTTGGCGCCACGGACTTGGGTAGAAATGGGATCGCCGCGTTCCTGCGCTCGCACAAGTGCAACGACGTGTGCCGGCTGCTCCACCTGCCGGAGAACAAGGACTTTGTCGAAGAGAACGTGGGACAGCTCGAGAACTCAAGTGTGAACACGTCCTTCATCTCGGTGGCCCAGACGAAACATCTGGCCTTGCGCGCCGCCGAGCGCAAGATTAACCATCGCGAGATGCAGGCCGCCAAGAAGCACGGCGAGAAGTACCGTGGGCTCAACGGCAACTTCCAGCACGAGCTCGAGGACATCAGGCTCGTGACGAGCTCGGACCAGAAGGTGGGGGTCACGGTCATCAAGCAAGGGGCGCCGCGCCTGGACGCTCCCGGCGACGCTCCCGACGCCCGTCGCGCCCAGTACGACGCTCCCGACGCCCGACGCGCCCAGTACGACGCCCGCAGCGGCGTCGGGAGCGGTAGCAGCGGCGCTGGGGGCGGTAGCTCTCAAAAGAAGCCGGTCATCTTGTCGCTGCCCCGCGCCCCGCGACCAGCGCCGCCAATCATCACTCTTGCGCCACCCAAACCACGGACGCCACCGACACTGCCCACGCCGGAGCTACTGGCTCCCTCCGGTGTCGTTGAACCGGTACCCGTTCCAGGGCATGCTCTCACACCCAGTGCGCCTCATGGTGAACGCGGAGGCGGGCGCGGAGGGCGTGGCGGCCGAGGCGGAGGCCGCGGTTTGGTGCACGCGGTCGCTGCTGCAGCTGCTCTGATGGCTGCAACGCCAGGTGGATCACCAGCGGAGGTGGCTGCAGTACATCCACGTCCAGGAGCTGCATCGGAGATGACTGCAGTACATGCCCTGCCCCTGCCAGCTGCTCTGGAGGCAGGCCGAGGCGGCCGAGGGGGCCGAGGCGGCCGAGGCGGCCGAGGCCTGCATCTTGCGTCCGCCACGTCTTCGGCACTCATGATGAGCCTCACAGGGCCTGAGGGCACCAAGTTTCTCGAGTCGATGGCGGCCGGCGTGTCGTCGTCTGCGCTGACGCACCTTGCACGCAGCCTGCCTCCGCAGGCCCTCCCATTCCCCGCTCAGCTGCTGCCTGCACGTGGCGCCGAGAGCACCGGACCACCCAACGTGGCCCTCGCCGCTGGTGTGTCGCCAACTGCCCTACCTGCCATGGAAGCTTTGCAGAGCCTTCCGAGCTTCCCCACAGCCGCCAGCTGCTCTCCTCCTGCTGAGGAAGTTGGGCGGCCCGATCCCTCTCGTCCGCCTCCCTCAAAAGCCTTGGCACCCTACTCAAGAGAGCCGGCTGCTGAGCCTGTGCCTAAGCTCGGGGCTGCTGAGCCTGCTGCTGAGCCTGCTGCTGAGCCGCCCGGGATTGGGGCGAAGCTGGCGGCCAAAGGCGCCGAGTTGGAGTTGCCGGTCGCTGATCAACTCGCTCTACGAGCCCAAGCGGCCAAGATCGCCACTGCCCTGGCTGTCGCTAAGGAGCCCCGTACGATCGACGCCGCGCCTGAGCCCATATCAGCGCCTGCGAGCGTGTCTGCGGGTGCAGAGGCCTCCGCCGCCAGAGCCGAAGTGGAGGTGAAGGTCGGCGCGGAGGTCACCCCGGAGGTCATCTCGGAGGAGGCGATGGCGATTCGTAAGGACTGGCTCTTAAGGCAAGATCAGGCAAAGCGCGGCAACCTTCCCAAGATCAGCTTTGTGGAGTGGTATCGCCGGCTAACGCTCTTAGATCAGCGCCTTCTCACTCCACACCTCACCGAGGTGGAGAAAGAAGAGATCCGGGCGAACTCGACAGGGTTCATGGAGGTCGTCACTCGATCGTCCGCGGCGCTCAAGGAGAAGGGTGAGGGGGCGAAGCCGACTGGCGACGTAGCCCTACGTTCGCAGCAGGAGGTGCCCAAAACAGCGCTTGCGCCCGGACGCCTAGCGAACCAATTTGGCGCGCTGGCAGCTGTGAGCCCCGAGGACACTCCCCTGACCGACAAGGAGATGCGCAAACAGGAGAAAAAGGAGCGCCGAGCCGAAGAACGGCGTCTGCAGGAACATGAGCGGCAATTCCATCCCTCATCTGTTCCCCCACAGGAGCGTCTCCAGGAGCACGGGCGGGCTGGAGCCGAGGCGCGAGAGGCGCCCCGAGAGGCACCCCCACGGAAAGTTGGAGCGCCAAAGGTTGCCGATGCAGAGAACGGCTTGCTCGAGGCACGGCTTGCGTCGAAGCACTCGACCGCGACGGTGGGCTCGGGAGCTCACAGTAAGCCGCACGTGCACAAGAAGATGACGTCCAAGGAGATCGATGCCTACACGACTCCCAAAGCGCTCCGTCGCGCGTTGCTGGATCGCGGCATCGCACAAGCCGTGGTGGAACAGTTCGAGGATAAGCCCGATGAGCTGAAGCGCCTGAGAGCGCATGCTAAGACGCTCCCCGGCGTGTGCTCCGAGGCGCGCTCGCGAGGACGCATTCACGTGGAAGGTGTCCACGTGGACCAAGTGGAAGCTCAGGAAATCGAGCGCATCTCTGAATTTATCAATAACCCTTCGCAATCCGCCAAGGGGGCAGCCTATGCAGACACGATCCAAAATGTGGTGAACGATGTGGCACAGAAGGCCAGTGACGTGTTCAGCTACGTGAAGGATGCTGTTCTAGGCAGCACGAGTGCGTCGGCGCCGCCGGCGGTGGCGGACAAGGACGATGAGGATGAACATGGCCACGGTGCAGCTACGGCACAGGTCAACGAGAGCAGCGAGGAAGGCAAGGAGCGCGAAAGAAAAGAGCAACTGAAAAAACTCCGCGCGCGCGCACGTGCGGCGCGTGCATGAGAGTGAGAAACCTTATACTTCCGATGGGGCCCAGGAGTACTAGCATGAGAACTACGAGTAGGCTGGCGCTGTGTGCGGCGCGCAGCGCATGCGCTGTGTGTACTGGTTTCGTACAAACCTCGAATTCCGCTGTGTGTACAGTACAAAAGGCAGTAGATGTGTGCGACTGTACTTACGAAGTTTGGTACGAACGAAGTCGAAGATCGAAGTCGGCTCCTCGTCGGCGGCTAAACTTACGGGACCGGCGAGGCTGTATACGCCTTGTTGGGAGTTGAGCGTAGTTGGACGACGTTTGGGACTTCATAAGAAAGTCACCTTCAGATAATGGCAAAATTGCTTTGTGTCTCCACGGGACCTGTGGTCGTGCGACTTGCCGATATGGCAGTTTAACAAGCAAGCAAGCGTGCTTGCTTGCTTGCAGTTTAACGTCACAACGTCCGCGCCGAGATAATGCAAAAATGGGGAGGCGTAACGGCTAATTAATTCTCGAATTCGTCGTGTCGTTCGTCTCGACCCCCGGGGGCACGATGGTGGCCTTCACGATTCGCATTGTCGGCTTATTTGCGGTCGCGAGCGTTGCATGCGCGTTCACTGCAGGTCCCTTGGCTCCCGCCCTACGGCGATCGGCAGTAGTTGCTGGTGGTAGCTCTGACTATCTTCCACATTGGCGGTCTCAGGCCTCTGTTGCAATGCCTCGAGCAGCTGTGGTGAAGGCGGTCGCCCCTCGGCCAGGGCCGGCCGAGACAGGGGCGAGCGTGATGTCATTTATTACTGCGTTGGGCACGCGCAACGCCGTCACTGCAACCGCTGCGTTTGTCCTGGCGGTTATAGGCGCATCCATTCTCCGCAAACGTGGAGAAGTCCGCCGTCTCAAGCGAGCAGAGGAGAAGAAGGGGGAGAAGACGGTGGAGAAGAAGGCGCCGCCTCCGAAAAAGGTGGAGAAGAAAGTGGAGAGCAAAGCTGGGAAAGGGGCGGAGACAAAGTCCGAGACGGACGCAAGCACGATTTTGGACTTCGGAGCAGCCATCTTCGGCGCTGCAGTCGATGCGACGGTCTGGGCGGGGACGGCGATCGCAGAGGAGGGTGTCAAGGTGCTTGCTGTGCCGACGGTGGCAGCAGAGGCTGCCGCCATGCCGAAAGAGCAGGAGGAGAAGGAGGCAGCGCCCGAGAAGGTGCCCGCGAAGGTGTCCGCGAAGGTGTCCGCGATGGACGACACGCGTGCCTTCATTCCGACACCGAAATTCGCGGGCCCGAAGAAGAATTTCGTCTTCAAGGCGGGCCCAGAGGGCGTTGGCTATTACAATCGAGATTACACATGGGAATGATGCTAGAATCGGAGGGTATCAGTGCAGCAGCGTGCAGCAGTCAGTGACAATCAGCGCCAACAATCGTGTGCGAGCCGCATGACGCCAGCATGTATATTCTGAATCTGAGGTGTCTGTTGGATGCGTCACTGGTCGTTTGAGGTCGGGGGCGGTCGGGGGCGGCGTGGTGCGTTGCGGTGCATTGCGAAGAATGTTGATTCCACCGCAAACCGCGCGCTCGAGAGGACTGGTGCCTCGACGGTCCCGAGAGCACATTTCAGGCGTTTGGTTCGCGAAGTTTGTTGTTAATATTCATGCGTGCACCGTGCCCAGAGGCCATCCCAGAGGCAGCGCGTTCAAAGGTTCGCATGCGGTATGTTTCCCTGGGCATGGCGAAGGCCAATACAACAATGTGATGCATTCTTGAGGTAACCTAACTTACGCGAGACGGATCTGCGGCGGCGAGGGCGGCGGCGGCGGCGGCGGCGTCAGCGGCGGCGTCAGCGGCGGTGTCATAGCGGGCATCGCCTCTGCCTCCGCCTGCTGTAGCCACGACACCGCGTGCCGACGAGCACTCGGCGATGGCGTCTCCTGCCGCCTTGGCGGCGGCGAGGTCAATGCGGGCTCCATCGCTCCCTGCACTGCGAGCGCGGCGCACAGGGCCTCACGCATGTGTGGCACGCCGGATTGCTTTGCGAACTCATTCACCAGCCACTGCATTCCCACCCCCCTCGCCCTCCCCGCGGGCTTCGACGAGTGCGCGTTGGGCACGACGAGACTCTCGGGCATCTCCGGCTCGAGATTCTTGAACACGCTCACGAGATCCGCCTCAACCTTCGTGAGCCTCGAGCCCGCGACCTTTGCGAGGGACACCTGCGGGCGGCCCCAAAAGCGCTCCTGCGCCTTCGAGACGGGTATGTAATGCTGGGGGCTGCGCTCCGTCTTCTTGGGAAAGCGCGAATACTCGGACGAGGGCGAGCCAGGCCTCGACACCCCGCTTGGGGACGCCTGTGTGCTGCCCCAAAAGCGCTCCTGCGCCTTCGAGTCAGGTACGAAATGCTGCGGGCTGCGCTCGTGCTTCTTGGGGAAGCGCGAATACTCGGACGAGGGCGAGCCCGCGGGCCTCGGCACCCCGCTTGAGGCTTTGACGCGGCTGGGCGGCGGGTGCACGCTCGTCGTCTCGTTCCTTCGTGGCGGTGATGCGTCGTAGGTATGTTTGATGGTAGGCAATGGCGTCTTGACCTTAGCCTCACCCTCGCCGGCCTTTGCCAAGCTTCGCCGATCGGATCGCCCGCGCGCCACCGCCTGCAAGCGCGCCGCAGCGTAGTAGTCCTGCTCGACGTCCCGAAACTCATTCAGGTCCACGTCTTCGTCGGCATACTCGGCGTGCGCGTCGGCCGTGAATGCGCGCGGCGGCGTCCACATTTCTGACGCGGGGCGTTTGAACAAGAATTCGAAAACGTTTTGCATGCGAGTTCACACTCGAAAGTGTCTTTGTTCTCACAAAAGTTTCTTCGGCAATGGCCTCTCTTCGCAACGGCCAACGCTGAACGGACGCGAAAGGCGAAACTGAAACCGAGGGGGGCCTCAGCCGCACGGACAGTCAGTCAGTCAGTCAGTTTCGTCGTCCGCGGAGGTTCCGCACTCAGTTTGTAATCAGGGTATGAGGAAGGGGTGCAAATCCAGATATTAATCC
>ENA-UOXG01001837-UOXG01001837.1-mixed-culture-metagenome-genome-assembly--contig:-NODE-1837-length-12571-cov-43.467482_pt1 | contig 12571 bp, 8 predicted proteins | sample MGYA00238159_ERZ761634 | MGnify/ENA primary metagenome ERZ761634 (study PRJEB28908, sample SAMN08776845) | mixed culture metagenome | isolation source: Freshwater growth medium | place: USA... | reverse complement strand
TCGTCCTCGACGATGGCCATCTTTCGCATGCCGCCGGTGGGCGCGGCGGGCTTGGACGCTTCCGGCGCCTCCTCATCGTCGTCCTCGACGATGGCCATCTTACGCATGCCGCCCTTGGCGGCAGCCGGCGCCGGCGCCTTTACCGCCTCCTCCTCCTCATCGTCGTCCTCGACGATGGCCATCTTTCGCATGCCGCCCTTGGCGGCAGCCGGCGCCGGAGCCTTTGCCGCCTCCTCCTCCTCATCGTCGTCCTCGACGATGGCCATCTTTCGCATGCCGCCCTTGGCGGCAGCCGGCGCCGGAGCCTTTGCCGCCTCCTCCTCCTCATCGTCGTCCTCGACGATGGCCATCTTTCGCATGCCACCCTTGGCGGCAGCCGGGGCCGGAGCCTTTGCCGCCTCCTCCTCGTCATCGTCCTCGATAATCGCGAGCTTCTTCATCGTCGGAGCCGGCGCGGGTGCGGCGGCGGGTGCGGCGGCGGGTGCGGCGGCGGCGGCCGGGGCAGCGGCAGCCGGAGCGGCTGCGGCCTCCCGATAGTAGCCAAGGCCGTGCCCACCCATCTTGAAGACCCAACCGGGCTTGGCGCCACCAAACGCTTTGGCCGGGTCGAATCCGTCGATGACGTTCGGCATGCGCTTGATCGGCACCTCCTCCTCGTCCTCGTCCTCATCTTCGTCCTCCTCGATCGCAAGGCGGCGCATCGGCTTGGCGGGCGGCGCCTCCTTCTTGTCGGGCTGCTTGGGCGGCACCTCCGGCTTCTTCTCGGGCGCCTTCGGCTTCAACTCCTGCGAGAACGCACTGCCCATGTTCATCATCTGAAGGGACTCAAGGAGTGCATCGCTCTCCTCCTTCGCCTGAGGGTCCACGGCGGGACCGGTGCGCTCGCGCCCGATGCGCTCCGCCTGCTCGGCACGCGCGCGCTCGCGCGCATCCTTGGCCCGCTCCTCTTCCTGAAGCCGACGCACCGCCGCTGCCGCCGGATCCTCTGCGACCTTGGGAGCTGACTTGGAGCTCGCCTTTTTGATCGGTACCTCCTCCTCATCGTCCTCGTCGCCGTCGACCTCCTCGATGACGACGGAGGACTTCTTGCCCGAGGCGGAACGACCCGCGATCGTCTTGGGCGCCTTCTCCTCCGCCTCCTTGCGCTCGCGCTCCGCCTTCTCCAACTCGATGAGTGCGCATCGCCGGTGCTCCGTCGCCTCCGAATTGTGTGGCTCGCGGTGCAGCACGATGTCGAGGTCCTTGAGGGCCTGAGACGACTGTGAGAGGCGCCGGTGCGCGATGCCGCGGCGCAAGTACGCCTTCGTGTAGCTGTCGTCGATCTGGATCGCCGCCGTGCAGTCGGCGAGGCACTGCCGGTAGTTCTTCAGCTTCAGGTAGCACATGCCGCGATTCGCGTACACGACAGCGTTGTTTTGCTGCAGGCGCAGCGAGTAGGTGTAGTGCGAGATGGCGGTGCGGTACTCGTTGGCCTTGTACGCCTCGTTGCCCTTGTTCTTCTCGTTGACCGCACGCCGCTCCACCTCGACCGCTGGCATCTTGGCCAGCATTGCCGCCGTCAGGTCGGGTGGCAGGCCGTCGGCGGCGGGCATGTCGGCCTCGTCCTGCGCGTCTTTGGCGGGGGTTTCCTCGAGCTTGGCGACCTCGCCTTCGACATCGAACGCGTCCCACCTGTTGAAGTACTCGCGTCCTGACTCAACGTGCATGTGTCGCGGCTTTGTGTCACTCTTGTTGGCAGTGTACTTGTTGCTGGGAGCGGTGGCAGGAGCGGCAGCATTGGACGGCGCCACCGGAGGAGCCGACGGGGCGCCCGGTACAGGAGTGAGCTCATCCGCGTCCCAGATGGCTGCCTCGTCCTTGGGCTTGGGTGGAGGCGCCGCCGGCTTGGGCGGAGGCGCAGCAGCCTTGGTAGGTGCTGCCTGAGGCTTCTTGGCGGGAGGAAAAGCCTTCTCGCCACGCACGGGTGGCAGCACCGACGAGTCGACGGCCACCGCGGCTCCGGCCGAGCGCAGGTACTGGTCCTTGGTCGCGATATCCGAGAGCCAAGCCGAGAGGTCGTCAGCCATTCCGCGACGATGTGGAGAAGGAATTTGCCGTTGGCTTGCTAGGGACGCAACGCTGGTCGGCGACGATCGTGAACTTACAACTTTCAGTCAGTTTCGTCGCGGTTCCCGCGCTCACTCCGCCATGAACTCGGGAACTTTACTGTCCTTTTGCCGTGAACGCGAAACTCCGCACCTCCCCCGAGTGCACGCCCTCTACGGCGCTCGTGGGTACGTCGCCACGGCGCTCGATGATGCGCCCGTCACGGCGCTCGAAGGCGCCCCCACCACGGCGCTCGCGGGTGCCACCTCCGCCCCTGGCAGCGCTCGGCTCTCACGAGAAAAACGGAGCGCCGCACTTGCACGTCTGCCGGTTGCCCATGCAGCACCCCTCAAACTCGGGGTGGAGCTTTGCAAAGGAGGGCTTGGGCGTCGTCGCGAGCACGCGCTCGGCCATGGCAGCCACCGCGGTGGCGTCGTGCTGGATGGCCGTGTATGCGTGGAAGAGGCGCATCGAGATGACCGCATCGGCGACGGCATCGTGCGCGTCGGCTTCGGTGCGTTGGACCCCCAGCCACACGCTCGCGTAGTGGTCCTGCGCCGCATACGTGTACGAGCCAAAATTGGGATTCCAGCAGCGCAGGAGGGCGGCGAGGTCGACCATCTGCCCAAAGTCGACGCCCTCAACAAGCCCGAGCCACTCGACGTCCTTGGCGATGTTTTGGCCGACGAGCACCGCATTCCTCGGAAGCGCCGCGCGCAGCGTCGCCATCGCCAGGCTCAGTGGCACACCTTGCGCCGCGAGGAGCTCAGCTGTGACGCCGGTGAGGGGCGTCAGGTACGACGCGACCGGCCGCTCCGGCCGCACGTACAGGTTGAGACGGGGCATGCAACTCGAGTCGATAAGAGAGATCTGCGCCACGGAACGGTCATGGTGCTGCACTCCAGTCGCTACGCACTCGACGTCGATGGACACTACCGGTAGGTCCGGCGACAGGGTGACTACGGTCGGCGGCGGCGCGGCGCGCACAGCACTTGTCGGCCCGATGGTGTGCCTGAAGCGGCAGCCGGCCCCGTCGCGGCAGTTGCCCTTGGCGAAAAAGGTGCACAGCGGGCGAGAGTCAGCTGGCGGAGCGGCAGCGGGCGCAACTGCCGGCGGCGGCACAGAAGGCGGCTGCAGAAGCGACGACCCTGGTGGTGGCGGCGGTGGCGATTCGCCCGAGGACGGTTGACGGCCGACATTCGGCGGCGGCGGCGCCACAAGAACATGGCTGAACCGGCATTTGTCGCCATCGCGGCAGTTTCCTTTGGCAAAGAACATACACGGCGGCCGCGCATCGAGCTGAGTCGGCATCGCAGTTGGCGGCGGCAACGGCTGCACCCGTGCTGACGCTGGCGGCGGTCCGGGCGGCAGTGGAGGCAGTGGCAGTGGGCCGACCACTGGTGGCAGTGCGATGCCCATCGGACCCATATTGAACGGCGCCATGGTCGGCGGAGGCGGCAGTGGGCGGCGCGGGTCGGCAGGGTGCGGCGGCCCAGCCTGCACGATGTGGCTGTATCGGCAGTTGACGCCGTTGCGGCAGCGCCCCTGAAGAAAGTGATCGCAGACGTGAGGAATGATAGGTTGCGACATTTGCGCTGGGGTCTAGTAGGAAGATGATGCAGTTTGCGAAAGGGTCAGTTGAATCGACACACAAGGTACCGACCAGTTTGGGAGCTGTGAACGTTAACACAACACGCAGCCGGCCTGTGTAACTCATGAACTCAACAACCACTTCACTCACACGTACCGGTACCACCATGAACCGAAAACGGTGGCTCCTTTTACCTTCCTTGGTACACCGCTGTCTCATTGAGCATCCGTCTGGCACTGGCTCGCTTGAAAGGATTGGTGTCCTTGCGCTTGGCCCAGCCGGTCGGCATCAGGCGTCGCTCGGCGGGGCACGCGCCGCGGTCGCCCGCAAAGAGGCGCGCACACGCGCGCGCGAGGTCGCCGTTGAGCGTCAGCGTCGTGATCGTGATCCACGCTCCCGAAAAGTACGACGAGATCGCCATTGAAGCGGCACGCTCCGCGAGCGTATCAAGCGCCTGCTGCTGTCGACGCTCGTGCTGCTGCTGCTCGCGATGCTCGACGGGCGTGGCGCCGGCGCCGGCGGGCAGCGGGAGCACGAGCGCCGTGGAGAGCGGCCCGAAGATGAAAGCGTTCCAGTACCAGTCCGAGTGCACGCTCGTCACCGCCGTGCAGCTCGGGTCGATCTCCAGATTCTGAAAGCCCGTGTGGCCCGGTGCGCTCTGGTCAAAGCGCGCGGTGAGCTGGCGTGTCACGCGGGCGGCAAAGCGGCTCGCATCGGGGCTTGACGACCATAGGGCGTCGAGCACCACACGCCACGTTGCGCGCGCCGCCTCGGCACCAAATTCGTCTGCCGCCGTTCCAGAAGCGTTGCACCCAGGGAGGCCTCGGGGTCGCTCGGGGCCTGCGGGCTGCCACCTGATGAGGGACGCACTCAATCGTAATGAGCGGCCATCAGAGTCAATCAGAGGTCCTCAGCGCTCGGGGCCTGCGGGCTGCCACCAGTTCGGAACGAGACCGCTGCTCTCGCACTGCGCGTCGTCGAGCAGCGCGTACGAGCCCGCGATGAGCGCGTCCCAGCCCCGCGTCGTCGCGAGGGTCTCCTCCGGGGGAATCCCGAGCGCCGACCCATGGCGCACCATGAAGGCGCGAAAGGCACGGTAGTGGCCGGGCGCTGCGTACGACGGGTTGTTGCAATCAAAGCCCCCCCAGCACGAGCCAAGCTTGGGGACGCGCCGCCCGGCGCTGTCAGTGTTCGAAGAGACACCGTGGGTGAGAAACGCGCGCAGCGACTCGTACGTCCAGCTAAGCGTCTGCTCGTGCTGTGCCCACAGCTGCGCGTTCGTCGCCTCCGTCAGCAGCACAAGCCCAAGCAATGCGTCCTCGTCGCCGTCGGTGGCCGAGCCGGTCGCAGCCTGTGTGCGGACCCCGACATCGAAGAGCCACGACGGCAGGCACGCCGTGAAGCCCTTCGAATTCACGCCGTCGCGCTTCAGGAGGCCGCCGCACCAAAGGTGTGGGTCCTCCTGGCAACCGCCCTTGGACATCTCGCACATACGGCGCCAGCCGGCGAAGAGCTCCTCGCCAAGGGTGAGCGCGGCGCGCCAGCTGGCAGACGCCTCCGGCTGCGTGGCGACCGCGACGCCAGCGATGAGCAGCCCATACCCCATGCCCTCACTTGTGACCGACTTGATGCCGGCCGCGCCGCCCGAAGAGTGCACCACGCGGAATGGCATCGCCGAGCCCGAGGCCGGCGACAGCGACGTGAGCTTCTCACGAAACTCGACGAGCCGCGCGAGCGTCGAAGCCATCTTCGGACGACGATGCGACGCTTGCGCACGCGTCGTGTTGCCTGACAGGAAGCCCCTCAACCTGTTTTGGGCGCGCGCGCGAGAGCGAAAACCTGGCGGCGTGAACGTTCACAGTGTCACGAAGTTTTTTCAGGCCGACTCGCGGCTCCGGCCGGGCGTGGAGCCACGAGCAGCGTAGCTTACGACAACGCCTCGCAGAGAACCCCGGCTTTTTCACTTCACCACGCCGCAGTCCCCACTAGGCTGTTGAGATTCTTCACAGCCCGGCTCGACATTTCCCTCCACCGAAGCCGAACATGACAGCAAGACAAACCGCCCAAGCCCTATCTTGCGGTTCGTGCCAGCCATGGTCAGGTCTCCCTCACCCTCGTCTCCTCGCTCGCCCTCGGCCGCAGATGCGGTGGCCGCTATCGACCGATCCGGCACGTGATCACGTACGCTCAAGTGTTCGCCCGTGCCTGCCGCTCCCCTCACGCTCGTGTGCGATTCACTGGTCTCTCACGCCATGCGCACGCGCTGCGTGTGCGTCACTCGCGGGCTTTGCCTGCGCATCTGTCTTTTCGTTGGTCTTGGGCGTGTCTGAGGGCGTTTTCAATCGTCGTACTCATCCACGGAGCGGCCAAGCGGGCCGGTCGCGTCCATAGGGCGCGCGAACCCCGCGATTCTTTGCTCCATCTTCTTGAGATTCTTCATCATCTTGGCGTTGACGTCCTCCATCTCAGCCTCGAAGGCGCGAAAGATGCTGGTCACTTCCGCCTTGAGCGCCGCGTGCGACGCCACGCGCGTCGCCTCAAGCGCCTCGAGGGCGCGGCGCGCTTCGGTTTTGAAGTTGGCCCGGTCCTCTTGCAGCTTGAGCGCGCGCTCCTCAAGCCGCGCCACACTCTTGACGAGTGCCGAATAGGTGCGTGTTGCGGCCGGCTTAGCCTGCGACGCCTCGAGCTCGGCTGCCTTGCGCGCGAGGTCGAGCTCGGCTTCAGTCTCGAGCTCCTCGACCTGGAGCTGCGATGCCATTCCGAGCTGCGAGACGCGCAGCGCGCGCGCCGCGTGCATGGCCGTCTGCAGCTCTTGCATCTTCTGCCCGATCTTGATGAAGATGGCGTCGCCGTGCTCGGTAAAGAATGCGGGCCCTGGGGCCACGGCGTAGCCCTTGCCGCCGACGCCGCCCTTGCTGCCTCCATGGGCTGCCGCCGTCGTGCTGTTGCTGCGGAGAAAGCCCAGCGGCTGGCGCTCAGCGAAGCGAGCGGTGCGGCCAGCAGGCTGCATCGGCGGTGCCAATGCTGGAGGCAGCATGGCCGTCGACGTACGTGAAGGCTGAGGGCCGCTGCCGCCGGAGGCGCCTCGTCCCTTGAGTGCGCTCCGGTCAGCGGCAGAGAAGGAGAGGCGGCGGATGGCTGCCTTCAGGTCGAGACCGTCGTCGGCCTCTTCAGCCTCGGCCTCATTCTCCTCGCCGTCCTCGCCCTTCACGCCCTCCTCGTCCTCCTCGCCCTCCACGCCATTGAGCAGCATGTCGTCCGCCTCGTCCTCCTTCTCCTCGCCATCCTCTGTCACGCCGCCTCCGTCCCATGCCTCATCGGCTTCCTCGTCCTCTGTTGCCGCCGCCTGTGCCATCACATCCGCTCCCTCGTCCTCAGCGTTGAGGTCCATCAGCTCCGCTGCCACCTCGCTCTCGCCGTCATTCACGCCACCCTCCGCCTCGGCCGCCTCGACGGTTTCGTCGACGGTTTCGTCGACGGTTTCGACGTCCGCATCGGCCTCACCCACGACCTGCGCCGTCTCGAGCATCCTCGCCTTCTTGCTAGCCGCCTTGGCGGCGGCGGCAGCGTCGTTGGCATCCTTGTCCTTGACAGGCACCTTGGCGAGCCACGGGGCGCGCTCCGCGGCGTCCATCTGCTTCCACTGCTGCAGCAGCAGCGTACGCAGCTCGGAGCGCGAGCACTTGGGCCGCTCGAGAGAGAGCGCCGGCCGCATTGCCTCCACGAAGATGTCATGTGCCGTCTTGGGACCCTTGCCCTTCGCAAGAGGTGCGGCGGCCGGCGGCTTGGGCGCGCCGGCCGCCTTGGTGGCCTTGACACTCCGCAGCTTCTGCTTCTTCTGCTTCAGCGCCGCGGCGGCGGCCCGCTTGGTCGCCGCCTTGGCCGTCTCCTTGGCCTCCTTGGCCTCCTCTGCTGTCGGCACGTACTCGTCGTCGCCGTCCTCGTCGTCGCCGTCCTCCTCGTCGCCGTCCTCGTCGTCGCCGTCCTCGTCGTCGTCCTCGACCTTGCTGCCCTCTTCGCCCTTCTCTCCGCCCTTGAAGTCACTGCGGTCCTCGTCCATCTCTTCGTCATTCATCGCCTCCGCTTCCTCGGCCAGCGGCTGAGCCGAGTTGCGCTTCTGGTGCTGCGCTATTGCGGCAACAAAGGCAGCACTGCGCGCCTCTTCGGCATCGAGCATCTGCTGCTTGAGTGCGGCGCTCGTGGCGCCTATCACCGCCTTGCCTCCGCCGCCCGCCTCGCTGCGGCCGCCGCCGGCCGGCTTGCCACTGCCGCGTGCAACGCTGCCATCCTTGTTCTCCGGAGGTGGCGATTTCTGGCGCTTGGACGGTACCGCCGCCGCCGCCACGGGCGCGGCGCGCTTGGCCACGTCTGCCGCCAAGCCAGGCAGGCGCGTGATCGCTCCTTGCTCTTTCAATGTCTTGAGGTGCGCCTCGTTGAGCGTCAGGCGGAGCGAACCACGCGCGACGCCGTCAACGAGCGTCGTGAAGACGAGCTCGTACATCGATGGGCTGCTTCTGGCACCGCTAGCGGTGTCGCCTTTGCCTCCACCGCACGTGGGCTGCTTGAGGCGCGTGAGGCGCGCGGACGAGAGTGAACTGTACCGGAAGCTGCTGCCGTCGACGATGTCACCGTCCTTGTGGAAGTCGATGCGCAGCAGTGCGGGCTGGAAGTGCGCGTACGCGACGTGCCCGGGGCGGCGTGCCTCAACGGGCCGGTCAGGCAGCAGCTCAGCCTCCTCGAGCTCGACGGACACGATGCCTGTGCGGTAGGCCGAGTTGAAGCTCGCGAGCATCTGCATGGAACGCGCGAGGAAGAGCTTGTGGTCGCTCAGCTTGGGCGGTGGAGCGCCGTGCGAGTAGGCGTCCCACAGCGGCGTGCGGAATGCACTCGCGCCACTGCCGAGGTGGTGGAGGAGGCTGACGAGATGGAGCTGCGTGGCGTGCGTCTTGGCGCTCGCGAGAAGCGCCGGCGTATCCTTCAGCATCTTGCGCGGCGCCGCGAGCTCGCCCTGGAAGAAGATCTGCTTGAGCGCCTTGCGCGAGGGCTCGCTTCCCTTGAAGAGCTGAACGAGGAGCGCGATGCCCATCTCGGACGCCTCGGCGTCGTGCACCGCCGCGTTCATCGACAGCTTGGCCAGAGGAGTGAGGCACACCTTGGCGAGTGCCTCACGGCGGTCAGCATCCTTGTCCTCCACGATAGCGGTGAGCGCGTCCGCCGTGTTGTAGAGTACATCCTCCCGCGGGTCGGCGGCGTGCAGACACGACGGATCGGCGGCCGCGAGGTCGACGATCGATGAGAGGAGCTCGCCAAGCGCCCCGTGCATGCTCACGCGCCACACCGTGTTCATGTCCTCCTTGATCATCTCCTGCGCAAGGTCGAGCTGAGCCAAGCTGTCCTCGACGGTGCTCGTCAAGTCTTCGGCCGCGCGCACGCGCGCGGCGAGATCGCGCAGGTTCTTGGTGATCGCCGTGGCCTTGGTCACCGCAAGGGACGGCATGGTGGAGTCAGGCCTCTTAGGTTCTCGTTTTCCTCTCTCGTTTGCATGCTTCGGTTAGTTCATCGGTTGTAAGAAGTTATCTTTTCTCATGGCGCATCAGATGACCGTCGCCTTCAATCACGAGAACTTGGAGGAGGGTTTCTCCATTCACGAGAACTTGGAGGTGTTGTTACCGGTGTCGAACTTGAAACTTGAAGGCTTTTTCCATGGACCATGGAGGCTCTTAACCGTGGAGGGCTTCGGAGGAATTATTCATCCGTTGTGGTTGCCATCGGCGTGGTGAGTGCGCCTGGCAACGTTGAGCGACGAGACGCCAGCCGTCGCACATGGCAGCGACACCCATCTGTTGGGCATGCGCTGCAAGTGCGATTCGTCGTCAGGCTTCCACCAGCGCTGAATGACCGCCAGCGGCGCGAGATTCGTGAGGAACAGAATACAAACCAGGATTTGCTACTCCTGCGCACAGGCTTAGTCGCCATTGCGCAGGACGAACTGCATGGCAGGGTCCTGGCTCTGCATGGCTGGCTTCGCCGTGCCCCCCGGCTCTTCCCGAGTGCAAGTTGGATTTGCAAGGCCGATGACGACGCGTACATTGTGCCCGCATCTTTCTTGCATCAGCTGGCCCACATGCAGGCCGAGGGTCTGCCGCCCAAGGATACCTCCGTCCTGCACGGATGGCTCGGGTGGAGTGCCTGGAATCCAAAGACATTCATACCGTACGTGGGCAGCTCTTTCGAGCTGAATGCCTGTGAAGGCAAGCTCGGGCAACCCGGCTGGGAGGACTGCGTCGGCCCGTTCCCATTCGTTTCAGGTTGGCTCATTAGCATGAGCGCCCACCTCGCGTCGAGGCTGGCCCAGTCCAGGGTTGTGCGGGCGGACGTTGCGCGCATGGTGAAGACACTCCATCGCCCCTGGTGTGTGCTCGAGGACATCTGGCTCGGATACCAACTGCACAACAGCACGGAATTTGGCGGTGTGAGCTGGGTTGGCGCAGAACATGGCAATGTCTTCAACGGCATCAACGCCGGTCGCACGTTCGCCTCGCCCGAGAAAGCGCACAAGACCACGTACGTCTACCACCACCGCGACATCATGAGTGCGCATTTGCATGCATCTCGCGCCCACACCAGGCCATTGCCCCAGCTTCAGTGCGGTCGCCTGGGGCATGGTTCAAATGAGGACAGCGTCAACGACAGCCCACAAACAGACTTGCGATCAACGGGAAGCAGCTCGAGAACGGCACCTGGCAAGAGCATGGTCCCATGGGTGCGCAATCTCGCCGGCAGCTTTCTTGCGTACGTGCAGTCTAGGAAGCCCATCCAGACACTCACTTACTGCATGCTAGTCGACTTGACGTAGCGCCAAAACGTCCATTCGCATGTATATGCAATGGGATGTCTAGACCCCGCGAGACCATCGCATAATCTCACGAAATATAACGAAACATTGACCAACCCGGTCACACCGACTCCGACACGACCCACGACGACGCGCGCCTCCCGCGGCGGCATGGCCTCCCCGGCCGCGCACGGATTCCAGATAGATGGCCCGCTCGGAGGCCTCACCGCACAGACACACGCACCCAATACCCTATGACGTACGGCCGTTAGCAATACGATAAATGTACAATTGTCCCTCCTCGACTTGTTCTGCGCAGTACTACATGTAATTCTCAATCTCGCTCTGAAGTTCTGAAGATGGCGTGCTGATAACGAGCGAGGCGCCAATGGTCCCCGGTCCGCGCAGAGGCGGCAGAGGCGCGCCCAGCAGAAGCGGCAAAGGCGGCAGAAGCGGCAGAGGCGCGCCCGGCAGAGGCGGCAGAGGCGGCAGAGGCGGCAGAGGCGGCAGAGGCCGCAGAGGCGGCAGAGGCGCGAATACAGACTGTAGCTGCAGAGGCGGCAGAGGGGCGAATAGCGGCATATCGAGCACCGGGCCCGTAGCTCCCTGGTGAACATCACCCGGGACTACCTCGAAAGTCGGGCGTAACTCACCTCGCGTGACGCCTTGCATCCCTGCGAGACTTGTGCCCACCGTGGGCGCCGCAGCTCCGGCGGCGGCGGGGGAAAGGGGCGGGAGGGCGGCAGTGGCGGCGCCGAGCGCTGTGTTGATCATAAGGGCGGCGTATGGGACAGCGGGAGTCGCATTTCCGTAGCCGAGCTGAGGGGCAGTGGCCTGCTGCAGGGACGCGGCGTACATGGCGGGCATGCCGCCAGCGCCGAGCAGCTGGGCCATACGTCGCACTTCCTGATATGGCAGGGCCGGTAGTACGGCCGGATGGCAGTATGGCAGGTGGTATGAGCCGTAGAATATCTGCGGAGCGCGTGTCGCAGCCTGGATCCCTGCCATGTACGCCTCTTGGATGACAGACTCGTTATAGGAATACTCCCTTTCCTGGGTGAGCGCACTGCCTCCTTGACTGCCGCCCTGACTACTCATGGCGCCGCTGGCGCCGCTGGCGCCGCCGGCAGCCGAAACTGAGCCGCTTGACGAGGCGGTACAGTTTGCGTAGTGCTCGTCAAGGTAGGGGATGGAACCCAGGGCTGTCCAGTCACGGACGTCAGTGGCCTGCTCCACGCCAATGGCATTCGCGCTCTGCGCCCGCTCTCGCGAGCGCTTGGGGCGCTGCACGAGCTGCGCGACGTTATCTGCCGTGACACGCCGCCGGCCGCGCTTCTTCTCCAGTCGCTGCTTGCATTCGACGCCGCTCGCGGAACATTGTACGCACGTGCCTGTAGGCAGCATCCTGCACATGCGACGGTTCTTCGCGCACAGATTGCAAGTCTTGCACAAGCGTGTTGTGGAGGAATCGCCTTGCAAGTCTGCTCCCACCGTCGGCACTTTGGCCTCAATCGCCACCGTATTGCCGATGGCTGCTGGCGTGCCGCTACTCGTGGCTGCTGGCGCAGCGCCCACCTTGGACGGCTGGCCAGTTATCGCCTGAATGCTGATCACCTCGTCCATTTTCAAAGCTGCCGGTGCATACGAGGATGACGCCTCGACCCGGTACACAAAGAAAGGCCTTCACCTGGATGAGCTGATCAGTACCTTTCAGAATCAAAGCCGAGGCTTGCTTTGTATGCGCGTAGCCGAACCCGACGACGAATTAGTACCCTTCTGGTGAAGTCGCTGCGGTCCAAAGTGATCGGTCGCAGCTTAGGGACAAAACTCTGGATGCCTTCGTTCGAATTGCGTGTTTTCTTCCGAATTTGTGTTCTCGGAGATTTGACAACTTGAACCTCCGTGAACCTCCGCCACTTGCGCACATCAGAGTTTCGTCGCCTACGAAGAATTGTGTAGTTACGCCGAGAAGGTCCATCTGTGATTCGGCTTTACGCCGGAGCGCCGCGTAAACCTGGTCGCGCGTTGAAACGTAGAATTGCGATTCATCACAGCTACAC
>ENA-UOXG01001831-UOXG01001831.1-mixed-culture-metagenome-genome-assembly--contig:-NODE-1831-length-12669-cov-38.134929_pt1 | contig 12669 bp, 10 predicted proteins | sample MGYA00238159_ERZ761634 | MGnify/ENA primary metagenome ERZ761634 (study PRJEB28908, sample SAMN08776845) | mixed culture metagenome | isolation source: Freshwater growth medium | place: USA... | reverse complement strand
TCTCCCCTCTTTTTCAATTTTTTTATTATCGTTCCACCAGCACCGGAAAAAAGCCAACATATAAACGGTCGGTGACTCTGCACGCGGTGACTCACGGCGAGCCCCCTCAACAAGGTCATGGCGTTGTGGTCGACGGTACTCCTTCTCCCCGTTAGCGTGGCGCTGCTCATCGCGCAATATTGGGGGGTCTTTTACATGTCAACCCTAGCGTACTCTGACTTTGAGATGTGCCAGCCGCGCAACTTCCGCGAGGCCTTCCGCGGATGGTTCACCGGCATTTGCCTCACCGACGAGCAGCTATGGTGCCGCGTGCACGGCAACCAGCACCCCGACTGCGCTCAGGCCGACTGCCGCGCCGAGGAGATCCGCCTTACACTATACCCCATATTTTTCGAAACGGTCAAAATCGTCAATGGGGAACAGGAGCGGTATGGAGCCATGCCCGACACATCCGTCTACGACCGGAACAATGTGTGCTTCGACCGCATACGGCAGCACATCCTCAGCTTGAACACCCCGCCGCCGCTCGGAGACGGTCTCGTTTTGCGGACAATCATGGGCGTGTGCGTCCCCAGCGACGATCGGCGCTCCATGTTTCTGCCAATCTGCCCCTTGAGAACCGCGCGCTGTCGCAGCTTGTTCTACCGCCCGTGGAACTACTCCGACCCACAACACGCAACCTGGGGGTGCGGCGATGAGGGCCATGGCGACCCGACCCTACAGGGCGATCTTAGCAACGAGACCGTACGCCTTTACTACCGGCAGCAGAGCTACGCCAACCAGTTCGAAAGAAGTGCGCGCGGACTCGACTCTTGGGTGGATGCACCGCATCCGAACTATGGGTGGCCTTCACTCCCCGATGACTGGATGAGATATCCAACGTGATGGGACGGTGACGGGGCCACCTGAGCCCCTCCCGGGGAGCGCCAGCAACTCGGAATTCAAGTGCGCTGTCGTGGAGAGGTGCAGCAGAGTCTGGGTGATCTCTGGTCTCACGCTCTGGTGCCAATGCCCCCTCTGGTCTCCGAAGGCGCGCTCTCAAGTCTGTCTCATAGGAATCCTAGAGCTTGCGAGCGAGGAGCCTGGCGGACGCGCCGAGCCCGTGAGCGTCCCCTTCAATCAGTGCACCTGACACGCCGGTGTGTTGGCCGCTCGTGCGGCTTCTCACCTTCACCTTCATCTTTCCGACACCCCCCATTTCGGACCCCAACGCGCAACGCCCAGCCTGATGAGTGTGTATACGCTGTGTCGATCGACGAGTGTGCTGCGTGCGGTGCATACAGCATCGCCCCGAACCGCTACCGGATTCTCCAGGGCGGGCTCTGCACACTCACAAGTCCGTTCGCATAACGGGGGGGAACCGCGCGCGGGAACCGATACGAACCGGATACACAGAACACACCATGATACACACTCACACATATAAAAACCATTCGGTTCTCGTGTTCCAACATTATCAAGACCACAAGTATAAAATCTATCGACATTGATTCGGTAGCGTGCGCGGACCCGGCAGCGGCACCCGCGTAGCGGCGTGTATATCTCAATCTGAATCTCTGTCGTGTGGGCGGCGCGCGCCCGGCCCCGGGCGCGCACGGGCGGGCGCCCGGCGCCGGCCGGCGCGTCGTGTGGCACGAAGCCCGGCCGAATGCGTACCGAATGCGCCGCGCCATACATGTAGGGAGATCTGTACTCTACGAGGTCTCTCAAGGTACTCCCAACGAAGACCCAACAAGGACGGAGCGGAGGTGGGCGCCTCTCTGCGGCTGTGCACACGTGGTCTCTCACACAGTCCGAGTCCCTGAGTGGCTGTGAGAGTCCTCTCATATCCCGACACACTCTGCCTCACGCACACCCTTCAGCCGATGGTCTGTGGTGCATATCTGGTGCATGCTCTGACCTCCCCTCCGCCCTCCCCCACTTTGTGAGTTTGTGTACTCTGTTCTCCCGCCTCCATCACACTGGCTCACGAGGCTGGAAATTGCATGCATGCACCAGAGGTGTGAGGGCTCGAATGAAGGTCCGAATCAGGTCCGAATCAGTTCCGAATCGGCCATGTTCTTCAGACTCAGAGACGACTGCCCGGTAACTGCCCGGCCGCCATAGCCTTGGCCTGCGCCGCCGCTTCCTTCTCGGCCGCCGCCTTGGCCTTGTATTGGCCTTGGCCTCAGCCGCCTCCTGCGCCGCCGCTTCCTTCTTGGCCGCTTCCTTCTTGGCCGCCGCCTGCGTACCGCCTGCGCCGGTACCATCACGAGTGTATCACGAGTGCGCTGGGAGGATCAGGGGAGGGCAGTCCCATCCGGCTCTATTCCCGACATCTCGACCGACATCATACCCTCCGAGAGCATCCCATCCAGCTCCTTTAGCCGCGAGTCCCGCGCCTGATACTCTTCCCACGTGGGGTCGCCGGCGTACAGGCCCGCGGAGGAGCCCTGCGCCGCAAGGACAGACTCGAGGTGCGCGCGTGCCTGGGGGGTCTCACGCGCGGCCTCGAGCACTCGGTGCGCTTCGCTCTCCTGCATCCCTGCTGAGATCAAGCTGCGCAGGTGGGAGAGCTCCTTGAGGCTCACCGAGCGCGGAGCCGGGGGCGGCCGCAGACCGGGAAGAAGCAGGGCTTCGTGTCTCCCAGGAGAGAGTTGTTGGGGTACGTTGGGCATGTACATGGCACCGTACTGTTGCTTCTTCTGCGCCGCGGCGCGAACTTGAGGAACATCTTCTTCCAATGCAAATACCATGGCATCCGCCACGGGCTTCGCGGCACTCCTTGCCGAGCGCTGGCGCTGCACCGTCTCCGTCTCCGAGCTGCTCTCATGGCGCGCACAGAGGGTTTCGAGCTGTCCCTCCGGCAACGCATCGTCGTCTGGCGAAGCCACGCCGGCAGCGCCGGCAAAGCGGACTCGGCCAGGGTTGACCAGGTCGCGACCACCGACACCTACGGGCAGTGCACTGCGATCCAAGGTGTCGGGCTGGCCAACCTGCCCGTGCGGGAGCGCACCGGCACCTGTGTCGTCGTCCGCGAAGCCTGGGGGCGGCCGCATGGACATCGAAAAGGGGCGCGGGCTGTCCTCGATCTGCACAATGATCTCGTCACAGCTCACGCCAGCGAGATCCGTCCATCCGAAGCCGCGGTCGATGCCGAGGACGATAGAGCCTGCCTGCACGCCTGCCTGATGCGCCTGCAAGTTGGGAATGACCCCTTGGACGAAGACGTACCCGCCGGCTTGCTTGAGATACATTCCGAGTGGTGTCGTATTAGGGAAGGTGTACTGCACCGCTCGAGACTGAAGCCAGGCGTCCTCCTCCTCTGGGGTCCGCGGCGGCCGCGGCGTCCGCAGTGGCCTCTGTTCAAGATACCTCTCGTAGTCTGCACCTGCCAGCTGCGGCTTGATATCTTTCGAGGAGCTGCGCTGCATGAAGCGCTGCCAACGCTCGCGGAACCGCGAGCGCTGCTCTTGAAGCGTTTGAACAACGCGGTGCTCGAGGGGCTTCAAATGCTCGCGCTCGAAGCTCTGCCAACGCGTGGGGCCGCCCTTGGGGGGATGCGCGAAGCAGTAGTAGGAGCCTGCTAGTAGAAGGATGATGACAGCAGCGAGCGCGCCGACCACGCCGCCGATGATCGACCCTGCGATTCCACCCGTCTCCGTGTAAGGAGCCGTCTCCTGGTTCTGGCTAGAACCGGCCTCCACCGTGCGGAGCACGGGATACCCCGGAGGTTCACGCGGGGTTCTCGGGGGCCGGGGGGGCGGCGGGGATCTAGGCGGCGGTGGAGAGGGCGAGGGCGGCGGCGGAGAGGGCGAGGGCGGCGGCGGAGAGGGTCTGGGGGGAGGCGGAGAGGGTGAGGGTGGCGGTGGCGAGGGCGGCCTTGGCGGCGACGGCGGGGGTAAGGGCTGCGTGAAGGTGCCCCCACGACACCCACAGCACAGGCTTGTTGGGAGAGCAGATTGCCACTTAAAGAGGGTGCATGGATTGGCCCCTGGCACGAAGCTGTTCGCGTCCACGAAGGATTGAGGGGTGCTAAAGTAGTCGCAGCCGACGTAGCCGACGACCCAGTCCGCGTTGTCGGTCCGCAGCAGATGATCGTCTATGAGGGATCCGCTTACCGCTTGAGTGTGGCACGGCAGTGATGGCGGAAGCGGGGAAGTGGGCGGCGACGGAGGGCTCGGGCCAAGAGTCATCGTTCCGCCCCCGCAGCTGCAGCAGTGCGTCAGCGGCGAAGCTACCCGCCATGTGTAGTTGCCGCACAGCCAGGGCGTATTGTCAAAGAAGGAGCAGTTGGCCGCCGAAGGCACTGGAGCCCACTCATTCAGGCGCGGAGCTACGCGAGTCATGAAGGCCATCCACGTAAGACCAGTGGGCCCCATGAGGATCGAGGTGTCGAATGGCGGTTGCGGTACGCGGTCCCAGCAAAACGCGCCAGGTGCCGCTGGGGGCGCCGGCATTTTTCCCTGTAGGAGAGGAGCCTGTCCAAGAGTGCCCGTCTTCGATCTTGGGATCGGCTTCTGGAAGACCGTCTCACAGCACCTTTTATGGCCGTTTCTGAATGCATGCGTTTCTCGACATGGAGTTTTCAAGGCTTCTCGCCGTCGCGCGCATACTTCTAAAAACATTTTGATGTGCAAGAAAAGTTCCCGGTAAATCCTTGTTCATAATGAACTGGATTGGTCCATAATGGCGTCGCTCGCCAACGCCGCACCCTCGGCGTGCTCTGCGCCGTGGCCTATGTGGTGCTACACCATTGGTGGCCACCAATTGGGCGGCGGCCACCGCAAGGCCTCCGGCGGAGGTTTGTCTTCTTTGGCGATTCAATCATTGGCAACGCCTGGTCGGAATGTGGCTGGCTGGCGCAGCTGGCTTCTATTTACAAGCGGACAGCCGATGTGACAAATCGTGGATACAATGGTTACAATTCACGTTGGGCGCTGCATGTGCTGCCGCATCTCTTCCGAGACAGCGCTCTTTCTGCGCCAAGCCTGGTCGGCATATGCCTCGGTGCCAACGATGCGATTCTACCTCCGCCATTGGCCGGCCGCTCGCCCGCCGCCAGCCGCCACCATGTGCCAATCGACGAGTACGAACAAAATCTGCGCGCCATTATAGCCGCCAGTTTGGCGACGGGAGCATGCGTGCTCGTGATGACTCCCCCGCCAACAGATGGCCTCGCGTGGCTTGCATTCGAGCGGCGAACAAAGCCAGAGCCGCCGATTCGTGAGCACGCCGAAAGCACACGGAGCAACGAGGCAACGGGTGCATACGCTGCACGTGCCATCCGCGTGGCCAAGGAATTTTCGGGCGTGGCGGCGGTAGATCTGTGGAGCGCGATGCAAGAGCGCCAGCCGAGAGCATGGGGCTCGTTCTTCTCGGACGGCGTGCATCCCAATGTTGAGGGTGCCACCGTCATCTTTGAGCTCGTACGCGATACAATCGCGACGCACTTTCCGGAGCTCCGTCCAGCGGGCTCTGAGGGGGGAATGCTCTTCGATTTTCCTGACCACTGCTCGATCGACGAGCACGACCCGGCGCGCTCGTTTGAGCAGTGGGAGGAACGGAGACGCACGCGTCTGGCGGAGCAGTGAGCCGACTCGAAAACGGGGGTGGGCCTGCAACAGCCGAGCTACCGATATGTCTTGTGAGAACCGTGTGTGTGCCCCGGCTCACCCCGTGTGTTTGAAAGGTTCTTACCGGTATGATTCCCGCGAACGCCCGCCTCCGCCCCTCCAGGCGCCTCTCGGCGCGTCTCCGGAGCTCATCGGGGGCTCTGGCCGCACCGCGGTACCGCCGAACGCTACGCGTCCGCCGCGCGCGCCTTCATTTCGTCGACTGCTTTCGAGTAGGCGGCAGGCGCGGGGAGGCGCCCAATGGAGGCCAATTGATGGAGGCGCCCTGGGTGGAACTGGGGGGGTGCTGGGAGCGGGTGGCGGCAGGGTCGGGTTCGCTGGGGGCGGCCTCTTCTGAGTCGGCCGCGGGGAGCGGTCGGCTCCGGGGCTGCGGCTGTTGTGTGTTGAGCCGGGCCGCGGTTTCGATCGTCGCGCTGTCCGGGGCTGTCGTGTCACGTGTGGGTTGTGTGTTTGGTGGATTTGGATGGTTGTGAGGTTCGTCTGTGTGATCCGTGTGCCCGTGTGCGCCCGGGTGCCCCGTTTGTGTCCTCTGTGTGTGTCCCGGCTCCCCCCGGTGTCTTTGAACCCCCCGGTGTATGTTCCCGACGCGTCGGACTTCTGAAACCGATTCTGTACAAAACGCGAAACCGTATAGACGCCGCGAGTCCGAAACAAGTCCGAAAAGGTCGCACAGGCCATCCGGACTGTGTGGCCGCGCGGGTTGCACCTCATGGCGGCGCACAGTGCCGTGATGTCGATAGGTTCCAGGTCGGTCGACATGTCCGCAGCTGTCCAAGGACTCAGCTGGGTCGCAAAGCCGTTGTTCATGCCTCGTGCGCAGGCGCCGCGCTCTGAGGCCGCAGAGGGCTGGCAGCCGAGCCGCTCGCTCACACCGCGAGGAGACAGCAGTGGTACTGGCAACACCAGCTCGCCGTTCGCTTCATCACAAGCTGTCCTGCAGCAGCTGCCGCAGGGCCAATCAACGTCCGTGCCATTGCGGCGCCCACCGCTACAGTCGCCACGGCCGCTGCCTGAGAAGCAAGCAAGCAGCACGCCTCGAGCAAGCAGCACGCCTCGAGCAAGCAGCACGCCTCGAGCATGCTCGGTGGCATGGGCGATGCCATGGCCAAGTGCGAGTGAAGTTGCAGCACCAAGCAGGAGCAGGGTGCCCAGGACGATTCCTGCAAGCGGCTCTCAGTACCTCCCACCACAACAATCTCGCAAGCATAACTCATTTCTGCTTGGGTCTTCGACCAGCCCGCCTCTCACCTGGGCCGCGTCGCAGGTCGCTTTACCGCTCGACCGCTTGGCTCGTCCGTCCGCAAATAGACGCACCGTGCCGCCGCTCAAACTTGAGCGGAATTATGAGCGGGATCCCGAGGAGACGGGCGGGAAGCACCTTTTGCGACGCGAACAGGCGATGCACCAGGCCGGAGAGCGCGAATATATGCTGCGTCTGCGGCAACAAATTGCAGAGCGCACGCGAGATTACAACCGGATGCCGCGCGGTCGCGAACATCAGTCCGACTACTTTGAAAGCGGCGAAGGCAGCCAAAACATAATCAGCAAGGGCAGTGAAAGACAGACCCACTTCCTCTCGTGGCCCGAGCGGATGTGGGGCCGTGCGCTACGAGAGTCGCCGATGCATTGTGGCCGAGCACTGAGGGAGCGTGGTGGCCCTGGAGTCTACGAGCACAATGCATCGGCGTTTCATCCCTCTAGGCCCTCTACAGCGGGCGGGGTGGACGCAAATGGCCACGTTGGCAAACCCAAAGCCGACATCAGGGCCGACACGGTGGTTAGGATCTGAGCTGCTGAGTGCTGTCGTTCAACACGCTCCAGCTGTCCTTGTTTTCGTATGGTTATTGTAGAGGTATAGAGTTGATTCGCCTTTTAATCTTCCCCAAATAGGGACCGCTACTAACCCAATTAAAGTTTTTGCACACAGCGCGCGGCACCGGTCCTCCGCCGTATCGCCCGCTACGCTATATGGCTATCGATGGCCGCCGTATAAGGTGCCTGAAACCCGCGCAACGGGCCGGTGCGTCGGCGCCCGAGTCTGGTCACGTGGGTTCATGCCCGCTGCCCGGCTAGACGGTCTCTTCCGTGATGTGTTGAGTGATGTGTTAGTGATGTGTTAGTGTGTGCCCCCGTGTGTGGCCCTCGGCCTCGCCCCCGCTTTGCCCCCCAACAACCCCCCAACGCGTGTGGCTCCGCGCCCCAAATTCCTAATCGGGCGCTCGCTCGCATCCCTTGAGGAATAGCGAAGTACGCTTCGCGTAAGAGCGCGAGCCTGGACCCTGGTGCTTGCTCTGTGTGCGACCACGATCCACGTTAAGACCACGTCTAAGGTTAAAATCACTGCTCCTCAAGTCAGAATTGTCACCGCTTCCCCGCGTGAGCAAGAACTGAGCAAACACATGGTCGCTCGGACGGGAACGGAACCTCGGAACCTCGCTGGCTATGTCCCTGACGTACGGTATGACCTATGAATGTAAGAAGAGGACAATATGCTAGCAAGCGTCGACGCTGGGTACTCACAACACACAAGACGGTTATCGGTTTCGTGTCGCAAAAGAAAAACGATATATCTGCATTCAGGTCAACGGTTCAGGCCGTTTCCGGTAGTTTCTTGTAGCGGCGTTAGCCCATGCGTTAGCCGTTACCGTTTTCCCGAGACGACCGGTCCGGTGACACAGCACACAGGTGTCAGGTCCAGGCCGAGTTCATCGCCGCATGCGGCCACACCAGCAGCGCCGGACTAACTTAAGCTTAACGTACGATTAGCGTGGCGCGTAACAGTACTACCATCGAACTTGCGTTTCGCTTCGCAAATCTTCCATAGAGCACTCTTGTTCGGTTCCAAAGCAAATCTTCCAGCGATCCAACTAGTTCACGTATCACGAAGCAAGGCGGCACGTGATCGATCCAAATCGTTCATGAAGACTCGAGATTCCATCGAAGAAGGGTGCCACATGGCCGCGCCATCTCATTGAGCCGACGGCGGCGCTTGCGGCGCCTGCACGGGCTCTGCTGAGGGAAGGCGCTGCGCTGGCATGGGGCCCGCTCGGAGGGAGCGAATGGCCGAGCGCATGCACGTGCCACCGCCTGCGTGGCGCTCCTCAAGCTGCCTAATTTGGGCCTCGATTGCTTGCAGTTCCGTCAGCACCCGAGACATCGGCGGACGGTCGGAGGGCTCGTGCTGCCAGCAGGCTTGGATCAAGGGCGCGAGCGCGCCGAGGGGCGGAGGTAGCGCCACTGGCGGCCGCTTGCGCTCGACAGCGACGGCGAAGGCGGCCTGTAAGAAGCTATCGCTCCCAAAGGGGATCTCGATGTGCCCAATTTCCCACAGCAGCACACCGAACGAGAAGACATCGCACATCTCGTTGTACGGGTGGTGCGTGAGCACCTCGGGCGCCATCGAGCGATAGGTGCCAGTCTCGGCCGTATGCTCGGGTCCGAACGTCGTCGAGATGCCAAAGTCGCTCACCTTGGCATGTAGGTCCGCGTCGAGCAGTACGTTGGCGCTCTTCACGTCGCGATGGATCACCTCCTGCTGGTGTAGATAGGCGACGCCCGACGCCACCTCGAGCGCGATCCGGCTGAGCGTTGACGGGAATAGCTCTGCTGGCGAGTTGTGAAGCAGGTCGAAGAGCGAGCCGCCCGCCATGAACTCGAAGACGAGCGCAGGCGAGCTGAGCTGCATGCAGGTGCCATAGAGCATGCAGATGGACGGGTGACAAAGCTGCGAGAGGATGCGCGCCTCCTGCACGAAGCCACGCAGAGCGTCCTTATTAGAGGTACCCGGCGTCGTCTTGAGCACCTTGACGGCGACATCGAGACCCGCCACGCGCCCCCTCCAGACGGACGAACCTGAGCCTGAGCCCACCTCTCCGAGCAGTATGAGCTCGGCGGTCTGCAGCGGAACGGCCTTAATCTCCGGATCTGCCGAGGCTATGGCGGCGGCGCCGTTGGTGCCTAGGATGACGGGTGTCTTCATTGGCATCGCGCTGCCCATGGGCCCTACTGGCACTGCGCCCGCCCCGACCGGGATCGCGCTTCCCAACCCAACGACGAGGCTGTTAGTGCTCGCACCGGCCACGGCTGCGTGGCTGCTCGCGGATGGGCCGCAACAGGCACCCGGAACCTGTCTGAAGCTGGTTCCGAAGCTGGCTGTGCGATACAAAGGAGACGCGGTCGCCGTCGGCAATCCGCCGCAAGCCGAGGCGCTCATCGAGTTGAGCATCGGCATCATGCAAGCGCTCGCGGGGAGAGATGGCCACGCTGGGGTGGCGGTGCCGCCGGCACCGAGGCTGGGGATTGGGGTGGCCATTGCGGCACCGGCAACGCCCGACACGCCCGCACCGGTGCCGGGTGGGTTACTGGTAAGTCCACCGGGCAACAGGGCTGCCGCGGGCAGCAGGCTGGGGGCGCCTCTGCTGCTGCTTGCGGGGAATGGTGTGGCGAGGGCGGACGGTAGCGTGTGCTTAGCCGTTGAGGGTGTAGACGAGACGGGGAAGGCTGTGGGTAAATTGGGCAAGTTGAGAGCGGCGTGCGGCGCAGATGCTGTAGGGAAGGTGGCAGCGGCGGCAGCGGCAGCAGTGACGGCGACGGAAGCGGAAGGGTGCCCCAAAGATGACGCAGCGCTTGCGCCTGGCCTTTGGCTGCGAGGAGAGGAGCCCTGAGCAGACGTGGTGCGGTGTGCCTCAAGGGAGCTGGCGGCAGTCGCCGGCATGGGCGTCAGGGAAGCGCCGGAGGCATGGCCGGATGCGGCCGTGGCAATGGCGGCAATGGCAGTGGAGACGGCGGCAGCAGCGGCAGAGATGGGCTGCGGTTGGCCACCGGCCGCCAGCGGAGGAGGTGACGTGCGAGAGACATTCCCCACAGAACCCCTCGAAGAATCGTCGCTGGCCGCGTCGTCGCTCGCTGGCCGGCAGACGGCAGACGAGGTAGCTTCCCCACTTCCCGGGTACGGCGGCTGCTGCGGGGTGAGGGCCGAGCGGATGTGCGCGTCGATTGCCCTCAGGTCGGTGGGCATGTTACTGGCGGCGATGACACTGAGGCCGAAACCATCGTTCGTGGTATGTGCAGAGACTCCGATGATGTTCCCGCCGTACTTCGAGATGATGGTCGACAGGGTGCCGAGGGACCCCGACCTGCGAGACTCAGCATACACGCGTACACGTGCGCGAGGGGAGGTCAGGAGTGCGCGTGGCGGGCCTGCAGCGGCACGGCGAGAGGAGCGCGCGAGCGCTAGCGGCCAGAGGCAGCTGCGCACGCACTTCCGGGCTGGAGAGCGCGCGCTGAGGCTCCTGAGCGAGGTGCGCAGGAGCAGCGGAGGCGAACCGCGAGCACGCACCGGTCACGAAAGACGATGTGCAGGCGAATAGCGGCGTCGGTGGAGCCGCGCATCCACAATGTCTGAGCCGCGTGGCCGGTTTGCCGCGCACGCTTGAGCAGCAGCGCGTGCACTTGTTGGTCAGTGCGTGACGTGCCGAGCACGTACGCCTGGGTCACCGAGCGCGTGAGTTGCTCCATGTCCTCGACGCTGACAGTCAGTGTCGCAGCGCTCTTGGCCTTGGCGGCCGTCCTTGGGACGGCCCCTGTTGGCGGATCCATCGCAGCCGGTCGTGGAGGGGCCATCTGATTGACTTGTGATGGATTGTAAGTGGGTGCCAAAGCTGGGAGTACAGATGGTGCCTCGGCGGCGGAAGCGTCGTCCGTGCCCTCGGCCAAAAGCGTGGCGATGAAGGCGAGTTCTGTCTGCTCCGACGTGTCACCGTATTCGTAGCTGTGTCCTCCCTCGCCGGCTGCCGGCCGCGAGCAGGAAGCTTGCGCCGATCCAATCCAGCTGTTGAGTTCCTCGGTGGTAAATTCGAAGGCGTCGCTGTCGTCCTCCGGCCGTTCCTTTCTCTTTGACGACATCCGAGCGAGCCTCGACGAACAGGTTGCTGCCGGCAGGAACCTGTCGGTTCTTGCAGCAAGAAGCGACTGCAGCCGGGCCGACGGCGAACGCGAACAATGCACCGCGACAATGCCAGCAGCTCAAAGCAGCGCTTCTTCATGTTTGAGATTGGGAGGACGCCCTCGTGTCAGTTTACCCCAAAATTCAGCCGGGAGCGTCGTGTTGAGCGCGCGCGTCGATCAAAGCGCGATCGACGTCGCCGCGCCGACGACAATGGCTTCGGGTATCCTGCCTCTTTTCTGGGACCTCGCGTCGATTGAGGAGGGCAAGCGGCTCGAGGCAGGCGCACGCTTGCTCGACGTGCTGACTGCCGCGCAGCGTGCGCACGCCGACGGCGGTACCACCAGCGCGTGCACCGACGTCAATTACACTTTGCGCCGGCTCGTGCGCGGGCTGGCGAGCTCACGCGACGGCGCGCGGCAGGGCTTCGGCGCCGCGCTCATCGAGCTGCTGCGCGCCTTTGAGGACGTGCTCGAGCTCGACGATGTCCTCAAGGTGATGGAGGAGGCGATGGCGCTGCACGGCTCCATGGACGGCGCCGAAGAGCGTGATGCGCTCTTCGGACGCATCTTCACTTGCGCGAGCATCCTGCAAAGTGGCCGGCTGGAACGTCTGGCGCCGCCGCGCCGCGCCGCGCTCGCCGCCTCGCTCGCCAAGGAGCTCCACTTCTGTTCGCAGAAGAAGAGCTTTCTGCAGGAGCTGTGCGCAACGCTGCTCGCCGACCTTGCAGATGTCCTGCCGGAGGCGGAGGTGCTGTCGGCGGTGTGGCCACAGCTCGCTCCGCTGCTCGCGGGCCCACTGCCCGACTGGTCTGCCCATGCGCTTTTCCTCGGCCTGCGCCTGTGCCGCAAGCTCCCGGCTTCGATGCTCGCCCCTCTGCTGCCGCACGTGACCCTTCGGCACGGGCAACTGCTGCATGCCAGCAATGTACCCGCGCTCGTAGGACCGCTCAAGGCGGCGTCGGTGGCGCACCCGCGGCTTCATGCCGTCTGGGACGTCCTGATCGCGCAGGGTTTCCGGGTGCAGGAGGCCGCAGTGTGCACAGCGGCGGAGCAGCAGCAGCAGCAGCAGCAGCAGCAGCAGCAGCAGCAGCAGCAGCAGCAGCAGGGG
>ENA-UOXG01001812-UOXG01001812.1-mixed-culture-metagenome-genome-assembly--contig:-NODE-1812-length-12754-cov-40.493582_pt1 | contig 12754 bp, 17 predicted proteins | sample MGYA00238159_ERZ761634 | MGnify/ENA primary metagenome ERZ761634 (study PRJEB28908, sample SAMN08776845) | mixed culture metagenome | isolation source: Freshwater growth medium | place: USA... | reverse complement strand
TCGCAATGGGTACTGCTCGTGCGTGTCCTCGTGGGTCAGTCATGCGTTGGCAAGCTGGGCATGAGGCAGCCTGACAAGAAGCCTGGCGGAGGTGCGGTACTCTTTGAGAGCATGGTCGATTCGTTGCAGAAGCCGAGCATCTTTGTGCTCTCAACTGGCAGCGACAACCACGCATACCCAGAGTTTGTGCTGCGGCTAACGCGCTAAGGCTGCCCCCAACGCACATGTAGTTCAGTACGGACAATCAAAACTACTTTCTGGTTTAGTAGCTACTACGTAGTATGATAACAAAACCCGTCTTAGAGATTCCAATCCGTCGCCCTCGGGGGTCACGTACATGTAGACGGTCATGATATTCAGATCATACCGTACAGGCTCGTGTTGCCCATTTGGTGATGGTGTTGCCGCCGAGAGCCGAGTTTTTGGGCGATCCGCCGTCACAGCGCCCTCGACAAGGAAGTTTGCTAAAGCAACCCCTCGTGTTTGGGTTGTCTTGAGCAGCGGGAAGTTTACGGATTAGGCAGGTATCACTGATACTAATGTCAACTACTTCGTAATCGCCCTCGGAGCGCCCTTGCATGCCTCCCGCTCGCGTCGCCGTCATCGGCGGCGGCGTCGCGTCGTGCAGCCTCGTGTACGCCATGCGCAAGCACTTGGAGGCGAGGCAGCTGTCGCTCACGCTCTTTGAAATGGGCCGTGGGCTCGGTGGCCGCGCGGCGACGCGCCGGACGCGGGAGGTGCCCAAGCTGCGCGTCGACCACGGAGCGCCCGCCTTCGAGGTGAGGAGCGCACGCTTTGCCGACGTGTGCGAATCGCTCATGGTGAGCCAGATCCTCACGCGCTGCGTGGGCGCCTACGGCACGCTCAGAACGACGGGCGAGTTTGTGGCCGAGGCCAGTGGTCTTGCCAGCGGCGTGGTGCCGGTCCGCTACACTTGCTCCGACAGCCGTGGCATGGGCGCCCTGTGCGACGCGCTCGTGCGCGGCGGCAGCGACCCGGCGATGGGCGCGCCCGCACTCGTGGATGCGGTCTTCAACACGATGGTGGGTGCAGTGAGGCGCACGCCCGAAGGCGTCTGGTCGCTCTCGTCGAGCACGGGCGAGGTGATGAACTCCTGATTGCCACTGATGACCTCCTGATTGCCACTGATGACCTCTCGTCGAGCACGGGCGAGGTGATGAACTCCTGATTGCCACTGATGACCTCCTGATTGCCACTGATGACCTCTCGTCGAGCACGGGCGAGGTGATGAACATCTGATTGCCATCGGATGGCGCTCTGATGGCGCCCTGATGGCGCTCTGATCGCTCTCTGACTGCCCTCTGGCTGCCTTCTGACGGCAAGGGAATCTGACGGATGCGCCCTCGGGCGTCAGGAGAGTTCGATTGGATCGTCATCGGCAGAATACCCCCTAATTGCTTATCACAGCCCTAATTGCTTCCCCTCATCAGGCGTTAGGAGAGTTCGACTGGATCGTCATCGGCAGCACAGCCATCGGCCACCCTCGCTGGAGCGTCACATTCGGTGGCGAGCCTCCCCTCGGCCCTCATTAGGATGATTGCCTCCCTCATTAGGATGATTGCCTCCCTCATCAGGTGGCGAGCCTCCCCTCGTGCTTGCGGCCCGCGGCCTCGCCGATCAGGCTCTGGACGCTTCGCTCGCGCAGCTCGCGCAGCTCGCCTCGCGCCCCGTCACAGCGTGCCTGATGGCATTCGAGGTGGGTTGATGGCCTCTTGATGGCCTCCCTGATTGCTGCTGATGGCATAGCTGATTGCTACTGATGGCCTCCCTGATTGCTGCTGCTGGCATCGCTGATTGGTGACGATTGCTACTATTGGTCATGTTGTGCCTCAGGGGCCTGCGGCGGCGGCGTGGGCGCGCATGCCCTTCATGAAGCTCAAAGTGGAGGGGGACGCGACGCTCTCGCACGTGCGTGCATGCAGCGGCTCGAACCCCTCTGATGAGCTTTCTGATGAGCTTTCTGATTGCGTCTGATTGTGTCTGAGTGCGTCTGAGTGCGTCTGAGTGCGTCTGAGTGTCCGTCTGATGGCATCGGATGGCGTCTGATGGTGTCTGATTGCGTCCCTCGTCAGGTGAGCGTGCAGCGCCTCGAGCCCGCCCTAACCGTCGTCGTGCTCCATTCGACGCATGCATTCGCCACCGAGTCGGAGGCCGTCTACGGAGCCACCTCAGCCGCTGCTCGACTTGCGGGGGCCAAGACGGACGCTCTGGTGGAGGCGAGGCTCGTCGCCTCCCTCGTCGGGGCAGCCGAGGCACGCCTCACAACACCCTTGATTGCCTCCCTCATCAGGCACGCCTCGAGGACACCATTGATTGCCTCCCTCATCAGGCACGCCTCGAAAAAACCATTGATTGCCTCCCTCATCAGGCACGCCTCGAAAAAACCATTGATTGCCTCCCTCATCAGGCACGCCTCGAGGACACCATTGATTGCCTCCCTCATCAGGCACGCCTCGAGGACACCATTGATTGCCTCCCTCATCAGGCACGCCTCGAGAAAACCATTGATTGCCTCCCTCATCAGGCACGCCTCACGAACACCTTTGGAATGGCCGCCAACTTCCGATCGCCGCTGTGGGGACCTCACCTCCACAGGTGGGGCGCCGCTTTCCCCACAGCGCCGCTGCTGCCCCGCATGCATGCCTTCGTGCCGAGCGCGCGCGTGGGCTTCTGTGGGGACTTTGTGGACACGGGCGATGGGCGCGGGGGCTCCGTCGAGGGCGCCGCGCTGAGCGGCATGCAGATGGCCGATGCACTCGTCGAGGCGCTGCGCCTCGACGGAAGCGCCGCGTCGGGCGCGGACCGGTGCGACGGCGGCAAATGCGTCGTGCTGTGATCCTCGCAAAGGTGAGTGGTAGGTGCTCAAACTCCAAGGTGCTTGTACATTCTTTTGAAAAATTAATGTCGCATGTCAATTTTCATACCGTTCCGATCCAAATCGGGACCGAGCCCGCGGACCGACCCATATTTGGGTTCAAAATGTTGTACCTTTTTCTCTCTGGTGCGCTGCTGCTAGGCGTGCCGGTTTTGCCGAATGAGCCAACCACAATGGTAGCCGCTTCAGCGGCCAGGCCTTCATGCCACGACATGGCGGCGGCGGGCGACTGCACTACTAATAAGGCATATATGCTCTCACAGTGCGTTCTTGCGTGCCAGGCAGTGGCCGCGGGAGGTGCCGCAAAGCCCGCACCGACTGCGGCTGCCCGACCCGGACCGGCCGCACGGCCCACACCGGCCGCAACGGCCGCACGGCCCACCCCGGGAGCCGTGACCGCAAAGCCCGCGCCGGCGGCCGTGGCCGCAAAGCCCGCGCCGGCAGCCGTGGCCGCAAAGCCCGCGCCGGCGGCCGTGGCCGCAAAGCCCGCGCCGGCGGCCGTGGCCGCAAAGCCCGCCCCGACCGTGGCGCCGAGCACAGCAAAGGTGCTCGTCCTCGTGTCCGACCACGGCAGCGGCACGTCCGAGTTCGGGCAGGCGCTCAACACGCACCCGTGCGTGTTCGACGTCGAGACACCCTTCTCGTTCTCGAACACGCTCTGGTCCAAGAGCAAGCTCGACTTGCCGTGCGACGCGACGATGCCGCACGCAATCTTCGACGCCGACACGGGGCAGATGACGATGACGGCCAACCATCAGCTTGACAGCAAACTCATTACCCTGAGCCAGAGCAAGACCAAGCACGTGAGCCTGACGCCCGCCGAGTTCAACGGAGACGCCTCCCCGCTGTACTCGGGCCTGCGCTACAACCTCGCCGTCTACTTCGTCCGCATCCGCGACCTCGTGTGCAAGGGCGTGCCCGCGGACGTGTGCCCGCCCTCGGAGTGCACGGTCACGCTGCAGATGTTCCCGCAGTTCATCAACGCCAACACGGCGTGGCAGGAGATGAAGGAAGACGAGCCGTCCGCCTGCACGGCGGCGCGCAACGACAAGGTACGCACACTCGACTCGGAACCCACTCAAGCGCCCACACCGGCGCGCGCATGCACGCGCTCAGCACGGCGCCCCGCCTCTCCCGCGTCCACAGGCGCTTCCCGAGTGGAAGAAGGCCCTCGAGGAGATGGCGAACCATCCCAAGGTTGCGATGGTCAAGGTCGCCCGCAACGAGCTCGACAGGCAGTTCTCCGTCTTCAACCGGTTCAGCCCGCCGGGCACCAAGTTCGACTGCACTTTCGTCCGTAAGCCCGGCGAGGTGAGGCATCGCGCTTGATGGGCCTCCAATGACCCCCTGATGGCCTCTAATGACCCTCTGATGGCCTTTTCATTGGCCTCTGATGGCCCTCTGACGGCCCTCTGGGCCTCTGATGGGCCGACCTCATTCTGAGCTCGCTCGGTGTGCGCAGTTCTTGACCGCGACATCGACCTTCTTTTCCAACGTGACCGCGCCGGCTAAGATCGTGCCCAAGGCAAGCACGCAGGCCGAGACGATCCAGATCGAGAATTGCTGGAAGGGTATGCTGCGTGCATCTGAGTGCATCTGAGTGCATTTGAGTGCCTCTTATGGCCTCTGAGTCCACTCTGAGTCCAATCTGAGTCCAATCTGAGTCCAATCTGCTTCCAATCTGAGTCCAATCTGAGTCCAATCTTCTTTCAATCTGCTGAGGGCCTCCGCTTGCCTCTCTGTCATTGAATGATTGTCATCAGATGAGGTGGGTGCTGAGAAGTGCCTCGGCGACGCTCTGGCCCTCGTCGGTCTCACTACCGAGCCAATGGAAGGCAAGGGAGTGGCCCTCATCGCCACCGGCAAGGGCATCTCGCGCTTCTTTGGATCGGACGCTTCCCATGAGGTGACGAATCTGATTGGCCCCTGATGTGACGAATCTGATTGGCCCCTGATGTGACGAATCTGATTGGCCCCTGATGTGACGAATCTGATGGGCCCCTGATGTGACGAATCCGATTGGCCCCTGATTTGACGAATCTGATTGGCCCCTGATGATGGCCCCTGATGATGGCACGATCTCGTTCGTATCTTGCTCCTCTGCTCGCTGAACGCCCGATGAGCGATGTCGAGGAATTGCCTCCTTCATCAGACGACGACCCCCGACGCACAGGTGACGCATCCGGATGCGGACGGCAGCCCCATTCGGCCCTGCCAGCTCACCGGCACGTGCCCCAAGTCCACCGAGAAGGACGCGCCCACCGGTCTCGGAGGGGTCGGGCCGGCGAAGCTCACCGTCCCCGCCCCCGCCGCCAAGCCGGTCGCCAAGCCGGTCGCCAAGCCGGCGGCGAAGAAGGCGCCCCTGGCGCTCGCGTCGGAAGGCGACGAGGCGGAGACGGCGCCCGAGACGGCGCCTGAGCACAAGGGCATGGTCTCGTCCATGTCGCAGCACATGGGCAAGTCCATTGCGTACACGGGCAAGGGATGCCGCGCCGACCCGAATGGCGTCTTTGTGATCCAGGCGAATGGCGAGACCCAATTCATTCGGGCAAACGAGCAGGTGATTGCCAATGATGACCTCCTGATTGCAACTGATGACCTCCTGATTGCCACTGATGACCTCCCATCGTCTCGATCACCTCTCGATTGTCACTGATGACCTCCTGATTGCCTCTGATGACCTCCTGATTGCAACTGATGACCTCCCATCCTCTCGATCACCTCTCGATTGTCACTGATGACCTCCTGATTGCCTCTGATGACCTCCTGATTGCCATTGATGACCTCCCATCCTCTCGATCATCCTTCGAGCCCAGGCTATGCATGGGCCCAACAAGCCGAACACGGCCAAGAAGGCGCTCGACCTCGACGAGATCGACCTGAAGCTGCACAACTGCGCGGACTGCGAGAAGAAGGGGAAGATGGAGCTGCGGAATACCGAGTCAGCCGCCGCGCGCGACCGTCGGTGGAATCAGTTCCTTGGCGAGAACAACAACGACGACAAGCCCATCTCGCTCTCGGCGGTGGTCGACCCGGCGGTCGTCGTCGCAAGCAGCGTCGGCGAGCCCGTCGCCCTCGCTCCGAGCGTCGTGCCGAGCGCGCCCATCGCTCCGAGCGTCGTGCCGAGCGAGCCCATCGCTCCGAGCGTCGTGCCGAGCGCGGTCAAGAAGGTCAAGACCGAGGAGGAGTACATCGCGGCGAGCTCGAACGCAGAGGCGACGCGCCGTGCCTTCGCGGAGCACGAGGAGGCCCTCCGAATGGTGGGCGTCATCAACAAGGGCTGTAAGAAAGGAAAGATCTGGATCTGCAAGGGGGAGCCCGCGGAGGCTCTCCGAATGGCGGGCGTCCTCAACCGGATGCTGTCCTAGGCGAGATCGAATCTGCGAGAGCGCAGCGAGATGAGCGCCGAGATGTTCTCTCGACCGAGTGATGAGCCGCATATCCTCGCCAACGACTAATTAAACCACTAATTAGGGATGAGCCGCTCGCCAACGACTAGACGCCGAAATCTCGTACGATCTCGTACGGGAGAATGGACGATCTCGTATACGAGATGCCATCTGGATACCGTGAGGCATGGAGAGTGGAAGGAGAGTGGAGCTCTGTGAATGAGGGACAGAGGGAGGCGACCTGTGAGCCAGCGGCGTGCGGCCTCGGCCCTCGCTCGCTCACGCTCGCTTACACCCGACAGTACTGCCACAGACCATAGTGCAACCGTGAATGCATGAAAGACGAGTGAAGAATGGAGAACGTGTAGGGGCTTCAATGCTAGGGGGGGCGGAATTCTGCAGTGGCCAGTGCGATCAGGGCCTCGACGAGCCGGTTGGCATCGGCATGGCGTTGGGTTAGCGTTGGGTGCCGTCCGGACGGGCTCGGGTGCGCTCTGTAGGGGTCGAGTAGGTGGGATTACGATGTGATTTCAAGTGGGAATCGCACGATCGGGTGTCCACTGTCCTCGTGTTTTCGCGGCATAAATTATTGCGACCTTTAAAAGTCAAAAACTGTCCAAGTACATCCGATCGTCGCGTCGCATGAATTGCATGATGCATCGGTCGAGGGGCCTTCAGAAGTTTCCAAGTCGTAGACAAGTTCCGGCAAAGATTCGTCAATAAAGAATCGACTTTCCGTTTCCATAGAAGAATTTGCGTTTTGCGTTTTTCTTCGAGGCGCTGCATCCACGCGACCATCAGTCTGCCCGCGACGGCGACGATGCGATCGGAAGGCTGGTCCTCAGGCGACGAGCGACCAACGGCCGGCTTCAGCCTCTTTTCCACGGCAAATTGGCATCAAGGCTACTGTGGCACGACAGATTTCGGCGGCCGCTGTGAGTCGGACCCGAACGGCGCATGGCGGCTGTCTGACGCATCCAGTGCCAATTGGAGCGTGGCAGAGGACACGTGTGCACGGCTGTGCCAGTCCTGCCGGAGATGCATGTACATTTCAGTCAGCCTTGAGCACCATGACTGCTCCTGGTTTGCAGACTGTGATCTCCATGCGCTGGAGAGTTCGGTCACCGGCTTCCGCTCACGCTATCAAGGAGCTTCCTGGAAACTGCCTTACAGCTTAGCGCACGGCCAGTGATCGGCACCAAAGCGTGCCATGAGGATCGCCGAGACCAGCCACTGTCCTTCGTCCATGTGGCTTGATCGTCTGACCCCGCTGCTCGCGCATCCGAGTCAGCCGTTCACCTTTGTGAATGTCGGCGCCAACAAGGGCTTCGGCATCGCCTCCATCGTTGGCAGGTTTGGCAATGCGACGTTCAGCCCACAAGACTGGTACCATTCGATGCCCGAGTACCTCTACTGATGGCCACTGAGTACTTCTTGATTACATATGATTGCGTCCCTTATCAGGTACAACTCGATGCCCGAATACCTCGCCGCTCACAATGTGACGAACTGTGCGGCATGTGCTGCGCGTGCCGCGACCGCATCGGGGTGCGTGGCATGAGCGCCCGCGTAGTGGTGCATGCAATTGAGCTGATGAGGCCCAACGTCGCGTGGCTATCCTGGGCCTTGGCGCGCTTTGGCGTGCCAGCCTACCTGGTGCATGCTGCGGCGAGTAACGTCAGTGGCACTGTGCTCGTTCCTGTGAGTGACGAGGTAGCGGGGATGGGGGCAGAGGCGAACATGGTCTTAGGACAAGTGGCCCAGCCCTCGCCCCCTGTGGGAGAAATCCCCGCTGTGGGAACATTACGGAGGCATGCACGGAGGGTCCCTCAGGCATCCAGCGTGCGGATCTGGTCTCCATCGACACCGAGGGGCACGACGGCGTCGCCATCGAGAGCCTGATGGACGTGCTTCGTACTCGCTCGGTGCGCGTACTCGAGTTCGAGTACCACGGGGTCGGTATGTGGAATATGGGCTCCCTTGCTGCGACCATCGAGGGGCTCCATCAGGTGAGAGACACGCGTCCTTCTTTCACTGGTTGCAATCACTGAAAAGGCACCTCTGATTGCCACTGATTGCGATGCATGCAGGTGAGTTACACGTGCTTCTGGCAAGGCAATTTCGGCTGCCTGGCGCCCCTGTCGCCGCCGTGCTGGAGAGCGGAGTTTGAGATCCGCCGATGGTCCAATGTGGTCTGCGCTGCCGAGCAGGCACTGGCGTCCGAACTCATGAAGATTGCTGCCGAATGCGAGATCTCGATCTCGAAAAAGGAGATCCAGATCTCGAAAAAGCACGGCATGACGCACCCGCTCGAGAGTCGCCGGCCAGCCGATCTGATCTGCTAATTAATATTACAGATCAGACAATGACCGGACGCACCCACTTTACGAGACTCCTCCTCTACTCCTCCGCCCACCCACGTACCCACCCCGATCTTTCGAGTATTCTACTGCCAGTATTCGTACTTGTAAATTCTTAGGCACTTACAATTCTCTTCTCCATTATCCCATTATAAACACCATTGGAAACCATTGGACTCTAATAGGACTCACGTGTAGCCGCATGCCGCATCGCGTGGGTACTGTCAAAGATTCTGAGGGCTGTGAATATGTGTGAACTTAGGGATTTTCCTCGAAGTTGCCCATTTCTCGCGTCCGTGCTCCCCAAGTTGTCCGCGAAGGAGACGCCGCGCGCCGCACGAAATGCGAGCTGAAGGCTTGTCCTCAGGCGACGAGCGACCGACGGCCGGCTTCAGCCTCTTTTTCACGAATGCCAGCAGCCTCATGAGCAAATCCGTCCGGCGGCGCCTGGAGCCCGACGACCTGCTCGCGAGTCCGGATGAGCACGTCGACATCAGCGCGCAGTTCGAGGCGCTGTGGCAAAAGGAGCAGGCGCGTGCGGAGGCGGACAAGGCCGCGCACGCGGCCAACCCGCCCAAGCCGCCAAAGAAGGGCAAGAAGCCCAAAGGGCCCAGGCCGGCGAACATCCGGGCCGCGATCCTCCCGCTCATCAAATCGCTCTGGCTCCCGGCGGCGGTGCTCTTCCTCCTGCAGGGGCTGCTCGGCTTCGTCGGGCCGATCATTATCGGGCAGATGACGAGTATGATCGAGACGGTCGAGACGTGCGCGCGCGCCGAGAGCACGCGGCTCACCAACGTGACGCCCGAGTTTGTCAACTCGATCCCGGAGGCGTGCCGTTTCCCATACGTGTACTGGGGCTACTCTCTCGCGGCGATCCTGGTGGTGGCGAAGCTGTTCGAGTCGCTCTTCCTGACGCACTCGCAGTACCTCATGATGCGCATTGCCCTGCGGGCTCGCTCCGTCCTCATCGGCCAGATCTATCGCAAGTGCCTGCGCCTCGCCGGCATTGGCGACTCGAACACGGGCCAGATCCAGAATCTGATGGCGAACGACGCGCAGTTCTTCGTGATGCTGGCGCCCATGTTCAACTCGGTCTGGCTCGCGCCACTCCAGATCATCATCACCTTCATCTGGCTCGGACTCCTCATCGGGCCCGCCTTCCTCGCGGGGCTCGGCGTGATGTTTATCACGGTCAGTGCCTCTCGGATTGCATGCTGATTGCCTCCCTCATTTGGACCCGCCCACCTCGCGGGCACTGCAATGGCCTCTCTCTCTCTGAGCGACCCTTCCCAGGGCCCGTCATTCATACCCATCGCCCCTCCCCAGGGCAGCACACCTGTGCCGTCGTCCTCGCCACCTGCAGGCCCCGAGCATGCCCCTAATTACCCTAATTGCCTGAATAATTGTGCCTGAATAATTGTGCCTGAATAATTGCCTGGATGGTCCCAATGCTCCCACTTGCCCTCATTGCATGCCCCTCATTGCATGCAGGTCCCGATCATGGCCAAGGTCGCCATGCTCTTCTTCTCGCTGCGCAAGGAGCAGCTCAAGTTCACAGATGAGCGTGTGAAGCTCATCAACGAGCTCGTGCAGGGCATCCGTGTCATCAAGATGTGTGCATGGGAGACGGCCATGCAGAAGCGCATTGACGCGGTACGCACGCACGCACGACGCACGCACGACGCACGTGCGCGCGCCGCGTCGCATGACAAGGAGCTTGACAAGGAGCTTGACAAGGAGCTTGACAAGGAGCTTGCCGTCATCCGTCCCTGATCGCCTCCCTGATTGCGCCTGATTGCGCGACGCAGGTGCGCGAGAAAGAGCTTGCCATCATCCGTCGCACTAGGATGGTTTCGTCCATGATGTCGTCCGTGATGCTGATCCAGCCGCTCGCTGTGACCGTGGCAACCTTCATGGTCTACGGCGCGACCGGCAACGAGCTCACGGCCTCGATCATCCTACCGGCCCTCTCGCTGCTAGGCATGCTGCGCTTCCCTCTCGCCTTCTTCCCGATGCTCCTCGCTCAGCTGGCCAATCTCATGGTGCGTGCCGCTTGATGGCCTCTTGATTGCCTCTTCATGGCATCTTGATTGCCTCTTGATGGCCTCCTCTGATTGCCTCCTCTTGATGGCCTCTAAGTGCCCGCTCAGATTGGTGGCCTCATCAGTCATGAATGCGCTCGGATTTGGTGGCCTCCTGATTGGTGGCCTCATCAGTCATTAATGCGCTCGGATTTGGTGGCCTCCTCAGGTGTCTCTCGAGCGCATTACCAAGTTCCTTGTCAACCCCGAGCTGCCGCCAGAGACCCTGGAACGCGGAGAGCGGGCCGCTGCCGCCGCCGCCGCCGCCGCCGATAAGGACGACGGGAGCGTCGGCGCCCAAGACGGCGCCCAGTTCGGCGCCAAGGGGCGCGGCGGCGGCGCACTGCTGATGCTCAGCATCGTCGAGCCACACGAGGAGGTGCCTGAGACACCCACGATTGCAGAGGCAATCATCTCCGCGCGCGAAGGGACGCATCTCGAGAGCAATCTCGCGAGCCATGGCGAGGTGGGCGATGGCGCGCCCATCCCTAATAAGGAAGCCGAGCTCAATCTCAACAAGGAAGTGGACTTGGAAGCGGCAACACTCCCGGATAAGGAAGCGTCAAGAAGCCATTCACCAAACGCTGCCACCGCCGGCAAGGCGCCCGCGACGGCGCCACCACCCTTGGCGGCCCACCTGGCGGCAAGGGTGCAGGGGTCGTTCCGTTGGCAGCCTCCCGAGGTACCGATCTCGGGCTTGATTGCATGCTGATTGCCTCCCTCATCAGGGGGTCGTTCCGTTGGCAGCCTCCCGAGGTACCGATCTCGTACCGATCTCGGGCTCGAGTGTCGCTGCATGCAAGTGCTCACCACGACGCCCTCTCGCCTCTCCCCACAGGTGCCGATCTCGGGCAAAGGCAAGGGCAAAGGCGGGAGCGCCAAGACCAAAGGCGGGCGCGGGAAGGGCGCCGTCTTGGGCGCGGGCGCCGCCGAGGAGGCGCCCAACAAGGGGGGCGGCGCTCCCGCGGAGGGAAGGGCCAAGGGGGGGCGGGGTCGGGGGTGGTTTGGCAAGGCGGCGCCCGAGCCGGCGCCCAAGACGGCGCCGGATTCGTCCAGTGCCGAGGAGGCCCCTTCATCGCCTGCCGCCGCACCTCCCCCCACCGCACCCTCGCCCCACGCCGTGTCCGCCCCCGCCGCCCCGCCCCCCACCGCGCCAACTCTGCGCGACCTGGACCTCGAGTTCGTCCAAGGGCAGCTCACGATGATTGCGGGCTCGGTCGGCTCAGGCAAATCCTCACTGCTCTCCGCGCTGCTCGGCGAGGTGCCCGCCACGACGCCCGGCAGCTATGTGCAGCTGCAGGGGCGTGTCGGTTACTTTGCGCAGACCGCGTTCATTCTGAACGAGACGGTGCGCGGCAACATTCTTCTGGGCGCGCCGATGGACGAACGCCGTTACCAGCAGGTGCTCTTTGCATGCGCGCTGCTCCCCGATCTCAAGCATCTCCCGGGCGGAGATATGACCGAGATTGGCGAAAAGGGCATCAACCTGTCCGGAGGCCAAAAGGCGCGTGTCGCGCTCGCACGGGCCTGCTACGCGCACTCGGACGTACTGCTCCTCGACGACCCTCTATCCGCCGTCGATGCGCACGTGGGCAAGCACATCTTCAAGCATGTACGTCTCTTTGCCACTGATGGCCTCTGATGGCCTCTGAGTGCCTCTGATGGCCTCTGAGTGCCTCTGATGGCCACTGATGGCCTCTGATGGCCTCTGAGTGCCTCTGATGGCCTCTGATGGCCTCTGAGTGCCTCTGATGGCCGCTGTTTCCACCGATGGCCACTGATTGCCGCTGATGGCCTCTGATGACAACTTTGAGTGCCTCCCTCATCAGGTGCTTAGCTCTCGGGGGCTGCTCGGGCGCGCCACGCGTGTCCTCGTGACACATCAGACGCAGTACTTGGCCCATGCCGACCACATCGTGCTCATGGACACGGGGAACGTGGTGGCGCAAGGCGGGTACGAGACGCTCAACGGCCCCCCCGATCGCCCCCCCGATCGCCCCCCCCATCGCCCCCCCCCATCGCCCCTCG
>ENA-UOXG01001794-UOXG01001794.1-mixed-culture-metagenome-genome-assembly--contig:-NODE-1794-length-12836-cov-64.528675_pt1 | contig 12836 bp, 10 predicted proteins | sample MGYA00238159_ERZ761634 | MGnify/ENA primary metagenome ERZ761634 (study PRJEB28908, sample SAMN08776845) | mixed culture metagenome | isolation source: Freshwater growth medium | place: USA... | reverse complement strand
GATGACCTCTGATGACCTCTGATGACCTCTGATGACCTCTGATGACCTCTGGTGAGTTTCGTCCATCTGATGACCTCTGATGGCCTCGCTCATTACAGCTGACCGAGGCGCGCGCGCGTTCGCCGAGGTGCATCTGCATCGCCATCTGATCGCACTGCTCTGATGACCTCTTATTGCCTCGCTCATCAGGTGCATCTGCATCGCCATCTGATCGCACTGCTCGGGGCCAAGGCTGAGGCGAGGCGGGCCGCCGCCCAGACCAGCCCAGACCAGCCCAGCCCCTCGATCGGCAGCCGTGGGGGGGAAGGCAGGGGGGGAGAAGGCAGGGGGGGGGAAGGCAGCTTCCTACCCGTGCCCGGGATGGACGCCGGCTGTGGCGACGGGCTGCTGACCGTGGAAGACCTCGCCGACGCCCTGCGCGAGGCCTTCTTGGCGACCGATGCGCACTTTATGCGCAGCAGCAGCTCACAGGCGGGCTCGACCGCCGTCGTCGCGCTCGTGACACGCACGTACGTCATCGTAGCCAACGCTGGCGACTCGCGCTGCGTGCTCTGGCGCGAAGGGCGCGTGCTGCCCCTCTCCGTCGATCATAAGCCCGACCGACCAGACGAGCTCCAGCGCATCAAGGACGCGGTGCGTGCTGGATGAGCTCTGATGAGCCCTGATTGCCTCCTTCATCAAGGACGCGGTGCGTGCTGCGCATGCGCGCCGACGACCCGCTCGGCCTCTGCATGCAAGTGCTCACCACGACGCCCCTCCTCCTCTCCCCACAGGGAGGTTGGGTCGCCCACGGGCGCGTGCTGCATATCTTGGCCGTTGCGCGCTCCCTCGGAGACCGAGACTTCAAATACGAGGCCTCGCTCGCGGCGGGCATGCCCATCACCGCCGACCTCGTCTCCGCCTCGCCCGAGGTGCGCTCCAAGCAGCTCAAATGCCTCCCTACCTCCCTGCCTCCATCTCCAAGCATGCCTGCCTCCCTCCCCCAGCATGCAAGTGCTCACCACGGCGCCCTCGCCTCCCCACAGGTACGCATCTGCCGTGTGCAGCAGGGCGACGAGCTCCTCCTCGCGTGCGATGGGCTCTGGGATGTCCTCTCGGGCGAGGCGGCCTTTGAGTACTTGCATTCGCACGGGGCCGCCGAAAGCCCACAGCGAGCGGTCTCGCTGCTCGTGCAGGCGGCCGACGAGCAGTTCAACTCGCTTGATAACATCACCGCCTGCTACGTGCGACTCAGCACCGCGGAGTGACGAAGCACGTCGACGATGCTCCCCGAGTCCGAGGCCGACCCAGCCCACTGGGTGCGGTCGCGCACCCAATTCGCGAAAGTGAGACGCACCTCACGATACCCGACACGGTTGTACCTTGTACGTGGCGTCGTCTTGGCCGCGTCCAACTCCCAAAATGAATCATTGCGTTGTGGTCTGAAGGCCGCGAAGTGCGAATCAAAATCGTGCGCCCGCGGTCATGGCCCGGGTGGTCCGGCGTCCGCCGTCCGGGTTAAAATCATTTTCGTCGTTGACGTTATCGACCGGCCTCGCTCTCGCACGGCCGGCACACAATGACAATCATGTGGATCCATGGTCGATGATATCTGCGGTAGATGGTACACACGCCTCACGTCCGGGTCCTTGTTCGGCTCCGGGCGGCGCGGGCTCGCCCACGGCGGCGCGCACTCAATCAGCACACGCACAGGCCACAGCACGATGCACATGCACACCGAGAGACACGTTACACGTTCAGCATCCTCGCCCATGACACATCGTACGTCTGATCCGTACCTCCGCAGCAGGGTTCCGTTGGTCTGACGACATTCGTCCCTTATTAGGGTGGCTGCTCCTCCTTCCGCATGCATGCATGCGCCGTCTTTCGACGCTGCAGACGCCCTCAATCACGATGGCGCTCGTGCGAAAGAAACGGCCTCGAGAGAGCGCTGCGCTGAGCGTCCCTAATTAGGAACGCTCAGCGCTCATCACAGCGTCCCTGATCAGGAACGCGCCGCGCTCATCTCGGCGCTCATCGCCGCCGCCCCCAGCGCGCGGATTGGCGCCAGTACGCGTCCTTTGGCTCGACGAGGTACGGGTTGGTGGGCATCACCACCCCGCGGCGTACGTCAGGTGAGCCTGCAGCGCCAAAGGTGGGGCTCGTGAGGTCGTACCGCGGCGCGCCGCCGATGGTGCCGCTCCGCTGGCGCCGTAGTGAGAGCAGCTGCGGGTCGTATTCGCCCTCCTCGATCGCCTTGCCAAGGGAGTTGAAAGCGAGGCTCGTGGCAGCGGCGAAGGCGCAGGCGGTGCCGAAGAGCGCGGCCATGAGCACGCCCTCGGGCGCCGCCGCCTCCTCGAAGGCCTCCGTGCACTCGGCCCACGCGATCGGCGTCGCGAAGATGGCTCCAGCGAGTGCCGTGCCCGCGGCGAAGGCGGAGGAGGAGAGGGACGACTGGGTACGGCCGTAATACTCGTCGATGCGGGAGCGGAGGCTGATCACGTTCAGCCGTGCGTCCTCGATCGAAGTCTTCGCCATGGCGAAGAAGAGCACGCTGAAGCCGGAAGCCATCGCCGCGCCCGCCCCGAAGGCCGACAGCGTGCCTTCCTCCGCCTCGCCACCGATGATGGCGCCCGCAAAGGGGGCGAGGAAGCTGAGGGCGGTGCAGGCGGCCGAGAAGGCGCCCGCCTTCGCCATCACCGCCGGCGGCGGCACGAAGTACAAGCCGCGGCCGCGCCCTCGACTGAAATCCGCCTCCTCCTGCACGGAGGAGGAGATGGACGTGAAGGCAGCGGCGGCGGCGGCGGCGAAGGCGAAGCTGGCCCCGAGGGCGGCGGTGACCGCCTCCGCCTCGATCTCCTCCTCGGTGAAGGCAGAGGTCGCCGCCTCCCAAATCGAGGGCGTTGCGAAGATCGCCGCGGCGAGGGCGATGCCCGCAGCAAGCGCCGATGCTGAGACATCCGGCGCGAAATCGCGCCAGCCGCGCGTGCGCTGCTGGAAGGCCTGCAGCCGCGCCTCGTCGACGGCCGAGCTTCCGATGGCGGAGAAGGCTGTGGCGAAGCCGGCAGCGGCGGCGCCAGCGCCGAAGAAGGCTGTCACCGCCTCCGAATCGGTTTCGCCGGAGTTGACGACCGCCCAGATCGCGGGCGCCGCGTAGGCGCCGGCGACGACGGCGACCGAGAGGGCAGCGGCCTTGGCGATGGCCACCGGGATGGCCGTCTCAGGATCCTCATTGCCACGAAATCCGAACGATCTCGACGACCACGAATTCCACGAGTTCCCCCACGACTCCCGTGCGCGCGAGAAGGAGCGCCCGAGCTCGGGCCGGCGACGAAAGACGCCGTATTGGTCGTTGAATGGGCCAAAGCCCCCCTGGGCCACCAGGGGGCTGGTGCGGGACACGTAGTCGGGCGACAGGCACACGCGGTTCGAAGAGCGTGTGGCGGCTGTGCTGCTGAAGCCGTGCGCCAACGCCAAGCTGGTTGCGATCGTAGCAAAGCGAAGGCCCATGAGAAGGCGCCGCCAGAATTGACGTGCGTAGAAGATCTCGTTCGAAGGAACCGAGATTCCCTGTGACGAATCGGAAACGCGAATTTCCTTCGATCCAAAGTCATTTGGAAAGGGTCGCTCGGTCGCGACCCAGCGAACACAAGCGGCTCCAGATCTGGCAGTATTGTTTAAGGGAAGTATTTCGTGCTTGACTTGACTTGACTTGACTTGACTTTGACTGCTTCGACCCTAGAAGTTCCCCGACGGTGTCGCCGAGAAGAGAATCGGCTCGGCCCCCCAGAAGCCTCCGCGGACATGCAGCCGAGCGAGGCTCCTCTGCTGCTCCCTGTCCAGCCAGCGCGAGCCTCTCCGGCGCGCGGCATGTTGTTCGTGTGGCTCTCCGTCGCCGCCGTAGCTTCCCTCTTTTGTGGTTTCGGTGTGGGGTTTGCCGTCGGCGCTGCAGCGGAGGCCTCGAGCAGGGATTGCGACATTGTGCCAGAATGCAAAGCTGGCGTCGCCGTGTACGTTGACGAGATTGATGGTGACCAGAAGCAGATCACCATCTCCAAAGATGGGGACAAGAAGGACTGGTACCTGACGATCGAGCCGTACAACAGCACTGAAGTGTGGATCGTGACAACAACTATTGACGTCAAAACCTGCATGGCAAACGTGGACTTTAATGTCACGGGCAAGCCCAACCCGCCTCCGGTGAATCTGACGATGACCATTCACACGCTCGCACTGCGGCACCCATGCACTACCAATCTTGCCGCCATCTTCACCGACCCAACAGGCTCTCTCAACCCTTCCGGCATTCCAGGTAGCGCGGACTTCCCTCTCAACACGTGGATCCAGATCCCGGCGTCGCTGGACTGAGTCTGGCGTGGGTCTCCAGGCTCCACCCCCCGGGGGGGGGGCTCGCACGGCACGTGGCCACGTGGCCTGCTCGTGGCCGTGGCACACCCGACGTCCCCGCCTCCCGCCTTCCCCCCCGCCTCGTCCCCCCTCCGCTGTCGCAGCCGAGCCAGCTGTGCGCCGGTCGCCTACCGGTCGCCGGCTCGTCGCGTAGCGGACTGAGGCTTTGATCGTGAACGAGCGCGCCATGGCGCGCGTGCACCGCTCGATTGTACAACGTGAGTTCGTGACTTATGTGTCTTGTGTGTGTCCCTGGTGTGTGTGTACAATGCTGCCCTTCAGCTTTGCGACATCCGACTCTACAGAGCTGCTGGGGGGGGGTACGTCGTGAGTGGACGCCCACTCGATGACGAGAGCAATTTGTACTGCCTGTGTTGCCACGGTGGGGCGGGACGGCGAGTCTTGGCGGGGCAGGGGCTCTTGAGCGTCTTCCCGCGACCTTTCGTTCGTGCGCGTCCCGCCTAGCAATTCGATTGCACGCACGCGCTCGGGCACCATGGTCTGGTACACGGGCAAGGACGCCAGCGGCACAACCTTCTACTGGAATGAGGCGGGCGTCCCCCAGTACGATCGCCCTGCTGACTTTGACGAGATGGCGACGTGGCACGAGATGGAGAAGTTGCAGCGCGTGGTGGCTGCGCCGCCGGCGGCGCCGCAACCTGCGCCGCTGCCAGCTCAACCGCTCGAGGCCCATGAGGCAGCACCAATGGTGGCTTCAGCACAATTGCGCATGCTGGCGCCGCAGCCTGCGCCGCAGCCCATGGTGGCGCAAGCACACTTGCTGACGCCATGGGCTGCGCCATGGGCTGCGCAGTGGCCTGCGCCGCCGCCTGCGCCGCCACCCCCCTCGGTTGCGCCGTCTGACTTTGACGAGCTATGCATGAAGGTGATCAAGGCCGGCGACATGACCTCCGTGATAGACGACAAGGTTCGAGACGAGGTTCGGTTCGAAGTGGCAGTCGCAATGGTGTACGCGCAAATGAACCCTCACATCATTGAAGGCGGCGGCAGGAAGAAGGCTCTCGATAGCAACTCGACCGTCCAGGCGCTGTGGCGTCGCATAGCAGTCGAGTGCGGCTTCACCGAGCATGAGAAGCCAGACCCGCAAGGAAGCAAGCTGACCAAGGTGACCAAGTATGCGCGGACGATCTTAACCGAGAATTGGATACAGATACAGTTGCCTAGTTTCAGGGCGTGGCGTGGGAGAGAATTCATGACCCACATTGAAGGCTTGGAGAGCCTCATCGATGGATTCGACGCTTATGACCCCGAGGTCTGTTTTGCACTCCGGCGGCTGGCAGAGAAGTGCAAGGCCGCTGCTAGCAGACCACTCTGCGGCAGAGAATTCATGTCCCACATTGAGAGCTTGAAGAACCTCATCGATGGATTCAACGCTTATGACCCGGAGGTCTGTATTGCACTCCGGCGGCTGGCAGAGAAGTGCAAGAGAGCCGCTGGCAGTGATGTCGCGTCCCAGCCCCCCACTACTGTACAGAGTAGCGCTTACTATTGATGTGCAGCATGTGGAAGGAGGTGTGGATAGGGCGCGTGAAACCTGGGCACGGCGCAGCCCGCGCGAGTACTGTACGACAGCCCCCGGAGCTGTGTACCATGACAGCTGTGCTATAAGTAATATCTACCCCCGGAAGCGGATTACTGTAGGAAGTGGATTCCTCGTGTCTTCCTTGCGCACCATCGCGCGGATATCTCGGCGGCCGTCGTTCTCGCGGACGCAACTACCATACTTCTCGCCGCACCCGCCATGTGAAGAGCTTCAAGCTCACCATGGGCATGTCATGTCGCCCTTCTGAAACCGCCCCCGTGCGGCACCCTACATGGTGTAATGCGAATGTTTGAATGTGAATGTGTTAGAAGTCACATAGACACACATTCACATTCACACACATGAGCGGTGTGGTCCTGTTTTCAATTCACACACACATTCAGACCATCCTCAACGCCGCCAGCGCGCGCATGCTCCGTGTCTCGTGTGGGGTCATGTAAGGTGTGTGTAATCTGAGCGGGCAGTAACAGTGCCGTAGCACCGGCTGTCGCGTCTGTCGTGTTAACGTTCACATTCATACGTTTTTCCCGGCGCCTTCCGACCTCGGCAAACATGACGCGCATCATCGTCTTGCTCTTCACATGCATGGTGCTCGAGCGCACGCACGCGTTTGCGCCGTTGACGCCGCGTGCATGCCAGCCACGCTCGGCTGTCGCTATGACCGCCGCTACCGACCTTTCGAAGCCCTCTCTATTCGAGCTCATCGCCGAACGAGATTTTGGCAGTCTCGTCCAGCGTGCGCGCGAGGAGCCCACGTCGCTGCTCGAGCTTGTGAAGGACGCTGGTATCTCCGGGGCGATTTCGTACACGGCCGTCGAGCTGTCCTTTTTCGCGATCGCGCTGCCCACTGGCTTCTTCACCTGGCACGCCACCACGGGCGAGTGGCTGCAGCCGCTGCTGCTGCTGCAGGAGGACGGCGTCGAGGGCAAGGCGCGGCTGCTCAGCCTGCTGCTGTCGTACATCGTGCTCCTCAAGTCCTTCTTCCCGGTGCGGCTCGGTTCCACCGTGCTCCTCACACCGTACATCAAGCGCCTTCTCGACAGCTTGCCCGCCCTCCCGCTGCCGCCTTCGAGCACGTTCACGGCGGGCGCGCAGCGCCGCAGCCTCAAGGCAGAGCTGCTCGAGCTCGCGCGCGCCTCGCGAGGTGGCATCGAGCCCTTTGACGCCGCCGCACAGGCCCGCTTCGAGCGCGTGATGGCGCAGCTCCCCGCGCTCAACCCAACCGCGGACCCGGCCCGCTCCACCCTCTTCAACGGCGAGTGGACGTGTGTTTGGACGACGGAGAAGGAGCTCAACTTTGCCGTCGACAAGGGTCTCTTTGGGCTGCCCTGGGTGCGCACGTATCAGACGATCGATGTGCCCGGCGGCACGCTCTCCAACGTGATCGAGTTCGATGGCGGCGCTCTGACGGTCGGCTCGACGATCGCGCCCGACACGGCGCTGGGCAGCCGGTTCAACTTTGCATTCGAGAGGTGCACGGTGCGCTGGCGGGGGCTCACCGTGCCGCTGCCGCCTGTGGGTAAGGGCTGGGGCGAGCTCCTATATCTCGATGACGAGCTCCGGATCCAAAAGGACGTGCGCGGCGACATCGTCATCGCCACCAAGGTTCGTTAATTTGAACGTCATGTCAATGCGCCACCCCACAGGTTCGTCGTTAGACACGAGGCTGGGCCGGCGCGGAGGGTGTGGCGACACTCGACTGTTGGTGCGAGGCTCTCCCGTCCTATCGTCGTAAATTTCGAACAATTTCTCAAGCGCGGCGAGAGTCGGCGAGTGACCGGCGAGCAGTCTCAAGACAGTTGTTCGTGAGGCTCGATGCTCGATGAAAAGTCGGACTAGGATCTCAATGTACAATGAAACCTAACCTAAATACCAAATCCAAGTCGATGCTTGACCCAGCCGATGGGGCTGGCGACCATAGGGATGCCATCCATGCCTCCCCATGAGCTTCCCGCCGGAGAAGGGGCTGGCAGCGCGCCCGGCGGCGGCGTCGCGTGCGATGCTCTGCTCGCCACTGCACTCGCCTCGCGTAAGCTGTACAGCTCTGCCATGAGCGCAGCCATGTTGGCTGTGGGGAGTCCTCCAGCCATGCCGGCTGTGGGGAATCCTCCTGCCTCGAGGTTGGGCATGGCTGTGGAGGAGGCGGAGGAGGGACCCATCGGCGGCGGCAAGGAGGAGGAGGAGGCGGTGGAGGAGGCGGTGGAGGAGGAGGCTGTGGTGGAGGAGGTTGTGGAGGTGGAGGAGGAGGGACACATCGGCGGAGCCTGTCCCATCGCGTGCATCAGGCCGGCTACCTTGGCGGTCAGTAGGTCGAGAGCAGCCGAGATCTGCATCTCGTGAAGCGCCCGCTCCGGCGCGTGCTCGTCATCTTCGCCCATCGGGGAGCCCACCATCGTGTCGCGCTCCCTGCACAGGGCCTCGAGCGCCTTTTGGTAGTCGCCGCCCTTGGCACGCAGCACGTCGCGAGCACGCACGCGAAGGTGGCCTTGGCATGGGTGCGCGAGCCGCTCGACCTCCGCGTCCTCGAGCGACATCGAGGCCGGCCGGCCGAGCGCGAGCTCGTGCCTCTGCAAGGCGCCGAAGAAGCCACGATTCGGAAGGATCACCGGCCGCGCGCTGCGCGTCGTCTCATACGCGTCAGCGAGCGACATGCCACGCCGCGACATCAGAAAGGCGATTACGAGCGTGGCCGAGCGGCTCATGCCCGAATTGCAGTGGACGAGCACATGCTCGCTCGATCGAAGCCCTTCGTCCAAGAAGGCATTCGCGCGATCCACGAATTTCAAGATGGGCGCGTCGTCGCTGTCATCGATATCAATGTGCAGATACTTCAACCGGCCCTCGTGGAAGCCAGCACTCTGCGTCATGTTGATGATGCGCCGCACACTACCTGGCGGCCGCTCGGCAGCGGAGCAGTCGCCGAGGAAGAGGCCGGGCACGATCTCGTTCACACAGTCGGTGCCAAGCGTTGACTTCCAGGCGTGCAGGCCGACCTTCATGCGCTGTGCACGCTCAGGTGTCAATTAACACAACACGTTCATACTTCACACTCTTTCACACGAACTGCGAAGTGTACTGGTACGACTTTATCTCCTCTCGGTCGAGTCGCGTGTCCTTGCCCGTCTATCCCCCGGCTTCTCCCCACCGTTCTTCCGTTGTATCCTCCGGCTGGTACGCGCCCTGGTACCCGACCTCACTCGCCGTGGCTACCTTCACCCCGGCCCAACCGCCCTTACTTGTAAACTCGCCCGGCGAGAAGACAAATCTGTCCGGACGCAGAAGTAACCTCATCGTGTACCGGCTTCACATCGCGTATGACTTCTCATCTCGGTCGATGTCCTTCGAGCGTACAGGTGCAGATACGGGAGCACACCGAGTCCCCACTGCCCGCCCCGCCCCCGGCAGTAGCATGGACATCACAATAAAATCAAGGTGCGAGACCATATCCACGTCGACGTACGTTAAGCAAACGTTCACACTTGCGAGTCCGACTTGGTGAGCATGTGCAGCAAGCGGCGGTCAAAGTTCACAAGAATCCAGTACTCACTAACGAAGCCGCCTTCGCCATACCGGTGGGCGCAGCGGCCATCACCTCGACTTCCTTGAGCGCCGCGGCCTTGGCCGCCGCCTTTCGCTTGAGTGTCTCGTCGTTCCAGATGAGGGCTTGTTGGCCAAAGTGGAGGAAGCGTTCCTTGCTGCCAGCGCTCACAAACTCGATCGAGCCGTCGCGCGCTTCTCCTTGGTCATCTCACAGTGCACGAGGTACTCGTCCTCGCACTGCTCCTTGAGCATCTTGCGCAGCTGCTTGTACGCCCGGCCCGTCGCTGCCTTGACTGCCTTGGCAGCGGACGGCGAGGCCGAGGACGACGTGCTGCTTGCATCGTCTCCGAGGGCATCGTCACCGAACAAAACGCTGCCCGAATACACCCTCTCAAACATCTTGACCGCCTCGACCTCCGCCTTCGACACCGCCTGAGACGGCAGTCCCATCACCGCCTCCAGCGGCAGCCCCGCAACGCAGCCTGCTGCGGCGGTCATCTTGACGATCCGAAGGCCGGCCGAGATGATCTTGCGGTTCTCGACCAGCCACTTCTTGGGCATTTCCAGCTTGTAGCCGTTGCCCTCAGGGCCACAGCGCACCGCGCAGCCGGTCACCGGGTCGAGGAAGACAAGGCGGTACTTGTCCTTGACAAACTCCCTCTTGACGAGCTGCATGAGCTTCGAGCTCGATTTCTCCATCGGCAGGAGCACGAAGAGGCGGGGGCAGTCGAGCTCGCCTTCGGCGAGCCGGATGAGGCTGCGCTCAACACTCTCGCTCAGCTCCAGCATCGCCTGTCGGAACATGTCCGACTGCTGCTGCAGCATCACACTCAGCGCACTCGCGAGCTCGCCGCCAGTACCGCCGGGCATCTGCGAGAGCAGCGCGAAGGCATGCTGGCGCAGCAGGCCCTGCGACGTCTCCAAGGCTGCCTTCTCTTCAGCCAGGTCTGACTGCTCCGCTGCCGTCGTCGTCGCGTCGCCCTGTGCCGCGCCAATCTGCACGAGGGCGACGCCCAGCGTCTCCGCCTCGGATTCTGTCGAGATCAGCCGCGTCGCCAGCGCCAGCTGCGACGCCTCCATCTCATAGCCTTTGGAGAGTGAGAACTCCATCTTCTCGAGCCTCGCGACGACGCCGCTCCCCGCCGCCTTGCTGCCCTCTCCGCCCTCCTCGTGGCTTCCGTCGAGAGAAGCGCTGTCGCTGCCAAAGGTCGGGCGCTGCGTATACTCGGCATGCCAGCAACCCTCGATCAGCCGCACCATCGGCCCGATGGTCTTGTCCTGCCACTCCTCGTTTGGGTTGGCCAGCGTCGGCCGCACGCCCTGGATCACCGCCTGGGGTAACGACGTCGCAGCCGCCAGCATCTTCGCGTACGGCTGCTCGCCACAGACGACGATCCACGCGAGGATGGAAAAGGCGTAGACGTCAGCTTCGGGGCCCACGTGCGGCGGATGGACGAAGAGCTCGGGCGCCTTGAAGGGCAGCGTGCCACGCCCGCCCACGGTCGAATGCGACATGGAGGTCATGTTGGCGGAGGTGGAGAGCCCAAAGTCGGTGATCCACGGCACGTCGAGTGGCCCGATGAGCACATTCTCCGGCTTCAGGTCGAGGTGGATGATCTTGTGCGCGTGCACCGCCTCCATGCCGCGCGCGATGCCCGCGAGCAGCCGCACCATGGCCAAGGGCGTCTGGATCAGGTGGTTGTCGAGCGCGTCCTGCAGCGTGCCGCTCGGTGCGTAGCTCATCAGGACCATCGGTGCCGGCTCGAAGCATGCGCCGTGCAGCTTGATGACATTCGGATGGCGCACGCGGGACAGCGCGCGCACCTCTCGCCGGAGTGCCTGGTTGAACGAATCGTGCGGGGACGTTGGGCCGAAGGCATCCGGCGAGATCGGCTTGCCGCGGCTCCCCTTGAGCGGCCGCGGCTGCTTGATGGCGACCTCCATCCCATGCCACCAGCCGCGCACCACGACCCCCTGCCCGCCCTCGCCGAGCTTCTCGAGGATCTTGATCTCGCTCGCGTCGAGCTCCCACGCCTTGAGGAGCTCCTGCGCCCGGGTCATGCGTTCCTTGGCACTGGAAGAACGATCGAAGCGACCGCTCATCTCGATGCCAACGCCACCACTGCTACATGTACCTCCACCGCTGCCGCTGCCGCCGCCGCTGGGAATGGAGGCCGCGCCTCCGCCCTCGGGTGGCTCTTGCTGATGATGGTCATCTGCGGTGACCGTGCTCACGGACACATTGCGGACCCAATGGTTAACATCTTTGTGCCGCCGCAGCTGGACTTGTCGGCGCCTCATCCACCAGCCAACCATCGCCAGGCAGCACAGCACAATAATCGTTGCGGGCACGGCGATTCCGAGGATGGTGATGGCGCCGCCACCGGCGCTATTTAGCGCGCCCGGCGGCCTTTGCGGGGGCGGCGAGGTCAAGGGCGAGGAAGGCGGTGGCGGAGGTGCGACGTTCGCGATGATGGGCGGCGTCACGACCGCGAGCACGGCGATCGAGACGCCGGTGACGCTCGCGAGCATGGCGGTCGCGCTGCTCGGGCTGCTCGTCGCGCTGGCCATCGCCGACTGCACCGAGGTCGCCATCGCCGGGGGCGTGAGGATGCGCACGCCGACGATGACGCTGCCCGACGTGACCGTCACCATCACGGCTGATGGGTCGACGCCTGCCCGGGCTGCGATCGCGCTCTTCATCTCGGTCCGCACGCTCGGGGTGAAGGAGGAGACGTCGCCGGCGAGTCGGAGAGCAAAGTCGACGACGCTCATCGCTGGCGGCGAGGGTGGCAGAGATGGCGGCGGCGAGGGCGGTGGTGGGGAGGGCGATGGCGGAGGCGGCGAGGGCGGCGGTGGGGAGGGCGATGGTGGAGGCGGTGAGGGCGGCGGCAGTGATGGTGGAAGCGGTGGTGAGGGCGAGGGCGGAGGCGGTGAGGGCGGCGGCGGCGATGGCGGAGGCGGTGGTGAGGACGACGGCGGCGGCGGCGAGGGTGAGGGCGGCGGGGGCGATGGCGGCGGCGGAGATCCGTTGATGACGAACAGCTGCGTGGCCGACAGGTAATCAAACTGATCATCAGCGACGGGGTGGCTAGCGTTGAGAGGCAGGTCTTATAGAGACCGATGGTGGAAAGCTCGACCGAGATGGCGCCGTTGCTGATCGTGCCGCCCAACTGCGTGGCCCGTGCGAAGGCTGCGCCTGCGCAGGTCCGGGAGCCGGATGGTAGGAAGACGAGGTGGTTGCCGTTGCTGGTGATCCCGCTCACTGTTATGATGGTCGGGGAACTGTGTACGATCGTGTTGGGCGTCAGGGTCACGCTCGGAGGGGCGGGTGGGGGCGAGGGCG
>ENA-UOXG01001793-UOXG01001793.1-mixed-culture-metagenome-genome-assembly--contig:-NODE-1793-length-12846-cov-41.992182_pt1 | contig 12846 bp, 7 predicted proteins | sample MGYA00238159_ERZ761634 | MGnify/ENA primary metagenome ERZ761634 (study PRJEB28908, sample SAMN08776845) | mixed culture metagenome | isolation source: Freshwater growth medium | place: USA... | reverse complement strand
TTCAGGCTCAAGCTCGTTATGGATCCCGGCCATGCAGTCGAGAGAGCGGGCGGATAAGTGAGCTAGACAGTTGCTTTTGTCATTTGTGGCTAGTGTGTCATCGTAGTAGTCGGTACATACATGTACATGTAGTCATGTACGTTGCGTCGCAGTCAATAGTGTGTGAGTGGCATCAATTTTAGGGCCTAAATGTAGTGATTTACAGTAAATATCGCCAAAATTTTCGCGCCTGCGGCGGGCAGAAATCCCGCGCGCATTGCGCGCGGGGCAACTTGATTACCCCCCCTCTATAGACGAGAGCACCCCCTGTCACCTCCCAAGAGGCCGTCGACTACCCGGGAAATTCACACACTCAAATTATCCCACACGAACTGCCGAAAGCGAAACTGGATCGCCACAAACACTGGAAGGATGGCAGCGATCGGCCGATCGCCGACCAATTGCGACCGACCACTAAAAAACACGCACACATGGTTATATAACGAGTTTAGTCATTAGTGCGAAACCCGGCCCCTGGACCCGGACTTGTGGCCATGAAGTTCATTGCACATTGGGGGAAAGTGAGCACGCTAATGCCGGAGACCGGAGGGAACATGTACAGGTGCGTCGAACACTCGATTAGGCGGTTCGCGTACGTGTACTTCGCACCCCTTTCACACCCCTATATGTCCGCGCGGGGAGGTGTGCGTAAGTCTAAGGGGGTCTGCTGATCTACCCCCTTAGTACCGGTGTGTGTGTCCCGGCTCCCCCCGGTGTCTTTTTACCGGTGGTACCCGGTAAAAAGACACCGGGGGGAGCCGGGACACCCGGTAGGATTCTTGAGTCACACCAGCACAAGGACCCGCGCGACGAGAATGGCCAACACGCTGCTCGTGCATGCGCCCGACTACTCCAATGAGGAGCTGCTGCTCAGCGGTGATGTGCTCAATGAGTGCGGCCTCGCGCCGGGCGACTTTGTCGAGCTCTCGCTCAAGGAGCCGAAACCGATTGCGCTGGTGCTGCGCGTGCCCGCGCTCACGAGCACCGGCACAAAGAGCGCTGTGCGCGTCTCGCTCTCGCGCTTGGTAGCCGACGCCTTTGGGCTCACAGCACGTCAGCCGGTCGTGCTGCGCGCGGTCAAAACGCACGAGGCGGCGCTTGAATGGGTCGAGCTCACGTTCCGTGACCAGCACCTCTCGAGAGGTGACATCTGGCACTTTCGGCGGCACCTCGTGGTGAATGAGCCAACCATGTACCTGGGCAAGACGATCAGCTTCGAGCACATCCGCGCGCAGGTGACGCGGATGATGCGTGAGGGCAGCCAGACCTCGTCGGGCGTCTTCGTCGATCAGACCAAGGAGGCGCTGTCGACGAAGCTGCGCTTCCGCTCACGCTCGGCGGCGTTCGTGATGCTGTTACAGGTGTCGGCGGAGATGAGCGCGGTGGATGCTGCGAGCGGCGAGCTCTACCACGAAAAGGCCATCCGCTTCCTGCGCGCGCTCTTCCGCCGTTGGAAGACGCTCGGCGTCTCGCACTCGGTTACGATCGTTCTCTTCTGCCGCTGCTACGCCGACGGCGGCAAAGGCAGTGGCGCTACGCGCGGTGGTGCGGCGACGGGCGGCGCGATGCCCGCTCCTAGCGCGAACCCCGCGCTGGGCAGCGACGGTGAGCTCATGAGGGATGGCGCGGGCCGGCGCTACTCGGACTACTACAAGCTCGTCGCTGAGAATGAGAGCCGCGCGGATTGGGAGCCGTTGCTCCCCACCCTAAAAAGGCAAATCCTCTCGTTTGGGCCTTCGCTCAAGCGGCGCGAGCAGACAGCGTCGGCGATGACCGGCGGTGCGCCACCGCCCACTTCTCCAGCGTCGGGTGGTCTTTTCGGCGGCGGCTTGGGCGGCGGCTGGGGCGGCGGCTTGGGCGGCGGCTGGGGCGGCGGCTTGGGTGGCGGCTTGGGCGGCGGCTTTGCGAAGAGCCATGGGTCGGACACTGCAGGCGGTTCGAGTCTCTCCATGCAAAACTCGAGCGCTGCGCAAGGCAACCTGCTAGAGGCGATCAACTTGGCTCTCGATGTGCTCGAGAGCTCATATGAGGAGCAGGTGGTTGCCCTCGGAGTGCCCTCGGAGTGCCCTCGGAGTGCCCTTTTGAAGGCCCTCCTTGGATGCCCTCCTTGGATGCCCTCTTTGGATGCCCTCTTTGGATGCCCTCTTTGGATGCCCTCCTTGGCCCTCCTTGGATGCCCTCTAAATGTCCTCTGCTCGCGACGCGGCGGCAGGACCTCGCGAGCACGGGCAAGTCGATCATCGTCATCTCGGCGGGCTCCGGCCACTTCGAGGTGGAGCACCGGCTATCCAAGATCACGCAGCAGAGGCTCATTGACAATGGTATCGGCTGCGACCTCGTGTGCTGCAGCTCACCGCCGCTGCACACGGTGCCAATCTTCACGTACGTGCACTCGCGCTCGGACGTGGACCTGCCGGGCGAGGCTTCGTCATTCCGCGTGCCGCATTGGATGCTCGTGTCGTACACGGACGCGCCGCCGCACCCCGCGCTCCCTCACTGCCGAGTGACGCCCGCGCCTCACCTGGACGCCCGACACGACGCGTCTCGCCAGGACGGAGGCAGCGGAGGCGACGGTGGTGACGGTGGTGGCGGCAGTGGGGCAGCGGCGGCCACCGCGGCTGGAGCCTTCGGTGCGGGTGAGGTACCGCTCGGGGCGGGGCAGGGCGCGGCATCGGAGCCATTGGGGCCGTTCGGTCCACTCTTGCTTCCCTGCCGCGTGCCTCCGTTTGAGCTGCCTTGGCTGCCGTCGGCTTCCGATGGGGGAGCGACGTCGCACGTGAGCAGCGGCGAGCTCGTACGGGCCCGCTCGGTGGACAGCGATGGGGGCGTCTTTGACCTCGCTGCAGCCCTCCCAGAGGGATGCGTCTTTGCGCGGCACACCGCCGCGATGTCGTCTATAGGGCACTTGCGACGGACGGCGGACGGCGACGAGGATGGCGACGAGGCCCGCGTTGATGAGGAGGAGGTGGGCGGCGAGGGCGCCGGCGTGAGCGGTGGCGGCAGGCCCGGCGGCAGTGGCGGCGCTGGGCTGACCGAAGGGAGCCCCGCCGCAGACCAGATGTGGGAGGATGAGGCCACCGTTGTGAGCAGCCGCCCCAATAGCCGCGCGCCGCGTGCAGCCTTAGGTGCTCAGGGCTGCGCTAGTGCTCGCAGCGGCGCCCACGCGAGTGTGGTCGGCCTGAGTAGCTGCTGCACCAGCGGCGCGGTGGCTGGTTCGCGCCCGATACCGCGCCCTGGCGCCGCCGGCCGTTACGACGCCCGTTACGACGCCCGTTACGATGGCCGTTACGATGGCCGTTACGATGGCCGTTACGACTCGCATGACGAGGGCATCTATGGCAGCCCCTCTGAGATGGACCTCTCCTCGTCCTTTGGCTCTGACCGGGGTAGGCAGATGGCGTGCTCCCTGTCGAATCTGGACCTTGGCTTCTCGCCGCCGGCCACGCCGCTGCAGCTGGCGGACGGCTTCCCCTTGCAGCCCTCGCGCCATGTGCGAGCAGCGTCAGGCGACCACTCGGCGAGCGCGAGCAGCCTCACACACCTCCCGCGCCAGTCGGCCATTGCGGGCAGCACGCATCTCTTGCCGTCGGAGCGCGCTAGTGGCGCTGGGGGCGGCGGACCACATGCGACGGCCACGGCCGACGGTACTGCGCGCCCATCGCACCGGCTCAACCCGTTTTCGCACGCCGACTTGCAGGCGCTCAAGAATCTCTCGCAGAACTCGTACGCGCGCCGCCGATGGATGTACGTGAACCACATCGGGACTGACAAAGGGAGCGAGGGGGGCCAGGGGGCTGCTGGGGGGTCTTTCGGGCCCGACCCTCTGCACCTCTCGCCGTACACCAACTCGTCCATCCTGCAGCACCAGGAGCATCAGTGGACCTCGCTCTCTGAGCCAGCAGTGCTGCCACTCACGACGGACCCGACGCCCGAGCAAATGCGCATGATCAGCATGAACCTGCAAACGGGACCCTCAGATGGACACACACGCCACTTTTGGCAGCTCGATGTCCCGCGGCAGGAAGACTTGAGCGGCATCCCTTACGAAGTTGCGATGAGCGCTGAGGAGCTGCTGCAGGAGCTGCTCTGCCAGCGGCTTGAGCAGGACTTCCAGCTGCTCAGGCCGCGCCACCAGGCCCGACTACTCTCTCTCCACCAAGAGCAGACGTATTACGTTTCGAGGGGCGACCAGGTGCAGCAGATCACCTTCGTGCAAAAGGAGCAGCCAGTCGTGCAGCCGCGTCGCCACCACGCACCGACCGACCTCGGCCGTGCAACGGCCTCTGTGGGTGGGCGCGTGGGCGCCGTCCTAGGCGGCGGCCACGCGGCAGCGGCGCGCCAGAGCAGCGGCAACAGCAGCAGCAGCAGCTCCATGTCACGTGGCGCGCTAGGAGGTGCCCAGGGCGCCGGAGCCCATGACGGTGCGCCGCTCGGCGGGGTCGCCGCAGCGCCGCCGGTGGCGCCACAGGCTTCCTTCTCGGAGATCCGCGTGACACGTCACCTGCTGCAGCCACCCGGATCACGGCAGGAGAGGGCGGCGGCCGTTGCCTCGGGCGCGTCGGCCGGCGGGCTCAAGAGCACCTCCTCCGCCTCCGCCGCCTCCATCTCGCCCTCGAAGCGATTGGCCGACAAGGCGCTCGATTACCGGTACTATGTCTGCGACCCCCACAGCTTGGGCTACCAGACGGCGGCCGCGCTCATGAGGCCTACGACCTCGTTTGACCAGTACCCGTGGAACTCGCTCGATCAAGTCGTGTGTGGCTGGGATTGCACGCTCATCAGCCTGCCCATGCGCCCGCGCTGCAAGCGCTTCGCACTGCTCGACTTTTCGGGCGCGGAGGACTCCCTCCGACGGCTTCTCTCGGCACCGGAGGGCACGCAACGACTGCTTGCCGCTGCCTTGTTTGGCGACGGCGTCACGCCAGGGCCGCCGCCCAGGACGCCCAGCATGGTGCCCGGCCTCACTGGCGCCGCCGCCGCCCGCCCGCTGCCACGGCCGCCGCCACCACCCGCCGCCACGTCGCCCTCCACGCCTCCGCTCACGCGGTGCTCTGCGACCACTCCGCACAGCGGCGGCGCCTCCCCTCCCACTGCTCAGCCTCCACGAGCACGGCGGGCATCGACCTCGGGCGTCGACGACATGACGCCGCGCGACGTGAACGCCCCTTCACTCAGTCGTGACCGCTTTGACCGTTTTCGCGAGGCCGTGCGCTCCAAGCTACCCATAGGCGACCGCGTCGAGTGGGTCGAGGCGGCGGCGGCGGCTGTGGAGAGCGAGGGCAGCGGAGGCGATCTGTCCCCTGTCGGTACCAAGGGCGGAGGCAGCGCTCACGCCCAGCGTACCCACTCGCAGCTGCTCGACCTCACCTCAGTGGACGACACGACTAAGGGCACTGCCTCTGGCCGAGGGGAGCGCCCGCGTCGCATGTTCGTGCAGCTCCTCTTCGACGCGAATGCAAGTGGGGAGCAGGCGTGGCACCTTGAGCTTCGGTGGACGATGTGCCAATCCCAAAAGGTCGAAGAGCTCATCAAGTTCTGCGCGCGCCGTGCCAAGCAGGCGGGGCTGCTACTTCTCCAAGTGCCCACGGGCCGTCGGCCACGTCCCTTTGCCCTTCCCGTCCTCGTGCCCATACCGAGCGCGCTCCAAGCCAAGGCGCTGCTCCTGCTGCGCACCGAGCTGTGCTTCTTGCGCGAGAGCGTGCACGCGGGCACTGATCTGCACGCGGGGCGCTCCACGGCGGCTCTCGGGGACCGGTGGATGCATGAGCTGGGCGTCGCCTTCGTGCAGCGCGACAAATACGGGCGCGGCTTCCTCTGGTCGGCGAATCGGTGCATGCCCTCGGCCGAAGGGCGCGCTCACTCGATTGACATGCTCACGAGATTCCGCGAGATCTGCGAGGCGCTCACCATTATGGACCGAACGGGGCCCCTGTTCACGGGCATGCTGGGCCGCGCCGAGATGGCAACAGCCGTCGCCGAGCAGCAGTGGGACTGGAGCGACGGTCGCTGCTCGCTCGACAGCTTAGGCTCGCGTGCCGGCCTCGCCGTCGAGGCCGCGTTGCAGGCAAGCGAGTCTGTGCCGCCAAGCCCGCTGTCTGCGGATTCACTCGAACAAGAATCACCCTCTCCGCGCAAGGGCGGCGGCAGCCTGTGGCTCAGTAAGGGCGACGACTTTGGCACGGAGGTGTCCGTGGGCTCTGCCCATGGTTAGGCATCTATCGATCTGTACGGAAATTACGTGTGAGCCTTGTCATCAAAACTTGCACTAGACACAACTGTTGTTCGAACACTTGAAGGATCAAAACCAGCAACCGCGTCCGCGATGAACCAAACCAGGTCGTGAATTCAAGCATGAGGCTCCCCAAAACTTGCCGGCGCAGAAAACTAACATAAGAGGCAACCGATGGCCGCACGCGGTACAACTATTAAGTACAACTGCTAACTCTCGCACAAACCGTATAAGCTCCTCGCTCATGACGTGAACAATGCCGCGCCGGAGCGCCTGCAGGCTTCTCGAGCACCATGAGACGACCACGAGAAGGAGGACAAGCAATTTGGTCGCCGCGCTGTATCGGCGTTACGAAGTTCGGGAATCAATGCGGGAATATGGGCCCAAGCACGGGTTGGGCCTGCTCCCGCTCGCGTCGATCGACTCAGGCGACTCATGGCCGCCCACGCCCAAGGCACGTAAGATCAGCTGCGGCCGGCTGTCGCTCGTCACCGGCGCCGCCTTACTCATCGTCATCTCAGCAGTCTCGACACTCACGGCTATGGCCTGGCTCTCCGACGGCCTGGCTGATGTGAACGACGAGGTGCCGAAGCCGCTCGCCACCCGCCTCGCAGCTGCCGCTCGACCATTCAAGCGGATGCAGAACGCGCTGCTGCGCCGCATCGAGAATCCCGGTGGCAACGCATCATGCGTGGATAAGGACAGCGAGTGCATCGGCTGGGCACAGAGTGGCGAGTGTAAGAGCAATCCTGGCTTCATGAACGTGCAGTGCGCGCGCTCGTGCGGCCTCTGCACCGCCACCGAGGCCAAGTTCGACCCGAACTGTGACGACAAATCGTCCTTCTGCGGCCAGTGGGCGGCGGTTGGCGAGTGCGGTGCGTGGCCCAGGCCCTGCCTTGAGGGCGCCCTGCTGGCTTCGGTTTGCGCACGCCCCGCGACGCGCGTGCGCGTCTTGCCAACCAACGGCTGCTTCGCTCGGCGTGCCGCGTCTCGCAGACTCAAACCCGTCGTACATGCGCGTCAACTGCCCGGTGACATGTCACCTGTGCCAGAGCCGCGCATGCCATGACGTCAACCGGACGCGCTGCCAAGACGAGGCCTCCGCGGGTGCGTGCCGTCGCGAGCCCGAGCGCATGTTCGACGAGTGCCGCTGGGCGTGCAAGTGGTGCGCCATGGACACGGGCTCACGCTGCCGGCGCGCGAGCGATCTTCAGCCGGCGGCGCGCAAGGGCTCTCTCGACTACATGTTTAGGCGCGCGAGTGCCCCGATGCATGCACACCTGGGGCCGATCGTGCACTCGCGCGACCCGTGGGTGGTGAGCTTCGATACTTTCCTGAGCGACGAGGAGGCCGATAGTGTCATCCAGGTGGGCGGACGAGGCGGCTGGGGTCGCTCGATGGCGGGAGATGGTGTGCAGGCTGTGCGCACGTCTTCGACAGCTTGGTGTGACCACAAGACGTGCGGAGCCGACCCGGTGCTCGCGTCGATACGGAAGCGCATCGCCAACCTGACGCTTGTGCCCGAGCGCAACGCCGAGCACCTGCAGGTGCTCAAGTACGAGACGGGCCAGTTCTATAAGACGCACCACGACCAGAACTCGCCCACCACATCCGCGTGGGGTCCTCGCATGTATACCTTCTTCATGTACCTCAACGACGCGCCCGGCGGCGGCGAGACGCATTTCCCACAGCTCAACATCTCGATCAAGCCCAAGCGCGGCCGCGCGCTGCTCTGGCCGTCGGTGCTCGACGCCGACCCGAACGAACGCGACTTTCGCACTGAGCACGAGGCGGTCACCGTCACCGAGGGCCAGAAGTTTGGTGCCAATTATTGGCTGCACAGTCATGCGAACTGCGATCGAACCCAGTTCCTCAAAACAACTGCTTATGCTCATCTGTGCCTGTACATTCTGCTTGCGCGCAGTGTATGACTTCCAGGAGGCCAACGACCGGGGTTGCGGCAACAATGAGGTGTTTGGCAACTGGTGAAAGTTGCCCGCGTTATAGCGTTGGTGGATCCTAAACGTACACCTTAACACAGGAAGAGTGCTGCACTGTGGAATCAGAGAGACAGAGTGTCAGAGACCGGTTCTCGCGGCCGATAGCGTATACGACAGACAGTGCGGTATAGGACGATATTTGGATATAGGGTAAAAGGATTACCAGGCGATCCCGCGCGTGTACGAGTTCCGGCTACGTCGATTCGATTCGCGGCCGGGACTACTCCATGCCCCGAACCGGGACCTCAAGGGATCGTTTACCAACCGGTCAACAATTTCATCCCATTCCCGAAGCTGGAATACCGCGCTCAATTCAGAGTGTCTTGACCAACGGTCGCTCACGTCTATCAGTCTCATCTATTTTTCGAGGGGGCGAGAGGCGCTGCGCTCGCGCGTCGCGGGGCGGGCACTGCGTCGGTTCCTGATTGGACCCTGGACGCTGCCGACGGAGCACGTCGAAATCGCGACGTTCACGCGACTGCCCCTCGCACACGACTGCTCGCGCACACTAAAGCTTGGATGGGTATGAACTCCTCCTTCTGCTGTACTCTCGTCTCCTGCACCTTGCTTGGAGGTTCCACAGTGGACCCTTCCAAATAAGGGAGCGATCGGACGCACGGGTTTCGAGCGGTGCCGTTGTACGCTTGTGGAGCGGTGCCGTTGGGCGGCTGCGAATGAGCCGAGGCACGCCATGCTAGCTAGACCGTACTGCTTGGAATCCACAGCAGCAGGTCCTGCTCCGTTGCCTCGAGGCAGGCCATGCTAGCTAGACCTGCTATCAGGCATATCTCGACTGATGTGCACGTGCTACGTAGTAATTTGACGCGAGTGGTCTAGCCTCACGAACCTGCGGACGCGCGACTGTGTCGCCTCACAGTCCACCGCAGATCCGGCCCACACCGATGGTGAAATAATCCCTGTGAAAGAACCCGTATCTCGCCGTCACCTCAGTTGATCAATGAAGAATCCGTATCCCGCTGTCACCTCAGTTGATTAATGATGATGTGGGAGCCCTGCCTCGTACGACGGATGTCGGTGGCGCCACGGTGTTGCACGCCGCGCCTATCGGTGTCACTACGGTGTTGGCGTCGGCGTCTGGGTACGGCAGCTTCGATGGCCTAGGTAGCACAGAGAATGACGGCCAGCGCAGCGAGCCAGCATCTGCACCCTGCGCTGTGCCCCATTGGTCGTGAGAGCTTAAGTCGGTATATCGATCGAGGTACCGATCGGATTTCCGCCGACGGTGCGTGGGCAAGTTGAGAGGCTCATCCGAGACGGAGCTGACCTTGATGTGAGGCGCGGAGTGGATATGGTGCGCCGGTCCCCGGAGGAAGACTATGACGCAGATAATGAACGTGGAAACCATCGTGGCAATAAAGCCAGCGACGGAAATAAAGAGCCACGTATCGAACTTGGACTCCGGCGAGCCTTTCTCCGGCACGTTGGCCAAGAACGAAATTGGCGTATTCATGCCGAAGACGGAGGCGATGCATGCCCCGAGGCCAGTCGCGGCACTGATCGATGCGGCGGCCACATCGACCTTGAGCAGTCGATTGCGCACCTGGTCGAGCATCAGCAAGGCGATCTTCTCCTGGCCGGCGATATTGAAAGCCGCCGTCGCGAGGGACGCGCTCGCAGTATGCACGTGCGCCAGGTAGGCCTCGAGGAGCTGCTCTGCGGCGTCGGCCACGTCCGTCGCGAGATAGGGTCGAGATCGCGAGTCGGGGTCGAGCTCGGGTCGAGATCGCGAGTCGGTTTCGGCATCCAGGTTGAAACCGCGGATCGTCTCGTCATCTTCGAGGGCGCATGAGATGGCGTCATCAAGGGAGCGCGCTTGGGCCTGCAAGTGCTCCACCCGCTGCCGCAGCTCACGCACGATGACGAGCCAATCCGTGCCGACGCTCAGCTTGATCCCACCGTGAGAGGTGAGCTCGTCGAGTTCCTCCCGGACATGCGCAGCCAGCGCGCTCGTCCTCTTGTGCAGTTCAAAACACGCTCCCATGAAGATGGCCTCCATCGCCACGAGCACGAAGGAGGCCGACGAAGGCTGAGCACCGCTGCGACGACCGGTTGGTGACGGGGGCTCGCTGCCAAGCTGCGCTGGGGGAGCTACGATCTCGAGGTTGCTCTCCTCGCGCAAGCGAAAGAAGGCATCCTTCGTGGTACAGAGTAACGGATCCTCCACAGACGGCGCGAGTAGGTAGAGCCGGTCTCGTAGCACGATGGCACCCATGCGCTGCAAGCCCAAAGAGATGAGCACTGCTCCTGGCCTCACAAAGAGCGCCGGCTCACGGCGTGAGGACAGGAGTGGATCAACTTTGCAGGCGTCACGTGCCGACAGCACCGCCCCTGTGCGATTTATCTCATCGACGAGCTGCCGGCGTGTCATGCTGCGAGCCTTGAATATGCCACCACTGAGGTTTACCGGTCTTAATACGCCACCATGGTCGACGTAGAGCTCCACATGTACCAGCTGGGTGCGGCCCTGTGCTACGCCATAAACAAAAGGTGGCGGTTCGGAGTCGTTTGGCATCCCACGAGAATCGCGCGTATTCGACAGCAGTGGAGCGCTGCTTGATGTCCGAAGCTGTTGAGAGCCTGATAACCCGTGCAGCATAGGCTGCAGTATCGGGTTGACCAGGATGTGAGCAGCCATGGCAGGCGCCCGGGAGAACCGAGCCACGCGATTGGTAATGCCACGAGGGGACGCCGTCGGAGTTTCGTCACTGATACCGGGTACCGTAACCTAGAGTTTCGGTTCGTTCGGGCATTGGGGAGCTTTGGGCCCGCAACGTATCGCGATCGCGGTTCAGCACCCTATCGCTCTACAGAAGAGGGAGGTTCGGTGGACACTCGAGTTTTCGGACTTGAATTCTACCCACCTTGCTGCTGCTCAAAGCGCGCATGGCACTTTTCTTGGGGCGTCTCGAGGCACCATTCGGCGGGCACGCGCGCAGTCTCGCACGTGCGCTCGTCCGGGAGATCGGTGAAGAGCGAGGTCGCCTCTTCGGATGGTCGCGGCATGGTCGGCCAATCGGCCAGATGGCGTAGCGTCGCATGCAGGTCGTACGCTGTGACGCGGCGGCGCTGGTTGCGCCGGAGTGCCGCGTCGGCCGCCGGGTGGGCCTGAGCAAAGCCCGCAGGCAGCAGCAGGAGGAGCGCGGGAGAGCGGTGCTCCGCCTGGCCCACAGCAAAGTGGTTATACCAGATGCCGTGCGTGCCGTGATCGGAGAGCAGGAAGAGGGCCGTGTCAGAGCGCAGCCGCGCCTCAATCGAGAGCAGAAAGGTGCGCAGGGGTGCATCGAGTGCGCCCAGCCGCGTCATGAAGTGCTCGTGTGCCGACATGAGATTGAGGAGACCCATGCGCGGAGTGCCCTCCGCCGCGTACAACCGCGTGAGCTGCTTCACATAGCCGAGCATGAGCTCGGGCAGCTCGGCGCCGCCGACGCACTGACGTCTCCCTGGCTGAAGGAACGACTCGGGGTCGTTGCAGCATGGGCGCAGCTCGGGCTGACAAAAGATCTGCCATGCATTGTGGTGCGGCATGCCAGCGGCGCCGAAGCGTGAGTAAAAGAGTTTCGAGGCGGACGACGGTGTGCCACTCGTCAGGTCGGTACATCCATCGTGAAGCTCCTCCAGGAGGAAGGTCGCGTACCCATGGCGCTCAAAGTCCCCCCACACTGCCTTGGGTCCGCCGCCGCCGCTGCTGCCGTCACCGCTGCTGCCGCCACCGCTGCTGCCACCGCTGCTGCCGCCGCCTCCGCTCACAAACGGGTCATCTTCCGCGCGGAGCGCCCCGTACTCATCCTCGTCCTCGTCCTCGTACTCGTCGTACAGGTGGCTGGCGTACGAGCCGACGGGCGGCAGGTTGATGATCGCCTCGGCATCGACCCCTGTGAGCATCGGCACCATGTTCGGCACCGAATTGAAGCCGACGATGGAGTAGAAGGGGAATTCGTACAGCGTCGCCGCGCCGCTGCTCGCAAGCGCGCGAAGCAGTGCGAGCGACTGGGGCACCATCCGATGCAGGTGCGCGCGTGAGGTCGCGTCCAGCATGAGCAGCAACACGCTCAGCTGGCTGCTGTACGCCTTGCGGTCCGCCGCCTCGGCCGCCTCGGCCGCCTCGGCCGCCTCGGCCGCCTCCGCGGCGTCGGCCGTGCCCGCCGGCGCGCCGGGCTTCGTCGGATTCGTGCCCGCCGGCGCGCCGGCGGCCTTAACCCGCTTACGCTTCGCGACCTGCCGTGGCGTGCGTCGGTAGAGCTCGAGCTCAGGCGCGACGCGGAACCATAGGTTTGCTACTTGATTGGGCGGCGACGGAGCCACCTCCTCCCAAAACGGGGCCAGCTCGTCGACACCCTCGTCCGCAGAGGTCTCGGCGCCCTCGCGGCGCTCGTTCGGTCCGGTGCTGCTGAAGCCGTCGTCACCCTCAAAGTCGCACAGCACGAACACCGCGTCGGTCCGCAACGGTACATGCAGCTGTGGCCGATCCGAGGACGCGAATAGCGCACCAGCGTCACGCCCACCACCAGCAGCACCAGCAGCACCAGCAGCACCAGCAGCACCAGCAGCACCAGCAGC
>ENA-UOXG01001764-UOXG01001764.1-mixed-culture-metagenome-genome-assembly--contig:-NODE-1764-length-13068-cov-39.395220_pt1 | contig 13068 bp, 10 predicted proteins | sample MGYA00238159_ERZ761634 | MGnify/ENA primary metagenome ERZ761634 (study PRJEB28908, sample SAMN08776845) | mixed culture metagenome | isolation source: Freshwater growth medium | place: USA... | reverse complement strand
CCGCCGCCGCGGTCGCCGCCGCCGTAGCCGCCGCCGCGGTCGCCGCCGTAGCCGCCGCCGTAGCTGCCTCGGTCGCCGGCGCGGTCGCGCTCGCCGCCGCTGCCTCTGCGGTCATCGGATTCGGATTTTGTGCTCCAGCTGAAGGTGGTCGCCGCAGTGCCCGAGGGCGCGCCGCCGCCGACAGCATAGCTAGGGCGCTCCGTTGGGCGATCCGCAGGGCGTGCCGACGCCGCGGCGGATGGCGCGGCGACTGTGGCAGCGCCGCTCGTACTGGCCGCAGCACGGCCCGATGCTTGGACAGCCTGGCCCTTGCCACCGGCGCGCGTCGAGCCGAGGCCACCGCCGAGCCGGCGCGGCCGCCAGTTGCGCACCGTCCGGCCGCGCTCGACGTCGACGAGCACGCGCCGGCCGTCTATCTTCTTCGCGTCGCCTTGCTTGTACGCGACCTTCATGTCGCGCTCGTGCTCATACTCGATGAAGCTGTAGCCGCGCGACTTGCCTGTGGCCGTGTCCTTGACGATCTGGACCGACTTGATCGGGCCGAACTGCTCAAACTCCTTGCGCAGCGTCGCCTCCGTTGTCGAGTGGTCCATGCGTGCTACGAAGATGGTCTTGTACGGGTCCGCCGACTTGCCTTCTACAATGGCCGACGGGTCGTACGCGGCGATGAGCGGCTCGAGTCGCGCCTTGGCCGCAGCGGCCTTAGCCTCGCGCCTCCGGGCGCGCCGCTGCTCGATAGTTTCGACGGGCTGCGCAGGCGGTGTCTCCGCCGGGTCCTCAAACTGGTCGACATGCTGCGCAAAGCCCGTGTACGGCGGCATCTTGCGCTTCTCGAGCGGCGGCTTGTAGTCGATTGGGACGCGCGGCGCAAAGAGCGCAAGGATGGAGGGCGGCAGCGCATGCGCGACAGCCGATGACATCGCTTCCGGGCGAGCAGGCACGCACAAGCAGTCTTCCGAGCGCCTGAGAAGGACGATGCGTGGAGCGTGTCGTGAGCAACGTAGCCGATATGGGAAGCGTGGGTTAGTGGTCGCAGCAGCACTCAGCAGGCTGGGTGGGGGCAGGCAGCAGTAGGCTGTTCGCTGTGGCAGCCGGGCACGCGCGGGCGAGAGCACGCACGAGAAGCACGACGCTGCGAAGAGTGTGAAGTGCCTGTTCGAAACTTGATGCGAAGCTGCGAAGATAAAATCGACGTCACGTGGCACTCTTGTAGTTAGCGTGGCAATCGCTGGTACATGTAAAAGTTTCCTCTCTGACGCTTGATTGCGCCTTTCGGGTTCCTCGTGGCTACAGCAAGCCTCGGAAGCCACGAAGATGCGACTCTTTCGGACGCAAGCAGCTTCGCGCGCGCTGCTCGCCACGCGCTCGCCGTCGGCGCTCGCACGTCGACCCACACTGCTTTCGTGCGCTCGTCACTTATGTAAACCACCGACCGAGTCCAAGGCGGCCGCGGCTGCCAACGACAAAGCTGCCGAGGCTGCCGGCACTGCTGCCACGCCTCCGCCTCCGCCGCTGAACGATGAGCTCGCCACCACCCAGGAGGCCGAGGGCTCCGGTGGTGGCGGGCTCGCGATTCAGGATCATGAGGGCGCGAACCTGCCGCCGCTCGCCTTTGAGCCGGGCGTCGCCGGTGCTGCGCAGAAGGGCGTGTCCGCAATCGTGATCGCGTTTGGCGCAGTCGCGTTTGGCGCGTGCGCCTGGGGCATCTCGCTCGCACTCTTCCCGGGTGCCTCGTCCACGCAGACCATCTACAGCGAGGCCTTTGAGAAGGTCAAGGTCGACCCGCTGATCGCCAACGGGCTAGGCTCACCACTGCGTGCGCATGGCATCGACCATGGCGGCGCCCGCGGCCGGCGCAACGAGATGGAGCGCTGGGACGACACCGAGGCCGGCCAGGATATCACGATCGTGCGCTTTGCCGTCTCGGGCCCCCAGGGCGCCGGCGCCGTGCTCGTGCAGGTGCCGCGACCGCGGCGTCGCGGCGAGTTCAAGTACATCATCTTCGAAAACCTGACCTGCCCCGCCTTCAAGCGGCGTCAGCTCGTGCACGTGCTCGACACGCGCGCCGACGAGGCGGCCGCGTACGAGGCCGAGGCGGCCGCTGCCCGAGCGGCCTCCGTGGCAGCCGCGGCGGCCAAGGCCGCGAGAGAAGCGCCGGCGGCAGCGCCAGCGGCGTGAAATAACCTTCTCGTCGGAGGGGCCTCAAGTTTCTGAGAGAAGTCCTCAGTTGCGGGTTTATCTGTGGTTTGTGATGACGTGTGGGCGTTCCAAACTCGAAAATCTCGCATGGCTTGACTTGAATAGTCTTGACGAGATGCCGTCGGAAGCCTTCGGACGCGACGAGGAAGCTCGTGAGTATGGCCCAGCTGCCCATCGCCTTCGGTGGCCCACCAAATGCTCGTGGCCTGGCCGTATTGTGCGGTTGGGGAGGCTCGACTCTCAAAAATGTCTGCAAGTACGCGAGCGTGTGGCACAAGCTCGGCTGGCGCACGGCGACTGCGGCCATGTCCATCGACATGACCTTCTTTCCCGGCTCATGGACGCCCGCCAATGAGGTGGCGCGCACTCTTGCGAAGGAGTGCCGCTTGCATCGGGAGCGCCATGGACCCGACGCATTGATCGCGTCTCATGCGCTTAGCAATGGTGGTGTCATGCTGATGCTCTCTGTACTCGAGGAGGCGTCTTCGGACGAGCCCGTCCGCTTTGACGGCGCAGTATACGACAGCGCACCGTCATCGAAGCATCTTCCCCTGCCCATGGGGGCACCATTGATCATCATCTCTGCTGGCTTGCCAGCTGCGGAGACGGCCAAGTCGCTTGCTTTACATGTCCCCTACTGCTTGTTCACGTCTTTGTTGTTTCCGATTCGCACACCGCCACCCCCGATTGGCCTGTTCCCGAAGCTCTTCGGCATCGAAACGAACCCTCCACGACCCGAGCTCTTCATCTACGGCGAGGAGGACCGGCTCATTCCGCCGGACCAGGTGGAGGCCTTCATCAGTCTGCGCGTGGCTCAGGGAAGTGCGGTGCAGACTAGCGGACGCCTCGCCTGCTCTCCGCACGTGAGCCATCTGAGGTCGTACCCTGAAGTGTACGAGAAGGCCTTGGCCAGCTTTGCTGCCTCCCTCGAAAACCCTCGCCCAGTCTCCAGGTTATGAGTGTCGCATGTGGGGTGCTCCCTGGAGGAGAAGAGGCGCGGCGACTCGGGCGTCGGCGGGACGTTCCGCGCATTGGGCGGCGGGACGGGGAGCAGAAGGGGAGAGACTGGCGAGCCAAAAATACGTATAACATAAACCCCCATGTTCAACTCGTAGTGCGACTATCGGCGCCGTGTTGCGTGTACGTTGCCTAAATTCAAAATTGCAGCCGCCGCACGTGCGCATTGCGCATGGCCGCCGTGCGCCGCCGTTTCGTTGCGCGGCGTCATCCGTCACTCATAATCAGAGCAATAAAAACATAATCACGGTTCACGCAGCCGGCTGCCGGGGGGCTCCATCCTCGCCATGTCTCCACCAAGTGCGGCTCCGACACAACGGATGCCGTTCGGGTGCGTCGGCCTGCCTTCGGAGAGATGGATGACGCCACAGAGGAGCCGTGCACATCGTACGCTTCCATGGCCACGATTTGGGCTCCTGGTAGATGGCCCCGACCCCGGCTCCCTTGAGCAGCTCGAGCAGCGTGTGGCACGGCAGCCGGCCACCCGAGTGGCACTCCCACACCAACACATCGATCAGCTGAGCGACGGCCGGAAGAGCTGCGAGCGCCGGCACGAGGGTCTGCTCCGACCCTTCCACATCCAATTTGAGCAGCAGGAAATCCTGCGGCACGAACGAGCGCTTTATCCAGCGGACCAGGTCAATCACCGGAACCGAGTACAGTCGGCTGCCTTGATGCTGCCTTGATGCTGCCATGAACGCGCGGGGGGACATTAAACCACCTCTCAGCAGAGCCTCCGATGACCCAGACAGCTCGATGGTGCCATTACGGTCGCCCACAGCGGCAGGTACGAATGTGTACGAGTTGCGCTCATACAAGGGGCATTTGTGCGCTGCGGAGTCCATCCGTGCCTTTATTGCCTTGTTGCTCAGTCGCCGTACTTGCGAGGCGCTGCGCTCTAGCGCGTGGAGTTGTGGCCGCGCCGCGGCCAAGATGCAGTCAAATCGAGCGTTGCCGGGCATCGTGCAATTGTAGGCGGCACCGGACCTGTAGAGCTCCGCGCTTGAGCCAGCCACTGAGTCGATAGGCGGCCTCGGCAGGGGTTGGCCTGCATCAAGTGCATCTGTGCAGTTCTGAGCGTACAAAGCAATGATCGGCGAGGCCTCAAACCCGAAGACTACCCACGGGGTGTGTGCATGAAAGGAAATCTGCTGCTGCCGCATGTGCTCCTGTGCGAGAGTGCGGTTCTCCGGTCCCGGCAGCGCGTCATGAAGTTGGATGGTGTTGCACCAATTCACGCCGGCGTCGATGTACACGTTACGTGGCGAAGAGCACCTACTAGGTGGATGGAGGGCGCGCACTCAGCTCTGGGCAAAACTACCTTAAAGGTGGCAAATAGATTGGCAAGTAGCATGGCATGTAGCCAACGAGGCGGCGCGTTGACGAGGCGGTGGCGCACCGCATTAATACTTGGGAGTTCGCGGGCAGCCGGACACTGCATGCAATTTTCCTCTCAATCACATCGTCTGCAACAAATTCTGGAACCGCGGGTGCACACAATTCGATGCGCGAGCGCTGCCGAGAGCGCTCGACGCGACGCGGATTCCCGCCGAAAGAGACACGACGAAAGACTTCCGCGGAGGCCGAATGAAGCTCAAGCGCTTTCTGCTGCGCTACTTCCCGCCGGGCATCATCCTCGAGTACCAACGGGGCGAGGAGCTGCTGCAGAAGAACGTCGACCTGCTAGACCTCACGCCGGGGACTGACGTTGAGGACCTCATCGACCGTATCGTGCGGGATGAGGAGCTCATCTCCGAGAATCGTAAGCCGCAGCTGCGCAAGCTCATCTTCAAGCTCATCGAGAAGCTGGACACCGAGGAATTGCCGCAAAACTTCTATCTCTTCAAGATCCTGCGCGCGCACATCTTGCCGCTCACGAACTGCGCGTTCAACAAGTCGGGCGATCGCTTCATCACTGGCAGCTACGACCGCACCTGCAAGGTGTGGAACACGCTCACGGGCGAGGAGCTGCTCACGCTCGAGGGCCACAAAAACGTGGTGTACGCCATTGCCTTCAACAACCCGTGGGGCGACAAGATCGTGACGGGCTCGTTCGACAAGACAGCCAAGATATGGAATTCGGAGACTGGCGAGTTGCTGCAAACGCTGCGCGGGCATTCGACCGAGATCGTGTGCCTGAGCTTCGACCCGTCGGGCGACATCGTGGCGACGGGCTCGATGGACTCGACCGCCAAGCTTTGGAGCGTCGCCACCGGCGAGGAGCTCTACACCCTTATGGGTCACACGGCGGAGATAGTGTCGCTCAACTTCTCGTCCGACGGCACGCTGATGCTCACCGGCTCCTTTGACCACACCACGAAGGTTTGGGACGTGGCCACCGGCCAGTGCCTGCACACGCTCGCGGGCCACCGGGGCGAGATTTCGTCCACTCAGTTCAACTACACGGGCGACCTCGCGATCTCGGGCAGCATCGACCGAACGTGCAAAATCTGGAATGTGAAGACGGGGCAGTGCATCAACACGCTGCGCGGCCACAATGACGAGATCCTCGACGTGGCCTTCTCGACGAGCGGCGACAAGCTCGTGACAGCCTCCGCCGACGGCACCGCTCGAGTGTATAGCACGCTGCAGGGTGCATGCCAGGCCATCTGCATTGGCCATGAAGGAGAAATCTCGAAGGTGAGCTTCAACCCGCAGGGCAACAAGATCATCACCGCGAGCTCCGACCGCACGTGCCGCATATGGGACGTCGAGACGGGCGACTGCAAGCAGGTGCTCGAGGGGCACACGGATGAGATCTTCTCGGCCGCTTTCAACTATGAGGGCGATACCATCATCACCGGCTCCAAGGACAACACGTGCCGCATCTGGAAATGCTGACACACACGAGAGGAGTCGCCCAGTGCAAGCAGCGCCCGCCGAGCGTGCGTGCTCGGGGCACGGCGAGACGGCGTGGGTGTCGACGTAATCTGCTCCCTCGACTCTCGTGCGGCGAGCCGACGACGCAGAGAGACACCGCACGACAGACTTACACGTCCTACGCACCTGTATTCCCCGAAAAGGGAAAAGTGAGCCGAGCGAGCTAGCTCGGCTCAAGAGTGTGACGTTGACCCAAGTGCTCAATGGAATACATGTTGCATGCTTGTGCGCGCGCAGTGGCGGGTGGTATGAAAAAAGAAAGTGAACACCGAAGTACATATTTAAGGTCACTGGTCTTCAACAAGACGGTCGGGGACGACACCCGCGGCAAGACCGCACGACAACGTCAACGACACCACGCACATCGAAGCACGAATCCGCAGGGTCATTCACGCAATTTCGGTTTGTGAATGAACTGAACTGAACTGTGAAATGGCCTGAATTGTATTGTATTGTCTTCACAGCTGTGCTGCTTACGTGTTGTGTGTATTAACATGAAATGAAGAGAGGCCGTTCAGGTTTGTGTGTCTGAAGAAAGTTGGTTGGATGGTGCTCCTTGAGGCGACGCAGACATCCGCGAGAGCGCGTCGAACCGACCGAACCGCCATCGGCTTGGAGGACCACGACTACCTCTACGCAATCAGGTTCACCGCAAGCATACCGTGCGCTTTACGCGCGGCACGCAATTATTCGATGCAGCTGCGGCCGGCCCCATCGGTGTCAGTGGGCCCGCCCGTGGTTGCTGAGCACGAGCAACTGCGCTCGGAGGTCAGCGATCTGGTGTTCAATGTGCTCAACTCGGCGAATGCCAGCAGTAGCAGTAGCAGCCCTCGCCACAAGATGTCGCCACGGCGGACGCACTTTGTCCACACGATGCTGCCGCCACGGCCCGCTTTGCCACGCGTTGGCACGGCCGATGCCAAGGGCGGCTCACGACCATGGGTGCCCACGGACGCAGCCAATCGTGCGGTTGATGCCGTTCCCGTTCCCACCAACACCGCCAATTGTGTCGACGTCATCACGCCAACGCCGAGTGCCGTCGCCAATGAGGGCTGGGCAAACACAGCCCTCATCCACAGCCCCCGTAGCACGCATTGCTCGCGGCATCGGCTGGCGAGGCGGCCGCCACCGCCACAGCGCAGCATGGACGGCGTGCTAGCCATGCTACCAGCCGACGCCCCGGCCCATCTCCTCGTCGAGCTCGCCTCCAACCTCACCCGCGCCACCACTTCCGTCGGTGGCGAGGAGGCTTTGATGGGCATCCATCAGGGCATCCAGGCGGCCTACCGTCCTGCAGCGCTCGAGGAGGAGGGTGTGGGTGACGAACCTGACGAACCCCACGGCAGCACTCCTCGCGAGTCCGTCGGCGCACTCGCGGCGCCCGCGTGCGCGGCGACTTTGAGTAGCGACGGCGAAGCCTCGCCGACCGCCTTCGCCGCCTGGTTGACACAGCTGCAGTCGCGGGACACGAGTCTTGTCGGGGCAGTCCGTGAACGCAAGGAAGGAGAGTTGAGAGGACGCGAGGGCTCGGTCAACTTTACGCCCGGGCCGATCTCGCGATGGGGCGACTTTGAGATTGTGAATGGGGAGGTTCAGTATACAATCTAGATTGGTGCGTTTTCAATCGTGCCGTGCAGCAGGACGGTATCTAATTTAGTCGTCTAGAGGTAGCGGCGCGCAGTCCGGAGTGCGCCGGACGTTCAGTGACGCGGCTCGCGATCTTGTCGCGGCACGCGCACAGGCGAGGGGCGTCAGCGGGTCGACGTTAAGGTCGACGACGACGTGGCTGCTTGACCGGCGCGAGATTTTGACCTAGCAAGGGGGAGGGTTTCACTACTCAGGTAGTTACCCTATGGTGTTTCAACACTGTGGGGCGCGAGATTTTGACCTAGGGGGAGGGTTTCACTACTCAGGTAGTTACCCTATTAGGCGTGTTTCAACACAGTGTTGACGTGTGCTCCTCGTACCTCGAAACGAAACAACAAGCGTACAAGCTTCAACGTTCAAGCTCTAGAAGTTTACGACCACACTCTTTTTTCGCGTCGGCACGCGACCGGACCGGGTAGGTATTGCGCCGCCTTGAGGCACACACGTCACGGTCTCCAGTGACCGCGTCGCGCGTTTCGCGGATTGCGGGCATCTTACCGGTACACCCTGGGGTCCGACTCGCTCCCGAGTAAATGCGTAGTACCCCCCTCTCCCCCCCATTGGAGCGTGGACCACTGTCCCTGGTGATCTACTTCACCTCGTGAACACCATATCGATCGATAACAACAGTAGTGCGACCATTTTCGACCACCTCAACCACGTCGTGAGCACTGTCGTCATCGCTGTCATCGAAGAGCTGCTCCTCGTGTGTTGTCGGGTGATGTCGCCTATATCCGTGGTTCAGCGCTGCATTCGAGGGCTCCTCCCGCCTCAAAGGTAGCGGGTTCAGCGCAGACGGGTCGTTGATCCGGCGCGAAGCAGCGCACGAAGGGCAGCGCAGGTCCTGTGTGGGGCACGCGCGTGAGCCACAGCAGAGGCATTGCGTCAAGTAGCCCTCCGAGCGAGTTGCATGGGCGAGCTGCTTGCGCCGGTTGAGTGCCTTCGCCATGGTGGCCTCATCATCCGAGGCGCCCTCGTTGTCGCCGCCGATGGCCGCCGCACCGCCGTCGGCATCGACGTCATCGCCCATGCAAGCCCCCTCCGGGATACCGACGCCGCCGCCACCTCCGCCTCCGCTGCCACCGCCGCCGCCCCCCCGTTTGTTCTTCTTTCCACCACGCCTGCTCTTCTTGGCCCCTCCGCCATTGCCGCCGCCGCCACCCTCGCCGCCGCCGCTGCCCTCACCTGCACCCTCGCTGATCCCGCCGCCACCGCCGCCGCCGCCGCCGCCGCCGCCGCCGCCCGTCACGACGCCCATCTCGCTCAGCAGCCGCGCAGCGAGAGCGCTCTTCCCGCCCTGCTCGCGCGTCGAGTCCACAGCGCTCGGCACAGCGCTCGTCGCCACGATGGCCCCAGCACTCAGCGCCGCCTCTGCAAAGACCTGCTTGCCCTTCTTCTTGCCTCCCCCTCCGCCACCGCCGCCGCCGCCGCCGCGGCCGCCGCCGCCGCCGCCCTTGCTCGCTTGTTCCTCGACAGCAAGCTCCGCGAGCAGCGCCTCGGCCGCCGCGTTCGCCTTTGCCTCCTTGTCCTTGAGCATCGCTGCCAGCTTGCGCTCGTGCTCGGCTTTCTCGGTGGCATCGAACTCGCGCAGCACCAGCTCGCATGCCTTGGCCTTGAGAGTGACGGCCTCCATGAGCGGCGTGCGCCCGTCGCGCTTGAGCGTCCGATTCGCGCCGGCCATGCACAGCGCACGCACCGAGCCCTCGCGCTTACTCTCCACAGCAAAGTGCAGCGGGGTCGCCCCGTTGGGCTGCTGCGCATTGATGTTCGCCTTCGCACGCACCAGCAGCTTGATCACCTTGGCGCAATCAGCCCATGCGGCCGCATGCAACGACGTGCTGCCCCAATCGCTCTGCGCGCTAATGTCCGCCTTGCTCTGCAGCAGGAACGAGCAGCAGTCGGCGTGCCCGTTGGCCGCTGCGAACGCCAACGCCGTGTTGCCATTCTCTCCGCGCGTGTCCGGGTTGGCCTTCTTGGCGATGAGGGAGGTCAACGTCGCCAAGTCGCCGCGCTCCGCCGCCTCGCACAGTTCGGGCATCGGCTTGAAGTAGCAGCCCTCGCCCGACTCGATCATCTGAACCTTGCGCTGCATATCGCGTTCCATCTTATCGACGGCCGCCTCGAGGTCACTCGCCGTACTCTGCTCCTTTGTAAGTGCCAGGTGGCTGAGAATTTCCTCGCGGGACACTGCCTTACCTCGCCTCACGCGCTCGATGAAACCGAGCTCCTCGACGCCCTGCGCACTCGTGGTTGGCGGCATCGCGACCCCACAGCGGTGTGGCACCACGGTGTAGAGGTGGTGTCTTGGGTGTCGAATTCTAAACATAGGCTGTGAACGATGGCCTGGTTGAGCATACATGCTGGAGGAGCGCCTATTCGAATGACCTTATGCAAAGATTCCAACCGTTCGGTTTTTATAAAAAAGCGAGTAACGCGTGGCCGTGTCAGGAAAAAGCGAGCGAGACGAGCTGAAAAGCGAGCGTACCCTCTCGTCGGATGCCGCTGCCCCCAAGCTGCCCCGGCGGGAGCTTTTATCCTGTGACGCTCACCACTCAAACCTGGGCGAATGAGATCAGCGTCAAGATCGATGGCGTTGCAATCACCTCGGGAACGCTGGCCGACTACCATATGTACACGTACTCGCGCTGCCTCACCCCTGGATCGCACACACTCGTCCTTGTAGACTCTGTGGGGGACGGCTGGCACGGAGGGTACGTGACGATCAACGGCGTCAACTACGGCGCGACCTTCACCGCTGGGTACTCGCAGACGCACACGTTCTATGTCGGCCCATCGCCACCGCCGCCATCGCCGTCCCCATCGCCGCCATCACGGCCGCCGCCCCCGTTTCCGCCCATATCACGAGCGGTAGAGACGAGCAGCATCAGTGTTTCGATCCCTCCCATAAAGGTTTCGATTGGCATCGATGTTTCGATCGGCATCAGTCTTTCAATCGGCATCAGTCTTTCGATCGCCCTCGTCCTCGCCCTCGTCCTCACCCTCGTCTTCAAACGCCATCGTCGCAGACTGGAGACGTTCGTTTCAGGGGGCACCTGTGATGTGGGGGTGAATATGCAGACTGATGCCTCCAATGAAATAGGCGTGCGGACGGAGTCTGGGACGGCATCCAGCGCTGCACTTCCGGTCGCGCCTCCCACGTCTGAGAATGCATCCAGCACTGCACTTCCGATCGCGCCTCCGACCGAGAGCTCCCCTCCCCCTCGTGTGCGCAAGCCGTGCGCCGCCGGATGCGGCTTCTTCGGCAGCACCGACACTGGCGGCATGTGCTCCAAGTGCTACAAGGTCAAAGCGTTTGGAACCCGGTTACCCCGTTAGGTTACCCGGTGAGACAACCGCATACCTAGCTCTCCAGCAATGTGTGAAGTAGTTTCCTTGTACAAGATTCCACCCGTCGTGGGCGTTTCGAGTTTCAAAGAACACCGCTCGTTTGCACGAGAAGAAAGCGTGGAGCGCGGGGGGACCGCGACGAAACTGACTGAACTGACTGGAGAAGAAAGCGAGCGGTGTGGCCGCGCCGGAAAGCGAGCGAGGAAAGTGCAAAGTCAATCCGCACGCCGGAATGCGATGCTCGGTCTTGTTCTCCTCCTCCTCCAGCTGAGCGGCACGGTGGGACAATGCATAAACACGTGCAACTACGCCTATGATGGTGACTGCGACGACGGCGGCCCCGGAAATGAGTACAACTTCTGCGCCTTGGGCACCGACTGCTACGATTGTGGCCCTCGTAGCCAGAGCTCGCCTCCGCCGCCCGCAGCCGGCTCCTCATCTACGGCCACGACGGCATCCCTCCATGCCGTAAGCATCATCAACGGAATCACATACTATTCTGGGGCTGGCTCGAGCTGGACCGTACCACAGCATTCGCCACTGGTCTCCTATGCGTGCCAGTACAACCTTTGCACGATCACGGCTCCCTTTGATGGCACGGCCTCAAACCCACTCGGAAATTCCATCGACTTTGCTGGGCCGAATTACCAACCATTGCCATATACCTACACTATCGAGATGGGCGCTCGCTACACGTTTTCACGTTGGCGGGTTGCAGGCAACACCTGGTATCGCTTCGGGCAGGTGCACCTCAAGTATGCGGATACTTCGGGGACACTCGTCACCGTTCCTGGCTCAAACACCGACTTCACTACCATCCCCGATGGGGAGTTTGCGTATGGCACCTTTAGCAGCCCAGTGACCGCATCTCGCTGGCAAGTGGTCATCACGTCTTACGCAAACACAGATTATCAGGCGATGTTCCAATGCTACCTTCGAGAGGTCCAGTTCGGAGCCGGAGCCGCCGCCGCCTCGTCGCCACCGCCGCCCTCGCTCTCGCCGCCGCCGCCGCCGCCGCCGCCGCCGCCGCCGCCGCCGCCGCTGCCATTGCCACCACCGCCGCCCTCCCTTTCGCCTCCTCCTCCTCTTCCGCCGCCGCCACCGCCCTCGCCACCGCCGCCATCGCCCTCACCCCCGCCGCCCTCGCCGCCGCCCTCGCCGCCGCCGCCGCCGCCGCCAAGCTGCCCCGGCGGGAGCTTCTATCCTGTGACGCTCACCACACAAACCTGGGCCAATGAGATCAGCGTCAAGATCGATGGCGTTGCAATCACCTCGGGAACGCTGGCCGACTACCATATGTACACGTACTCGCGCTGCCTCACCCCTGGATCGCACACACTCGTCCTTGTAGACTCTGTGGGGGACGGCTGGCACGGAGGGTACGTGACGATCAACGGCGTCAACTACGGCGCGACCTTCACCGCTGGGTACTCGCAGACGCACACGTTCTATGTCGGCCCATCGCCACCGCCGCCATCGCCCTCCCCCTCGCCGCCATCACCCTCACCACCGCCACCATCGCCGCCATCGCCGCCATCGCCGCCATCGCGGCCGCCGCCCTCGCCTCCGCCGCCCTCGCAGCCAGTTCCGCTCGTGTCACCGTGGGCACTTGAACTGGCAGTAGAGACGAGCGGCATCGATGTTTCAATCGTCATCATCATCGCCCTCGCCCTCGCCCTCGCCCTCGCCCTCGTCTTCATGTGCCTTCGTCGCCGTCTGGTGACGTTCGTTTCAGGGGGCACGAAGCTCTACCACCAAACAGATGTTGCGACCGCCAAAATCATCCTTCAGACGCAGCAGATGAAGCCAGGGAATGTTGGGGTGGCTGGGGGTGGCATCTACTTTGCCACGACTCCTGAGCTCACGGGCCACAAGGCGCACAGGCACGGCGTGATCCTGGAGGCGACGGTTGCCCTAGGTTCGATCCACACCCTTGAGGCCGCCGGGGACCCCAACATGACGCTGCAGAAGCTCCAG
>ENA-UOXG01001755-UOXG01001755.1-mixed-culture-metagenome-genome-assembly--contig:-NODE-1755-length-13107-cov-35.454107_pt1 | contig 13107 bp, 7 predicted proteins | sample MGYA00238159_ERZ761634 | MGnify/ENA primary metagenome ERZ761634 (study PRJEB28908, sample SAMN08776845) | mixed culture metagenome | isolation source: Freshwater growth medium | place: USA... | reverse complement strand
CACCCTCGCCGCCACCCTCGCCGCCTCCCTCGCCGCCTCCCTCACCGCCTCCCTCACCTCCTCCATCGCCGCCGCCATCGCTGCCGCCTTCACCGCCTCCTTCACCTCCACCCTCGCCGCCACCCTCGCCGCCTCCCTCACCGCCTCCCTCGCCTCCTCCATCGCCGCCGCCATCGCCGCCGCCGTCGCCGCCACCGTCGCCACCGCCGTCGCCACCGCCGTCGCCGCCACTTTCGCCCCCGCTTACACCGCCACCATTACCACCGCCGTCGCCGCCTCCATCACCGCCTCCCTCGCCTCCCCCGACGCCGCCGCCGTCGCCGCCGCCATCGCCACCACCGTCCCCTCCACCTTCACCGCCACCCTCACCGCCACCCTATCCACCACCCTCACTGCCTCCATCGCCACCTCCGCTCTCGCCACCGCCGCCGATGCCGCCGCCGTCGCCGCCGTCACCGCCACCACCGCCACCGGCGCCCCCTCCACCTTCGCCGCCTCCCTCACCGCCTCCCTCGCCGCCACCCTCACCGCCTCCATCGCTACCTGCGCCCTCGCCACCACCGCCGTCGCCACCGCCATCGCCACCGCCGTCGCCACCGCCGTCGCTGCCGCCTTCACCGCCGCCTTCACCGCCACCCTCGCCGCCACCCTCGCCGCCTCCCTCGCCGCCTCCCTCACCGCCTCCCTCACCTCCTCCATCGCCGCCGCCATCGCCGCCGCCTTCACCGCCACCCTCGCCGCCACCCTCGACGCCTCCCTCACCGCCTCCCTCACCGCCTCCCTCGCCTCCTCCATCGCCGCCGCCATCGCCGCCGCCGTCGCCGCCACCGTCGCCACCGCCGTCGCCACCGCCGTCGCCGCCACTTTCGCCCCCGCTTACACCGCCACCATTACCACCGCCGTCGCCGCCTCCATCACCGCCTCCCTCGCCTCCCCCGACGCCGCCGCCGCCGCCGCCGCCATCGCCACCACCGTCCCCTCCACCTTCACCGCTACCCTCACCTCCACCCTCGCAGCCACCCTCACTGCCTCCATCGCCGCCGCCATCGCCGCCGCCGTTCCCGCCACCATCACCGCCTCCCTCGCCTCCCCCGACGCCGCCACCGTCACCGCCACCATTGCCACCGCCGTCCCCTCCACCTTCACCGCCACCCTCACCGCCACCCTCTCCGCCACCCTCACTGCCTCCATCGCCACCTCCGCTCTCGCCACCGCCGCCGATGCCGCCGCCGTCGCCGCCGTCACCGCCACCGCCGCCACCGGCGCCCCCTCCACCTTCGCCGCCACCCTCACCTCCACCCTCGCCGCCACCCTCACCGCCTCCATCGCCACCTCCGCCCTCGCCACCGCCGCCGTTGCCGCCGCCATCGCCACCGCCGTCGCCACCGCCGTCGCTGCCGCCTTCACCGCCACATTCACCGCCACCCTCGCCGCCACCCTCGACGCCTCCCTCGCCGCCTCCCTCACCGCCTCCCTCGCCTCCTCCATCGCCGCCGCCATCGCCGCCGCCGCCGCCGCCGCCGTCGCCACCGCCGTCGCCGCCGTCGTCGCCGGCACTTTCACCCCCGCTTACACCGCCAACATTACCACCGCCGTTCCCGCCACCATCACCGCCTCCCTCGCCTCCCCCGACGCCGCCGCCATCGCCGCCACCATTGCCACCGCTGTCCCCTCCACCTTCGCCGCTACCCTCACCGCCACCCTCTCCGCCACCCTCACTGCCTCCATCGCCACCTCCGCTCTCGCCACCGCCGCCGTCGCCGCCATCGCCACCGCCGTCGCTGCCGCCTTCACCGCCTCCTTCACCTCCACCCTCGCCGCCACCCTCGCCGCCTCCCTCACCGCCTCCCTCGCCTCCCCCATCGCCGCCGCCATCGCCGCCGCCGTCACCGCCACCATCGCCACCGCCTTCGCCACTGCCATCGCCGCCACTTTCGCCCCCGCTTACACCGCCACCATTACCACTGCCGTTCCCGCCACCATCACCGCCTCCCTCGCCTCCCCCGACGCCGCCACCGTCGCCGCCACCATTGCCACCGCCGTCCCCTCCACCTTCGCCGCTACCCTCACCGCCACCCTCTCCGCCACCCTCGCTGCCTCCATCGCCACCTCCGCTCTCGCCACCGCCGCCGTTGCCGCCGCCGTCACCGCCGCCATCGCCTCCATCGCCACCTCCGCGCTCTCCGCCGCCGCCGTCGCCGCCGCCATCGCCACTGCCGTCGCCACCGTCGTCGCTGCCGCCTTCATCGCCGCCTTCACCGCCACCCTCATCTCCGCCCTCACCGCCTCCCTCACCGCCTCCCTCTCCGCCTCCCTCGCCTCCTCCATCGCCGCCGCCATCGCCACCGCCGTCGCCGCCACCGTCGCCACCACCGTTGCCACCACCGTCGCCACGACCCTCACCTCCACCTTCGCCGCCACCCTCACCGCCACCCTTGCCACCACCGCCCTCGCCACCGCCGCCACGCCTGCCGGTCTCCCAAGGCACCGTTTACGTTGAAGTGCAGGCAACTAGGGTGACATTGTCCTTTGGCGTTGCAGCCACTCTCGAAGACTTTTCTGAAGCTGCACGACAAGAACTGGCCGACGGGCTTTCCGATCTTCTCAGTTGCTACACGCCAAATTGCCAACTTTACCTTGCTGTCACCGCAGCAAGTGTCCGGGTAGTGGCAACGCTGGTGATCCCAAACACGCAGACGCTGGCGGGTGCGCAGGCAGCGTACAACAACATCGCCTTACGCGTAGGTAACTTCACAGCTTTGCCACCAGAAGTCCTCTCCAGCGTCCTTGGAGTCAATGTGTCGGCAGCTGTCACCGTTGCCGTCGATTACAATAGCACCACCACGATTGCAGTAGCACCGCCGCCCCCACCAGGAGTGCCGTCAACCAAGGATTCCAGCGCGGCCGCCAGCGCGTCGCCGCTCATCCTGGCCATAGTCCTCGGCGCGGTCGTATTGGTGGCCCTAGTGGTCGCTAGCTGCCTCTTCCGACGCCACTTCAAGCGACTAGACGCCGACAAGCGCGCCGACATTCAAATCGACGACGAAATCGAGATTCCCATCGACGCCCCGACGAAGCCAAGGACAAGACCGCCACTGCCGCCTCGGCCTCGGCTGCTGAATCAGGGCTCGCCCGAGCAAGAGCCGCAGAGCTCCAGCTTGCACCCGTCTGCCCTCACCTTTAGCGTGCAGGACACACCGGGGCCGTCTGCCCTCACCTTTAGCGTCCAGGACACGCCGGGGCCGCCCGCGTGGGTGCTCTCCGTTGAGCCTACTTCAAAGGTCTCCGAGCAACACAGTCGTCTGGGGGCTCTGCCGATGCGGAAGATAAATCAAGTTGATCTCCTTGGAGATGTGGAGCTGGGCCCTCCACCGGCGGAACTAGAGCTAGCCGCCAAGGTGGCCACACTGGAGGCGCAGCTCGCGGAAGCACTCGCGCAGCTTGCGGCGAAAGCGCCTCCGGAGCCCACGGAAATTGAGCTCAGCCCACGGCCGCCGCCCCCACCCGAGCCCTTTGAAGAAGTCGCGTTGGGCCCACTGCCACCGCCTAAGCACACTGAAGGCATCGAGTTGAGCCCAGCGCCACCGCCCGCGCCCACAGAGCCGCAGAGACTCTTCCCGCTGGATCTCGTGTCGCCACGAGAGTTTTTCGTGCTGAACGGGAGCATGTCGCCAGAGCAGCCCAGCCACGGAGATCCCATCTCGGACCACGGAGATCCCATCTCGGACCGTGGAGATCACATCTCGGACCGTGGAGATCCCATCTCGGACCGCGGAGATTCCATCTCGGACCACGGAGATCAGCCGCCACCCAGCAGCAACGTCCCGTCGCCACAGCAACACCCCGACGACGGCGCCTCGCTGCGGCAAAGTACTGGCGCCTCGCCGCGGAACAGCATCGATGCCTCGCCTCAGCTCAGCACCGGAGCCTTGCCACGGCACCGCATCCACAGCTCGCCGCGAGAGCTCTTTCGCGAAAGAGGAAAGGTTCGGAGGGCAGGTCAGGGGGGCTGGTCGCCGCGGGACCAGGTCACTTTCGGCGGGTGGTCGCCGCGCGAACAGGTTGTTCTCGGCGGACAAGCTTCCCTTCCCCACTACGCAAATCCACCTGCCATCAGTTCACAGGCGGCACCGTCCAACCACTCAACGGACCCAAAGTGCGCGAGTTCGGCCGACGTGTTGCTTCGAGGGCGCTATACTCCCACGCTCACGCCTGCGGCCACCGCATCGGTAAAGTGCTTCCAAGCCGGAGGCATCGACCTCGACTTGCCTGTGCGCAGAATTCCGTCGCAGTCGGCTGAAGACCAACGTGTGCCGCGCCTCCCCCTGGCGCCCGAGGCCGCACCCACGCCGGCATCGCCGAGGGCGCACCAGCGATTTCAGGTGACGCTCTCTCCGCGTCCGCGCAATGCCATCGGGTCCAAGCCCATCTTGGATATCATGTCACCACGGCAGAATGAAGCGTCCCATGCACCGGCGGCGCAGGGCATCACGCAAATCTTACCCGCCGGACCGGAGCCCATCCAGCGACCCGCGCCACGTCGGCCGGCGCCGGTGCTGGCGCCTCCGCCGGCAGCGGCTCGACCGGTAAGGGGACCAGCAGAGCACGAGCCAGGCAAACCGAGCTTCGCCGGGATGGCGGATCTCGAGCAGGCGGCCACACTGCCACCCGTCTCCGCGGCACTTCAGCGCGCACGTGTGGGAGCGATACTCGAGCAGGGCCCGTTGCCATCGATGCCAAGCGCATGGCTCGGCGATGAAGCGTACAACCCGGGGCGTCGTGTTGGGCGGGTCGAGGAAGTAGACGTGCACATCGTCGTCAAGGACGACACATTGTACGACGATGAGGTTAGCAGGACTCCTGGCACGTTCAACAATGCGGCTGATGATGGCCAGCTGCATCACCCTCCCGATGGCTCTGCGCCGGTGCGTGCGTGCGTGCGGCAGTGCGTGCGGCAGGTGACCCCGTTCCATCAGCAGGTGGTTCAGCTATATCCGCCGCCTGCTCCGGCAACAGCGTCAGGGGCACTCCAACGAGGAGCACGCACGCCCACGCGGAGCGCAAAGCTCGCGCATTTGCGCTCCTACAACGAGCGTTTTCGTGGCGGGCCCACGTCCGAGCGTCCTCCGGTGCAGACGCCCATGGCGAGAAGTCCTCGAGCCGTGGAGCCACCCCAGGAGCCATCGCTGGTCCGACAGGCGCGCGAGCCGTCGAACCCTCTCTTTCGTACCCTGAATATCGAGGTGCCCTCTTTCCTATCAAGGTGGCAGCTAGAGGCGGACGAGGGCACCTCTTCGACACCGCGTGTGCTTCCCAAGGCGTAAGAGGAGCAGCACCCCTCGCTCCACCTCGAAATGGACTGACTGTGAGCCGTAGCGTGCGTAGAGGGGTACCGGTAAGTTTCTAGATAAAATGGACAGCTTAATCAGCAGTAACCACATTCGCACCCAAAAAGGAAGTCCTTTCCGTCGCGTCGTGGCCCCTCGAGATGCAGAGAAAGGGGGGCTTCTGGTTGGATGCCGCCGGCGCCGAGGTGCAACGAATTTGGTTAATCGTGCTGCTCTGGATTGTTCTCTCCTTGTCACTCTCGTACTACAACTCGTGGCTGCTGCGGGGTACGCAGCCGGGCGAATTGCACAGGATCCGTCAACCAGGCTTTGCGTTCCCCTTCTTCTACACGTTGCACCAAACGGTGTTCCAATCTGTCGTGCTACAGATCATGTTCTGCTTCGTCGACGAAGCCACCGTACGACCAAGCTGGGTAGCTTTCAAGAAGCACTGGCCACTGCTCATCGTGCTGACCCCCGGCCGGGTGATGCAAGAGGGTGTCGAGAACCTCGCGCTCACGTATTTTGGCTCGCCCGCCATGATGCAAGGGAGCTTCATGCTGTGCGTGCCCCTCTTCACGATGCTGCTTGCGTGTGTCATCGAGGGCCGGCGCTTTCGATGGGAGCTTGTGCTGTCAGTGGTCGGCATCACCGGCGCGTGTACGCAGGTGACGCTTGGATGTGCCATGATACTTATGGAGCCGATCGTAACGGCGCTCGGCGTAGTCGCCGCGCTGGGCAACGCTGTGACTCCTGTGATCGCCGCGCTACTGCTACGCTCGCCGGACAACAGCGTGCTTGTGCTTGGGTGGTGGCAGGCGGTACTGAAGCTGCCCGTATACCTAACGGCGTGGCTCTTGTCCAATGAGCGCTGGTCCTCCCTGCAGTACCTCGTCAACTATCCAATGATCGAGTGCTTCTGCCTTGTCGGCTCGTGCATAGCCCTGTGCTTCTGCCTCGTCACGTTCAATGTCATCCGGGAAACCTCGTCGCTGACCAACGTAGTCTTGGGCTCGACGACGCACATCGTGATGGTGGTGCTCGCCGCCTACGTTGTCGAGCAGCTCTCCAACGTCTTGATCAACCTGGGCGTGGCACTCTACGTACCCGCCCTCTTGGCGTACGCGCTGCTAATGCTCGCAAACTGCGGCACCTACGTCGGTTCGAGCACCGAGGGGTTGCCGCTAAAGGGGCCGCCCAATGAGACAACTGCCCTCTCGTCCAACGGGCGCGTGCAGGCTGGCGTCTACCAGCCAACGCAGCGCGCGGACGGCACCTTCGACTGGCTGGTGGTGCCCAGTCGAGCGACTGTCGTACGTCGTGCGCCCATCTTGTCCTGGCTCTTAGGCTATGAATCAACGAACTAAGTACTGGTACAACTACAGTACTCAGTAGGTCATCGTAGGCAAGTGTATCTGCCATTCGGCCGGATGCCATGTTTCGATTTGAATAGTCGTCTTGTGATGGCCGCTCGCGGATCGAGATTGAGAGTGGACGAGAGAACGATGCTTAGAATGAGATGAGTCATCAGGGATGGGCCGCGCCTAAGAAAGGGGCAGCTCCGAGAACATCGACTCGCCGCAGGTGGCCGCCCGCGCGCGTCCGCGTGCGCACGGCGCCGACGAGTGCAACGTCCAGGACAGTGGGCGGTACAAAGGCCAAGCCATCTGTTTCCCCACTGAGCGGGGAACCAGCCGCGAGACGGCAGCCCCCCCCCCCGTTTGTGAGTGGAACAGGTTGCGGATGGGACCCCGATTTGGCACCAATTGAACCACGAAACTTGAGAAAGGGTCAGTTGAATCGACACACAAGGTACCGACCAGCCACTACCACGCGAAACACTGCCACGCAGTGGTCGCGTCGCTCGGTGGACTAACTTCAGGTCGGTTCCAGACACGACCTTTTCAAGTGTGAATCGTGAATTGGCCATGCTCGTTCGGACGCTGAACACCCCGCTCGCCCGTGTGCGTTCTCTGTGCTCCTCGACAGCGGCAGCGCTTCTTCAGAACCAATTTGCCACTGGCGGTCTTGCCGTGCTGGCGGGCGGCGCCGGTCTTGCGGCCTTGCGCTCGCTTGCCAACGTTGCATTCGATGCCGTCCTCCGGCGCCTTGTTCTGCGTGCAGAGTTTGACTCTCGGGATGATTCCTACCGATGGCTAACTGCTTGGCTTGCGGCTCATCCGCACTTTCAGACGACGCGGCGCTTCTCCGTGGTCACCACGCTGCGGCGGCTGGGTGCCAGCTCCATTGAAGATGATGGACAGGGCAGCGGGCAAGGCGGCGTGATCCTTCTCCCTTTGGGCACGGCCATCATGCGCCACAAGCACAGCTGGCTGATCGTGGCCCGAGAGAGGCACACCGACACCCGCCCAACCGACACCGGAAAGGAGCGCGAGACTCTCACCTTCCACATCCCGGGCGGCACTAAGCATGACCTGTTGGAGCTCGTCGAGGAAGCGCGCACGGCTTTCGAGGCGAGGCAGCGCGGCTGGACGTCCATCTATCACATGGACGAGTATGGCAGCTGGGGACGTGTGGGCGCCAAACCGTCGCGGCCCGCCTCCTCCGTCATTCTCCATGACGCCGCGCAGGTCGCGACGCTGCTCGAGGATACGCGCCGCTTCTTACGCTCGGCACAGTGGTACGCGAGTCGGGGCATACCCTACCGCCGAGGCTACCTGCTACACGGGCCGCCGGGTACCGGTAAGACCTCTCTGGTCACCGCCCTTGCCGGGGAGCTCGGCCTCCCTATCTATGCTGCCTCGCTCGCGAGTGCTCGCCTTTCAGACGATACGTTCGCCGAAGCCCTCGGGTCCGCTGCGCCGCGCTGCCTGCTGCTGCTGGAGGATGTCGATGCGGCCTTCGTGCAGCGCGAGAGCCAGAGTGCCGGTGGCACGGGGTTGAGCTTCTCCGGCCTCCTCAACGCCCTCGACGGCGTCGCTGCCCAGGAAGGCCGGTTGCTCTTCCTCACGACCAACCACCCCGAACGACTGGACGCCGCACTCGTGCGTCCAGGGCGTGTGGACGTGCGGCTCGCGTTCCGGCTGTGCACGGTCAACCACGTGCTCAGCTACGCTCGCCACTTTTACCACGAGTGGGGCGAGCTCGGCGTCGAGATCGAGCGGAAGCTCACGGCATGCATCCCGCCCGAGACGGTCTCGGTTGCGGAGCTCCAAGGCGCGCTCATGCAGCACCCAGACAGCCCGAGCCATGCGGTGGAGGTGTGCCGAAAGCTCTTTGCAGAGCGCGCTCCTGTAGTCCGTTAGTTTCATTAGTACAAGTGCATTGTTTCTCCACTCGAGCATTGTTTTTGGCATGCGAAATCGCGCGGCTCAATTACTCAAACTCACATTTGGTCTCCCTGAATTTGAGTGACGCCCACACTCCCAGGCACCCAGCTCACTGGTAGCCACCGGTGTCCAGCAAGCGGGCTCGTGCCCTATACACAGCACTCGCGTACCGTATTCTCGCGCTTGACGCTACAGTGAAGGATGACGGCCGACGAGGATGCGTGCCTCACAGCAAATGATGACCTCGTGTCCCCAAACCGCAAGAAGCGCACCAAGAAGGCAAAGCCAAGCACTTTGAGGGAGCCCAAGCAGAGTGGTCATTCGGGCGCTTGCTCTTGCGTCCCCACGCTCGCCGTGGCACTCCTCGTGATCGCCGGTAACACCGTGCTTGTGGCCATCGTAATGCCCGAGGAAGCCAGTGCCGCGCTGGTGTCGCTCACCCAGCTCGTCTTTGGCGCCTCGGCTCCGCCGCCACTGCAGCCGCCGTCGCCACCTCCACCTGCTCCGCCACCGCCATCACCTACTGCACCGCCACCGCCGTCACCGCCGCCGCCATCACCGTCGCCACGCCCACGGCCGCCACCTCAGCCCCCGCCGCCGCCGCCACAGCCGCCACCGATCCCGCCGCCACAGCCGCCATCAGTGGTCTCAATCCTGAACGCTCGCTTCCGAGACGGCCGAGCCAGCAACGAACTGAGAGCGGCTGGCATCTTGCTGCGGCAGTTCGACAACACGGAAGATCACATGCGCCCCTGGGGCGGTTGCCCGGGGCACGTGATACGCAACGGCGCTGGCAACGACTGTGGCCTGTTCGGCAACCGCCTCTCGGCCTCGATTGTGTTCGCCGACATTGCCACGGGCATCGGGCACGTGCCGCTCTTCTCCGAGGAAGCCGGTGTCGTCTACTCGCCCATGTTTGCCTCGATCGCATGCATCTACGGCGGCGACGGCGGCTCGCGTTCGAAACCAGACGGCTGCGGTTCAGACTGGTGCTCGGATGCTCGCTCGAGAACTGGCGACTATTGGTGTGACGGCCGACCGCATACGCCAGGGCAGCTTGCCGACGTTCTCAAGGATCGACGTCATCAAGGTACCTACAACGAGGTGATCCTTGACAGCGCGATGATCGACGCGAACCTGCCACAGGTCGTCGAGGCCTTCTTCTACTTACTTGGAGCGAACGCTGGCGCGGCGGCGCGGGCACGCATGGCGCATCAGGCCTTCATGGCTGCCTACCCCAACCTTCCCAAACCGCCGCCGCTGCTTCAGATCGACCCACAGAACCTACGCGAGCCCTTCACGGCCGACAGTGCCAATAAATTTTGATAAGGAATTCTTGTTGCATGCCAAAAAAAAAAAATTTGGGGCAAAGTTGTTTCGCAAAAGAGAGAGCATATGCTGAAGGTGAGCCCCTTTGCGGCCTACCATGACCTCTTCGAGCCTCCCATGGGCGTTTGGGATCGCCAGTGGGAACAGGAGCTCAGCGCACCGCGATGTATCACGCCCGAGCGCGGCTGGTTTGAGGCGGCGGCTGCGTCCTCCATGCCTCAGTCGCATTGCGCACCTCAGTTTCGTGGTCATTCTCCAGGGTCAACAGTTGGCATCTCGAGTGCAGCGCCGGTGCGTAGTGCTCGACGTCAACCATCCTCTGGAGAGAACGACACGCCGCGTAGCCCAGGCATGCCGCCCTCGATGCTGACACCCGAACGCTGCCTGCAGCTGCAGCAGCAGCAGCAGCGGCAGCAGCGGCAGCAGCGGCAGCAGCGGCAGCAGCGGCGGCGGCAGCACACGATGACACCGAAGTCTCCAAGTTCGAGCCTTGGGCCAGCAGCAACGCAGCGGGAGCAGCAGCAACAGGTGCGGCCATTAAAAGGATCTCCAGGTAGTCCCAGTGGTGTCACCATCGCACCATACAGTGAGGCTGTGGCGTCCTGTGCGTTGATTGCTGCACCAGCCGCCACCTCAGCCGCCACCTCAGCCGCCGACGCGCGACCCGCTGGTGCGCGGCGCGGTGGCTGGCGCGGTGTGCGAACTGGGCAGTTCGGGGGCCGTCACAATGCAGAGAGCGCGGCCGCAGCCACAGCGGCCGCAGCCACAGCGGTAGCAGCAGCAGCGGCGGCCGCGCGAGAAAAGGCTGCGATGCTGACAATCGCCCGCTCTGCGGCGGCCGCCGCGAGCCGCGAGCGCTTTCGATATATTGGGGCGCGCCCAGAGGAACCATTCATGGACGCCTTCCGGCGACGTCCGCCGCTGCCACCCCCGGACATGAGCCCTTCAGCTCCACACTGGTCTTCATTTGCACATGACGCGACTCACGGAGGCGGCTTCTCGGTCGTCAAAGCGCTCTCCAGTCAAGCTGAGGCAGAGGCGGTGGCGCAGGCGGTGGTGAGCGTGTGGAAGGGAGACGTCGACGGCAGCGACGGTGACGGCTATCGCAGCCAGGCGCAGAGTGCTGAAGCTGCCACGGCGGTGCAAGCCGACAAGCTGCACCTGTTTGACAAGCTGCCGCTCGGTAGCAAGGTCCCAACCGATCACAAAGCAACGCACGATGGTTCCACCGCGCACGCGGACAAGGCAGCTATCGTTGCTGGAGCCGCTGTGGGCGTGGCAGCGGCAGCGCTCACCGACATTTCTAGCCCGCATGCATCCACTAGCCTGCATGCATCCACTAGCCTGCATGCATGCACACTAGTGGGCTCCCATGCTTCAGGGGATGGATCGCTCGCATGCTCGTCGAACCCGAAGAAGGGCGGCAGCCTCGACGCCGCCGTGCTCGACGAGCCTTCCGTCGTGATGCGCGAGCGCGCCTACCGCGTGGGGGCGTTAATCCTGCCAGAGGCATGTTGGCCGGGGCCCGTGAGGGTGCACACGCAGCTGATGGGAGAGGCCCTCGGCTTGGATTGGGACAAGTACAAGCGCGGGCAGGAGCGTGGGCGGGGGAAGGGTAAGGCCTCCGCATGGCAATCCGCATGGCAACCGATAGGGCGGGCTCTGGTAGGGAGAGGCTCGACCGAAGCGGGCGAGGGCGCTACGAATGACGATGGAGGCGACGTCGGAGGGGGCGCTGCTGATGAGGCGGCAGCGTTGAGCGCATCGATGGAAGGACCGTCATCATCAGAGACGAGGCCGGTGCCGCCGATGTCGTCGTTGCCTCTTGGAGACGCGAGAGGCGGCGGCAACCGCCCTGCCGGCATCAGCGCGAGCGGCATGCGAGAAGCCGTCGCGGTGACGCCTCGCCCCAGGCAAAGCACCATCGTCACTCGTGATGGTCGGCGCGTCAAGACCGCCTTCCGGACAAATAAGGAGCTCTCCCTCATTGAGCGAGTGCAAGGGCACGCGAGTTTGCAGCCGCCCACACACACGCACCCGTCAGTGGTACAGTACTCCACCCCGAACGGCGAGGTGCTCCTCACGCCACGTTCGGTGGGGATCGCGCCCAGGATGACCCCGATCCAGCCACCCAAGTGGAGTGTGGAGCTCGACCTCGCGTCGCGGCTTGTCGAGGAGCGCAGGCGCACTCACATCGACTACTCCACCGTCGCTGCGCGCGCTGGCGGGAACTCGACGATCGCGGCGCGCTTGCTTGAACGTCGGCTGGCGCATCAAGGGGCCAGTACCACCCGCAGCTCGAGCCCAGCCAACGAGCCACGCTCCCGTAGTGGCCTCTCGACGGGTGGCCTCTCGACGGGTGGCCTCTCGACGGGTGGCCTCAGCTCCGCTCGTAGCTCGAGGAGCCACTCGAGCCATCGCTCTCGAGGGAGCTCGGCTTGTGAGCTCTCGGCGTGCTTCTCAGCCGACGCGGGCGGCTCCTCGATGGCGTTCGGTGGCTCGGCTCGATCGGCTGCCTTCTCCAGAGCGCCCGACACAGCGCCCTCCACTCCGCTGCCGGCGACGCCACGCGCGACGCCACGCGGGCTGACACGGGCGACAGCACGGGCGGGGACGCCTCGGGCGATGCGCCTACATGGCTCCACTCCCCGGGGACGGCCCAGCCTACCGATGAGCCAAGATGAGGGACGTCATCAGAGGCTACGTGGCTCCACCTCCCTTGGACGACTCGCGACGCGCGGGAATGCGGATCCCTCGGACCGACAGCTCATGGCGCGCACCGGCAGCGTTGCTAGCGATAGCGGCGCTGGTGGAGGTGGCCTTGGTGGCGGTGGCCTCGACGGCAACAGCCTTGGCGGGGGCGGTGGCTTCAATAGCGGCGGCTCCTCTTTTCTGTCGAGAGGGGCCCGCAAAGGGCCTTCCCGCCTGCCGTCGCGACTCGAGGCGTTGCTGCAAGGGACGCTGCACATCCATGGTCCGTGGTCGCGCGAGAGGGCGAGGCAGCGCGCGCTTGAGCGACGGGACGACGCTCGAGACGACGCTCATGCCGAGGCGAAGGTGGCGAAAGACGGTGGAGTCGAGGTGGACTTCAAGAGCTAACACATTAGCTAGAAAAGTTTGCTTTTGGTGACCGGACCATACCTATACACGCACGCACCCTA
>ENA-UOXG01001751-UOXG01001751.1-mixed-culture-metagenome-genome-assembly--contig:-NODE-1751-length-13139-cov-49.466753_pt1 | contig 13139 bp, 10 predicted proteins | sample MGYA00238159_ERZ761634 | MGnify/ENA primary metagenome ERZ761634 (study PRJEB28908, sample SAMN08776845) | mixed culture metagenome | isolation source: Freshwater growth medium | place: USA... | reverse complement strand
AGTAACCAACGGCCGATTGTAGGGCTCAACTATTCAGCACCTGATGGGACCTCCATGTCCCAAGTTCTTATCGGTCCAATCACCACGGTCTCTGCTTGCGCGGCGTCGCTTCCGCCCTCGCCGCCGCCGCCTTCGCCCTCGCCGCCGCCGCCCTCGCCGTCAGCACCACCGCCCCCGCTCGTGTGCAACTTCGTCGCGGGCGATGGCTTCGGCGGCGGTGCCGCATCGGAGTTGAACACCGGGTCTTCTTATGGCTCTGGGCTCGAATGCGCCGAAGCGGTCCGCACCAGGTACCCTCTCGCCAACGGCGTCACCTACGGCCCCGGGGGCGTGTGCTGGGCCGAGTTTGGCATGCATAGCAGCAACCCTGCCTGGATTAATTGGAGCACGTGCCTCTTCGGCGGCTGGCCGTCACCCCCACCTTCGCCACCGCCGCCTTCGCCTTCGCCGCCGCCGCCCTCGCCGTCAGCACCACCGCCCCCGCTCGTGTGCAACTACGTCATGGGCTGGGTCGCCGTCTTTTCGGGGCTTGAGTACCTCGGGGCCCCCTTTGACTCTGGGCTCGACTGCGCCGTAGCAGTCCGCACCAGGTACCCTCTCGCCAACGGCGCCGCCAGCCATGGGGGCAACGGCGCCTGCTATGCAGTATCTGGCTTGGTTAGTCTCGACACTAACACAGTTTGGCGCACGTGCCTCTTCGGCGGCTGGCCGTCACCCCCGCCATCGCTGCCGCCACCGTCGCCCTCGCCGCCGCCCCCGTCCTCGCCGCCTCCGCCATCGCCACCACCGTCGCCACCACCACCCTCACCTCCGCCATCACCGCCGCCTCCGTCCCCACCACCATCGCCACCCCCGCCGAGCCCACCACCATCGCCGCCTCCTCCGAGTCCGCCACCGTCGCCACCACCTCCCTCACCTCCGCCGTCACCGCCGCCACCCTCGCCGCCACCATCTCCTCCCCCACCAAGTCCTCCGCCTTCACCGCCACCCCCTTCACCACCACCGTCTCCGCCACCACCATCCCCGCCACCCTCGCCGCCTCCTCCGTCCCCTCCGCCATCGCCTCCACCGCCATCGCCGCCGCCCTCGCCACCTCCTCCAAGCCCACCACCTTCTCCACCACCGCCCAGTCCACCGCCATCGCCTCCTCCTCCTTCGCCACCACCTTCGCCCCCGCCACCTTCACCCCCGCCTCCGTCTCCGCCCCCACCGTCCCCGCCGCCACCCTCGCCTCCTCCACCCTCGCCTCCTCCGCCCTCGCCTCCTCCGCCCTCGCCTCCTCCGCCCTCGCCTCCTCCTTCGCCTCCCCCTCCTTCGCCACCACCCTCACCACCTCCACCATCTCCGCCGCCATCGCCTCCGCCACCAAGCCCTCCACCGTCGCCGCCGCCTCCGTCCCCACCGCCGTCACCGCCACCGCCGAGCCCACCGCCGTCTCCTCCACCTCCCTCACCGCCTCCTTCACCGCCACCGCCATCGCCGCCGCCCTCACCGCCACCTCCGTCCCCTCCGCCTTCACCTCCGCCTCCGTCGCCCCCTCCATCGCCTCCCCCGCCCTCGCCGCCACCATCGCCGCCACCATCACCCCCACCACCATCGCCACCCCCGCCGAGCCCACCACCATCGTCACTGTGGCAAGAGTTGAGCCGCGAGGATCGGGCTGCAGTCTTCGCTCAACGGCAGGCAGCCGTCGCCACGCAAGCACGCGCCGCGCTCGAGTCAGCCCTCCTCGCCGACGACACACCCGTCATCACTACGGTCGTCACCCCTGTCACCGTGCATCCCATCGAAGCCTCGTTCACCCTCGCCGGGGCCACCATCGAGAGCTTCGGCGCCTCTGAGCGCGAGGCCTTCCGTACGGGGTTGGCGACGATGCTCGGTGTGCCCGCCTCGGACGTCACGATCGCGGTGAGTGCGGGCTCCGTGCTCGTCACGGCAGTGGTGACGGCCAGCAGTGCAAACAGGCAGCAGACGCTCGCCATCACCCTCAGGTGAGCTTGGCCGATCTGAGCAACGCAGCCCTGGTCATGGGAGATGCGCTGGGGCTGTCTTTCGCCTCTCTCTCCTGCCCACAATAACCCTGTGCCGACAAGAACCCTGTGCCTGGCGCCTACGTGTGCGCAGCTCCCAAGACGAGGCTATGCTCGAGAGTGCCCTGCAGGTGAACACCTCGGTGCCACTCGTGGTCGTTCAGCCGCCCATCGTCATCAACGTCACGACGAACGTCACCACCATTCCCATCAGCCCCGCACGCGAGGAGTTCCTTACTGGTATGGTTCGCACGTACCAAACCCTGGACGAGGACGCGACCACCAGCACGCTGCTCGACCAGTTCTTCTCATACCTGATGGACTCGTGCATCGGAGGCGCGCCCGGCCCAGAGGATCTCAACTGGACCTTCAACGGCGCGGTGAGGGCCTCCGTCGATCTCGCCTTGCTCTCCCCCCCCCGCGCGCGCGCCCACCCAGCGCCCTGCTCACGCGATCGGCACGGTTCTCCCCCATCCGCCGCGTACGCCAGACATTCTTCATGATGACAATAGTCACCACCATCGGCTACGGCACCTTCGCCCCCTCTCTGCCGTTCGGTCGCTGGATGGTCATCCTCTTCGGCTCGGTGACCATCGTCCTCTTTGGGCTGGTCTCGCGCCCGGCCGTGGATCTCGTCGAAGCGATCGAGGCGCGTACCGAGCTGCTGCTGCTCCGCGCGAGGCGTTCCGATCAGCCCCTCTCTGAGCAGGGTCAGCAAATTCTCAAAGGGGCGAGCGCGATGCTCCTGTGCCACGCCGTCCTCATGGCAGCGGCAGTGATCGTCTACCTGGACCGCGACAAAGAGGATCCGCTCCATGAAGAGTGGGACTACGGCACGTGCTACTACTTCTGCTTCGTCACGTTTTCGAGCATCGGCCTGGGCGACTTTAGCCTGGGCCCGGCGGACAACAGCAACTACGAGCTCGGGCGGCTGCTCGTGCAGGCGCTGATCATCATGTTCGGGATGGCGTCTTTCAACTGTTCGACCGGGGCCTGGTGCGAGCTCGTGCAGACACTCGGAGTGGAGCTTGCCTCTCAAGTCGAAGCTTGGGCGGTTGAGCAGTCCAGACGTGTTGCCATTCACCTTCGCAGCAGCAGGGTGCAGCCCTCGCCGATCAAAGAGAAGACTACACTCACCCAGAAGACGAGATTCACCAATGAGACTGCCGACGTGAGGACGACTCTCACCCAGACCACGACACTCACCCAGACCACGACACTCACCCATACGTCGACACCGAACCCGGCGCGCAAGGGCCTCAAGGGCCTCAAGCGGGCCGTCAAGAAAGTGCAGATCGCCAACGTTGTCGCGCGACCCGCCGTCAAACGCCGACGCGATGTGGGAATCTTCGGTGCGCTGGGCAAAGCGGTGGTCGTTGCTGATCCGAAGGGATCGCATGTGGCACAGGCCCAGCCGGGGCGGTGCGAGCAACGTCTTCGTGCATGCCTGGCGGTCATCGGGTACCTGTCGCTTTTTTACGCGAGCATCCTCATCTGCGCCGCCGTTTTCGTGCACGTCGAGGCCGCAACGGAGGAGGCAGAAGCGGTCGCCATGCGCCTCGAAGAGAACGAGTTGCGCGAGAGCATGGGCCTCGAGAGGCTCTCGCTGGGAAGTCAGGATAGCGTGCGATCGTCGCCCCCATCCGCACCTTCAGAAGCCCGACCGGGCTCGCGCGAGGAAGCTGCCGCGGCGCTCGCGGCGCTCAGCCAGACGCCAGCGGAGGAGCGCGGGGCCGCTCTCGACTCAATTGTGGGCGACTACGTGCAAGTGGTGAAGAACGAGGCCGCTGCGGATTCGCTCGCCGAGTTCTTCCTCGCACGCCTCGACACGTGCAAGAGCCGCTCTGCAGACTACACTCAGCCCAGGTGGACCTTCGAGGGGGCCACCTTCTTCATGATGACCATCGCGACGTCGATCGGGTACGGCACCTTCGCACCGAAGACACCGTTGGGCAAAGCCATCGTCGTCCTCATCGGCCACCTGTCGATGATCTTCTACGGAGTGTGCTTGAGTGCGCTCGTGAATGAGGTCACGGCGGCCATCGAGTGGGTGGCCTCCATGATGCTCTCCGTCAGTGGCAAGGTGGCGCGGGTCATCCGTCAATGCGGTGGCCCGGAGCTCGTGGCTTCATCAGAGCAGGAAGCTCGGTACAAGCTGCTCGTTGCCATCGGCCTGCTGCACGGCTACCTCGGCATCTGCGCCGTGTGTGCACAGACTGTGTTCGGCCACTACCTAGATACGGAAATGACCTTTGACGAGGGCTACTACTTTGGCTTCGTCACCTTCAGCACCATCGGGTTCGGCGATTTCGCTCTTCAGCCCTATGGTGCTCCATCAAGCCTCATCTTCTTCGAAGCGCTCGCCGTCTTTGCCGGGCTCGCGTTTTTCAGTGCCTTCGCCTCCCACGGGGCCGCGTGGATCAACGAGGCCGCACCCATCGCCTGGGGCATCGCCATGGACCCGTGTCGGCTGCCTCGGCAGCTGTCGCACGCGTTCAGCACGGTTCAGATTGCAACCCCTGCGCCGCCATCTCCACCCTCCTCGGCCTCACCGCTCACGTCCGCCGTGGACGACCGCCGTCATCAGCTACACCGTCTCCACGTGCAGGAGGCTCTGCCAGCCAAACACGAGCACCCGGTCCCGATGCCATCGTGCTGGGACCGGTTCACTTGCTTCGCGGCTGCGGTCCTCGGTATGTATTTAGTGATCGTCTTGGGCGGCCTCTGCCTGTTCTGGTCAGAGTCGGACTTTGAGCGCATGGGCAACTGTGCTGCCATGGACGAGGAGAATGAGCTGCGCACGAGCATCCGACTGCCGCCGATGGTGAGCGAGTTCTGTTGATGAGTCTGTTGATGGTTCTGTTGACGTTTCTGAGCGAGGCGTACGTCTTGTGGTGGATGGGGGATGCCCCGCTTGTGCCAAGTGGACCGCACTTCTGAGTTCCGAGTGGGCCGAGTTTGTAACTATATGGTGTCGTGCTATAATGTGTTTTCATACCCGTCGAACGTAAGCGTCTGGTTACCACTTTCAGCACGTGAGCGAAAGGTGAACTACTAGTTCAGATCAAGAGATGCACCTCCTCCGTTGTCGCCGTAATACAGGAAGGTGTACATGACGACCGGCACACCGTCTGGGCACCCGGGCACCGCACGCGTCGCCCCCGCCCACGTCCGGGGATTCCTGTGGACCCTCGCCTGGTTTCAACTTATTGAGACTCGGTTCCAGCTCGGCTTCCGGTTACAGGACCCGGGGACGGGCAGTGTGTCGGTCGTGTGAGAGCACGCGGCAGCTTCCATCTTGGCACACAGACACACAGACACACTGCGTCCTGTGATTGTGACGCTCGCCCTGCGATGCACGGGCCCTGCCGTCGCCCATCGCCCGTCATTCGTCCAACGAAAGCGGCATCCAGAGGGCCACCAGGAATGCGAGGCCGTGGCTGCAGGCGAGCAGCCCTAGTCTCGACCCTGGCCGCTCCCATCGCCAAGGCCACACGAGACCGCTTTGGAGCCAGCTGTGCAGGGCAGGACCAGCTGCTTGCACATCCTCCTGTCGGCCCTCGGCGTGCGTCAGGCGCGGCTGAGCTCGCGTCGACCAAGCAAAGTACAAGCAGCACGACACCCATGCTACACCAACGAACATCGCCAAAGCAAGGATCGGATATGTCGGAGCACTCTCCGCAGTGCGGCTGACTCCGTTCCAGTCCACCGGGTCGGTGATGTCCTCGCAGCGGCGCAGCTCGTCCCAAGCCGAGTCGTAGCACCAGCCAGTCCCATCAAGCGAGTACCAGCGCCAGGGCATCCATCGAGTGAGCGCGTGGCCAAGAGCATCAGGGTGCTCCGCAAAAGGCGGCCCTTTTGGGCCCTGCTGCCTGCAGGAAATGCCGTCCTTGGCGTCTAGCCGGTACATGCGCGAGCGCAGCGCAGCATAGTAACTGGTGGAGGCTTGCCACAAGTGCGTCGTCGTCATCTCGCGTAGTATTGCCGACTCACAGGGCTCTCAGCCGCTCACCATGAGGTCGCGGGTTTCGTTCACACTCGCACAGTTCACAGCCAATGTTTATCACTCGAAACCCAAGACACCGGACCGTTCACACACCATGACACACCTAGTTTACAAACTTAGCCTCCCCCCCACAAGATTTACAACGCGTCGTCGCTGGGGGCGCCCGAGAGCGCGGACTCGGGCCGCATCAACACCGGATCCACACCCACGGGCATCCCGGGGACGTCGCCATCGAGGCTCGTATCAAGGGCGAGGTTCGCCGTCGAGCCGACGCGCGAGAGCTCGGGGCTCGCGCTGCCCGCGGCGGCGAGCGCTCGCCGGTGGACGAGCAGCCGCAGGCGCGCATCGGCGATGCTCGCACGTTCCTGCTCCCAGTCCAAGGTAAGATGGCGCGAGGCCTCATCGCCAAACATCATACGCACGAGCTCCCACCGGCGCGTAAAGTAGCGGAGCAGCATATCGATGCAGTTGTTGTGCGCGAGCTCGAGGCGCGAGAGCTGCTGCACCGTGAGCTTGCGCACGCCCACCTCCTTCTCGACGACATCGCGCATCGGGTGCACGGTGCGCCGCAGCGCCGCAAGATATGCCTTGTGTGCCTCGGGCATTGTCGACCTCTCTTGCCACTCGCGGAAGGTTTGCATCGCGCTCGGGTTCGCCCGGTCGCAATCCACCCCCATCAGATGAAGCAGGCAGCTCTGGTCGACGCCGGTCGCGCAGTACACGCGCGCCGCGCGCTGGCGCAGCGGCTCGAGCCCCAGATCGGGCACGTGGTCGTAAAAGTGCGCCATGCGCTGCTGCAGCAGCACAGGGCGCACGTTGGGGGCCGATTTGGCCGAGATGGGGCTCGAGCCGACGCCCGCTTCGTAGTGCACCTTGACGAGGACCTCTATCGCTTGCTCGAGATGTTTGAGCGAGCGCTGGCGTGACTCGACACTTTGGGCCCCTCGGCACGCTCGTGCCGCGCCCACTACCCGCCCAAACTCGGATGCGAGCGTGACATGCAGCCGCACGAACCAGTCCTCCTCCTCGACGCACAGGAAGCGCTGTACCGGGACCACCTGCGCCATGGTCGCGAGCACCGGACGCACAGTGCGGTCCAACGGCGAAGCGGAGCCGTTGAGCCCAGCCAGCACGGGCGAGAGCATGGGCGAGTCTGTGAGCGATCTCGAGCGATCTCGGCCGTGATCAGCCACAACCGCGGCGATGCCTGCGTGCGCCGCGGCGAGCGGCAGCGGAGCGCCGTGCGGAGCGCCGTGCGGAGCGCCGTGCGGAGCGCCGTGCTGAGCGCCCGATCCGCCGGGGGCATGTGTGCCCTCAGGCACGAGCCCCTGCCCGTGACCCTGCCCGTGGGCGTGAGCATGGGCGTGGGCATGGGCATGAGGACCCGCGGCGGCCGGCACGTGCGCCGTCGCGAGCGGCGATGGAAGGACGCCGCCGCGCAGTCGCCAATTGTAAAGGATCGTATCGATCATGTCGAGGCCCTCTGCCCGACCGAGCCGCTCCGAGAGGAGTGCCGCAAGGCGCGCGAGTGCCTCCGGCGGTGCGCGTGGCCGTCCCTCGCCCTTGGCGGCAGCGTGCCAGCCCGCCACCACAAAGGAGACGAGCGCACGAGCTCTCTCCTCTTCCCAACGACCCGTGAGAGCGGACAGATCAGCGGGCAACGTGGCGGCGCGGACCTCGACACGCTCGCAAAACGTGGCAGGCGGCACACATGCGCCAGGCAGGATCGAGAGCAGCGCGATCAATGGCTGCCAGCTGGCGGGCAACGCCTCGAGCGCGAGTGGCGCCGCAGGAGGCAGCAGGCCGTTATGCTCGCTCACGAGCCAGATATCATCGAGATCGTCGAGATCGTCCTCGACCGACCGGGCATTCGGGTCGCTCAGCATGCGCTCGGGCAGCTGCAGCAAGGTGGCGCCGCCCCCGCTTGAAGACGACCGTTGCGGGGCCCGGTGCGGGCTGCTCGGGGGTGCCTCATCCGAAGTTTCGTCCAGCGGTGCGGGCTCAAAGAGGGGAATGAGGGCGAGCTCGGTGTCCGAGATGTGCTGGTTGAGGTACTCGAAAGCGTGCGTGCCGCCGGTGCCCTTAGCCTCCATCATCCCGCTCGGGCGCACCACGTACTCTTCAATGTACGAGAGATGCCTCCAGCGGAAGTCGAGCACGCGCCGCACGCATGCATTGAAGTGGTCGATGAGGGTGAGGGCCTGCTCGCTGCCCTCCTCGCGCAACTGGAGGACGAAGGAGCGCGCTGGGTTGGAGCGCACTGCGGCGAGAGCCTCGCGGTGCTTCGCGGGCATGTAATACTCGAAGCGCTCGAGCATCGAGCCGAGCTCAGCCGAGCTCATGGAGATCTCTAGGAACGCGTCGCACATGGGCAGCAGCGTCGACATGGCGCCTGATGGCCCACAGAGCGATTGCCGTTTCTGAAGCGCCGCGAGCGCCTGGCGCAGGTGCGCGCGGTGCGCGGTGAGGGTCGGTAACCCCTCCGGCCCTTCGGCCTCGAGCGCGTCGAGCATCTCGAGCTGCTTCGTCAAAGTGTCGCACTTGGATCTGGATGCATCTTCGTATTGGCCCTCGAAGATCGCAGACCAGGACGAAATGTACGGTCGGAGGCGATGGAAGAAGAAGAAGGGGTCGCAGCACGCGGTGCCACCCGCGGTGCCAGCCTCGTCGCGCCGGTCAAACATGATGCGCAGGCAGTTGGAGGCCACGTGAGACATGGCCTGCTCCATCCAAGAGAGAGATGGGGCGCCGTGGTGAGCACGTGCATGCAAGGGCAGGCCATCAGATGCAATCAGCGTACCTGCTCCATCCAAGAGAGAGAACGCAGCAACGCCTCGATGTCGCGGGACTTAACGGCCTGGTAGCCGTCGTAGATGGCTGAGATCGCCCCGGCGGCCTCGCTCTCGATGATCACGTGCGTCTTGAGGAACCACTCCTCGTCGAGCAGCCCGGTGAACCGGTGCAGTAGCCGCACGTTCTCGGGCGTGATCCCTCCGAGCGGGTCGATGCGCTCCCAGTTGTTGAGTACGCAGTCGGCGTAATCGAGCGTGGGGTGACGCCCGAGGCGGTTGGCGACGGCGAGCCAGCCCGCTGCGAGGAACTCGGGCACCACGAGGGCTGCTCGGGCGTCCACCGCGCCGCTCCCGAGCACGAATCCCTTGCCAATGTACCCGTAGAGCGCATGCACGCGCTCAAGCCGCTCCTCGCTCCCCTCGCCCTCCTCCGCCTCGATGGCGGCCGTAATCGGACCGAAGCGCTCGATGTGCTGCTCGACGAGCGAGCGGAAGGAGCCGTCGGCGAGCGTCGCTGGCATGAGCTCGCACAGCTCGTGCAGCACCGCGTACACGGGGTTGGTTAGCTTGACGAGCGGGTCGCGCGACGGCAGGAAGCCGCGGCAGCGTGTCGACCACATCGGGTCGCCCGGACGCGCGGTGCGGTGGCCGCGGAAGCCGCCCGTGAGCGCGCGAATGTGCGCAGGCTGCTCGGGCGCGAACGAGACGTGCTGCCGAGAGACTTTTTCTTGCGTCTCCACCTTATCCACCGCCTCCGACTCACCATCACCATCGCCTGTCGACCCTTCTTCGTGGCGGGAGAGGCGGCCCACAAGCATCGCCTTCATGTACTTGTGCGCGGAGTGGTGGCGCACGGCTCGGAACGCATGCGTCGCATCCTGGCCGGCATATTCAAAGATGCGGTTGAAGCCGCCAGGGTGGCTCTTGAATTTCGTAATGTCGTACACCTGGCCTTCGATGACGATCCAGCACGATTCCTCCGAGGCGTGTTTCACGAGCTCCGAGCGATGAACGACGCGCGCCGGAGTCGCCTCAGGGATCGCGGAAGGTGCTTTGGGCGGCGGCGGAGTTCCTGGTGCGTCGAAGAGACTTGCAAGGAAGCCAGCCGCTTGCCCTCGCAGCATCGCTTGTGAAGAGTTTGCATTTGTGTCCATGCCTGGTGACGTCGATGAGGACCGGGAAACTTCTGGACGGTTACAGGAAGTTTCGAACATTGCACGGCCCTCATGGAGACGGCCGTACTCGCGAATCGGGCCATGAATCGCCTGTACTAAATTCTGTAGCGGGTCCGGGTGTCGTATACGCGCCGGGCTTCATATGTGTGTACTACGGTACATTCTCTCTCAAAAGATGCCGTCGTCGGGGTCGGCCAGTCGTGAGGACCACGTTTCTTTCGACGTTTCAAAGTCGTCCTGATCGGCCTCGGAGCCATCCTCCACACTCTCTTCCTGCGCCGGCAGCTTTGCCGTCTTCGTCGGCGGCAGGTATGCCGGACCCCTCCACTGCGGCGGAGTCGGCAGCTGCAGCGGCTGCGGCTCCTCGCCTAGATCGCCCTGCCTACGTGCGTCGCCCAAGAAAGGGAAGAACGCCTCGACCCCCTCACGCAGCGGCTCCATCAGAGCCGTCCTCCTCTCCCTCTCGAGGCGTAACTGCTCGTCCAGCGTCCTAATCGCTTGGGCAGTGAGGACGAGCGGTGGCTCGAGCAGCGCGTTGGCGAGCCGCTTGAGCAGCTTTTGGCGCAGCTTGGGCTCGATCCGCCGGCGCTTGCGCCGTTTGACGAGCTCGAGATCCACGATCGAGATGCGCTCTCGGCCGGTTTCGTCAAGCTGCTGGAAGGCGGCGCGGCATTCCGAAATGTCTTCTTCGGTCACCTTGCCTTGCAGCACGAGCGTGAGCAGCGTGTACTGGTCCCGCGTACAGTATGTGCCGTCCACACTCAGATCTAGTCGCCTCACGAGCGGACCGGCAGTGAGCTCGTTCAGCTTCTGCTGCGTGAGCGTGCCGCCGTACCGCTCGAGAACCTTTCGCTGCGCCAGTCGTCGAGCCGCATGCAACGGCCGGAGCGCCAGCGCGCCCACGACGCGTGCAAACATGACCACCGCCAGCGGCGAGTAGAGGGCAAGGAAGAGCTTGGAGGCTTGAGTCGAGGGCACCACGTCTCCAAGCCCAGCGGTCGTCATCGCGCCTATCACGAGGTACACACAGTCATTCCAGCGCTGGCGCATGTCGAGGAGCTTGATCCCGAGGACTCCGCCGCCCAGCAGCACCGACAAGAGCGCCCAGTTGGGCACCCGCTGCGCCCAATTGCGCTTCCCGCCGTCGTCGCCAATCCACTCGCCCACTACGGCGCTCACGAGCCCGCTCAGCAAGCCGATTCCGGCCATGGCGACCACCGAGGCGAGAGCGCGCGTGATCGGCCGTGTCGGCGTCAAGTCGCCAAACCCGATGGTCGCAAGCGTCGTCGTGGTGAAGTAAAGAGAGTCGATGACTGACCAACCTTCGAGCGCACGAAAGGTGCCGGAGAAAGCGGCGACTACCAGCACCAGAATGCCACACACACGCAAGGTGAAAGGTGAGGTGAGGACGCGTGGGCCCGCGAGCGGTGTGTCGATGTCCACTGCCATTGCCTGCTCCTCTTCTTCCTCGTCCTCCTCCTCCTCCTCCTCCTCCTCTGTCTGCCTCAGTTGCGAGACATACCGCTCTGCTAGATCCTCCGGAACTACTTCCTCAATCGCTTGCAGCTGTTCGGCTCGACGAAGCCCAGTACGACGACGTGGGAGCCACTGCACTGCCGCGACGATAATCCCAGACCGCCAAGCAGGCAGCAACGGCCGATGCACAAAGAGCGACGGGCGTGTGCACGTCGCGCAGCCTAGGAACAGACCCATGACGAGGGTCAAGACCATCGATGAGATCCTCCTCATGCGAGAACCCTCAAAACTGCATGATCTGTGGTGTGTTCACACTCGGCCGCCCCTCTTTTCAGACCGTTATATAAATTAAATTTGCGCACTCCCACAAACACACACACACACCGAATTCGAATGGAGCCCTCCAGCACCCCTCCGCCGTCCGCTCGAGCTCAGGTGTGTATCCTCGATCGCGTCCTCGTCCGGCTCCGTGGTTCGCTCCACGTATGCTTACCCGCGGCTTGATTGCAGCATGCTGATAGCATCGTGGTGCGTCCGTCTGCCTCGGGTCTGATGGTTGCTCCGCAGCCTCACGCGTACACGATGTGCTCGGCGCTGCGGCACTCGCCCATGGCTTGCATGGCCTCGATCTCCATGCGCTCCCGGGCACGGAGCGCGTGGCACTCGGCGGCGAACCTGGCGCGCACCGCCTCGACGCTCTCGTCCGTCGCCTTGGCGGAGATCGGCACCGCACGTTCCATACCGCACGCGCGCTCGAAGGCGCTCAGCTCGCCATCGGCCACTCGGCGCGCTCGGGCGAGCTCGAGCTCGGTCAGCTGGTGCAGCCAATCGCGGGCCGCATGCATCCGCACGAGCGTTGTCGCGGGCAACCCTAAGGCCGTGAGGTCGGGCAATTCGTGCGGCAACGTGGGGGCGGACGGCGACGAGGTGGCAGTCACGCTGGTGCTCTCTTGCAGGCCCAGGCGCGATGGCCGCGTGCAAGGATGCTTGTTGTGTTGCTGCACGACGCCGCTGCCAAAGGTGGTGAGGTCGCGCTTGACCGAAGCGAGGCTCTGGGGTGCGTACACCCACAGCTCACACGAGGGTGCCTCCGTCGTGGTCGGCGTCAGGCCGACGTGTACCCTCGCGCTCGCACCGCGCGGCTTGACGCTCGCGCTCGCATTCTCTGGAACATCTCCCCCTGCGGCTGGTCCGGCGTTGGCCGCGGCAGCCTCGGCGGCGGATGCCCTTGGAGGCCTGCAAGGCATCGTCATGCGCGCGACGCGATCCTCGTAGCACGACGGGCACACGTCGAAGTCGCAGATCGTGCAAGACCACCGCCACTCTCGCATCTCGAGACCCTTGCCGCAGCCGCCGTCGCAGCGGAGGGTGGAGCAGCGATTCCGCCAGCGGTTGAGCTCGTGGCCCGCATCACACTCGGCAATAGGCATGCTCAATCCAGTGAGGCTCATGCCCGCCAAAAGAGCGTAAGCAGCGCAGACGCCGCCCGGATCGGCAGAGGACGGTGCGGATGGCGCCAAAAAAAGCATGAGCGAAAAAAGCGAGTTTCAACGGGCAAACTTCGTCTGCCTCGAAGTCTCGAGGAATGGGTTCCGTGGCCAAGTTTCGCGGGAAAGAGTGACTACTTGAGTAGTGGTGAGTAACCTTAGACGTCGCACGC
>ENA-UOXG01001747-UOXG01001747.1-mixed-culture-metagenome-genome-assembly--contig:-NODE-1747-length-13150-cov-39.450859_pt1 | contig 13150 bp, 10 predicted proteins | sample MGYA00238159_ERZ761634 | MGnify/ENA primary metagenome ERZ761634 (study PRJEB28908, sample SAMN08776845) | mixed culture metagenome | isolation source: Freshwater growth medium | place: USA... | reverse complement strand
GAGCGCCAGCAGCCCGACGGCGCCGCCGACGTCGATCGTGGTCGGGGTGGCGCGAGGGATAGTCGTGCCGTCGCCGTCGCCGACCTGGCCGAAGCCGTTGTGGCCCCAGCACTTGAGGGCTCCGCTGCCGGCCGTCACGTACGCGCACGTGTGGTAGCCTCCGAGCGCCAGCAGCCCGACGGCGCCGCCGACGTCGATCGTGGTCGGGGTGTAGCGATCGGCCGTCGTGCCATCGCCGAGCTGGCGGTCGCTGTTGCGGCCCCAGCACTTGAGGAGCGCGCTTGCCGTCACGTACGCGCACGTGTGGAAGCCTCCGAGCGCCAGCAGCCCGACGGCGCCGCCGACGTCGATCGTGGTCGGGGAGGCGCGAGTAATCGTCGTATTGTCGCCGAGCTGGCCGTAGTCGTTCCTGCCCCAGCACCTGAGGAGCGTGCCGGTTGCCACGTACGTGCACGTGTGAAAGCCTCCGAGCGCCAGCAGGTCAGAGTGGCTTGTGAGCTGCCGTCCATGCCTCACGACGAGCTCCTTGGAAGGTGACAGCTTGGAGGGCGAGGGTGGCTGCAGCATCGGCGGCGACGAGGGCTCGGGCAAAGGAGAGCGCGTCGATGGGATCGAAGGTGATCGGGGCAGTGGCGAGGGCCGTGGCTGCGGCGGCGGCGACGGTGGCAGCGGCGCTGTTGATGGTGGCGGCGGCGGCGGTGGACTCGGCGGCGAGGGCGGCGGACACGGCGGTGGCGGTGGCCTCAGCGAGTGCCACGGTGGCGGTGGCGGTGGCGGCGAGGTTGCAGGTGGCGTCATCGGGCCAAGGCTCGAAAGGTTCCGTGGCAGCTTGGGACGGGGCATCGATGGGGGTGGCGCGAGCGGCGGCCGGGGTGGCGGCAGTGACGGCAGCGGGCGCGGAGGATGGTCGCTCGTTACGGAGCCTGACAAGACCATTTGGTCCGAGGTGTCAGGCGGGGGTGGCAGACACGTGCCGCACGCGACCGGGCAAGTGGTCCGCGCGATGGAGTAGGAAGCGCACACAGAGGCCTGTGCAGAGAAGTAGGAGCACGGCATGGGTGCGCCGCTCGAGTCAAAGGCGCCGCTGTCCACATCATCAGCGCATATTTGAGTGAGCGGCGGCGGTTGCAGCGGCGGCGTCTGCGTGACCGACTCTGCCCGATGCGCGCCAGTCCCATCGCCATCGGGTGGTGTCGTCATCGTCGTCACCGCCTCGGCGCTGGCACTCCCCTGCGGAACCAAGAGCGCGAGCAAGGCCAATTCGAAGCACTTGTTGCGGTAGGAGCGATTGTGCCTCACCCAAGTCGCGAAGCGCTTGCTCCGGCCGGATCGTTGCTGCTCCGAACTCACTGCCCAGACGAGCGACGCAAGTCTGAACAGTACGAGTGCGCCGTCGAAGCACTCCGCCAACAGCAAAGGCACTCCGACCCTTGTTGCCGCTTCCTCGACGGGGTCGCCCGCAGTGTCCTCGTACGGGAACCAGTACTTGACGTTGACGCCCAAGAGCTTGAGTGCGATCTCGAGTGCGATCTCAAAGACCCGGCACGCGCCCTTGCGCAGCCCGTCGTCGGCCGACATCCAGTTGGAGTTGTAGATGCATGGATTCGAGCACATGTTCGGCGGTGGGTTGGGTGTCAGATGCCCTGCTGGTGGCCGTGGTGGCGCCGATGGCATGGAGACGCGCGGGCCACAACCGACGCAGTCGGTGGCGCAGGCACACGTTGCGAACTCAGAGCCAGGGCCGCCGCCGTCGTCGCTGCACTTGCTGCCGCCGCCGGTGTTGAGGCAGTTGTTGATGCAGACCATGGCAGAGGAATGTGGCGGCGGGGGCGGCGACGCGGTGCGCACGCCGCAGTCGGCGCCGTACGCGCACACCGGGCACTCCGAGCCGGAGCTGCCGTCGTCGCTGTCGGAGTCGGAGGCGAAGAAGCATGTAGCCATGCAGATGCCAGGCGGGGGGCTGGTCGCCGGAGGTGACATGGGTGAGCTGGATGTCGGCGGTGGCCGCATGTGGCGCACGCTGCAGCAGTCGGCGCAGTCGGTGCCGTACTGGTCATCCGGATACTCGGAACCAGGGCCGCCGCCGTCGTTGCTGCACGCGCCGCCGCCGATGTTGAGGCAGATGTTCATGCCGACTATAGCAGGGGAATGTGGCGGCGGGGGGGGCGACGCGGTGCGCACGCCGCAGTCGTAGCAGTCGGTGACGTACGCGAGCATCAGGAACTCCGAGCCGGGGCTTCCGTCGTCGCAGTCGGCGTCGGAGGCGTGGAAGCATGTAGTCATGCCGATGCTGTCGGGAGTTACGCGCTCGAAAGTCTCCGCGTCGATCTTGAACTCGAAGACCGTGTCAGGTTCGCCATCCTCGCACAAACCATCGGAGGCGTACTTGCACGTCACCTTGCACTGCGCATCGGTGGCGTTCACCATCAGGGCGAAGAAGACGCCGGGTGCAATTCGAGGTGCGGAGCGGGACCACGTAGATTGAATCATAGCGGAGCGGCGCCACGTGGAGAGAATCATGCTGCTCGGGGAGCGTGACACGGGGAAAGAGATCTGCGACGTGCAAGGTGCAAGCGCAGCAAACGCAGCGAGTCACCAAGCCAGGTTACTCCTTTTCAAGGCCATCGGCGGGACTTGCTGCCGCCGCGTCGCTCATGGCGCACTTCAGAAAAGGACACGTTGCCGAGCTCTTCTCGAAGGATTCAATGACGTGTACGTGATGATAATTGAGGTTGTCCGCTCGCACTCATTAGGGTGATTTGGTAAGGAATGGACAACGGAGGAACCAGTCAATGAAATTCAACTGGTTAGACTCAGGGGGCACTTCCCCGCGCTTGCTATTTAGGCGAAATATGGGCCCTGGATGCGAGGCGCGACGCGCGCAAGGAGGCAGCGGCGGCGGCGGCGGCGGCGGCGGCGGAAGCTACTTGTGCTCGACACCGTCGTCATGCGACGCTGTCGAGTGCGTCTTTGCGTTCCCCACGGGGGCGCGCGCCATCGGGCGCGTCGGTGCACACAGGTTCGATGCCGCCGGCGTCCCCAACCCCTGTCCCCAACTCCCCAACGCCGCCCCGACGGCGTAAACGACGGCACATCTCCCGGTCCCTGCTAAAGCTAGACCAGGCTCTGAATCGCGGTGGGTGGGTTGGTACACATCATCTCTCTCATGTACTAGTTCTGGCCTGTGCGCATCAAATCGTGCGACGGGCCGCCGTAGGAATCGTGTGAAGATCCTGTCGGCGGGGAGCCCGTCCGCGCGTGAGCAGCATACAAGCTCATTCCGTTTCCCACAGGGTGCCTAAGTGAGGCTTTCCTCTGGGAGCCCCATTCCTCCCATACGGCGGAGATTTACCCATACCCAGGGCTCTCCGTATCCCCCCCGATCTGGTTCCATTATGAAGACTGTACCATGTGATCGACACCTTCACGTTGAGTTCACAGCTGCGTAACTTTGGGCGTCACGCAGCAAGCGGACTACCTTAAAAGTGGGAACACGTCCTTTGATCTCGCCTGATTACACTTATGTTGGTTCTAATGCATACCCTCTGCAGCTTCATTTCTTCTCATATTTATCGGTTCACGGGTTGTCAGCATTTTATGGTCGACGAAGAGGGAAGAGCACGCCTCTTGGGCCCCTCTTCTCAAAAGCGCGGCTCAGTCGCGCGAAATCTTTTTCGTTTAAAGAACAAGCCATGAATACAGAGAGACACACCGCACTCGCTCAGACCCTCAAAGTCGGGTCGCTCAATGACTCACCGCGCACTGTCACTGCACCTGTACGTAGAACGTACGACACATGCCCCGGCTCAGACCTCAGTCGGGTCGCCGCAATGACAAGCAATGACACGCCGCACTGAAGCTGTTGTCCACCTTCACCTGCACCGAAAATGTATTACTGCCCATCCGAGTTCGGAGTTCTGCATGGGGGAATTTGAAAATAAAGCGGAAACCGAGGACGCGATCGACGACCATAGTCACTATCATAGTCCAACCACAGCTCCATTTCCATAGGAAGACCATGGAGCATGGATCACCGATCACGACCGTGAGAGCGAGTTGTGGGTTCACTTATGTTTTACTGACAAAATGTCGAGGTCACATCGTTTCCGCACGGCGACTCACTTCGCGATACCTTGACGAATTTTGACGAACCCAAACGCGCACTTCGTGCTGAGTGTCTGACATTCTATAGAAATATCTCCGTCAGATATATTCGATATACATAGCTCCCACCTTTCGCATGCGACGTCAGCGCCGATCGAAGCGCCGGCATGATCCTTCTCACCTCCGCTTGCCAAACTTTTTATCGCCGAGTGCGTGGAGCGCGTCCAGCTCGTTTTGGGCCGCATTCTGCGCCGGCGCCGTCCTCAGAGGCGGGCCCATCGGGTGGCCTGGCGGGTAGAGGGGCGTGCCGAACTCGTTGCGAGGGATGGTGGCTGGCGGTGGCACTGCATCATCCCACTCAGCGTTGGGCAGCATCGGGCGAGAGGCACGGCTGGCGCCGGCGCCGCCCATGGCCGCCTCCTTTGCACGGCGCTCGGCCTTGAGGCGCTCGGCCTTCTCCATCGCAACGCGCTTCTTCTCGGCGAACTGCTCCGCAGCCGAGAGCTGGCGGTTGGATGCCGGCGCCTCCGAGTCCGCAGGGAGGTGGATCTCGGTCCCACCGAACGCCGACGCGCCGGCCCCGCCAAAGTTACACGCGCCCAGCCGCGCCTCGCGCCGCGCGGCGGCGCTCGCGCCGCCGCCGCCACCGCCGCGGCTCGGCGCGTTTATGAATTCGTTCGAGACGATCGAGCCATCGTCGCCCGCGCACACGAGCCGGTTGGTGTCTGCGTGGAGGGCGCGCACGGCTGCGCGATTCGCGCCGAGTCCATACATGCATTTGCCTTGCTGCAGGTCGTGCAGGAGCACGGAGCCATCTCCAGCGCCCGAGATCGCGATGTGGCCGATCGCATGGAGCGAATAGATAAAGTCGCGGTGGTCCTCGAAGAGATGCACCGCCTGCAGCGACATGCGCGGGTCGAGCGTGAGCAGCCGCTTGTCGGCTCCCGAACTGATCACCAACGGCTGGCCGTTGGGCATCTTGTGCGCGATCAGGTCGTTCACGGCGCCGGTGTGAACACGCGTCTCCATTGCGGCCTTGCCGGAGCCCGTCATGCGCAGATCCCACAGGCGCACGACGCCATCCTGCCCGCCGCTCACCAGCCCACGAGGCAGCAGCCCGCCCGACTCGCCGTCCACGCCCGCAGCGCCGCCCCCCGCCTCGGCGTACGACGCGGCCGCCAGGGCCGTTGCGTGCCCGCCATGGGCGCCCAAGTGGGTCGCGTCGCCGGTGGTTACGTCCCACGAGACGACCGCGCCGTCGCGGTCCGCGCTCGCGAGCACGCCGCCCGCCCATGCAAGATGCATCACCGGCGCGCGATGCGCTCGCAGGCAGATCACCTCCTTGCACGAGCTCAGGCTCCAGAAGCGAAGCGACTTATCATAGCCGGCGGAGAGGCCGAGGGCGTTGTCCGCGGAGGCGAGCACTTTGGCGATCGAGCCCGTGTGCCCGAGCAGGTCGTTGCAGCGCGGCTGGCCGGCCGCGTTCCACAGGCACAGCTTCGAGTCCATTCCCGCCGAGAGCACGCGCCCGTCTGGGCAGTGGGACACGTCTGTCACCCACTCATGGTGGCCATACTGCTTCGTGTAGAGCGTGCGCTTCTTGGTGAGGGTGGTGCCGTCGGTGCTCGGCGCGAGGCTGAGCTCGACCAGCCCGTGGTCGGCCGAGCCGACCACCGCGAGGTCGCCGTGCACGCTCATGCACAGCAGCGGACGATCCGAGCAGTCGGCCGTCCGGCCCTGCCGATCTAAAGGGCCTGACGCCCACCCGCCCGAGGGCAGCATGGCGACCGCCGCGTCCGCCGCCACGCGGCTCCCAGCGGCCGCGCCGCGGGGCAGCGGCGCCGTCGAACCGCGCTGCACCGCCGCCTGGCCGGGCCGAGCGCCCAGCGTGGTCAACCCAGGATCGAACGACTCCCTGTACTTGTCGTCCGAAGTGTCAACGCCCATGTCCTCGAGCGCGGCGTACATCTGCGCCATGTACGCATCAGTGTGCCGGTTCGAGGCGTGCATGCCCGCGCCCGCGCCCGTGCCCATTTTCAACGGCGTGCCCGCCATGAGGGCGCGCTCCGAGGGGCTTGCCCGCGGCGCCGCCTTGAGGGGCACGTGCCGCGGGACGAGCGAGCCTCCGCCGATTTCGAAGGGGTTCGACGGCACCGCTGCCCCGCGGGAGCTCGACTGGCGGGAGCTCGACATCGGGGAGAAGGTGCACCGGGGAGGAGGAATTTCCTTCACGTGTTGCCACTCCTTTCGGCAAGGCTGTGGTTCGAGAATTGCGCCCCAGTGCGCCCTGGCGATTTCTTTCCCTGGGAGGACCGTTTGACCAACACGGCGTTTCGAGTGTGTGGGAATGGGGGCTCCCACGCCGGGCCCGCATCCGCGCGCCGGGGCGAATCGGTGGTGAGTGGGTTTTAGTGCGGGTGCTCGTCTTTCGGCGACTCGCGATGTCGAGGTCTTACTAGCGAATTCCTTTTTTATGTCAGACATCGCGAGCTGTGCGCCCGACGGCTGGTGCATCTTCCTGCGCGCGGCTCTTCGCCAAAGCGCAGCCGGCTCGCCTGAGTCTTACGCGTCGCTGGCAAAGGACGTCGGTCTTCTCGTGAAGATCTTGCGCAATCCGGCAGAGCAGCCAGATGAGCTCAAGTTTCGCAAGATCAAGCTGTCCAATGCGACCATTGGGCGAGTCCTCTCGCACCCGGGGGCCCGCGACGTGCTGGCCGCGTGTGGCTTTGTGGAAGCGTCCGAAGGCGAGTGCCTCGAGCTCATCGAGGCGGATCGGGCGTTGCTGTTGCGTGCCTCGCAGGAGGTGGAGGCAGTCCAGTATGAATTGCAGGAGCTCGACTGGCTGTACGTCAACCGTGCCGCCACGGCCTCGCCCATCCCGGGGCGTCCCTCCGAGCCATGGTCAGCGGACGGCGCACCGGCCGCGATGGCGCACACGTGTGTCACCACGCTCCTCAAGCTTGGCGCCGAGGCTGCTGCCAAGGGGCCATGGTTGGCACGCCTGAGTCATATGCTCTTCGCACCGGAGATGGTCGAGTGCCGCCGACTCGTGCGCGAGCGCGCCTCGGTCCTCATCATGGCCTTGCGCGCCATCGTCCTCGAGCTCATCCGCATGCTCGAGATGGGGGCGCTAAGCACGGCGCTCCAGTGCCTCGCCTTCCTCTGGCCTGCAGGCGCCCATGACACCCTCGCCGCCCGGCTCGAGTTTTGCTCGTCGTGCCTCGCCGCAGCCCTGTCGCCGGCCGACGCCTTTGACGAATCGCCGCCCCTTGAGCTGAAGCTACGGCTGGTGCGCGGCGAGATCCTGCCGAGATTGTGAGATCGTGCCCGAGATTGTGAGCTCGATGCTCGCAGCTGATTGTCAGTTGATTGCGTCGGAAAGCCTCCTTCATCAGGTGCGCGGCCAGATCGTGAGCTCGACGATCGGAGCGCTGCGGGCGTTTTCCGAGACCGGCATACGCTGCGGCGTGCTCAAGCAGCCGTTGACCATCGAGTACGCTGATGGCCACTGCCGGTCGCTGATTGCCACTGATGGCCTCCAACGGCTACCCTCTCCTCCCCAGGTACGTGGGCGAGGTGGGGCAGGATGCCGGGGGGCTGCGTCGCATGTTCTTTGACCTCTTCGCCCACGAGCTGGCCGTCCACCCGTTGTGGACCCTGACGCCGACGGGTAGCCTACGCCCAGCCGACAGCTTCGCAGCCGCGGCTCGTCAGATGACAATCTCCGGGGAGCTCGAGGAGCACATGCGCACCGTCGGGCGGGTGTGCGGGATGGCCCTCTATCAGGAACTCCATCGGCATTCGGGCGTGCAGACCCTCGTCGACGGTGAACGCGCTCCGCCCAATCTGTTTGGCGTCGCCTTCGCGCGCTACTTCCTTCAAGTCGTGCAGCACGCGCCGCCTGACTCTCTCGCCGAGCTGCAGGCAGCCCTCGCCGCAGAGACTCTCGAGACGCACGCGGACGTACGTACCAGCCCGTCGCTCCTCGACAGGCCCCTGTCAGAGAGTGGCCTCGGTGACATGGTGCGACGAGTGCTACTGACGTTATACTGACATGACCCTTGATTGCCTCGGATGACATGGTGCGACGAGTGCCACTCGCCACGCCCTTCGATGGCCCTTCTATGTGTGTGGCTCACCGAAGGCGCCCTCCGTGCAGACCTTTGTTCGCATGGCGGGCGAGGGGGCGGATGCGCTCGAGGTCGAGCTCGTACCTGGCGGTTCGTCAATCCAGGTCACCGAAGCGACGAAGCACGAGTGGCTTCGTGCGCTACTGCACTCGGAGCTTGTGCACTCGCTCACTACGGCGGCTGGGCATTTCCGACGCGGGCTGCTCGACTCGGTCTGACGGCGTCTGATGGCGTCTGATGGCGTCTGATGGCCTCTGACGGCCTCTGATGGCGTCTGATGGCCTCTGATGGCCTCTGATGGCCTCTAATGGCGTCTGATGGCGTCGGAGTGCGTCTGATCGAATCTGAGTGAGCGTTCTGAGTGAGTGCCGGATGGCCTTTCTCAGGCGGGCCTTTCGGGCGCCACTGATTGCCCCTGATTGCCTCCCTCATTCTCTGATTGCCACTGATTGCCTCCCTCATTGCATGCAGGTGGGCCTCTCGGGCGCCGTTGACGCCTTCGACCCGGTGCGCAGCCGTTGGACGTGCCCCCATTTCGTCTTGCTCTCGGCCGGCGAGCTGCAGTCGACATTGTCGGGCGCGCCCGTGGGCCTCTCGTGCATCGACGAGCTCCGTCGCGTCGCGTCGGTGCATGCGGATGCCGCCGTGCAGGCGAGTTGGCTGTGGGACATGATGCTGAGCGTCGACGACCGCACGCGCGCTCGCGTGTACCGATTCGTCACCGGCTCGTCGCGCCGGCCCGCCGACGGCGTGAGCGCCTTTCAGATCAACCCGAGGGAGGGCGGCGATGGCGCGTACCCGTTTGCGCATGCGTGTGCGAGCGTCCTCGAGTTGCCGCGCTACTCGTCGCAGGCGGTGCTGCGCGAGCGGTTGCAGGCGGCCGTCGAGGCCGCGCACGACAAGTTCACCGACCTTTGAGGCAGCACGCGCGCCGTTTGGCGAGGGTTGCAGGCCTGTGGCACTGAGTTCAAAATCAGGTGGTGGGGATAGTGACAGTGAATCCAGAAAGAATACCTCCCCTACCCCTTTGGGTCAAGATGGCTGGGCTGACCTTTGCGGATACGCTGCTCGCAAACGGTCGCGCGACCGGGTCGGTTTGTGTGGGCGAGTCATGCCAATCTTCGGGAAGAGGAAAGCGCCCGGCCTGGTGCAGCCGGAGCTCGTCTTGCCGCCCATCCCTCTGCCTGGCGCTCGCGACCCGCGCGCGTACATCAATACCCTGCTCTTTGAGCAGCAAAAGGAGCGGCAGGAGGCGCTGGAGAACGAGCGGCGCGCGATCAGCAACGTGGCCGATCGCGAGCGCATGATGCTCACGCAGCTCGCGCAGCTGCGCACGCAGGTGCAGGAGCAGAAGGAGGAGATCGAGCGCGCGCAGCGCACCGAGGAGGACCTGCACAAAGCGCTGCGACTCGCGGCGGAGAGGCTCTCCGGCTTGCAGCTGTCCGATGGCGTGCTGCGCGCCGAGCTGGACGACACGCGCCAGCAGCTCGTCGACACGCAGGTGGAGGTGCAGACGCTGCGCGCGCGCCTCTTTGGCGAGAAGGGCGTGCGCCTCGTTCCTGCGGAGCTCGCTCGCTCCACCACGTCGGTGGGGATGAAGGAGGACGACGTGATCGCGGAGATCGTGAACGGTGCGAGGGCGGCGGGTCCGGAGGGGATGGGCGCAGCCGAGGGGCGCGCGGCGGCCGCGCGCTCCTCGCGCCAGCAGCTCAAGCGGCTGCTCCACTTCGTCAAGGCCCAGCTCGCCGAGGACGTGTCCGCATTCAGCGGCGCCAGAGACGAGCAAGCTGACGAGATCTCTGACGCGATCGGGCGGCGGCGCCATCTGATCGCGAAGCTCGAGACGGCGCTGTACGACCTGCTCGGCGGCGCGCCCGTGCGCCGCGCTCGGGCCGACGGCGCAGGCGGTGGATTGAGTGGTGCGCTCGCAGCCGTTGCGCGCGCGGGTCCGGAAAGTGGAGGCAACGGCTGGCAGCCCAAAGTGCACGGCATGTCGCTCCCGCGCACAGTCGCGGTCAATGAAGGCGCGGTGCGCACCATCCTTCTCACCTCGGGGCCGGCAAGTCAGTGGAAGCTGCGCGTGCAGCCCGTACCGATGCCCGCGGGCGGCGGGCGCGCCGCCGCCGCCGCCGTCGCCGCCGGCACCGCGGACGCAACCGCATCGTCGGCGCCCACGCCCGCGGGCACGGAGGATGACCCGGTGCGCTGGACGTGCGGCCAGCCAATGATGCTCGTCATCGAGGCGCTCGACGAGGCGGGCTCGGTCGACGCCGACTTCGACGCCATCGTGCTCATCGAGAGCTCGTCTGAGCACGTGAGCGGCAAGGGGTTCGTCAAAGTGACCAAGGGGGTGGGCCTCGCGCCGCTCAACTCTTGCAAGTCGGGGCCGATCGAGCTCTCGCTGCAGGATGGCGGCTTCACGCGTATGGAGCCTCCCGAGCCGCTCTTTGTCAACTTTGAAGGCGGACCCCCGGCTAAGGTGTCGCTCACGCCCGACCTGCAAGGCAACAACTTCCCTACCACTGGCGACCCTCTCAACATTCTCGTCGAGATCCAGGACCGCTTCAACAACCGGTGCACCGACGTGAACTGCGAGGTCGTGCTCGCCGCCTCGCACGGCGCCGAGTTTGGCGACGGGCCCGTCCAGATCGAGATGGGCGAAGCGACGATCCAGCTGGTCTCCGAGGTCGCCGCCACCGTGTCCCTCATTGTGCTCGAGGCGCGCGGACCGAGCGTCGAGATGATCGGCGATGAGGGCCTGTCGGCGGTCGCGTACGTGCCGTACCTGGCGGGCTCGGCGGCGGTGGTGCAGCTCGCTCTGCCGCCCGGTGCGATGCCCATCGCTGGCGAGCGCACGAAGCTGCTCGTGTGCGTCGCCGACAAGTTTGGCAACATGGTCGCCGCCGGCTCGTCGAACCTGGCCGCGGACGTCAAGGTGGAGCCAGGGCCGATTGGCAATGCGTCCGTTGAGCGCAACGGCGTCGCGTCGATTGCAGACGGCATCGGCGAGGTTTGGGTGCGCTCCGAGTCGGCGACGCTGCCGACGGAGTTCTACATCACATCCGCAGCCGTGCCGGGAGGGCTCGCCTTGCGGCACACGCAGGACGAGCCGTTCAGAGCCGTTTGGAGCGCCGCCAAGATCGCGGCGATCGGAGTCTTCCTGCCTGAGGCCGAGAAGCAAGCGACGGTGGGCGGTGGGCGGATGGTGCTTGGAGTGCGCACGGAGGATGCCTACGGCAACCCGCGTGGGACGGGGTGGGACGGCTCGGTCCTCGTCCTCTCGCCCTCGCCGCACGTGAGCTTCAGTGCGCGTGCGGGCGTCCAGATCCGGGACGCGCGCGAGGCGAAGGTGACGATCAAGGATGGCGTCGGGCTCTTCGAGATGGTCTCGGACTCGACCGAGATCTTCCAGATCACGCTCAGGGACGTGGCCAACACCGGCCTACGCACCACCTCTGTGCTCCGTGCTCAATTCAGGTCGCTGCCCGGCGTGCAGTGCATCTTCGGCGAGGTGCCCGCGGCGGCACAGCCGGTCGGCTTGCCGTTCCCGCTCCCGCTCCTCGTGCTCGACCGGTTAGGCAACGTGGCCGACGACTTCGAAGGCGACATCCCCGTGAAGATGACGGGCGCGTGCCGCACGGCCGGAGGCGCGCGGGAAGCCTTCCGAGCCATCCGCGGGCGCGCCGCGTTACCGGTACTCTCCACGATCGCCGAGACGGTGCAATTCACACTCGACCCGGCGACCGCCATCCTAAATAAGGAAGAGGCCGCCGCCTCGGACGCGCTGCTCCGGTACGGTTTCACCACAACTCTCACCTTTGGCGCCGCCGATGCGAAGCGGCTGACCATCTCGGCGCTCGCCGCCGCCGCCGCCGCCGAGCGTGCGCTCTCCGGAGAGGCGGCAGCTCCAGGCGGCGAGGTCCAGGTGCGCGCGGGGGACGAAGTCCTTGTGGCCATCAAGGCGCTCGACGCGTACAACAATCTCGTGCTGCACCAGCAGGTGCGCATCTCCTTGCCCTGCCCTGCATCTCCCCCTGCATCTCCCCGCCCTGCATCTCCCCCTGCATCTCCCCCTGCATCTCAGCCCTACCTGTCGGCACCCTTGGTCACATCTCCTGTGCATCTCCCGTGCGCCCTCCGTGCACCTCCCTCGAATCCCAGTGCACCTTCTTCCTCGAGGTCGAGCTGCGCCCTAAGGTGGACGAGGCGCTCACGAACACGCTCGCGGCGCGCGAGCCACCGCAGCGTTACATGCTCCAGCTCTCCAACGGCGAAGCCCATCAGCGCGTGCCCACGCGCCTCGTGGGCGAGCTCTCGTTACGCCTCGTACAGCCATCCGTGCTGAGCATCGACCTGAGCGCCACTGCCAAGATCAAGGTGGTTGCGGCGCGCGCGGTCTCGATCGACGTCGTCAACGTGCCCGAGGCTGGCCGCGGCGGCGTCGAGTTCTCCCTCCTCGTGCGCGCGCTCGACCAGTACGGCAACGTCGACGAGGCCTTTGACGCCGAGGTGGTGCAGCTTGATAGGGAGGGTGCGCCGCCCGGCATGGTGCTTCAGAACGACGGGATCGTCAAGCTCACACGCGGCATCGGCCGGTGCACCGCGGTCACGGCTAGCGCCGCCGCCGGCTCGCCGGGGCAGCGCTGAGCGCGGCCCCTCGACGCGGCCCCGGCTGCTCGCTTGTCGCCGGGTCGCACGCGTTTGTCGCCGGGTCGCACCCGCCACACCCTCCCCCGCCTCTCCCGCCCCGCCGAGCGACCGCGCGCCCCGCCCTATGCGGGCGCGGACGCGAAGCCGGAGCGGCACCGCAGGACCGACCGCAGGACGCGCAGGACGCTTCGTTGAGTAGCCGACGAGATGTACATTCGATGCTCGGTCAGGTGTTTGAGTAATCTAGAAAAATTCCAGGGCTGGTT
>ENA-UOXG01001744-UOXG01001744.1-mixed-culture-metagenome-genome-assembly--contig:-NODE-1744-length-13177-cov-42.570340_pt1 | contig 13177 bp, 10 predicted proteins | sample MGYA00238159_ERZ761634 | MGnify/ENA primary metagenome ERZ761634 (study PRJEB28908, sample SAMN08776845) | mixed culture metagenome | isolation source: Freshwater growth medium | place: USA... | reverse complement strand
AAAGCGGGGTTCGAGGTGTGGGTTCTTACTAAGGGGGGTCTAGTTAGTGTGCACCACTGCAGACTGTACTGTACCGTAGTACACACCCATCTCGTTCGGGTTATGTTCGTCAGGCCCTAGGGTGCGTGCGTGTATAGGTATGGTCCGGTCACCAAAAGCAAACTTTTCTACACTACACTAGACAAACCGCGCGGGGGGCCCGCTCTGAAACCTGGGCAAGCCCCCGCGCGTGCGTGCCGGCCTAAAGCAGTAAAGCTCGAACGGCTAAGCGGCAAGACGCACCTGTGCGCCGTTGCGTTCAGTAACTCGCGGGATAGAATAGTCTCGAATAGTCTCGGTCCAGCTCCAGGGGACTGGGCTGGTCGCGGCTCGGAAGGTACTCGGAAGTATCATCTCCCAAACCAACCGGTGACGGTCTTTTCCTTCTTCTTCTCGGCCACCGCCTTGCCCTTGGCTGACGCGCCCGACGCGGCGCCTTTCTTCTCCGCCTCCTTTTGGAGTGTCGTCTTCGATGACGGGGCCGGCGGCGGCAAGCCCAGCTCCGTGATCGGCGCGGCAGCGGCTCGAGCGGCATTATGCCTCGCTAGCTTCTCCGCTCGCTCCCTCGCCTTGCGAGCCTTCTCATCCTCGGCAACGGCCGCTGGGGCTCGCTGTGAAGCTCGCTGTGAAGTTCGCTGGCTACTCTGGGCGCCGTTCCGGGCGGCGCTCCGGCGGCTGCTCCGTCCCGACGGACGCGACGAGGCCTTGGGCGTCGGTGCCCCGGGCGGCGGTGGCGGGGGCAGTGCGCCCGACATGGCGCCCTGAGAGAGCATGGCCGCTGCCTTGGGCCGATACACCGTTCGGGGTGGAGGCGGGGCAGCCGTCGGCGCGGGCGGTGCCGATGCCTCCCAAGACTCTGTGAAGACCTTTGACTCTGTGATGACCTTTGGCGTCGGAGGGGCTAGCGCCGCCGGCTCTGTCATGGCGGCTCCCTTGGGTCGATACAACGCACGGGGTGGAGGCGGGGCGGCCGTCGGCAGTGGCGGCGAGGGCGCAGCAGAGGGTGCCGGCGGCGTCGGTGGTGGCGGCGAGGGCGCATCTGGCGAGGGCGCGTCGAGCGGCAGATGGCTACTCGAATGCCTCCGAACCTTTTCGAGGGCCTTCGCCGCCGCGGGCACTGCGGACTTTGCGATCGGGTCGATGCCGTCAGGGTGGAGCAGCGCCGTCGTGGGCGAGGCCCCTAGGGCCGACGAACCCGGGGCTGACGAACCCTGCACCGGGGCCGACTGCTGCTCCCTGCGCCTCTGGTACTGCCGGTCGAGCTCCGCGACCTTGGCATCCAGCTGGCGCAAGCGGGACGTGTCCTGCTCCTGCGCCACCTGCGCCTTGATCTTTGCGAGCTGCTCCTCTAAATTGCCTTCCCGCTCGGGCGACAAGTCCACATGAAGCTTGGCGCGATCGGTACCGAGGCGCGCCTCCCGCCGAGTGCTCCGAGCCGAACCGCCGGCATTCTCGGGTGAGGAGGGGTACGAGCTCACGAAACCGTTGACGAAACCGTCGGCCTCGGGGGAGCTGACGAAACCGCACTGGATTTCGTCGCCCTCTCGCACGGAGGACCTCCTGCGCGCTTGCCTCGTCTCTTCCACCCGCGCCTTGTCTGCTGTCCATGCCGCCTGCGTGGCCGCCTCGACCCTCGCCTCCGCTTCAAGAGCAGCCTTGCGCCGCATGATCGTCTTGGGCGTCACGTCCGGCGTAAGCGCCCTAGCCGGCCCCGGTGCGACGGCTGCAGGGACGGCTGCAGGGACGGCTACTGCTGCGCCCGCGGCCGCGGACGGCCGCAGCGGCGGCTTGGGTGGTGGCGCCGGCTTGGGTGGTGCCACCGGCGCGGCATCGATAGGGTTTCCCACAGGGTTGCGCCGGCCTTGCGCCGCTCGCAACCTGCCAGCTGCCATCCCCAAGGCAGCTGGCATAGTGTCCTCGTCGTCCTCGCTCTCCTCGTCCTCGTCCTCGTCCTCGTCCTCGTCAGAGCGTTGCGCCGTTGCCTTGGCCCCCTGCGGCGGCGCCGCCGCCTTTGCTGCCCGTGCCGCCGGCGCCGCTTTCTTCTGCTCCAGCTGCTGCTTCTGCTTCTGCTGCTGCTGCTGCTGCTGCTCGCGCTGCTTCCGCATGTTCTCATTGTGGGCCGCAAGCCTCTCCGCGCGCTCTCTCGCCTTGCGCTCCTTCTCGTCCTCCGGCGGCGCACTCGGAGCGGGCGCCGCGCCCGCCGCTACCTCAGACTGCCGCCCTGGCCCCTGTGCGATGTCGACGGTGGCGACACTCCTCGCTGACTCCTCGCTGTCAACGTCAGCGACGGCCGCGGCGGCGGGAGGGGCTGGCAAGGCAGGCCCGCCCCGATGGTCCTCCTCCTTGCCAGCAAAGGGTGTCAGCTTGGTACGCACTGTCGATCGCTCCTGCCCATCAAGGTTGATCGTGTAGTAGGGCGGCTGGTCGTCGTAATGCACCTTGGCGATGGTGCAGACAGAACGCGTGCCGTCGGCCTTCTGGTACCATGCCTTTGACTGAGGCATCAGCACCGAAATCTCGGCGTTGGTCGCATTACTAGGCAGGGTTGCCTTATATGGTAGGTCAACCGAATCTTCGAAGGCCTTCGAAGCCGGCTGCGACGGCGGCTGCGGCGGCTGCGGCTGCGGCGGCGGCTGCTTCTGTTGCGGCGGCGGCGGCGGCCGCGGCGGCGGCGGCCGCGGCGGCGGCTGTGCCCTCTGCGTATCTCGTCGTATCTCGGCGTGCAGCATGGCCATCTCCCGCTCAGTGTTCGCGGCTGCAGCGCCCTGTTGCTGCAGCTGGCTGACCTGCTGCTGACGCTGCTGCTGCCGGTGCTCCTGCTCGAAATCGAGCGGTTGGCGGCGCCGCACGGCCTGATGAAAGGCGAGCTCGGTGCGCTGCAGCTCGACTGAGCCGAAGGCTGGTGCGCTCGGGCCCGCTGGTGAGGAGCCAACTGCGGGCGGCGCCCCACGCAGCCGGCTTCGGGGCGTCGTGTATCGGGATGAATCGGGATCGCCGAGGTCGCTCGAGTAGTACGAGTCGTCCGAATCGTCCAGCGGTGTGCGTACCAGCGGCTTGTACGTGCGCCGCCGTCGCCACCGCGCGCCATCGCTTCCGGACTCGGCGTCGCCGCCGAGTCGAGCTGGTAGCAACGCACTGCCACCGCCGCCGTTCGGAGGCGACGCTGGTGAGATCGCCTGCTTAGAGCTAGCCGCGGCAACAGCGGGCACGCTCGATGAGGACGCACCTGATGTTCGTGCAGCTACGCCAAGGCTCGGCGCGGTAGCAGCAGCAGTCGAAGCTGCAGGTGTCCATGGGTGCAAGGAGGCTATAGCTGGCTTTGCTCCTGCCGCTGCAGGTGAAGCGGGCGCCGCCGCTGCTGCTTCCGGCAGCTTCCAAGCGGTCTCGCCTGTGGATTCGTTCCAGTAGTAACTGAAGATGCCATCCTGGACCTTGACCCACTCCGCCATGGGAGCGGCCGGCCAACCCCAGCGACCCTGCAGCGCGATTGGACCCCTTCTGAGCGGAGAAGTGACTGTGAATGGCTGTTCGTCAGTTTCGTCGCACTCCCCCGCCACGGTACAGTAGCCAACTCGGAATCTAAAGATAGGCAGGCGGTCAGGCGCCTTGCGGGCGGGCGGGCGCGGGCGGGCGCAACATGGCCCCGCCACTGTGAGTACAGTGTGGACTCAGTGCGACACGCTCTTGCCCCTACCGCCTCCGCTCTCCCGCCTGAGTTCTCTCAGAGTCAGACACTGTGTGTGTGACTGTTCAGAAGATGGGTCTCAGAACAGACCGACGGCGGCTCTCCCGCTCGGCTTGGTTTATGAGCTCGAGATCCGCGTGCACTAGGGCGTCCAGCTCTGCCTGTGCTTTCTTGGCGTCCGCGACTTGAGCGTCGCTAGGCTGCGTCGACCTCTCGGGCTGCCTCATCTTCCCTCGGCGGCTCCGAGGGCTGGACTTGCCTAACATGGACTCGGTCCGCTTGGTGCCGCGCGCGATTCGCCGATTGAAGGCTGCGAACATGGCCGGCCGTGAACGGGCCAACGTGTGAAGACCGGCCAGCTGAGCTCTGTCAACGAGAGCCCCTAGGCGGCTGTTCATGGACGTGAGAAGCTGGCACAGTTGGCCGGGGCAGAAGGAGTGGTATGGGTTGAGGCCGTAAGCCGCCGCTTCTTCGCTTCCTAAGCAGCGGCCTGCGAGGCCCACGCAGCTGAGGCACATGCCGTTGCTGTGCCCGTTCCACCACCTTGTATCGGGCGTTGTGCCGAGCGCTGAGGCGTTGGACAGGACCGTCTCACTATCAACGGGTGGGATGGAGTTGTCGTCGCGCACGCGTACGAAACTGATCGTCGTGGTGCGCACCGACAGGTTGTGTTCCAATACGGCGGAGCACATGGCTTGCTCCGCAAAAGTCTCCCCCAGTCGAGATTGCTCCTCGCGAGCGGAGATCAGCATGGCCACAGCCGCTGCCGAGCCGAAGACGAAACGGTCGTTGAGACCGCCATAGTGCTGAAACTCGGGCACGAAAACCGTGTGACGCTCGTGCGCCTCCCACGCATCTGATGCCCACAGGTGATCGATCAGATCCATATTAGGAAGGTGCCCTATCGGTGCTGGTCTCGCCACAAAGGCGGCATCGATCCGGCAGACCAGCACCAGGCCAGAGGGCGCCTCGCCGTATTTGGCGGGCGTGTGCAGTCGCGCAGCGGCCCAGGCCTGCGACAGGCTGTGCACGCCACAGCGCCACCGATGGATGGTTTCGCTGCGTCGCTTGCGAGCATCCCTCGCGATCATCCGCGCTATCGCATCCAACGACGGGTCCCGCGCGTTCCACTCGAGTTCGATGCGCTTCCCAAGCAGTGCGGGGGGTGGCAGTGCGGCGGTTACGTTCAACGACGCAGCTCCGAGGCGTCGTAGCAACGTGCTCGCAGTGGACATGTTGCAACGCGCCTCGAGGCAGTAGGCATGCACGTGCAGGCAGCCGTGGCCCTCCAACGGCTCGAGCCCATGCGAGCGGAGCGTCGGCGTCGTGTACTCGAGCATCGCGTCCGATCGGATGAGGCCGTACAGCAGCACGTCGACGAAACATGACGAACCCTTGGCGCTGCTCCACGATCTGGCTGCGCGGCTGAAGGCTTCGCGCGCTGTTGGGCGCGCGGAGACTGTAAGGGGTGCCAGCCGCATGACGGGCGGGAAGTCCTTACCCTCGCCTAATTTGGTCTCGTGCGCGACAACGAAGGACACGTCTTGGCTCGCACCGAACCCAACCGTCAACGAAGGCATAGCTTCGCACCGCGCGTTCAAGCGCTTCGAAGGCGGCAGCTCCTCCGTCTTCTTCCAGTATGCCTTGCCGTGCCTTCCGTGCGGAGAGCCGTGCGGCAAGAAGAAGACCAGCTCCGACTCGATGCCCATGCAGCCGCGGAAGTCGTCGGCCGCGCGCCGGGACGGAGGCGAGCCGTAGTCGCCGAGAAGGACATAGCCGCCGAGTGCCACATGGGCGTAGAGTGCCTTCAGCGTCTCCCAGGTACCCTTGTAGTGGTTCGTGTCTACGACGAGCAGCGCAATCTTCTCGGCGTCGCTCTGTAGCGAGATGGCAAGCTCGGGTGCGAGCTGCTCCAAGTCTCCATCGAGTAGCTTCAGGCCGCCGTATTGGAGATTGATCCCGAACTGGGTGTGGATCTGCTTCACCTTGCGCAGGTCGGCATAAAAGTTAGGATGCCAGCGGCCGGACGCGTAGAAGCCCTCGACGATGCCGCGATCCGCATAGTACGTGCTGTTCGTCTTGTTCGGGAACCAGGCAAATGTGTCGAGGGAGTAGACCTTGCGCATTTGGTCGGCCACGTCGCTAGCGGCGTCGAACAATTTGCGCACCAGGATGCCGTTGGCGCCCTTCCACGCGCCCGCTTCCACAAAGCTCCCTCGTATGCCACGCTCGAGGATGTCATCAACCAGCTGAGCCAGCTTGCGCATCACGTCCACGCCCCCCAACGAGATGCCGTGCCTGATGAGGGAGACAATCAGACGTCATCAGGGTGCACTCAACGGCACGTCTACGCCTCCAGAGGCACTCAGACGCAATCAGGCCTCCCGTCACCATCTCGGATCTGATCGGACACAATCAGGCCTCCCATTAGCGATTGGATCTGATAGGACGCAATCAGGCCTCCCATTACCGAGGCCATCGGATCTGATCGGCGCGGCCGCGGCGAAAGCGAACGAAGTCGAAGATGGGCTGCGTGAGCGGCATGTCGAACGCTGGATCGACCACGTAGTGCGAGAACGAGAGCCCGCGTATCACTTCTTCGGCTAGCAGGCGGCGCGCGCGCCGTGACAGCTCCTTGCCCGTGCGAATCGCCATCTTCCGGGCCTCATCCAATGGCACGCTCATGTTCTCGGTGTACGCTACCTCGCTCGGCGCAGCCTTGGCCCGCATGCGGGCCGTCCGCAGGTATAACTTTTGGTAAATCTCGCGCCTGGTTGGGTCGCAAACGCTGCAATTTCCACACGCTACAGGGCAGCGATTTCGGATCCAATCGGTTCGGCAGCCATTGTGCTGTGCCAGATGGTCGCACCGTCCGATGCGCCCAGACTCCGAATTCTGTGAAGTGCAGCATGTCAGGTTCTGTGCATATTGTTCGGTAGTTAGCCTCCATGATAGGAGCATGCACACGACATGCAGCAGCGTCGGCAAGCTCCATGACATCCCATGCGGTTTCATGATTCGTATTGCGTCCCTTCTGCGAGCCCGCGACAGCGCGCGACCCTTCATGTGAAGTCAAGTCGTGTTTCAAGTCTAAAGGGGTTGTCTGTTGTTTATGCATGGATTTGACTTGACGCCGACACAAGCGTGAACGCAAATCACACGTCTTCTTCGCAGACTACATGCAGAAACTGACCCGCCTCGACGAACACCCGACCACATGCTTGATGCTAGACTTTACATTTGGATTCTTCTACTTACTACTGGTGCTGCGCTCCAGGAGCTCAATGGCCTTGGCCTGTGCCTCGAAGAGCTGCCTGCTCACGTGCGCCAGCTGGGCCTCGAGCCTCGCAGCTCGCTCCTCGGCCACCACACTGCGTGCGCGCTCGTGCCTCAGAGCCTCGTCAATGAGGCGCACGAGCGTCTCGCTGGGCGCCGTATCGGGCGCGCGCGCGTGCCTCGGAGCCGTATCGGGCGCGCGCGTGCCCTCACGCGCCTTGTTATCGGCAGGTGGTGTCATCTCCGCAAGATCTGGCGGTGCGTCGTCCGCACCCGGCATTGGCGTTGCCTCCTGCTGCTGCTGCTGCGTCAGATAATGCTGTGCGAGCAAATAGCTCTGCATCATCTCGGAGATGCGATCTGTGGTGTCCTCGGCCGCATGCCGGGCGGCAAGCCGCGCCGCATAGCCAGCCGCCTCAGCGAGCGTAGGCTCGCAACTGCCGCTCACCAGGAGCCAGCGCACCTGATGAGGATGGCAATTAGAGGTCATCAGAGGTCATCAGGAGCCAGCGCACTCAGCCGCACTCAGCTGCACTCATCAGTGGCCGCCAGAGGCCATCAGCTGTGGCAATCAGTGGCAATTAGTGGCAATCATTGGCATCATTGGCAATCAGTGGAAATCGGTGGCCATCAGTGGCCAACAGTGGCCGTCAGCTGTGGCACTCATGGGCGATCAGTGGCAATCAGTGGCAATCAGTGGCAATCGGTGGCCATCTGTGGCCATCAGTGGCAATTAGCTGTGGCACTCATGGGCGATCAGTGGCGATCCACGCACAATCTCCTCTCGTCCATGCTCAATGGCCTTGGTGAGCGGGGTGTTCCCTTCCAAATTAGGCAACGAGAAGTCGAGCTCGAGCTCTTCAGCGAGCCATTGGCAGACCTCGAGCCCGCCGCCAGATGCAGCCCAGTGTGCCGCACTGCAGCCGTTGCGATTGAGCGCGTGCACACTCAGAGAATCGGACATCCTCTTGTCTAATTTGGAAGGGGACGCCCCGCTGAGCGAGCAGGACCCGTCGCTGGTGGTACTTGTTCCGCCGCCGTGCATGGCGAGACCTGACCGCTGCAGCTGCCTAATATGGTCGGTGAGCCACGTCAGAACTTCGAGCGTCCCTGCCCACGCGCACCAGTGCAGGATACTGTTCCCATCGACGGTCTGCGCGCCCACATCCGCTCCACGGCCCACGAGCCATTTGGCCATCCCTAAGTGGCCGCCGGTCCCGAAACCATTTGGACCCGCGCTGTCCCGCCCTTGTCGGTCGTCAGCACGGGGAGCGCCGTCGTGAGCACGATCTCGAGGGTTGCCCCTTGAGGTCATTCCCGCAACCGCCCAGTGCAGAGGCGTCGCGCCGTCTTGAGCTCGATCGTCCACCTCGAGGCCCGCCGCACAGAGCAGCGCGCAGCACTCGACATGGCCGTGCCCAGCTGCGTAGTGGAGCGCCGAGGCACCGCGCTTGTCCCTAGCGGTGCGAGCACACCAGCCGTGCGCAAGCAGGGCCTCGAGCACGGCCGTATCGCCCGCACGTGCCGCGTCGAAGCCACCCTTTCGGAATCGGCTGGCAAAGGAGGCAAAGTCGAGGCACAGCTCTGAGGGCCGGACCCCAGGACTCGAAAGATTGGCGACGGCGGTGGCGAACTGCGCGTCTGACTGCGGGCGAAGCAAGAGCTGCTGCAGCCCGTGTCGATGGTCACGCAGCAAGTGGGATCCGTGTGGAAGCCCTCGGGCGCGCAGGAAAGCATGGCGCGGCAGCAGCGTCTTGGACAGCGGCAAGCTCCAAAAGCTAGCCTCCTCACAGATCAGCTCCTGGAGCACGTCGGTATCCGCGGATAAGAGCTCTCGCGCAAAGCGCAAACGCGGCAACCCATCCACGGTGTACGTTGGAAGAGCAGCCAGCGAGCTCGACTCCACGTCATCAACGGGAGTGCTGCCCATGCGCTGGAAGGGCTTGGCAAGGCCTCCCGCTGTACGCCAGGAGCTGAGGCAGACCTCAATGACGAGCAACATCATCGGAAAACGTCGAGTGTGAATTGACCGAAACTGTGAACAATGTGCTGTCCTATACCATTGATGTCGGTCCAACTGATTCTGGTCCAATTGAGTAGGTAACATGTGGAAAAGACGGGTCAATTCCGCAGCGACGAATGACTCTCTAAAGAGAGAGTGCGAGAACCGAGGTCGCTTGTGTTGTCCAGCGGTCTGTGCCATCCCACGAAGGTGACCCTACAAGGCGCGCAGCTCCACGCTCTTGCTGCTTCCACGCAACGCTGCGCTCTGCAGTTGAAGCTTTTGCCTTCGGCGCCTGTCTACTTCGCTCTCCTGAGCGTCGGCCGTTGGAGCCGGCTTGTCGATCGTCTCGAGCGCCTCCTCGGCCTCACTCTTCGTGCACATGTAGATCTGCGCAGGCGGCACGTACTGCTCGAGCTTCCACGAGTTCGTTGCTGGAGAGCTCCACACGCTTGCAGGCGGTCCGACTGGCACCGCGTTCGAAGGGTTGTAGCTGCCAGGTACCCGGACAGCTCCGTGCCCGCCATCCCCGACGCACAGCGGCGGGGGTGACCCTAATTTGGAATGCTCGGGTTGTCCTTTGCCTAATTTGGATCCTTCCCTGGGCTTCCGCCAATAGGCGCCCCGCACGACCTCGTTTCGCTTGTGCGGCACGAGTACGACCGGCGCTGTGATGCGCTGCTCGGCGCGGTACCTGTCGACCGCCTCGCGCAATCAGATGTCATCAACGCAATCAGTGGTCATCAGCGATGCGCTGCTCGGCGCGGTACCTGTCGACCGCCTCGCGGCAGGTAGTCCAATCTGTGAAGTCGTCGATGATGACGAACCCGCCTGCCAAGAGCGGCGGGTAGAGATGCAATCAGTGGCCATCAGATGTGATCCACGCAATCAGACGTCATCAGCGGTCCGCACCTGGCGAGAGCCGCGGGTAGAGCACGGTGAGCGCCTCGTAGGTGGACCAATACGCATCGCCGTCGAGTCGAATCGTGAGGAAGGTGAGCGAGGGCTCTTCGCGCGCCAACCGCGGCAACGACTCGTTGAAATAGCCGGGCACCCAGCGTAGCGTCGGCCCGAGATTCACCCTCGCAGCATCCTCTCGCACCCTGTCCACCGAGTTGTCGTTCAGGATGCCGAATGCGTGCGCTTTGCGATCCAGGCCCGAGGCGGGGTGCACATGGTCTCGGCCGCGACCGTACGATGTCTGCTCCGGAATTCCGGCGAAGCTGTCGCACAGGTACACCAGGCGCGGAGGCGTTGCCACTCCAGTACGCTCCGTCTCAATGGTCGCAAGCACCTCGAGCGCCTTCGCGGCCATGAAGGACATACCACCACGCCACACGCCCGTCTCGATGAAATGTCCTGGGATGCCATCGGCGATCGCCGTTGCGATGATCGCAACGGTGTGGTCAAGTCGCCTCTGGCCAGCCATCGTCATCGCATTCGCCCCGGGTGGCCAGGTATGAAAGGCTATGGAGCCATCGACGTCGGCGTTGTTGGGATATTTGAGATAATGCCGGTTTTGAAGCGTGTCACGATAGAATTGCAGGTACTCGAGCAGAAGGAAGAGCGCACTGGCTCCGAGAACCATGTGTCGTCAACGAGCTGCGCCGATCGGTGCTACCGGTACATGTTCCTGCACCCTCCTCTATGAATAAGCTTTACAGGAGCCGCGTAACTTTGGGCGTCACGCGGCAAAGATCGCCCACGGCGGAAGTTCAGGAGGCAAATCAAGACAAGTCAATCCAAATTGCTTTCAAACGAATGTATTTTTGGACTCACAAATGGTGTTGACCACGATCCTACAGTGGATACGGGTGCTCCATCAGGCTATCGTGTCTCCGATGTTCGTGGTGCTGCGTGCCGCCCTGGGCCTTCAGGTCAAGTCACAGACCATCGAGGACGAGTTCCACCAGGCCAAGCTCGAGGATGCGAAGCGCTACGGCGCGGGCGAGCGCACGCTGACTTCCCGCTTCGTGATGCCAAGCCTGAAGGATTACGAGCAATACTTTCGCAATTTGGACTCGAGGCGGACCGACCAAGTGGTCGAGTGGATCGCGGTCGCGAGCCCTCGCTTCAAGGGCATCGAGACCGTTGCCGATGTGCTCGCTGGAAAGCACGACGCGATGCGAGTGCGTGGGGACCCCGATCGGCTGCTCGTCGAGCTTGACGCCGACCACCGCTACTTGGGTGGCTCCATGTTCCTCCGATGCATCGAGTCGATGCTCGGCACCCCGCCACGTAAGCTCCCACCCTCGAGCCCCCTCTACGGCTTGCTCTGTGCCGTGCGCACGCTCCCCCACACGCTGCGCTTCATGAGGAAGCCAATGCACGAAGTGCCCAGCGGCCCAAACCAGCACCTGCTCAAGTGGTACACGGTGCGCGCGGCCGAGGGCAGCAACCGGCGCTTCGCAGCCTACTTCGCCATGCTCAAGGATGCCATGCTCGCCCTTGGCAAGGGCGGAGCGGACGCGCCCCTGTGCGTGGCCTTCTCAGTCGTCTTCGACGGGCAGCCGCGCGTGGTGAACAATGTCGGCGTGATCGTGCTCGAGATGTATGCGCACACGACGGAGGCGCAGTTTGCACGCCTCTTTGAGGGCGCTGGCGCTCAGGCGATGGGCTCGAACGCCCTGTGTGTCACCGGCATTGGGCGGCTTCTCGGCAACGGCCAGTCCTTTCGACAGCGATTGGACGTCGTCTGCACGGCGCTTTGCGTGGACGATGACGCGCTGGGTGCGGAGGTGACCGCGCGCCCGACGGCGCTGATTGCCCCTGATGGCCGCTGATTGCGAGGGGCGGTGCACCCGACGGCGCTCGTGTTTGAGCGCGCGTACGTCTAGCTGCATGTATGCGCTCACCACGGCGCTGCCTCTTCCCCACAGGTGACGGTGCACCCGACGGCGCTCGTGTATGAGCGCTCGTACGTCTCGCTCTTCTCTCGCCTCAAAGCCGACGGCAGCGCTAGCGTCACCGCCGCAGTCACCACCAACATCGAGCTCGATGCGCACGGATGGACCTCGGTCGGGTTCGCGCTACGAACAGGCGGCGGTGTGAACAGGCGGCGGTGTGAAGGCGCCGGCTCGGCGTGACAAGTCGCGAGAGCCCCGCCGACTTTGAGTCACTACGGCGCTAGACATGATTCGGATGCGTGACACCATGGGATATTACTGGGGCGGCGTGGGTGCGGGCAGACCCGCTCGGCGCGGTCGGCCCACTCCCCACAGACGTGGCGGTCCGTGTGCATCGTAACTATAATGAATTGTGTACAGCGTAGGTGGATCAACATGCTGGTTTAGCAGGTTAGGTGGCGAGGAGGTTGATGCTCCGTCTAGACGAGAGGCACGACTAGGCTACGCACGGGGTATGCCTGATCTCTACAGCATCGTCGTTGGATGCGTAAAAATGATAAACATTTCAAAACCATCCTACCCGAAGCTACCAAGGCTGGCCTCTATTATACCCGACGCTCGCTCTGAACGACCCCCCTGGCGGCAACCCCGCGATGCGTGCCCCAGACCCCCGCACCCGCACGAACGCACGCGCGACACATTGATTGACCATCCCCGCCCGGTCTTGCCCCGCACCTGCCACTTGCCGCTGCTGCCACAAACTGCCACACCGCTGCTGCCTCACTGCCGCTGCCGCACTGCCACGCCTTGGATGCGTTTACGCTGATGATGTCACACTGCTAACACGTGACGGAGAATCGAATGCACAGAGGACGGAGCAACGGCAGCAGCGCCAGCAGCGAGAGTGAGAGCGATGGAGAGCCAGAACACGGAGGCGTCAATACAAGCGCGCAACAAAAGAGATAGCAGTAGCAGTCGCCCGGCCCAGCGAAACCCTCCCCCCCCTGCCCTCAAGAAGGAGCTTAGCAGCACCCTCAGCGCGAGGGAGGAGCACTCAAAGAAGGCGCCACCGCCGATGCTCGTGAGGGACGCGGGCAGCTCCCTCAGCGCGAGGGAGGAGCACCCGTTGAAGGCGCACTCGCCGATGCTCGTGAGGGACGCGGGCAGCTCCCTCAGCGCGAGGGAAGAGCACCCGCGGAAGGCGTGATCGCCGATGCTCGTGAGGGACGCGGGCAGCTCCCTCAGCGCGAGGGAGGAGCACCCGCGGAAGGCGTAATCGCCGATGCTCGTGAGGGACGCGGGCAGCTCCCTCAGCGCGAGGGAGGAGCA
>ENA-UOXG01001743-UOXG01001743.1-mixed-culture-metagenome-genome-assembly--contig:-NODE-1743-length-13179-cov-65.731560_pt1 | contig 13179 bp, 11 predicted proteins | sample MGYA00238159_ERZ761634 | MGnify/ENA primary metagenome ERZ761634 (study PRJEB28908, sample SAMN08776845) | mixed culture metagenome | isolation source: Freshwater growth medium | place: USA... | reverse complement strand
TCCGTAGGTGGCGTCCGCGGTTTCCGCTGACCGGGTCCGGGTGCAAGTTTTTGTAAAGAGAGACGAAAAGAAAAGCGGGTCCCCAGCCCTCGCCCCCTGGGCCCATATTCTAAACATTGGCTGTGAACCTGCATCGCGACGCACCATTCTTGAGAAAAGGTCAGTTGAGTCGACACACACGATACTTGTGACGTACTGTAAGATGGCACACATCGCGGGAACCCATGACGAAACTCCCATGTGCGTCTAACACGGGAGACTTGTGGCTATGGGAAGCAGCTTGCGGAGGCTAAATCTTCTCATCCTCGCACTCCATGCCGCGGCGATGAAATCGTTGATGATCGTGCACGCGTTGCGCCTCATGCCCGGCGACGATCTCGTCGAGAGCATCCTAGATTATTGCCAGACGCATGCATTGTATCGTGCGTCGGCTCGCTGTCACGTGCAACCTTGCGTTTGGCAGCAGCACAGGAGATTTGTACCTACGAGGAGGAGCTTGAGATTGTCTCACTGGTTGGGACCGTAGGCCGAGACCGCGCACATCATCTTCATTGTAGTTTGAGCCGACGTGACGGCTCCGTCATCGGTGGTCACTGCAAGGGCGCAGCCCACATCCGCACGACTGCCGAAGTCATGCTTGGCGAGCTGCCTGAGCTTGAGTTCACCAGAACGCTCGACCCGGCCACTGGCTACCAGGAACTCCAAATTCAATTAGCTGACTCGTAGATGAGGAGGAGGAGAGGAATTGAGGAGGAGGAGGAGGAGGAGGAAATGTGTATGAAACCTATGTGGGACTCGAAATAGCTTTCGGTCTTTCCTTTAAAACTAACGCACGGCGCACGGCCCGCGAGGGCGAGGCCGCGGGTCTGAGCGCCTTGAATTTCATAGGAAGCTACGCCCCGGCGCGAACGGCGAGAGGCTGGGCTCCACAGATACCTCTCCACATACCAGCTGCGCTACCATCGAACCGGTTACACCGCCGAGCGTCCAGCCCAGATGCTGGTGGCCGAACGCGTACACGACCTGCGGGCACGCGCTCGACCGGCCGATGACGGGCAGCGAGTCGGGCAGCGTCGGGCGGAAGCCCAGCCAGTCGCCGAGGGGCTGCCCAACTCGGCGCCATCCGCTCTCCGGATCGCGCAGTGGCGGAAAGAGAGTTTCGGCAAATTGGGCGATCGCGTCGAGGCGGGCGGAATTGGCGGGCGCATCGAAGCCTCCGAGCTCGACTGTGCCTGCGCATCGGATCTGGGGCGCGCCCGATTCCGGGCAGAACATCGGCGTGAGCAAGATGCCCAATTTGGTGTGGCCGACCGGGCGGCGTAGGCTCAGGTTCGGAGGAGGCGGAATCGCAACTCCACCACTCCATTGATACGTCAGGTGGTATCCTCTCTCCGTGTCCAATGGCAGGTCATCCCCTACCGAGGCCGCGAGGCCTTTGCTATGAGCGCCGCACGCCACGACGACCTCGTCGAATCGCAGTACTGTGTCCCCTCGGCCTTCTTGGCGCACGTGCACTCCGATTTGGGCTGAGCTGCCGCCACCATCGCCAGCACCACCGCCGCCACCATCGCCAGCACCACCGCCGGCTGCACTCGCGCTCTTGGGAGCGCGCGTCTCGGGGATAATCTCGACAGCGTGTGTCCCGGAGAGAACGCGACCTAAGGGGGCACGAGCAACCGCCGCCGCTAGCGCTGTTACCAGCGCGCCCGGCGACGCCAGATGCCACGCATCGGGAAAATAGTTGCCAGTGAGCACGCGGCCCTCTGCCGCTGCTCGCTCGAACGCGGGCTCAAGTTCCAGCAGACCCGCCGCGTTGAGCGTTGCGCCACGAACGCCATGCGCCTCCCGCCTCGCCAAATCGGCCTTCGCCGCGTCGAGTGACTCAAAGAGTAAACACGCGCCGAGCTTCGTTGGCCCGCTGCCGCCAAAGGCCCGCGTGCGCTCTTCGGCTGTGAGCGACGCAAACGGAACCTGCCAGCCCGACTCGGCCGAGCGCAGCAGCGCAGCCAACGCCTGCTGTGTGGCAGCCACCTTGGAAGGCCTACAATTGGAAAGGAAGCAGCCGAGCCATCTGAGTGTTGCCGGCTGTACGGCCCAGCGTGCCAGTGCACCCAAGGGCCGCGCAAAGGCCACCGGCCCGTCGTGTCGGCTCAGCATCCCAGGAAGGCGAAAGGGCAAGGCCGGATTCTGGATGGGCGACGTTGCGTAGTTGGCGAGCACGCCGGCGTTTCCATAAGATGCCGCCGCTCGAGAGCCTGGGCGCGTCGAGTCCAGCAGCGTGACTTTGACACCTTGGTCAAGCAGGTGCAAAGCGGAGCTGCATCCCACGAAGCCTCCGCCGAGGACGCCGACGTGCTTGCGCATAAGTCAGTAGGAAACTAACTTTGTGGTCGCCCGTTAACCGTGTATAGCATATCTCGTGATATCTCGTTGAAGTAGGTGATGGGCCTGACCAGTGACAGAGTCAATGGTAAAAGATAAGGTAGGCCAACGGGACTAAGCCCGTAGGTACCGGGCGGCCTACACCGGAGAACCTATGCGGTACCGACATCGGGTAGGAGCAGGCCCGTAGGGCAAGCTCGACTAGCCGACCGGCCTCGCAAGGACGGAACTCCCGCGCGGGTTGCCCATGTGGTACCGCATGGTTGCCGAATGGGTACCATACTATAAGAAAGGAATATAGACGCAATCAGCGGCGTCTCACTTTCTTGCAATTTCTTGCGTGGAGGGCCGGGAGGGTCGCCCGTAGGCTGAACGGCCTCGACCGCTCCCCATGAGTCCGAAGGGGGAACTCGCATCTCGCAAGCGAGAGCCTCGAGGTCGTTGGCGAAGGCCAACTCTCCACGAGACGGCCAGTCCGCGATGTTGGCTTCGGAGTATACAAACTCGAACCACACATCGATCTCCAGGCAGGACGCCAAGGCCCAGAAGGTATGGACGAGGCGTGCGGAGTCTATGTCCGACGAGTAATTCTTGATCAGACAGGCAAGAGCGCCAGCGTTGTCTGTGAAGTGGATGACTTCGCGGCCGCGAAGGTCGTCACGCAGCGAATAATATACGCTGACGGCGGCCAGCAACTCAAGCTGGCCGATGTACTGCTCGCGTGCGCGCCAGTGGGCGTACACCGATGAGTCTGGGTCATACGCGGCGTAGCGCCACGTACCCCTAGGGGTCTCGGCGCCGAGCAGCCAAGGCGGGCGGCGTCCGGCCATGGCGTCGGTGGCGGCCCGGGCTTGGTCAGGTGTCTCTGGGAAGAAGACTACGAATCCCATCCCCGCAGGGCGCTCGTCCGAGGCTTCCCACCGGGCGTCAGACCAGACGAGGACCGGCGGAAGGCGAGAACGCTTGTAGCGGAACTTCCTCGGGCGAAGGCGAGGCAATCCCGACGAAGGGTCCACGAGAAGGTCTCGTATGAAGGACAAGGCTCGCCGAAGTTCATCCGAGATGACCTCCGACCTAGAGCCCAGAGAGGCTGCGTGCAGGGGCTGAAGCGCCGCTCTGCCAAAGCGGCCCACCGCCCACGAGAGTGTGAACCAGAGCCTCCCTGCGAGCTTGAGAGGACCCGCCGTAGAAGAGAAGGAGCCCATCTCGAGAATCTCTGAGATGTCCTTGGCCAGCTCAGCGAGACGGTCGGGCACAATGCCCGCCTCGGAGATGCGTTCACGCGCAAAGCGAGAGAAATCGTGCTGAACGCCCAAGAAGGTGTTGCGAAGCGACGGTGCGTCGCTCTTCGATCCTGGTTCGCCCAAGAAGGCGCCCGCAAAGGGCACGCGAAGGAGAGACGCATAATCTCGAAGCATCTGTTGGCCGCCCTTCGCAAAAGAAGGTTCCGCAACGCAAAAGTCGTCAAAGTACGACGCGCAGCAAAGTGCCAACAGGCGCGAGGCCGATTGCTGAATACAAAAGGCGAGGCGATTGAAAGCGACGACGGCTGATTTGAGGCCAAAGTTGAATCCTTCAAGGCGGAAATATTGGACAGAGGGCTCTCTGACTTCCGGGACGCCCGGGTCCCACTGTGCGAAGACGGTGAACCACGGATGCGCGCACGGCATGCGGCGGTAGGCCGCTGAAATGTCTTCCGTGCCGAGGAGAAAGGCAAAGACGGTGTCGCCTAAAAGCTCGGCGTATAGGGAGGCAGCCCGAGCAGGAAAGTCGGCCGACTCAAGCGAAAGGCGCTCAAAGAGCGTGGTGGCGAGGTTGTGTAAGGAGACGCGGGCGTTGTCGCAAGGGCGGATCTTGCCCTTCTGCTTGACTGCGAAACGAACCATTTCGCGAAATTGGTCGTCGCCACCAAAGAAAACAGCCGCGTCCTTGCGACCGCCGAGGGGAAAGGCAAACCCGTTCGCCACCTCCTCGGCAGTACGCGCCCACAAGGCCTCGTGCTCGGCGCGGCGGGCGGGGTCGGCCCCGGCGCGCGAGAGCTGCCTGTGGACCTCATCGTGCCATGCGGCGTGGTCAAGGTCGTCGATGGACACCGCGCTCGGCTGCCAATCGCGGCGAAAAGCCCCAGAGTCTGGGCATACGCCAACGGCCGGGGCGCCACAAACCAGGTCGTCGACCAGGTCGGCGTCGGGTAGCTGGCATACCTCGGATACGAGGTCGAAGAGAGCGTGATGAGGTCGCGGGAGCTTGGAATCCTGTAGCCACGAAGGGGCAAGCCCCTCGAGGGCGCGCGACCATCCTTCCAGGTCACGCGCGCATTGTACCATCGCCGAAAGGCGAGCGTTCCGGAGAACGCGAATGTCGTCACCACGCAAGTGAGCAGAACACTGCCACTCAATAGTAGCCCTGCAAGCTGGATCGAGGTCCGCTTCCATGCGCTGGCGTGGGTGGGTCATCTTGAAGGCTTCGGCGAAGTGGCTCGCGACGTCTGCGGCTCGGGCAGCCGGCGATGAAGCTGAAATATGACCGGGAACGAGGAAGTGCTGTACCAGCCAAGCCTCGTTCTTGCCGACGGGTCGCGTGTGTCCTTGAAGAAGGCATAGCGACGAAAGGGTGGCGAGGCATTTGCGCCACACGGTCGAGCGACGCATGTCGGCGCGAAGCGCGCGACATTGTTCGCGGCGCGACTCGGCGCTGCGAGTGAGCGGGCGAGAGTCGAATGACCGTCGGGACGACATCGTTTGGTGCGCCCAAACTTACGCGTCGTCGTGGGACGTAACATCCATATTTGGATGTCGGGCCTCCAAAGGAGGCACTAGTCAGTCCATGAGTCGGGGCGCGGAGCGTCTCTGAAGTAATCTCAAACGTGAGATCATCCTCCGAAAGTGTCACTGACACTTGGGCGCGCTCGAGACGAGTCGCATCGTCGCCGCAAGCATGTCGAAGACACGGCAGGAGCGCCAGGAGGGCCGCTTGGATGCGGCGCTGAAAGAGATGCCTGCGAGCCTGCAGATGGTCATCAACTACGGCGCCACCGACTACAGCAAGATGTTCGAGCTGATGGTGGAGGTCGCCGAGGCTGAGAAGAATGGCTGCGCGAAGACAGCCACGCAGCTGTGCCGCACGTTCGGGTTGGACACCGAGAAGCGGACGGAAGAGCCGGCCTTCTTGATCGCGTGCGTGGATCGATTGCTGGGGTCGCCAGGTGGGGCGGCCCTCGGACGAGACAAAGATGCGCTGCGCTCGGAAATGAAAGGCCTGCTGCGAGTGCTGCTTGGGCAATCGGGGGAGGAGGCTCGAGCATTGACAAAGGCTGGGCGACTTAGCCCGGACACGACGCCGTCGAGCGCCGCGGGCAAAGGAGGAGAAGAGCGATCCCTCGTGATCAAGAGCCAGAAGGATCGCGAAGACGAGCGGATCGCGAAGCTCTCGAGCTGGGAGGCGATGCATCCAGAGACGCATACATGGCCCGCGGCACTGCTGCCGTCTAGGGCGATGGTGCTGGCGTTCGACAAGTGGCCCGTGGCCTCAAGCTGCCCGAATGTTCGAAGGCTGAGCGAGATCATCGAGAAAGGCCGCGCACAGACGGTGCCGGCCGGTCGAGAGAGCTACCTGTTGGACCTCATCTCGGTGCTGCTCGCGATGCGCAAGGCTTACGCGGAGCCGATGCCTGAGGGATTCAAGGTCGACAAGAGGGTCGACCTGACGATGCTCGAGTGGACTCTCGATGAGGAGGACCCCAAGGATCCGAGCAAAAAGAAGAAGGAGAAGCGTCCCGCGCAGCTGTCGGGGAAGATCGTCGACAGCGCTATCCTGCATCTGATCACCGCCCTCGAGCCGCTGACGGAGAGGCAGAAGATCACCCTTGGCGACACGCTCTGGAACGAGCTCGTGAGCGAAATCTCCGTGCTGAACGGCCACTCGCTGTCACGCGCGGTCGCGAGAGTCTTCAGCTCGGACTCCCGAGTGTGGCAGGACGCGTGCAAAGAGGAGCGCAGCTCGGGGCGACGCGCCCCAGCCGCCAAAACTAGCCGTCCTGAAGAGGAGGATGAGGAGGTCACCCCTGGCGTCAAGCGCCCAAAAGGGGGCGGAAAGGGCAGAGGGTCGCCCACGCCGAACAGGCGGCGCGGCGAGGCGCCCGTGTGTCCCGAATGGGAGAAAACGGGCACGTGCGATGCGCGCGAGGAAGGGAAGTGCGGGAAGAGGCACAACCACGCATGGACCAATCTCGGGCGCGTCGCGGCCGAGAAGAAGGCGAAGAAGTGACTGGCCTCTGAGGAGAGTCCGAAGAAGAGAGTCTCATTCGCCGAGGTCGGCGGTGGTGAAGAGGGGGAAGTCGCCGAGGCGATCCGACGCGCTGGTTATTCTGCTCGAAGGCGAGCTGAGGCGCGTTACGAGGCAAGGGTGGCACCCGCAGATACTGCTGAGGCCGCCGAAGGCGGGAAACATGTGTGCGGGAGCGTGGTGGTGCTCGGTCCCGGAGACGCCTTCGTCGCGGGAGAAATCGACATACGTCGAAGCGGAGCCTCGATGGGGGTATATGGGAATCCATTAGAGATGCTCGCTGAGGGAGACCGTAATGCCGCCGTGGGAGGATACCGCGAGCTGATCACGGGGTCGAAGACCGCCTCGCAGATCGCGCGTGAGCGCAGGCTTGGGACCCCTCATGCGTCGAACGCAAAAATCCCCTTGCATCGAAGGATGCAGGCGCTCAGTAGGTTAGCTGAGCGTGTTCGTAACGGAGAGACGCTGCATCTGCGTTGTACATGCAAGCCCAGGGAATGCCATGGGGACGTGATCGCAGAATGGATCCACGCGCGCCGAGAGGAGCCGGCGGAGCCGTAGGCGCCGTGATATCATGATCGGGTGAGACCAAAAGTGGTCGTGACACGCATCGAGACGTAACCCCGCGGGTCACGTTACTAGGGAGGAGAGGGTGGGTAAAATAAAATATCAGCGCAGCAGCCTGACGGCGACCGCGGAAAGGCGAAGCGCAGAGCGCTTGACGCGTTGATATTTTCTTGAGGAAGTTGAAGTGTGAACTTCCAGTATGAAAGAGAAAGAGCGCGGAGCGCTCTTCGAGCTATGAATACGGAGAGTAGGACGTCCAGAAAGCTAGTGCGCTAACACGATAGATAAATCTTCGTTGTCGCGGAACTAACTTTGTGGTCGCCCGTTAACCGTGTATAGCATATCTCGTGATATCTCGTTGAAGTAGGTGATGGGCCTGACCAGTGACAGAGTCAATGGTAAAAGATAAGGTAGGCCAACGGGACTAAGCCCTCCAATGTACCTTCCTGGGGCACGTGGCCTCCTCTTCCATTGCTCTCACAGGCAAGTGGCCCGGACACACAACGAAAATCGCTGCGGAAAAAGGCGCTCGGAGGAACCGAACGAAAGACGTCTCCGAGAGACACGGTGCGTGACGAGAGTTCGTACTCAATCGTCAGAGTCCGAGTCGGACCCGAGGACAGGCGCCTCAAGGGCCGGGATGTTCTCAAGGACATCATAGTCCGAGCGGTCACCCCGGAGATCTGTCCAGGGCTGACCGAAGGCGGCCATGCCGCGGCGAACGGCGCGCACCCAGCGCTCATGCACGCGCACTTGGGCGCGCTTACGCCCTTCGCGGTTAGTGCCGGAAGTGTAGCGAACGCGCATCTCCGCGTCCTGGGCCGTCATGGCCGGTGGGGCTGCAGGGCGAACCGTGCCAGCTCCAGCGGCGGTCGCGGCTGCGCGATGGGCAGCGGCGTCGATGGCCTCCTGTAGGAGCGGCTCGAGTGGAATCTCCCCGTCGCCGGAGTTGAGCTTGGCGAGCCGACGCCAATGACCCATCTCGCGCTCGTCGACATCGGTCATGGCGATGTCGGGCGGGGCGTGAGGCCCGATGACCGCGAGTTGGTCAGAAGGGGAGCCGTGGCCCGAGTGGGGGACAATGCCCAGAGCGAGCCAGACGGCAGGCACGGCAAGGAGGGGCTCCATGGCCGTGAAGGCCTTGAGCGACGCGATGGCGTACTCCTTTGATGCCGTGCGAGCCGGGGCGCAGAGGCCCGTAGCCTCGAGGATCTTGCCAGCGTGGCCCCTGGGGCACACGAAGGCGGGGATACCAAACCCGATGACGCCATGCGTCTGAAGATCGAGAATGTGCTCATCGATCCATTCCCAGCGGCCGAGGAAACCTTCGGCGCGGAAGTAGACGTCGATGGGCGCCCCATCCTTGGAGAAGGAAGTGACGACCATGATGACAGGACACCCATCCGTAGATGGGGCCGAGAGAGACACCGAGGCGCGCATGACGTCGACCATCCGTAGCCGCGAGTGCAGCCAGAGGATAAGGACTTGTCGCAGCACAAGGCGATGGAAACCGGGCGGCATAGAGCGGGCCCAGTGCTCAAAAGCGTAGTACCACTTGAGAGGAATAGAACCCGCGCGCCGCTCGCGGCGCATCTTCTTACCGGGCGGGGCTGCTGCATCGACCAGCAGCGAGTCCGCTTGAAGCGGAATGCCGAGGATCTGGGCGTCGCGAAAGCCACTTCGAAGAGACGACGCGACGGTGGCGCCGCCCTGAGAGCCTTTCGCGGCAGAGAGGGCAGCAATCGAAGCCGACGTGATGCACCGGTTGAGGAGGAGGGCCGAGGCCGGAAGATGATCGGACGGCATGAAGGCGACGAGGGCGGCGAGTGCGCGCCGAACTTTCGCGAGCGCAGCCCCCTCGGAGCTGGCTCGTAGCAGGAGAAGCTGCGTGAGTGCCTCATCCCGATCAAGTTCAGACGGGGTCTGAAGGACTGCTAAAGGACCGCCCAGCATGTGGTCGCGGAGCTTCGGGCCGAGTATGGACGCGAGCCATGCCGCGGCGTTGCGCTTCTTATAGTCCTGCACGTCCGCGTACGTGACGTGGAGGTCCTTCTCGGCTTGCGTCAGCCGGCGGCGGCGCCTGGTGAACGCGCTAACCTCGAGGTTGAAGAAACCCTCAATGGGAGGAGGAGGAAGAGCCAGCTCTGCAAGAGGGCGCTTCTTGGCCCGAGCGGGCGGCCCTTCGGTCTTCGTATAGGCTCGCCGAGAGGGCCCACGGGAGGCTCTGGGCGGCGCCATACTGCGTCGCATCAAGTCCTGCGCGGAGACGGCCGCGACGGACGCGGCCGAGAAATCCGAGGCGGAGGAAGAGCGCACTGACGCGGAGTGGCGCGGAGAGGATCTCCGAGGAAGAGAGGACGAGGAGGCACCGAGTGCACCTGTCGATGGAACCAGCGGCGAACTCTCGGGCGCCGAGGATGGAACAGCGCGGGCGTTGTTCGGAAGTCGCACTGGGGGCGACGGGACGGCGCGAGCGACCGAAGGAAGGTCGCGGAACGACGCCTTGCGCACTGGCGCTGAGGATGAGGAGCTCAGCTGCGAAGCAGCCGAGAAAGGGGAAGGCGTGACCGCCCTCGCCGTCCTCAGACGAGTGTCAAGCCTCGCGCAATGCGAAACCGATTCAAGCATCGCGCAGTGCGAAGCCGATTCAGAAAAGTTTGTTTTGTCTCACCGGACCGTACCTAACGAGGCGGGTAACCATCGGGCGGCTAGCGAACCCCCCCTTGGCAGAGGGCGGTTCGTTTGCAACCTCCCTACGAGGAACCCCCACAAGTATAACGGCCTATACGGTCCGGGGTTCATCAGTGTGATGACACCCGGTGACCCCTTACCCCCCCCCTCCCGACACATCGAACCCCTCTTTTCCGTAGGGGAAGTTCGGGAGGTTGTGGAAAAACCATCCACCCTGGGGAGGATTTTTCGATGCGTTTCACGGCCCGCCCCCGGATGGGGGGGCGTCGCGCCGTAGGGCGAAGGTGTCGTGGTGGTCCTCGTCGTGACCGACCCCTTATGGGGAGCCGGCCGCGCCCACCCCCTGAGGGGGAGGGCGGTGACGAGATTGGTTCCTGCGCGGATATCGGTTGCAAAGTGTCAGTTAATAAGTCAATGGATTACGGGTGCCAATCAGGATTCCGCAGAAATCATCAAAAATCAAGGTCTGCAATCCTGCATCGATTTTGCGGAATTCCCTTGGCGGAATAACGCGACGTCGTCGTCAAGAAGAACATGTCGCACATCTGGTTCGGAGCTCGGGCGTGCGCTGCGCTGATGTCGTTGGGGCGAGTCGCGGAGCGGTGCGCGTCATAGGGAATCTGCTGGTTTCGGGACGGGCGCTTCGGGCAAGGTCAGCGATTGTGAGCGGCATGTCAAGGTAGGCGTGGAGAGCTCTGCATTCGTTCGTTTGTCGAGATTTGGTCGTGAGCAGATGGGAGTACCAATCGCCACCCTGCCTCTTCAAGAAGATGCTCGTGCATCCTTGAAGGAGGTATTCGTCGTTGAGGCCGTGCGTGTATGGCGCCGCCGTTCTGCGAGAAGCAAGCAGGGTGAGCGGTGGACGCGCGGCGATCCTTAGCTGTCGTGTGGTACGCATGAATTAACGAAACTGCCATGCGAAGCCGATTCACTCAGTATCAACGCGTCAAGCGCGAAAATATCAGCGCAGCAGCCTGACGGCGACCGCGGAAAGGCGAAGCGCAGAGCGCTTGACGCGTTGATATTTTCTTGAGGAAGTTGAAGTGTGAACTTCCAGTATGAAAGAGAAAGAGCGCGGAGCGCTCTTCGAGCTATGAATACGGAGAGTAGGACGTCCAGAAAGCTAGTGCGCTAACACGATAGATAAATCTTCGTTGTCGCGGAATTCCTGAGTAAAGGAGTCCGAGTAAAGTCAAGTCAATTCGACTTGGCTTGACAACTTGGAAAAGCGCCCTAAACCGGTTCGAGAACACCGTGGTGAGCCGGAACACAGTCGACGCAGGGAACTTGGTTTCTCACTGGTTTCTCCGCCTTTGGCGCCCCTTCGCCGGCGGCCTTGACGGCCGACGGGCCGCTGCGAGCAACGGCGGCCGCCAGCAGAGGAGAGTTCGCCCGTCGCCGCACGCCAGCAGCGCCGGCAGCGCGAGCAGCCCGTCCGAGGCACCCGCCGCCGAGGTGTACCGACCGAGCGCGAGCTGGGCGGAGGCCAACGCGCTGGGCATCATGTGAACGGGACGGGCGTACCCGCGCCCGTGGAGAGCGCCGAGGACATGGCCGAGCGTCATCGGCTGCCGGCGTGGCTCCGGCACAACATGGTCGAGGCGGGCTACCATGAATTGACCCGCGTGCAGATGCAGGCGGTTCCGCTGCTCAGCTCGAGGTACCCGCGTGCGCGCCGAAGGGCTCGGGCAAGACGGCGGCGTTCCTGATCCCGATGCTCGCGCGGCTCGGCGCGCCGCAGCGGCGCGGGCTGCGCGCGCTCGCCATCGCGCCCACGCAGGAGCTCGCGCGCCAGACGCATCGGGAACTGCTCAAGCTGGCGGCCGGCTCGGGCTTGGGCACGTGCGTGCTCACCAAGAAGCTCGCGGCGGCCGCGTGCGCTCACGCCGAGCGCGGCGGCGGCGGCGGCGGCGGCGGCGGCGGCGGCGGCGGCGGCGGCGGCGGCGGTGGCGGCGGTGGCGGCGGCGCGTCCGCCGGCGTGTGGCGCCGGTACGACGTGATGGTGTGCACGCCTCTGCGGCTGGTGTCGCTGCTGCGCAAGGGCGCGCTGACGCTCGCGTCGCTCGAGTACCTGGTGCTGGACGAGGCAGACAAGGTGTTCGAGGTCGGGTTCCTCGAGCAGTGCGACGTGGTGCTCGCCGCGTGCGATGGCGCGACGGTGCAGCGCTGCCTCTTCTCGGCGACGATGCCGCCCGCGGTCGAGGACCTGATGCACTCGGTGCTGCCCGGTCCAGGTGGTTGTGGGCGAGAAGAACGCGGCGGCGGACACGGTGGAGCAGTCGCTCCGTCTTCTGCGGGCGCGAGGACGGCAGGCTCGTCGCGCTGGGCCAGATGGTGCGCGAGGGGCTGGCTGCGGCCGCCGTTGCTCATCTTCGTCCAGTCCGTCGAGCGGGCGATGCAGCTCTTCCACGCGCTCGTGTACGACGGGCTGCACGTGGGCGTGCTGCACGCGGAGCGCACGGCCGCGCGAGGCCGGCGGCGGCGGCGGACGCGGCGAGCGGCGGTGGCGCGGCGCCCGACGACGCCGAGGCGGCCGACGGGGGCGAGGCGGCACGGCCACGGAACGCAAGTGGATCACAGGCGTGAGGCGACGAGCGCGGCGCAGAGGTGGGCGAGGAGCCGAGGACACAAGAGTGAGACTCCTCAGATATTAAAGAACATAGTGAGGATCAGTGATCCTGAGGTGTTGGACGCGGTAAAAGTTTGCGAGACGGAGTCACACGAGTCACACGAAGGACGCAAACCACGGCCGCTCGGCCGAGGCGCTCTGAGCACGCGGGAGAGGCGTGCCGAGCGCCTTGGCCGAGCGCCGGGTGCTGAGCATGGGCGGGGTACGGCGACGGGTGCAGCCGAGTGCACCGCACTGTATCGGCTCGGCGGTCTGATGGCCTAGCGTGAGGCGGCGGCTCGTCGCGGCGCGCCGCCGTGTGCTCGGAAGCGGGCGTGGTCTCGTCGTGGCGTGGGCGGACGTGGGGGTCGCGTCGGGGGCGCGGTGACGGTGCGTGGCGGCGGGCGGTGTGGTTGGCGCGCGCGCCAGATCGTCGGTGGGCTCCGTCGCGGTGCGTCTCCCGTCGATTGGCTCGGGCGGCATTGGCTCGTGAGGCATTCGTGCGGCAGCTCGGAGGAACAAAAAGGCGGGTCGCGTCGGGGGCGCGGTGACGGTGCGTGGCGGCGGGCGGTGAGGTGGGCGGCGCGCACGCCGGATCGTCGGTGGGCTGCGTCGCGGCGCGTCTCCCGTCGATTGGCTCGGGCGGG
>ENA-UOXG01001735-UOXG01001735.1-mixed-culture-metagenome-genome-assembly--contig:-NODE-1735-length-13227-cov-51.175144_pt1 | contig 13227 bp, 11 predicted proteins | sample MGYA00238159_ERZ761634 | MGnify/ENA primary metagenome ERZ761634 (study PRJEB28908, sample SAMN08776845) | mixed culture metagenome | isolation source: Freshwater growth medium | place: USA... | reverse complement strand
CGAGGGTCCCGAGGGTCCCGAGGGTCCCGAGGGTCCCGAGGGTCCCGAGGGTCCCGAGGGAAGGTCCAGAGGGTCCCGAGGGTCCCGAGGGTCCCGAGGGTCCCGAGGGTCCCGGCGGGTCCCGGAGGGTACAGAGGAGGGTCCAGAGGGTCCAGGGGTCCAGCCTGGGGGTCCCGAGGGTCCAGGGGTCCAAGAGGGGTCCAGGGGTCCAGGGGTCCAGAGGGTCCAGAAAACTTAAGGGGTCTAGAGGGTACAGGGCGGGACCCTCTCACTCGGGATGTCTCATGGTCATGCCCTCAGGGCAGCGGTGGCGAGGGCGCGGGCTGTGGCGGCGGCGGCAAGGCCGAGGGTGGAGACGGCCATGGTGAGGACGATGGCGAGAAACGTGGGAGGAGGTGGGTGTGATGGCGGAGGTGGACATGGCTGCGGCGAGGGTAGCGGTGGCGACGGTGCCCGAGGCGGCGAGGGATTTCGGCAGACGCGCAAGGTCGCAGGTGGCGCGCCCCCCGAAGGGAACGCAAAGACAGCGCAGCCCTTCGCAGCCAATCACATACTGCGAAGTCGGATCGAACGGCGGCCATAGCGTCGTCTCGATGCTGCTCGCATCCCCACGTGTGCAGGCATTTGCCTTCGACCCACTCGAGTATTCTTATTCTGGCCCGATGGTCAAGCTGCTGCGCGCCCACACCACACACAGTGCAATCACTGTGCACTGAGTGCACTGGGCTCTCTGCGCCCTCAGTGCCCAGTGCTTTGCCATATCAGTGCACTTAGTGCACAGTGCACTAGAGTGCTTTAGATTCTTTGTGCACTGAGTGCACAGTGCACTGCTGCACTCAGGTGTGTACCTCGGTGCACAATGCATGCTCTGTTGCAGAGACCGCAATGTGAATGATTCTAAGTGTACTGTGAATGTAGAGAGTGAAAAACGCTGCCTTGTCGCATTTTAGAATCTATCATAACGAAACTCTAAGGGATATTCTCCGCAAAGTTACTTGGGTGCGTGCACTTTACTTGAGTGTGTAGTCGCACACAGTGCACAGTGCCAAGTTGGGTCAGTGCACTCAGTGCACAGTGCATGAAGGTGCTTTTTGTTCTTTGTGCACTGAGTGCACAGTGCTTTCAAATCTCTACGCTTTTCTGTCTCTCAGACAGTGCATTGTGCACTGTGTGTGGTGTGGCTGCGCGCCTCGTTTGGCAAACGATTCAACTTGACTAAAGGGTATAGCGTGCAGACTGTTCCGCATTTTGTGAAAGTCATGCGCGCCGCCGAGCGGTCATGCGACGTGGTGTTAGTGGATGGTGACCACGGCTTCGTTGGCACCTACAGGGACCTCCGCATGCTCCAGCGAGCCTCCTCCTCCACCACGGCTGTGGTCGTCGACGACGTGGTGCCTCAATGTGGCGAGATGCTCGGCGGTATTGACGAAGCCGACGCGACGGAGTACTGCGCGCGGGTGCGTCGGGATACCAAAGGGCGCGAGACTGGCCGGATCGTCCGGCCAGGCGCCGCGCTGCGCAGGGCGCAGGCGGATGGTTTGCTGAGCGTGCAAGAGCGGTACGGCCCCTTCGCGATGGGCACGAGGTACAATCCTTGCTTTCGTACGAACAAAGGCCCGTGGTGCGGAGGCCAACATCAGTTCGACTGGGGATTTGCAGTAGCACGATACTTGCTGTAACTTGGTTTCGTCATATCTTGAACGTTTCGAAACGGCAATCGCGTTTCCCACCCGCCGCAACCTGCACAGTCACTCGCAATCGATCCGGATGCCTGCCAAGAAGGCTTCACAAACTGCTTCACATACAAAGAAGGCGGCGCCGCCGCCGAAGAAGTCGCCGCCGAAGAAGTCGCCGCCGAAGGCTGCTCCTCCGCCTCCGCCCGCGCCGGTGGCCAAGCCGGCTGCCAAGGGCAAGGGCAAGGCGGCGCCGCCGGCCAAGACGATTGCCAAGAAGCCGCTGAAGCTTGTGAAGATCCCGACGAGCGCGCTCGCGGAGCGCGCCAAGTCCAAGGGTCGCGCAATCAAGGCGGCGGCCCCGTTTGAGCATCCTGACGCTGAGAAGGTGCCGCAGCCCCGGAAGTCGCCGCCAAAGAAGGCGGCTCCTCCCGCCAATGAGGCCGTCAAGGAGGCCCTCAAGAAGGTGTCGACGATCCTGGCGGAGTGCATTAAATCGCTGTGAGTTCGTCGTTCACTGCCGTACGGTGGGGCGCGTGCGCCGCCCCATGTGGCATTGGTCATAGGAGAAGCATGTACGTGTGGCAGAGCATCAATGTCGAGCGTGAGCGAGGACCTCTCTTCAAGAGTCTCTTCCCACATTCTTGTTCTGTCCGGGTCCCGGGGCATGTGAGTCTATCGCAAGAGCGTATTGTAGAGCCAGCCGCAACCGTAGTAAGCATATCTTGCCTAATAGAACACACGCGCTTCACACGCGCAGCGATGCCGATGGTCGGCCTATGCCGTCCTGAGACGATCGCGCACCGCGTCCCGGCCGCGCCCCGCACACACCGAGACCGAGACTGAGCCGAACGGCTGTACAGTAACTCCGCCCGCGTGCGTCGCTATCGGCTGTCATGAGCCCCATGGCTACTGTGCACTGAACTCACAGAAGCTCGGTGGTACTTGACGCGGCGGGTCCGAAGAACACCTTCGTGTGTCCCTGGCGTTGCAGGGTTGAAACCACATTGCCCGCATGGCCATGGCACCTTTCGAGTAGCCAATCAACGTCATCAGCTGACAAGCTGCCTGCAGGGAAGCGATCGAGGATGTTGCGGCGCCGGCGCGCAAGCTCGTCAGGGCTCGGGCGGTCCATCTCCCAGCGTGCTGCCGCCCATGCGTCGATCGGTTGCGTGAGTTTTAGGCTGCGCTTGACAATCGGTGCGCCATGGTGGTCGACCCCGCCGTCCACAACGCTTGCATGCATCCCATTCGGTTGGGCAGAGCTTGAGGAAGCGCCGCCGTGAGCATCGGCGTCCCCGCTCGTGCTGGCACTGCCACCGGCGGCAGCGGTGGCGGCGGCGCGGCCGCAGAGGCATAGGAGGGCGATCTTGAGCGCGACGTACACGACCACCAGCACAGGGAGACCCAACGCTACCATGCCGCTGCCGCTGCCGTGATTCCAAGCGTGAACGTGGGAGAAGATCGAGCCCGGATGCCAGCACTGTGCCCGTACGCAGAGAGAGAGCGGAGGCTGGCTTGGCAACGGCAGTGGCGGAGGCATCGACGGCGGAGCATGCGGCAGTGGCGGCAGCGTAGGCGTCGACGGTAATTGCCATGGCGGCGGTGGTGTGCGCAGGTCCAGGACAAGATCAAGAAGGCCCTCGACTAGCGGCGGGGCGCCAGGGGGGCCCGAAGGCGGCGGCAGCGGGGGCGACGGCACATGTTGCGACGGTGGTGGCGACGGTGGTGGCGGCGGCGCCATCCATTGAAGGAACGAGAGAAGCACAAGCACCGCCAAGCAGGCCGTGCCCAAATTGCAACAGAGTGCCATCCAAAGAGGACTCGTCTTCTGTAGGAGCCCGCTCTCGCCAGCCGTCGCGCGCGCCGTCACGGCAGCCGTTGAGTCCTCGTCCTTGTTCCGGTAGAACCCATGCCGGAGTGAGTGCGGATCGTAATTCGCCGCCTCCTCTTCTTGAGCGGCCAACCATTTGAGCTGCGTCTCGCGCGCTTGACGGCGTATGGCGAGCTCCTCTGCATCAACCTTGTCCGCCGCCGAGGGCGCCGCGCGCGCTCGGCTACCGGACCGTTGGGGCGACCGTTGGGGCGAATGCATCGGGAACGCGTCGACCACTTGCTCCAGCAGTGCACGCGGCGAGCTTGATGGCGTCGCTGACATGTTCGGCGGCGAACCAATAGGCTCACTCGCGCCGGGCGGGACCTGCGCTGGAGTGTGCACGGCCGACGAGATGCCGTGAGTAGCCGTCGTCGATACGAGTGTCTGGAATTCCTTACGAGTATCGACTTGACTTGACTTGACTTGACTTGACGATACAAGTGAACTCGTCGAAGGCTCCTCGTGGATCTCGTCATGTGCAGATTGAGCCGCGATCGGCGCGTCGGTCGCTGGAGCGGCGGCGGGAGCGGCGGCGGGAGCGGCGGGGGCGGGAGCGGCAGCCGGCTTGGCGGCGGCTAGAGAAGCGACTGGCTTGGCGGACTGGCTCGTCAACACATCTGACTCAGTTGGAAGATCCTTCGGCGAGCTGACCAAGCGTTGAGCTGACGCTGCCCAGGTGGTTCGACATGGTGGAGCAGGCAACACGTTGGTCGGCATCGCGGACGATGGATCCAGCCCGCCGGTACTGCAGAATCTGCGGAGTAATCGTAGCTTGCGGAAACCCTCAACAGCTCCTCGTGGCGAGAGTGGCGGCGGCGGCAATTGAAATGTCGCCACGCTTGGCGACGGCGGGGCGGTGCTTGTGACTTCTCGGCCTGCCGTCCACGATGGTATCACGACTCCATCTGGTGTCGTCCATGATGCTGAAGCCAAGATGGTGTCATTCATGCCTCGAGAGAGAAAAGACTCATCACAAGTTGCGCGATTGGAGCGCAACTTTGAAATGAAAACAGTCAAGTCAAGTCATTTCCAGATTAGCAGAAGGGGGCGACTCAGCCAAATTTCGTCACTTGTTCCGAAAAAAATAACCGTCAGCCGAACGAGTATTCCTCGCGCACTCCGACCAACGCCGAGCCGAACGAGTATTCCTCGCGCACTCCGACCAATGCCTCGGCTGGGAGCTTACTCGAAGATCAAAGCGCTCGGCGCCGGCTCCTTTGGCGACGTCTACTTGGTCAAGGAGGTGGCGACTGGCGCGCGTGCCGTGCTCAAGGAGGTCGAGCTCAAAGGCCTTGCCTCCAAGGACCTCAAGGCGGCGCACGATGAGGTCACGGTCCTGCAACGCATGAAGCACCATCACATCATCGGCTACCGTGACTCGTCCGTCCAGGGTTCGCTGCTTCTGATCGTCATGGATTTTGCCGATGGCGGCGATCTCGGAAACCTCATCAGACAGCAGGAGGCGCGTGGTGAGCCGCTCGCCGAGGAGCGGGTGTGCAAGATCGTGGCGCAGGCTGTCGACGCGCTCGCCTACTGCCACCACACCCTCCACCTGCTTCACCGCGATCTGAAACCCGACAATATCTTCCTCACCGCCGCGGGTGACGTCAAGGTCGGCGACTTTGGCGTCGCGAAGACCCTTCTTGCGACCAACGCGATGGCGAAGACCAAGTGCGGCACGCCTCTCTTCATGTCGCCTGAGCTCATGTCCGGGATGCCATACGATCGCAGTGCGGACGTATGGGCATTCGGGTGCGTGCTGTACAACGTCCTCACACTCGCCGCGCCCTGGATCGATCGCGTGAGCGAAAAGGGCGGCATGATGGCGCTCATGCGCCTCGTGTGTCACTCGGAGCTCGACCTGACCCCGGCGCGGGGCACTTACTCGGCGGAGTTGATCTCACTTCTGGAGCAGCTGCTGAGCAAGCGCGCGGCGGAGCGGCCCTCGTTCAAGGACGTGATGGGCTTGCCGTTCGTGCAGGCCAACCTCACCGGCTTCTCGCAGCTCCCACGCGAGCTCACACGCGAGCCACACGTGCCACTGCCAGCCACAGCGCCGCCGCCGCCGCCGCCGCCGCCGCCGCAGCAGCCGCAGCCGCAGCCGCAGCCGCAGCCGCAGCCGCAGTCGGCGCCGTTGAGTCAGCCACGGCCAGCGGCAGGGGTGCAGCAGCAGCAGCCGCAGCGGCCGCCGTCGGCGCCACGACCAGCGATGGCCCGTCCGCCCTCGCACCGGTTGGCAGCGGCACCGCCGCCGCCGAGCGCCAGCCATGCGCCGCGTCCGTCAATCGCCTCGGCAGCACGTGCGGCGGCCGCCGCTCATGCGGCCGCTGTGGCGCGCGCGGCGACGCCGCCGTCGCGGGAATCCATGGTAACGCCGCCGTTGCGGGCACCCATGCCAACGGCACATGGACCCTTGCCCACCATGGCGCGCGACCAGCCACCCAGCGCCCATGGACGACATGATGGACGACTCTCCAACGGCTTGAATGGCATCGGACAGCCCTTGAGTGCAGTCTCGGCCGTGGCGGCTGTTGTCGCCTCGAGACACGCTGCTGAGGTCGCCAGGAACGCTTCCGATGCAGCCCATCGGCAGTGGGAGGCAGAGGTGCAGCATGCGGCCGACGCAGCGTGGGAGGCAGCGGCGATCGCCCTGCAACGCTCCTTCCGCCAGCTTCGGCCCTTCTCGCCACGCTCTGTCATCGGAAATGGCCGAGCCGCCGCCGCGCCGACGAGCGCCGTTGTGGGCGTCCCCGTAGTGACTGCGCCCGTAGTGACTGCGCCCGTGGTGGCTGCGCCCGTGATGGGCGTCGACGTGCGAGGCTCGCGCTTGCCCCAGCAACGTGCACTCCCCCAAGCACCTCGGCTCCTCATCAATGAAGATCCGACGAGCCGCCCTTCCATCTTCTGCCGAGGCCGGGGAGCGCATATCGGCGTCTACATGTCGTGATGCGCGACGGAGGTGCACTGTCGATGTCTAGGATGAACCATGATGACCACTTCGGACTTGTGTGCCTTAGTTTGCCGGCTGTGTATCGCGGTGCCGTGTGTGGACAGTTAACGCCCGCGAGACGCGTCCCTCGGTCGTGTAGACGTCTGTACGGAAGAAACGGAAGAAAGTAACGGAGCGCTTTTGACCGCGGATGTTTAGGCGACCGTGCTGACACAGGCGTATTCATTACGTATTCATGAAAACACTTGTAGGACATCATCGATGACTCCGAACCGGACGACAATGCGCGCGACATCTCAGTGCTGGAAATGACAAATGTGGCATGAAATACTCCTCGTGAATCTTGCCCGCGCCCCGCGCGTCGCACAGGCACGAGCATGCACATGGCGTATGTAGCAAGGGGAACAGGGCGCGTGGTGCGTCCCGCGTCTTACGGCGGGGCGCCGAGGCCCTCCTGCCACTTCATCGAGTAGCAGCCGGGCTTGCCCTTGAGGCCCCACTTGGGCGACTTCTGAAGGTCGTCCATCTTGACCTTCTCCTTCTGCATCTGATCCCAGTTCACGTCGGGGCGGTTCGGCGACTTGTAGCCGCGCGACTCGCCCGGGAAGCAGCCGTTGGCGTCGGCCTTGGCGCCGTCGCCATTGCGCTCGAACGGGTTGAAGTTGTTGTAGTCGCGGGGCTTCTCTGGGTTCCACTTGTCGAAGATGTCCTTCTGCGAGTCGAAGCCCCAGATGTTATTGAACTTCGAGATGTCGGCCATCATCTGCGGCTGCGGGCCAGTCATGCGGACCTGCACACAGATGGAGGGGAGCAGGGGAGCATCCGGTTCAGGTTTGCGCAAACAACACGTTGAGATCGGAAGCGCGCGCGCACGGTGCGGCGGCACTGTGAGCGCGAGGCGACGCTTGCAATCTGGACGGCACGAAGTGCCACTCGTTGGTGCGAGCGGGCGGGCCCGTACCTGCAAGGCGGGCGCGGCGACGCCGGCGGTGAAGCCCGACGAGAAGATAGCGGCACCAGAAGCGAGAGCGAGCATTTTTTCGGAGATCTGCGGGGTTGAGGGCCGAATCTCATATCACAAAATCTCCCAAAATGACGTGGCCGAATTGGTTTCCGAGTTAGGTTCTTTTCTTTTTTGAAAAGTTGGCGGAACACCTTTCGAGAAAACTACGTGAGTGAGTGAAGGATTGAGAGCATGAGTGAGTGAGATAGTGAGTGAATGTGAGTGGTGGACTGCGACTGATTACTGAGCGAGTCTGCACAGTCTCAAACTGTCTGAAGTGTGAAGAATACCGCTTGCGCTTCGACCGGAAAGCGGAATTACAAACCGCTGCGAACTGGATGCTAAGCTTACAACTGAGAAATGTGCTCTGTGGACTACGTGTTTGGCGTCAGAATGTTGGTTCTTGGGTGAACTGAAAGCGCTAAGCGGTGAAGATGTACGAACAGAGAATTGAGATGACAGCGTTTGTGACAGCGATCTGACCAGATATTTGGTGTTGCCCGCCCCCAGGGAAAACACAAATATTTATATTAATTGTTGCTTTTATCTGCGGTCTGTTGAAATCATCAATCGTCGCCGCATCGTTCCGTTCGTAATCCTAGACTTTGTACGGTTCGACTCCTCGCCTTGACGACGATTGAGTGCGAAGATGTTCGCCTGGTCGTACCGGCGGATGAGCGTCACGCGCTGCTTGCAGTCTTCGAGAGACTCGAGCTGCACGCTCACGTTGCTCGTGAGGTGCGGACCGTAGAGCAGCGGGACGCGGATCATGCGCCGGAGCCCTTCATCAAAGGTCTTCAGCACCTCGCGCAGCTGCCGACCCGCCGGAGCTGCATGCCGCTTCGCCGTCGACTTGGCCGTCGTCCTCCCCATCTGGCCGCCGTGCGCCATCAAAATCTCCGCGTGTTGGGTGCAGTTGAGCGGGTTGTAGTTGTCGGGGAGGGTGTGGCCCTCAGCATCGGCGACGTGCAGCGAGGTGCCCGGGTGGAAGAATGGCGGCAGGGGGATCACGCCCATCCAATAGTTCTGCGGCGACCATTGCCATTCGGGCGCCCACCAGACGTTCCACTCGCCACAGCGCATGCCCTGGATCCGCGTGTCCTTGAGATAGAAGTTGAACGGGAAACTGAGGTGGTGCGTCGCCTCGGAGTTGCCCGCGAGCTCGGAGTGGTAAGTTTGTGAAGGCGAGAGGTGCAGCACCACGCGCTCCTGAGCGATCAGCATCTGCACGAAACGGCGCTCCACGTGCGTTGCATGCTGCTGGTTGGGCGCCGCTCCAAAGTTCATACCGAGCAGGTGCATGCGTGCGTGCGGCTTCAGGTACGAGACCTCTAGCAGCCCGAGGAATCCCGAGGTCCAGCCACCGGGCGCTCTGGATCCCCCCGCCGAGGGCGGTGGCGCCTTGCAAAGCCCCTCGCATTGGAGGAGCCGCATCGGCACTCCATACTTGTCGGCGTAGAACCGAGCGTCCCGGCGCGTGCCGTTGAGCAGGATGACGGACACAGCCTCGACGGCGCGGCTGCACATCGTGCGCTCGCGCACGACGGTGACGCCAGGCACATAGAGCCACTCGATCAAGGCTTGTCGGCTGAGCGGCGGTGTGAGTCCCCAGTACTCCCCCGCGGGGGCTATGGCGCTGCCCCTGCTCCGCGTGTAGGTATCGTCGATCTTTCTCACGAAGAGGTGGCCCACCGGCTCGTCGGGCAGCAGGTTCGTCATGCCGTTGAAGCGGTACACCTGATCGGGCGCCGACCGGCGCAGGAACGCGCGCTGCTCGGCGCTCAGCGGGCCGTTACCCACAAGCACCACGTCATTCGGCTTCAGCAGGACCAGCGTGCCGTTGGGCAGCTTGAGCGCGGCCGGCCGATGCAACGGCGCCCGGTCGAGCAGCGCGTGCGTGGGGTCAAAGTCGATGTATGACACGTTCGCATACCAGTGAATGACGTGGTCCCAGAAGGCGTGGCGCAGATACGCGGGCACAAGCAGCACGATGGCCACCAGCCTGAGCGCCCGCATCGCCATGGGCTGCTTGCCGCCGAGCCAGCGCGTCGCCGCCAGGTAGTACGTGAGCAGCAGCACGAGAACGTACAGGGAGAGGTAGAAGAAGAGGGCGTCGGGCGTGTGCCAGGGCAGAAACTCGTTGGCGCGGTCTTCCAACGTGCAAGCACCGCCGCACTTTGGGGCCGTGTTGAACCCGTTGAGTGCCACGAGCAGCACCCAAGCTGCCACCCATGCGACGTGGAGGATGATCGCGTATCGCAGCAGGTCCCACAGCAAGCGCGCGGATTTGCGCGCCGCGGGCGATTCGTTCACGTCGACCATTGCACAGACCGCCAGCTCGACGTCAGTGCCGTGCCGCGCGGCCATGGACGACGCGCCCGCACCCCTGCTCCTCACGAGGTCTTCCCAGGCAGAGTACCATTCATGCGAGTCCCTCTTTCGTTCATATGAACTGCACATATGAACACACACACGACTTGTTCGTGGCTTGGTTGGGTGCTGGGCGCAGTGCGCGCGCGCAGTGGCGCTGTGTTGTCTTCACGGTACGCCGCCGCTGTGTTGTCGTTGCCAGAAGCTCTTGCTGGGGCGGAGCTCGCACCGCCCCGGCCCGCGCATCAGAGGCATCCGCAGTGGACTCGTGTGCGGGAGTGCTGTCGCATGGTGCGGTCGTGTCACGTGTCAGTCAGTCAGTCAGTCAAGTCGCAATCCCCCCGCGCTCACCGACTCCACCGTCTCTAGGTCTCTTGCTCTAAAATGCACCGCCTCGCGCTCGACGGACGGCTGTGCCGGCTCGGAGTGTCGGTCCCTTCGCCCACCGACGGGCCCCGAGCGACAACGCAAGTACGCCGAACTCGGAACGCAGAGTACAGTGCTTGACTGCGTGTCCCAGGCTCCCGGCTCTCCCCCCGGTGGCTTTGTTTAAACGGGTACTGGGGACTTTGTACGGGGTACAGACTCCACACGAAGGCTGCCCTCAGAGAGATACCCCCTGCTACTTCTCGTTTCACTCAGTCGCTCGTCAGGAACTCGAGCATGGAGTCGAGGTCGTCGCCAAACTGGGCGTGGGCTTGGACGGCGCGTGGTAGGCTGAAGCCCATCGCGAGGAGGGTCTGCACCTCTTGGCTCAACGAGAGCTCGTCGGCGCTTCCCGTACTCCCCGCGCCGCCACAACCGCCGCCGCCGCCGCCGCCCCCAACCCCGCCGCCGCCGCCGCCACCGCTGCCGCCGTCGCCGCCGCCCACCTGTACAAACGGTGCGCCGGCGGCCGCGGCGGCCGCCGTCGCGGGCGCGCTCCGGGTGGGCGCCATGGCGGGCGCCCAGGGGCTGTAGACTGGTAGTGCGGGCGGCTTGGCGAAGTCATGCACGTCGAAGGGGCTGGGCGCGCTCGCTACAGTGCTCACGGCATCAGCGTCCGACCCCGTATGCCCGCACGAGGCGGAGGGCTCGCTGGCGCCGCCGAAGGAGACACCGCTCGCGTCCCCGCTCGCGTCTCCGCCCCATGCGGCCTCTCCGGCCCATGAGCCGATACCTGTGGGGAGAGAGGGGAACAGGCGCCGTCGTGAGCACTTGCATGCAGGCCCAACAGCTTCTGGCCACTCCGGCCCATGCGACGATACCTGCGCCTGGCCAGCTGGCTGCAACTGCTCCACCAGCCCACCCGACGCCAGCCTCGGCGGCGCTCGCGGCGAGGGCGGCCTGGAGCAGCGCGTCCTGCGTCGCGTCCACGTCCGACGCGTCCCGCGCGGAGAGCAGAAGCTGTGACTCGATCGCGGACGTTTCGGACGCTTGCTGAGCTTGCTCCACCTGCATGCGATCCGCGAGCCCCGGGTGGAAGCCCGGGAGGCCGAGGCCGTCGCCCACGTCGGCTACGGTCGGGTCGACGATCACGTTGTAGTGCGACCGGCCGTGGTAGCTCAGCCGCAGCGGCGCGCCCGCCTCGCCCTCGGACGGCGCTGTGAACGTATTCATGGGCGCCTCCGTGTCGCCGCGCACGTCAAAGACGTGCACGGGCCGGTTGTAAATCTCCGAGATCGCCTGGATCTCGAGGTGGTTGCCGAACACGCGGTCGCGCCGCTTGCGCCGCAGGTACGCGTCAAAGTCCTCGGTCACGTACTGCGAAAAGTGGTCACGCTCCTTCTCCATGTGATCGAGGCACAGCCGGCGCACGACGTCGTGCATCTCGGCGTCGCCGTACACGCGGTCCGAGACGGAGCGGAAGAGGCAGTTGCCATCATCGAGCATCCGGCGGATGTGCAGGCCGCGCGCGCGCAGACGCTCCTCGAAGCGCCGCTCCAGCTCCACGTACTCCGCCGCGGAGATGGGCTGCTGGTCGAGCTCATCGTCCGAGTTGACCGGCTCATAATTGTCTGCGCTTGGGCGCGGCGGTGCGCGCGCGGCGGAGGGCCGGGGCTCGTAGCTGATGTTCTGCGGCGTGTACTCGTCCAACGGGTCGATGCGCGTCATGAGGGCGGCTGAAGCGCGCACACACGGTTCCGACCCTATTCCTGCCAGAGCGAGCGCTTCGCAAAATGCAACGCCGAGACGACGCCTGCTCGAACGAAGCCGCATGCAAGGGGGGAGGGGGGAAGGGGGGGTGCGGGATTGGTAGCCGGGCTGCCCAGGAGCGTGTTGAAGTCATTCTGATGCACACGCTTCCCGGCCGCGGCCCTTCCCTGCGTTCCTCGGTCTTGAAGTCCTTCATTGCAGCCTTATTGCGGTCGTGGACGTGTATGGTCGCACACGGTCCATCTCCATGAAGAAAGGGGAAGTCTCAGCCCGCGGTCCCGTTGCGTTCGCATGTAGATCTCTCGAACGCGTCTCGTATGCATCTACCGCTCACAGCCGTGGTTTCATCAGGCGCCACTTCAGGCGGAGGGCGAGGCGCGGCGTGTCCCTGATGCGACAAGACATTCGCTGCGCTGCGAACTGCATCGTGCATGCGCGTGCTTTATCAAGGGCCCTGGCAGTTGCACGGGGTTTTCGCCCCGGCGTCTGCAGCGCCTTCATCACGCGGTTGTAGTGCACGTCCATGTTGTGCCCGCATGCTCGCGCGCGGCTTCCTCCACGCGCTGTCGGTGTCGGCGAGCGCGGCGTCGTCCACGGCCACGCTGAGGTTCTTGGCCATCAAGAGCTGGAGCCCGAGCGTATAGGCCTGCCCGCCGTCGAGCTGCGACGGGTAGGTCCTGTGCATGTCGAGATCACAGGTGATGCAGTGAGTGCGTGCGCGATCAAGGGAGGCACTCAGGTGGCAAGCAGGGCAGCGCACAGGGTGGGGGCGATCGTGACGAGGGCGCCCGCGCCGACGAGGTGGGCGGCGAGCGCCTCGACTCCGGGACGGAGAGCGCCGACGGCGCCGCCTACATAGTAGCGGTCGCCGGCGTCCTCATCGAGTAGCAGACGCAGGGGGACGACCAGATCCGCAACCATGTGGTTGGCTGCGGCCTGCTGCTTGGACAGAGGGCGCTCCTCCTTCCAGTCAAGGACGCGTGCACGTAGCCGGGGGTTTTTTCGGCTTGTTCATTGAGTGTCTGCTCTTTGGGACGGTCCGCGTCTCTTGCCCGCCACGTCCCCGAGGGCGCTCCTCCTTCCAGTCAAGGACGCGTGCACGTAGCCGTTGCTGCTTGAGTGCCTCCGTATCGGGGCGGAAGTGGCCAGCTGTAGAATCGCGGAGGCGGACCTCGCCGCGAGCCCGCGCCGACGAGGTGGGCGGCGAGCGCCTCGACTC
>ENA-UOXG01001734-UOXG01001734.1-mixed-culture-metagenome-genome-assembly--contig:-NODE-1734-length-13230-cov-35.070133_pt1 | contig 13230 bp, 6 predicted proteins | sample MGYA00238159_ERZ761634 | MGnify/ENA primary metagenome ERZ761634 (study PRJEB28908, sample SAMN08776845) | mixed culture metagenome | isolation source: Freshwater growth medium | place: USA... | reverse complement strand
CCAATCTCGGAGCAAGCGAGATTCCAATCTCCAATCTCCAATCTCGGAGCAAGCGAGATTCCAATCTCCAATCTCCAATCTCGGAGCAAGCGCGAGTACAGCGAGCCGCATGCCTGAGGGAGCGCTCGAGTAGAGCCTTGTGCGGCGAGAACATGGGGACGCTAAGTGGCGCAGTGGCCATCGGCGCCGGCGACGCTGCGTTCACGCCGCCACCGCCAGCAGTGACAGCAGGAGGAACGCTGGCAGCCGGAGGGGCGGCGGCGGCGGCCCTCAGCCGCTCGTGTTCAACTTCGAACTCGGCGCGCGTCGAGGCGGCCTGGCTCTCGGCGAGTCGCATCGAGTCGCGCCACGCGAGCAGCTGGATGCGTCGGCTGTTGTGGAACAGTGCGGCCGGCCCTGCTGGCTCGGCGCCGACCGTGAGGGCGCCGCCACGAGCACCGGGCCGGCCGGGGCTCATCGGGGGAACGTCTCGGCTGTGGGGAACATCTCGGGGGCGGCGTCGGCCGGGGCTCGCGCGACGGAAGCTGCTTGACTCGGATCGTGCGCCCTCGTGCACATCCTCAACGACGCCCGCAACGGCTCGAGGCACACGCTCCCACTCGGAAGACATCGAGAGCGATGGAAGCGAAGCCGAAGCACCGAGGCTCGTGCCTGTCGGGATCGACAGCACGGCAGCACTGGCGCTACCTGGCGCCGAAGCAGCCCCCTCGCCGCCGACGAGCAGCGGCGGTGGCCGTGGCCCTGCTTCGAGGGTCGCGCCGGCTGTTGCGGGCCGCGGCGCTTCGTAAGACGTGGGGGCCGACAGGGGGGCCATGAGGAGGGTCAGGTCGGCAAGCGCGGGCGCGTTGAGGTAGTCGGCGTCAGTCTCAGCGGGCGGCGGCGGCGCCTCCTCGCGCTCGGCGCCGACGCTCGGTGTAGGCGAGCCTGCCTGCTGGCGCCCCTCTTGGCGCGCTCGCCATTCGAGCCGCGCACACCTGTTCTGAAGCGCCGCCGCCGCCGCGTTCGCAGCCGACACCCTGCGCGCGCACGCGGCACATCATGTGGAGCATGTGGTCATGTCGTGTGGAGCAGCATGTGGTCATGTGGGAGCAGGCGGCGAGGCGATGTGGGATGCGACCACATGACCACATGGCCACATGGCCACATGACCACATCGGCGATGTGGGATGCGACCATGCAAAACGAGGAGAGGCAACGTGAGGCAACGCGAGGCAACGCGAGTCGAGGGTGCGCGCGGCGGCGACTGAACAGAGGGCGGCGGCGCACCTCTGCTCGAGTATGTCGCGCGAGCGGCCCGCGTTTCCCATGGCCACCTCGCGCTCGAGCACTGCGGCCAGCCGAACCGCGTTGCGCTTCGCCCCTTCCGCGGCGCGTGCGTACGCGTCGATGGCCTCGCGTGATGCGTGCAGCTTCTCGTCGTTCTCGTCGTTGGCGGTGGCCTTGGTGCGTCTGGCGAGCTCTTCCCGAGCCGCGCGCCGGTTGGAGGCGGTCTGCGTGAGGCTCTCGCCACCCTCGCCCAAGTCCATCGCCGCGAGCCGGTTCGCCGCCGCCGCGACCTCGCGTTCGACGCGGGCGAGCGAGAGCATCTGCAGGGTACGCCTCTCGTTGTGCCGGGGCGGCGAGACGGCGCGTACTGACTCCATCCGCGCGATAGCAAAGGTGGCGGCGGGCGTGAGGGGGCCCGCCGGTACACTCCCGCCCTCGGTTGACACGCGGCGCGGACGACCCGCCCCCCCCCCCGCCCCCCCCCCACCGGCCGAGGGCGGTGTGCCACCGCCACCGCCCGTGCCGCCACTGGCCCCGCCGCCGCCACTGGCCCCGCCGCCGCCGTACGACGAGGTCGACTGCTGGACTGCGTGGAGCGCCTTGGCCTCCTCGGAGAGCTCACGCAGCTCCGCAGGCTTGAGCACGTAGCGCAGCAGCCCGCGTAGCTTTGGCTTCGTGTATGGCGGCAGGTAGAGCTCCGCTAGCCCCGCACGCATCGTGCGCACGACGCGGTCGGTCGTGGCTTCCTCCTGGAAGGCGACTGTCGGCACGAGCAGCTGCCGGCTCGCCATCTCGCGGAGCACGAATGCCACCTGCCCGCCAAAGTCCGCCTGGCCCGGGTGCAGCGTGGGCGCGTGCTCGGAGCCGTAATCGATGCACAGCAGTGACCAGCTCGCGTGGCGCGAAGTGAGCTGCTTGAGGACCTCGTGCTTGGTGCGCGCCACCTTGACTTGGTAGCCGCACTCGCTCAGGAGGGCGGGCAGTTCGGCCGACTTACGGCTCTCGCGCTGCATCAGCAGCACGGTCACGGTCACCTCGCCCAGCAGCGCGTTCGATCTCACGCTCGGTCTCGGCGGCTCGCTCCCGTCGCGCCGCTCGGCGCCGCCCATGAGCACCGAGGGAGGCAGGCCCTCGGCCCGCCCTTCGCGCTCCTTGCGCATTATGTACTGCGTGACGAGCCGCGCGCCGCCCTCCTCGCGCCGGTGCGCGCGCTGCTGCGTGAGCGACTGCGACGTGCCGACCGCATGCCGGAGTCGCATGAGCGCCTCGACCGCGACCGGCCGCGTCAGAATGTCGGTCGCACCAGCCTTGATGAGCGCGATTGCGTTCGCCGGCTCAACGGAGAAGGAGCCGAGCACGATGAGCGACACTTCGCGCAATGCCGGCACGTCTCGAATCCACGCAAGCAGTCCTAGGCAATCGAGGCCTTCGCCATTCAGTGCTGCCGAGATCATCACCAGATGGAACTCGCCGCCGCGCTCGCTCAACATCGCCTGTGCGACCTTGCCCGAGGACACGACCGTGGTCGAGTAGTGCAGCCCACCCAGCTCCACCTTCATCCGCTGTCGCTCCGCCTTGTCCGTCGTCACAAGCAGCACGTGCAGGTCCGAGGTGACGAAGTTGCGCCGGCGCATGAAGACGTCGGCATGCACGAGCGGCGTCGAGGGCCGGTCGAGCCACGTCGCCTGCGTGGATCGTGGGATGGATGATGGCTCCGTTGGATAGTAGTTTGGCAGCGGAGGTATGCCGTCGTTGTCGATCATCCACAATCGCAGGCGAAGGCAGGAGAACCGGCTGGGTGTGGTTCCAGCTGGTTCGTAGGCAAAACTTAGCTGTGAATACACATCATCTTCCCCCCCCGTTCACGTTCACGTTATTTTTGCCAAGACACACACCCACCGGTCCCGTGGGAGGCGCAGACGATGTCCCCCCCCCCGATACACTCAAGTCGACAGACGTCAATGATGACGCACTATTCGCGATTAGAGTGACGGATGTTGACATTATTAGGCATTGTGATCATCCTTACGCATCTTGTGAATCTAGTCTATGCACCGAGGCTGTCGTCCGCGATGCTGGAGTCGGTGGAATAGTGCCTCCTGCCGCGGCTCTCGTGGCGACCACGCTGGTGCCTGCTGTGCATGCCTGGGAATGGGGGCGAGCAGTGCGAGCCGTGCGAGCTGTGCGAGCAGTGCGAGCCGTGCGAGTCCGCGCTCCCCGCAAAGTCGAGGCGCCGGCGCCGTTCCGAGCCGCTCGAGCCTACCGCGGAGCCTCCCGCTCTGCCTGGACGAGACCTGCCGCCACATCGGCTGCCATCGTACTGGCTGCCATCGTACTGGCTGCCGCTGCACTGGCTGCCGCTGTATTGGCTGTACGCATCGATGCTGCAGCCGTGGCTGCTCGCGCCAAAGCTCTCGTCGTCACTGTAACGGCTGGATTGGTCGGAGTGCCGACTGTGGTAGCTGCGGCTACTCTCGCCGCCTCGCCGCCTCGGGATGCGCGGGCTCACAGCGTTCATGTTCACAGCAGTCCAGGGCGAGCGCACATCCATGGCGAGCTCCTCCGCCGCGGCGTCGGCTGGCGCGTGCGGCGCGGAGCTGGGCGCAGGGAGCGCAGGGAGCGCAGGGAGCGCGAGTGCGGAGCCGATGGCGAGGGTGCGCCGTTCGGTGGCATGGCGGGCAGCCTCGGCCCTCGCCGCCTCTCTCGCGCGCTCGCGTGCCCTATGCGCCTCCGTCGCCTCCTCGGCGTAGGCAGCGGCACCCATCCGAGTGAGCCGCCGCGCCATAACCTCGTCACGCTCCGCCCGCCGCTCGGCCTGAGCCCGCTCCGCCTCAGCACTCCGATCGCGCTGGTACCGTTGGAGGTCGCGGTGCGTGCGGCGCAGGTGGGCGCGGGCGGCGAGGCAGGGCTCGATGATCAACAAGCTCACGACGAGGCCCGTACCAACGGCCACGAGCCAATCCAACGGAGCGACGCCGTCGGGGCGAACCCAGAGTGAGAGTATCGAAGTGGCCACGCCGCCGCCCGCAATGAGCGCAACGAGCACGATCGCCGGCAGCGCCTTCCACGCCGCATGCCAGCGCTGCCGGCGCCGGTGCGAGCCCACGGCCGCGTCCACCCCAGCGGCCTCGGCGGCGAGCGTCTCGGCCGTGCTAGCCGCGCTGGCGGCGAGGGGCGCCGTCCGCTGCGCGACTGCCCAGCGCGAGCTAGGCGCGAGTCTGGACGGGGCGCAGTGTGAACGAGTCTGGACGGGGCGTCTGGACGGCGCGAGTCTGGACGGGGCGCAGGCGCGGGCGTACGGTCGGGAGAGCCCATACTGGATGAGGAATGTGTCGAGCTCGAGGTGCTTGGCCATCTCCTTGGCCAGCATGGCTGAAGGGAGGGGGGGAGGGGGGGAGGGGGGAGGGGTGTTTGGGAGGTGGGTTTGGAGAATGTAGTGGGGAAGTGGGAAGGGCGATGGGCCCGGCCTCGCGCGCACCTTGGGAGGCAATCTGGACGACAACCAGCTGCAGTCGCGTGTCAACCGTGTGCAGCCGATCCAAGAGATGCTCGAGCGCCTCTTCACTTGCCTGGGCCGGTGAGAGCGCCGAAAAGCCAAGCACCGGCAGTCGCCTTGCGAAGCTGGTGCCGTTCGCGCCGCCGCCGCCGAGGGATCCGCTGCCACTGTGGGGATCCCTGGGCAGCTGTGGGGATCCGCCGGCGCGGAGGGCGAGGGAGCGTCGACGACGTTGTGCGATCTCGTCGCGGAGCTCCCGCCGCTCGGCCGCGAGCTCGCGCAGCTCCATGCCAAGCGACCGGTTGGTACGTGCTTGCTGCCGAGCCTCCGCTGCCAGCTCCAGCTCATCCGCGGCCGTGCTCGCCACAGCGCCTCCGAGGGCCGCGCCGGCCAACCGTGTGCACGCGCCGCGGGCGGGTGGCGGCTGTGTCAAGGAGAGCTCGGCCATTGCTTCCCGCACCGCAGGCTCGTGCTCATGTAGATCGCGCCCGAAGAGGCGCATGTCGACCCCACGATCTGCCGTCGCCGCACCTGCTGCGCCTATCGGCGCGCCCGGCCGCCCGAGCCAGTGCGGCAGCCGCGAGGGCGCACGCGAAGTGAGCCGACCACGAGCATGAGAAAGGCGACCCAACAGGCTTCCCCGGCGACCACCAATCAGGGCATGGCGGAGTCTGGCCAGCGAAAGCGCACTCGATCTGCCGCCAAGGCCCACGCCGCTCCCCTCACGCTCGGTCCCCTCCCGCTCGGCTCTCCCCTCCCGCTCGGCTCGCGAAGCCCGGCCGAGCGCCACCATGCGCTTGTGGAAGGAGCCAATGGCCGAGGCAGTCGCGACCGTGCGCCCAAACGAGCTGCGCCCGTTGAAGCTGCGCCCGTTGAAGCTGCGATCGGTGGCGCAGCCGCGCTTGGCGACGGCGGCTACTTCCCTTTCGGCGTGGCGCGCCTCAATCGCATCGAGCCCATCTGTCCAGAAGAAGTCGAAGAGCCACCGGAAGATCGCCGCACCTGCCGCCACCAAGAACTCGAGCGCCCGGCGCGCCGCCGAGTGCACGTGGCGTGAGAGGCGCTGCGCACGTGTCACCTGGCCCGCCGTATGGGAGGCCGCCTCCGCAAGCCGTCGCTTCCGACGCGCACGCATGGCTTCTTGAGCGTTCTCGGAGGCAAGTGCTTTGCGCAACTTCGCTTGCGAGTCCATCCAGACGGGCGGGCGTGGCAGCGGTGCGTCGCCGCCCGCCCGATTGTACATCTGGCGCGCATGCAAAGGGGCCTCGAGCTCAGAGCTGGCGAGCAGCTCACCGGCCAGCCGCTCCCGCCGGCGCGCCTCGAGCGCCACGTTGTGCTGAGGGCGCAAGTGCACCTGGTCATCGGCCGGGTTGCGCGGGGGGAGCGTCCGCTGCACGCACCGCGTGCCGATCAGATGGAACTCGGGCGGCCTCGCGGCGACCTCCTTGGTGCACCCGGCCACAGAGGGCGAGCCGGCTAGGCCTAGCGAACCAGGGGAGGCGGGCGCGGCGGGCCCGGCGGGCGCGGCGCCCCCCCCGACGACAGCGGTAGCGGGCGCGGCGGCGAGGGCGACGAGCGAGTCCGCCTGCACAAGGCCCGCGAGGGTCCAGGGATGGTAACCAGGCGACGCCACCTCGGGCGACGCCGGTGAGAGGGCGGCGGCGCGGCGGATCCCCTGGGGAACGCCTGGCGGCTCATTGCGCACCCTTCGCTCGAGCCCGGTCTCGAGGAAGTGAACGCGGGGCGCCTCGGTGCATTCGAGGTGTGCGGATTCGAACACACTCGTTCCGCCCGCACCAGCAAGGAGCCTTGCAGCAGCAGCGATCCCCGCGATGGGCAGCGGAGCCTTGGGCGACGGGATCACGCCCTTGTCGGCACCCTTGTGGGTGCCCTTGCCGCCGTGGGGTTGGTGGCGGTCAAGGAGCTTTCGGAGGGCGGCGTCGATGCGCTTGAGGCCGCTCTCGGCACGTGACTTGGCGCGCAGAGCCTCGGCCGCGGCCTCCTCGGGGGTCAAGGCATGCGACTCGGCCTGCCGTGCGAGGCCCTCGCGAGAGCGCTGGCTCGCGCTCAGCGTGCGCGACGTCGAGCGGCCCGGGGAGCGGCTGAGTGGCCGGCTCGAGCCAAACGAGAAGCTCGACGCATCTGAGCGGCGCGTCGAGGGGATGGCGCTGCTTGGGCGCCTGCTTGAGAGTCGACCGCGGCTTGACGGGACGTAGGCGCAGAATCGGTTGGCCTCAGCGGAGACGGCGACCGGTGCGCTCGGGGCCCCTTGCGGGCCTCCCCCTTGCAGGCTCGCGCGCCCGGGCGTGGGGAGGCCAGCGGAGCGTTGGGTGCCCGAGCGCTGGGTGCCGCTGCGATTGGTGCCGCTGCGCCAGGTGTAGCGTCGCGTGCCGCATTCGGCTGCAGCTGCGGCGGCGGCGGCGGCGGCGGCGGTCTCGGCGGCGGCCGCGGCCTCGGCAGCCACCTCCGCCACAGCGGCGTCGTGGGCTGCGGCGTGCTGGTCGATGAGGTCGACGATGGAGGCGCGCTGCTTCAAAAGGGTAGCGAGCCGGGCGGACCGGTCCAGCGTGCGAGACGTCCGCTCAAGCGAGCGCTCCTCCTCTTCGGTGAACTCGAGGGTGTTCGGCGCCGCCGCCGCCTGCTTCGCCGCCGCCGCCCGCTCGTGCCGATCGCCTCGGGCATCAGGCCCGAGGCGTGCGGCAGCCGAGGTACCGGCGCGCAAGGGTGACCCTGAGAAGGAGAAGGAGTCCTCGTCGACGATGCCCGTGCGTCCGTGGCGCCCAGCGGCGCCGCGTAGTGTGCGACACGTGTAGAGGGGTCGAGCGGAGGTATCCGTCGAGGAGCGGCCTGTGGCGTGGCCAGTGGCGTGGCCCCGTCGCACGAAAGAGCCCATGGTGGGCTCCCGGGAGAAGCTCCGGGCGTCCGATGCGGACGAGGAGCGCCCGAATGAGAATGAGTCCGACGCGACACGCCCGAATGAGAATGAGCGTCCGAAGGAGTCCGACGGCGCCTCCTCGTAGAGTGCTCGCAGCTGATGCCGCTGCTGCTCCTCGCGCCTTGCCGCGAGCATGTTCGCCTGCCGCTCGCGCTGCCTCGCGTGCGCGGCCTCGTGCAGCCGCCGCTGGAGGGCAAGCGCCTCGGGACGCTCGACGAGCATCAGCTGCGCTGCCGCGTCGATGTCGCGGAGCAGCGCGTCGATGGCGAGCAGCACTGCCCGGGGCTGCACGCTCGACGGTGGCTGCTGCCGCTTTACGTTGGGGTCGACCTTTGGGCACGTGGCGGCCGTTACGTTGGGGTCGGCCTTTGGGCACGTGGCGGCCGCCGGCCGGAGCTCAGCGAGCTGCAGCACGCGCATGCGCTCCGCATGCAGCCAGCTCACCTCCCTACGCAGCCGCTCGCACACAGACGCCACCAGCGGGTCGGCGTCGTCACCCTCGGTCAGGAGCAGCGCCGCCGGCTGCACATGTGCCACGGCGGCCACTGGCGACTGTTGCGCGGCGGCCGCGGCGACCGCACTCTCCTCCAGCTGGCGTTGGGCGAGGACCTCGATGCGCTCCGCCAGCCGCACCAGCTGTGAGAACAGCTTGGATCGCTGCCCCTCGACATGCGCACCACGCGGTGTCACCTCGCCCCGGCGCAGCGCCATGCGCACCTGCGCACGCGCGTACGGCGGCGGCGCCTTGCCCGCCTGCACGCAGCGCACACGCTCGACCGAGAGAAGAGTCTCACCGACCGGATGGGGCAGAGCACTCGTGAGAGGGCGCTGGAGGGCCGCGCGCGCTGGCGGCTCTGGATGCGAAGCGATCGCGTGCTGCTGGATGGCCGCCAAGCGTGAAGGGTCGTCGAGCAGGGCGTAGGGCTCGAGAGCGCTCACGCCCGTCCAAGCGAGCGCACACGCCGACGACGGGCTCGCCCTCGACGCTTCCTCTGCATCGCCCGCGCCGCCGCGGCAGCCCCTGCTGCTTGCACTGCTCCTGCCACTCGCACTGCTCGCGCCGCCGCCGTACACGCGCGTGCCTTGGTCGATGGCGCCTGCGAGGGAGCCTCTACGCGCGAGTCGCCCAAAGCCGCCGCTGCTGCCGTCCTCAGCGCCCGCGACAGCGCCCGCGTCCTCGGCGTCGTCGTCGCTCCCTTCGGAGTCGCCGGTACTCTCACTCGGCGCGCGCGCGTGACCTCGTCCAAAGGCGTGACCTCGTCCGGCGCCGAAGGGGCCCATCTGCGCCGAGATGCTCTGCAGCGCCGCCTCGTCCGAATTCAGCAGCTCGACAGCCTCGGCCCATGCGCGCAAACCCCACGCGACACCGAGCACATACGCCGCACGCCGCGCCGCAACCGCCGTCCGGTGCGCGCCAAGGGCGGTACGCGCGGCGCGCCTCGCTTCGAGCTCGCGTGCCATCAAATGGAGCGAGGCCACCCACGTGGCCAACGCCCAGCGCGCCCCCAAGAAGAGCCTCGCGCGCATGACGGCCGGCCGCTCGAGCAACCGGTCCGACGCACTCGGCGCGAGCTTCGCATGGGTCGACCTCGCGAGAGCGTCGATCAGCCCTTCGTGCAGAGGCATCGCGAGCCGAAGCTGCGCGCCCAGGGGCCGCAGGCGCTCCCCGACGTCGTCGCACCACGCGTGCAGCCACGAGGGCTTGATCAGCGACCACGCGTGCACCTTCTGAACGCGCAGCCGCTGCGCCGCCGCCAGCACCTCGATTGCAGCGCACGCCGCCCGCCAACCGCGAAGCACGTTCGAACACGCAAGACGCGCAAACGTCGCCTCGAGTCGCCCGAGCTGCCGCGCCACACGCTGCCAGCTACGCAGCACGTCGCGCAGCGTGTGGGCGGCGTCAAAGTGCGCGAGGGCCGCGCGCGCCAGCATGTGCCCCTCGCATCCGCCGTGCTCGTCGTGCCGCCGGTATAGAGCGAGCGTCCACTGCACGTGAAACCGCTCATGTGCCGCGCGCAGCAGCACGTGTGCAAGAATGCACGCCAGTGCGGCGAGAATCGCAAACGGCAAGCTGGCGACGGGAATCGCGTCGCGGATTGGCGGCACGAAGAAGATCATGCCGACCATGCCGTGCATCTGCACGAGCGCCAGGAGCTCGAGCAGCCGGCGCGTAAAGGGCGCCGGCGGCAGCGGCGACCACCCGGATGGGAAGGCGAGGCGGAACAGTGAGTGATCGGCGAGAATGGCGGCGAGCAGCCGATGGAGCCGATATCCTGGATCGTCGTCCACGCCACACCAATCTGCGTGCCGGCGCATGTAAAAGCTGAGGTAATGTCGGAACCGCTCCTGCCCCGTCAGCCCGTAGCGACTGAAGGCGGTGCTGCCGACGGCGACTAGGCCAGAGAAAGCCGCTAGCCCCAAGCAGAAGCGCGTCACATTGGAGTCGGTGTAGACTCCCACTTTGAGTCCATCCATTGAAAAGAGGGAGTTGGGTGCGGACTTCCTCCTTCCCTAAATAGTGCCGCACCGGGAACACATGTTCGCCTTTCATCGCACATCGGGAGATTTATTATTACCTCTAGCCGTCTAGCGCCCGCCCCGCGGTCTAGCGCTCGAGAGAAACCTTAGAGAAACCTATTCAACTCCATAGGCTCGCTCGCCTTGAGGCCTCTGTGTGTTCGCCCTCCTTGGGGGGGCTTAGAGGACCCCAAGAGGACCCCCAAGCCCGCCAACGGTTAAAACTGGCTCTCAATCCCGTGTCCGGAACCCCGCCGGGAGATCCATTTGCAAATCCGGTAAGCGTACTATCCGCTAGTAATCCAATATCTCAGCGGGTGAACAGGCTGCCGGGTGCCACAATATTGCTGGTGCAGTACCACGGGTGCAGGTCACAGCGGCTCCCGGCTCGTAACCGGCTCGATTCGAATACTACTATAGTATGAACCTCAACCGTCAACCTAATATTATCGTAAATTTTACATTCGCTTCGGTTTGTTCCGCGTTGTACGTGATCCGACGTGTGTGGGAGTCGCAGTCGGTACAGCTGTTTGGGGCATGTGCCCCGGGCACGCGAGCTCTCGGTAGCTGAGGTCCACGTCGTTCGCGGGTCTCGTCGGCGACACGTCGGAAGTCTCCTTCGACTCCATCCAGTGCACACGACATTTCAGTCATGCCGCATGCGCTTCGAGCATGCACTGCGTGGCCTTCAGGCACATCATCCTCTCCGCGAGGCGGCCTTGCATGATTCTCGGTGCCTCGATTCTCGGTGCCGGGAATCATCTTCGCGGGCGCTGGCAGCGGCCAGGAAGGCGAAGGGGGGAGGCAGGCTCGCCGCGTCCGGTGCAAGAAGGCAGCCGGGACGGTGCGATGCTGCGGGCGCCTCGAGAACGTCCATCTCGTCGGCTGAGGTCGAGCCGTCGCTCAGGCCGCCCCATTCGCCAAGGGGGATCCACCCGCCCTCGGACGCCCCGATACCATCCATCTCGTGCAGCGCCGCCTCCGCTTCCGCCTCCGCCCCCTGTGCCTCCCCCCCCACCGGATCCGCCGCGCCCCACAACAGCGCCTCCGCCCGGCCCGCCATGGCCGCGGCCGCGGCTGCCTCCGCCCACTCGTCTGCGGCAGCTTGACTGGCTGCCTCACGCGCTGCCGCTGCGTCGGCCGCCGCCTCAAGCGCCACTGCGCGGGCGGCAGCCGCCTCCGACGCAGCTCGGCTCGCGACTGCTTGCAGCGCCGCCGCGCGCAGCAGGATGGCCTGCCGTGCGGCCGCCACCTCCTGCCGTGCTGCGGTCATGGGAGGCGTGGGCAAATCAGGCACGACGGCCCTGGGATCGTACCCAGCGCCCACCTTCGCAGCAGAGGACATGCGCACTGTTGATGGCTCCTCGACCTGCCCCAACTTGTGCTTCAGCCTCGAGGCACGAGTCCGCACGTGTCCAAGTGCCGCGTTAAGGTCAGCTTCACGCCTGAGCACCGTGGCGAGCTGTTCTTCGAGCGGAGCAGCACCCGATGACGAGCGCGCGACCGCCACAGGCTTGCCCACCGGCATCTTTTCGTCGTGCTGGTGCCAGCGCAGCAGCCCTTCCATCCAGTTGGTGCAAGCGGAGGTGACGCGCAGGAATGTGCCGAGGAGGATGGCCAGCAGCAAGCCGGCGGCAACCCACTCGGCGGCCGCAAGGGGCGGCTCAGCAACGGGCGCTTCTCCTCTAAACATCGCGTCGGCTGCCATTTTGTTCTGTGGCGCGAAGATACATAGCGAGATCGGAGAATTTCTTCGTGCGAATCTTTGTTGTTCAAAAAGGACGGCGCTCACTCACTCAGGCTCACTCAGGCTCCGCTGGCATGCGCTGGGCGACTCTAACCTATTAACCTATGTGTACGATCGGCTACGAGAGACCTTTACACTGTCTATGCACGCAAACATAAAGATCCCTGACAATTCTGGCTGGCAAGATGGGTCGGCTCAGGGCAGTACGCTGCTCCCGGACGCGGGGACAATGACACCCAGAGATGCGCTTTTTCAAGCGGCGTCGGCTGCATCACCGTCGTCCGTTACGCGTCCGCCTCCGCTGCTCGCACGGCACTGACCTCGGCCGGCAGCTGGGGCGGCTCATCAGCTGCGGCATTCGCGGGAGCATCATCAGCACCAGCCAAGGACGCGCAGGCGGCGGCCAAGGGCGCGCTTGCCACGGCGCTCGCTCCAGTGGCGGTCTCGTGGACGGGCGCGTCTGCAGCGGCGGGCAGCTCGCGCAGCAGCGGCTCGATGGGCGGGTCGGCGAGCCGCGCCTCGATGGCCTCGCGCTCTTCTACGGAGAGCTGCGCGAGCAGCTCCTGCACCTCGCGCGAGCGCGGAATGCGAATCGAGAGCGCAAAGGTCTTCGTGTACTCGGCGCTCATGCCCTCGAAGGCAGCATCGATGGGCAGCGTGACGACCTCGTCGAGCCCCGCAACGAGCGACTGTGGGTCCTCGTTTGGGTTGCCCTGGATGCGCAGCCGCAGGCCGTCGCGCGTCACTCTGAAATCCTCCTTGCCGATGAACCGACCTGCTGCAGAGAAGTCGCCACACACCTCGTACTCATCAGGCGTCGAGAGCACCTGAAAGACCTTGGGGCGCTCGGCGGCGTCAGTGGCCCGCCACATTTTGGGGGCCGCTTCAGAAGAGCCCTCAGGGTACAGCAGTCCTTTGGAGAGCCAGCCTTGCTTCAAGCCGCTGCTGTTCGATGGCCGCGGGGTGGCCTTTGACACCGGTGGCGGAGGCGGAGGCGGCAGCGTGGAAGCAGGTGACGGAGCGGCGGCGAGCCGCGATTCCTCAGCATGGTCCTGTTGCGCTGGCGGCGGCGGCGGGGGGGGAGGAGGAGGAGGGGGCGACGGCGGCTTTTTTTGAGCCTCGCTGAGCGCCTTCTTCTCGGCGATCTTTTTGCGTAGAGCGCTCATTTCCCACCGCGCGCGCCGCCTCGTCTTTTACTTGTTTTCGCGCTACGTGAGTAAACTTGGTCGCGTAGGTTGGTGATTGCAGGTTCATCAAACTACACAAAGG